>SESE01000752.1_pt1 | contig 13415 bp, 14 predicted proteins | sample 3171371 | NCBI WGS metagenome assembly SESE01 (sample SAMN06051881, study PRJNA518727) | freshwater metagenome | biome: subpolar coniferous forest; feature: holomictic lake; material: water; isolation source: holomictic Lake 442, 13 m depth | place: Canada: near Kenora, Ontario | collected... | reverse complement strand
GAAATTGCCGTTTAGGTTGCGCCCGTTCGAGTGCGATTGATCAGCGCATTGCTTCTCATACCGGGACGCCCTGATTAAACGAGTTCAGTATAGCGCGCGAGATTTACGGCAACGTCAATCAACACTGGGGATTCTTGCTTGCTGCCGCGCTGCACCGCGCGCTTGCCGCTTCCTTTTCCACAGTTACTTGGCAGGTGCGGCATGCGCAGCATGTGCGCCGTTTGCCTCGTCCTGACCGTGGCTGGCTTGACCCGCTTCGATTTTCATCATGCCTTCGAAGCTGTCAAACAGGTGCCGCTGGTGTGCGGTGAGTTTGGACTCGGCAACCAGCACTGCACTGGCCAGAGTCTTGGCGCTGGCTGCGGACATACCTGTGGTTTCAAGCACCTTGGCTTGCGTCAGTCCGCCACCACCACAGGCAGAAATTTGCCATTCACTCTTGGTCTTTTGCAACAGAGCACGTCCGCCTTTGTCGCCTTGTATCCAACCCGCCACCGCGTAGTCGCCCTGCACCACCACCGGTGCCACTTTGAGCGGGTTGTTGGGCTTGTCAAAGGTGGCCATCATGGCGTGTTGAATCTGCTCCTGGTCAGTGCCGTGGGCCATAGCGCTGGCGGCAAAGGATGCGGCCCAAACCAAAGTCAATGCAGAAAAGAATTGGCGAATCATCGATGTCATGTGAACTCTCCTTGGGTTAGAAACTGGTGTGCAAGCCGACTTGCATGGACCGCCCGGGCATGGGGTAGCCGGCGCGGAATTCGTATTGCTGGTCAAACAGGTTTTCCAGTGCGACAAAAACCTCACCACGTCTGCCAAGCGCCGGCAATTGGAAAGCGGCACGGACATTGGCGACGCTGAAGCCTTCCACTTTGGTCGGGTTGGGGGCACCACTGGCCCGAGCTTGGCCCAGCACGTTCATACTGCTCTGGTTTTGCGCATCTGCACTCATGCGCCATGGACCACCCTGCCAATTGACACCCAGGCTGACGCTGCTGCTCGGCGCATAGGGCAAGTCAGCCTTGGAAGAGCTCAGGTTGGTCAGCCCGGCAAACAGGCACCAGCCCGTGCCAATTTGGTACTGCAAGCTAATTTCGGAGCCGCGCATATCGTAGGTACCCAGATTGATGAACGCAGGTGCCGCCACAGCGGGTGGGAATGCAAACACATAACGGTCAATCACATGGTCTGAAAACACAGACACGTCAATGCTGGTGCCGTTGTGGGGGAACCAGCTCAGGCCGATTTCCTTGTGATCCATTTTTTCGGCGCCCAGCGTTTTCCAGCTGGCACCCAGCGGCGGAATCAACTGCGACAACACAGCGGCATCAAGCCCTGGGAAATTCACCCCTTTGGACACATTGGCGCGCAGGGCCAGTTGCTCCGCGCTGTGCACCACCACCCCAGCATGTGGCGCAGTTGAATCACCAAGCAGGTTGTGGCTGTAGCTGCGCACGCCGGCCGAAGGCGTGATGGTCCAGCCCGAACCAATACTGGCGGTGTGGCTGACGGCAAGATAGGGTGAAGTCAGCGTCAGCTTCTCGGAATCAAAACCAATCGGTGAAACCTCGCCAGACAGTTTGTCAATGTCCACCCCGACCAACACTTTGCCCCCATTCCAGGCGCTGATGTCTTCTCTCAAGCGGATGCCCGACATGTTGAACTTGGATGTGAAGCCCGGTATTTGTTCGGCTTGCCCATTGTTGGCATAGGCCTTGAACGCGCCTTTAATCCAGTCATGGTCATGCACCACCGTCAAAGCCACCAAACTGCCACGGGTGTTGTACTGATCACCCTTGCCAGCCAAGGTGGTGGCATGGCCTGGGTCACCAGCGGTGTTGTCCGCACTGAGCAACAGCAGATTGACCGACCACTGCGGACTGAACTTGTAGCCCGCGCGACCCATGAGGTTGGCGAGCTTGCCGTCGGCATCAGGTCGGTGACCGTTGGACTTGGCGTAGCCCTGGGCCAGCGAATAGTCCAGATCACCGCTGCGTCCAGTCAGGTCAAACTGTTCAACCACCGTACCAAAACTGCCCGCTGATAGCTGGGCATCGCCAGTGACACCATCGCCCTTGCCCGCGCGCTTGGGCACCAGATTGATGGCGCCAAAAGTGTTGCCACACACCTGTGGTTGCGGACCTTTGAGCACGTCAATGCGCTCCATGGCGTTGACCGGCAACAGGTCCAGCAACGGGTGGTTCCACACCGCCATGTAGAACGGCACGCCATCCACATAGGTCTTGATCTCGCTGCCCGGGCGGCTGCTGCCCATGCCACGGATGTAGACCGCACCCCCCTCTTCGCCCCCAAAGGAGCCGACCGGATTAAAGCGGGAAATGGTCACACCTGGTGTGCGGCGCAATGCTGAAGCCAGATCAACAGCATTCAAGTCCTGAATCTGCTGGCCAGTGACACTGGTGCTGAAACTGGCAAACGGGTCGGTGGCGTTGCTGTCAATGACTGGTGATGACGTGACAGTGACAGACGGCAAAGTGGCGGTTTGTGCCCAGACCGATTGGGTGCAGGGGAACGCCAGGGCAACTGCCAGGGCAACCGGGAAGAGTACCTTTTTTTTGGGATTCAATGGAGTTGATTTCATGGTTTGACTCACGGGGTTTTGCGGGATTGAGGGCTTGAAAGGGGCAATTTCTAAGTTCAAAACTTCACATTGACACCGACATATACCGAGCGGCCCATGCCAGGCACAGCGATGCCATATGGAATGCTGTTGATGCCCATGGTCGCGCCTTGACCGGTGTACGCGCCGCCGGTGGGCAGGTAGTAGAAGGTGTTGAACAGGTTCTCGACGCCAAAGTCCACCCGCACTTGTTTGACGGTGTAACTGCTGCGCACATTGACCAGGCCGTAGCCCGGCGTCTTGATCTCATTGCGGACGTCAGACACGTTGCTCTTGTCCTTGACCACCGCAAATTCCAGACTGTTGTCCCAGTTGCCGAGCTGATGCGTCAGGGCCAGCTTGGCGTTGAGTGGCATCACGTTGTAGAGATCGTCACCGCTGTCCTGGTTAGTGCCCTTGGTGTAGTTCAACAGGCCTTTGAGCCCGAACGCGCCAAATGCGTTGGTGGTCAGCGGCATGTGGCCGGATACATCAAATCCGTGCAGTCGCGCAGACTGGTTGGCGTACTGCAGCCTCACAAACCCAGTCGTCCTGGTGGCGTTGTTGTCCGATGGCGCCATCATGCTGCCAGCGCTGGACGGCTGCCGAACCGCATCGATGTAATCGGTGACCTGGGTGTAGAACGGTGTGGTCTTGAAACCCCAGCTGTTGTCGGCGGCATGCCAGTCAAAAGTGGCCGACAGGGTGTTGGCCTTTTCCGGTTTCAGATTCACATCGCCAACGTAACCATTGCCGTCGCCGACCACGTTGTTCATGATCGCCATCATGGCCGCAGTAGACCAGGTGTAGCGTTCATACAAATTGGGCGAACGGGTCTTGCGCGCAAAACCAACATCGATGTCGTAGTTCGGGCTGGCGGTGTACTTGGCCTGGGCGGTCAGGTCCAGATTGTTGTCGGTTTTTGTTCTGTCGGCGTTGTTGAATTTGGCGCCGTCCCTGCCTTGACTCATCATGTCCATCATCATGGGTGCGGTACTTGGGAAAGTGGCCTGCTCGTACCCGTGGACTTTGTCGGCGTTGGTGTTCACCCGCTCGAAGCGCAGGCCCATTGTGGTCTGCCATTGCGGCGCAAGATGTTTTTCCCATTCACCAAAAAGCGCCGTGCGATCACGCTCGCCGTTGTTGATGTTCAGGAATGCGTTAGGGCCCATCATCATGCTGCCAGCCACTGGTGGCCACCAGTCATTGAGCTGGTATTGCTGAACTTCTCCACCGACGCGCAACAAATCGTGCTGCGTCAGGGCAATGTCCGCTTTGATGCTGGTGCCTGTGGTCTTCCCTGAGGTATTCATGGGCATGCCAAGGCTGGGCGAGCCCATCGCACCGTAGTCGAACATCTTGTCGGTGCCGAAGTCCATGTAGTGATCGACCTTTTCTTGATACGCGCGCGCCTGTAGTGCACCCCAGTCAAACTGGCCGGAGTAACGCAGGTTGATGCTTTTCTGGTCGTTGGTGAGCAAGTCCATGCGTTGGTTCGGGTACAACTGGTGGGGCATATCCTGCAGGCCAAACTTGGCTTCGAACAAATGCTTGTCGTTCTTGAAGGCCAGTGCCAGGCTGTGGTTGCGTGTCTCAAAAGCGGTGGAGCCCACTTCGTTCAAGGGCAACGTGTGCCCCGCGCGACCTGTAGCGGTTGTCGTCTTGAAATCAGCTCCGGCGATGTAGTTGTCGGCCTTGCTGGTGGCTCCGCTGTAGCTGATGTTGAAATTGTCAGTGGCATAGGTGGCCGACAGGTTGACGCCGCTGGCTTTGTTGTTGCTGCGATAAAAAGCACCCGCCTCGCCCTTGGTGATGGCGGCTTGGCCGGGTGCAGCGAACTCAGGTGCGCGCGACTCGGCAATGATGGTGCCGCCAATAGAGTCGCCCCCGGCGCTCACCGGTGCGATCCCGACATAGACCTTGAGTAGGCCGACATTGCTTGGGTCGATGTACGACAGCGCCGGGTTCATGTGGTTGGGGCAAGAGGCAATCAGGTCCATGCCATCCACCTTGATGCGCAGGCGGTCATCGGCCAAACCGTGAATGGAAGGAAGGCTGGACACACCACCAGCACCGTTGAGGCTCAGGCCCGGCACGTCTGAGAGCATGCGGGCGGTGTCGCTGGTGGAAGCGACTTTGGCTTGCAGTGTGGCTTTGTCCACCGTAGTGGCGCCAGTGGCAATGGGCGTCGCGGTGACGGTGACTGGCGCCAGCGTCACGTCGGCAGCTTGCGCTTGGCCGTTGAACAAGCAAAGCGCAGGCAGGGCAAGCGCTATGGCACGGGCCAGGGTGTAAGGTTCGGGTTTTGACATGGAGGAATTTCTCTATTTGGTTACAAAAAAATGGGGGCTGTCGGCCTTGCCTGGCAGCGGTTCAATGTTCTTTATGGCAAGGGCGACGCGTCGTGATAAAAAACCAGTCCGACAGAGCGACGCTGACGAACGCAATGCGCGTGTTTGCATGAAGCTCGAGAACACGTAACAAATTGGCTTCTAGTCCCTAAGTTGCATGGGCTAGAAGCTATTGATTCAGTAACTACGAGAGAACAGGTGGCCCGCGCGGCGGCGGCGCCAGGCCTAAGATGGTGAAGAAGAAAAAAGCCTGCCGAACCGTGGGCGCCTGGTGTTCGCTCAACACGTCGAAGAGGTGAACCAGGGAGTGCGGCGCAGGTGCGACACGGTCGTGTAACAGCAGGCAAAACGGGCAATGTTCAAGAGAGGGCGCGGATTCCTGCCCGTCAGCGGAATCCGGCGAAACAGAGGTAGCTTGCGATTGCACCCCGGTGCTGGTGCAAATGACATGCATGGCTGGCGCTGTGCCCGGCGTCAACGCAAGCGCATGCGATACGGTGGGCGCCAAAGCGCCGAACAGCGAAATCAGCACGGCCAGCCACACCACCAAAGGGCGGCGCAGCAGGACGAAGTGCGACTTCAGCAACACTGGAAACTTACCAAGCTGTTGGCGTTGAGTTCAATCCCAATCGGTCAGTGCGAAGGAGCGGCGGTACCGACGGCGACCTTGAGTTCAACTTTGCTTTCAACCCCCTTGGCGTCCTTGAACACCAGCGTCAAAGGTATGGTGCTGTCCTTGGGTAGCGCTGCCTTCAAGTCCATCAACATGACGTGGTAACCGCCTGGCTTGAGCTCTACTGTCTTGCCGGCGGGCAACTCGAGTCCCCCTGCCACAGCATTCATTTTCATGACGTTGCCTTCCATTTTCATTTCGTGGACCTCAGCAACACCGGCCACGGGTGATGACGCACCGACCAGCTTGGCACCCTCCTTGGAGGTGATTTTCATGAAGGCGCCGGTGGCCATTTGTCCTGGCACCGAAGTGCGGACCCAGGCATCCTTGACCTCAACGGTTTGAGCTGCCAAGGGTGCAACAAAGGTAGTGGCCAAAGCGGTCACGGCAAAGAGGGATTTGAATTTCATGGGTTTACTTTCAGCGGGTTAAAAAAAGTTGGGTAAATCGAATTCAGAAAAATAGCGGTACTCAGCGTGCGGCCTCAGGTGAAGCCAAGTGATTGATGCCTGGTGGGGCATCCGTTGGTGTGACACCATCGAACAAGGCAAATTTCTTCAAGGTCTCGGCATCAAGCTTGGCCTCGGCACTTGCCAGCGACTCGGCCATTGAGATGGCTGTTGGCATGGGTATGCCGGTTTGTGCCAGGTTTGCAGCATCTTTCAGACTGCGGCCACCACAAACCACAATGTTCCATTGGCCTTGCAACTTGCGCAGAATGGTTCGACCGCCTTGCCCGCCTTGAATCCAGCCCACCACAGCGTGCTCGCCTTGCATCACCAGCGGGGCCACCGTCACTGGATCGTTAGGCCTGTTAAACGCATCCGCCATGGCCTGACGGATACGGTCCTGCTCTACACCCTTCAACAAAAGTTGACCTGTGAATACAGCCCCGCAAGCCAACGCCAGGGCCCAAGGCAAGAGTCGAGTTAATGGGAGCATGTCAGCTACTTTCTAATTCTTGGGCTTGCATTTTTCAGGTCGTTGAAATTCATTGCTGGCTTTCACTTCCTTCTCCTGTTTTCATTCGTCCCCCGGGTTTGAACCAGTATCCTCACGCGGTAAGGCGAGTCGCATGGTATCCACCTAGTGGGTGGACCAGACGTCATAAATTCAACCGATCAGGAGAACGAAGGAGGCCCGCGCGCCGACAGTGGGGCAGCAGTGAGAAGTGCAATGTCGGCCGCAGGGATGCTTTGCAGCACATGGGCCAGAGGTTGAAATGGTTCAGCAATCAGGCGTACCGCCGGGGGCGGCGCACCAATGGACGCGCAAAGTGGGCAGTCCAGCGCGTGGGTGGACGCCGGTTGGGTACCGTCATCGGTCTTGACCAGCAACTTCATCACGCCCGTGCCAGCGCAGATCAGATCCATGCCTTGCGGCTTGACAATCGGCGACGCGATTGCAACGCCAACGGACAAGGCAAACCACACCAGTACGAAGCGGGCTAGCAGGTTGGCGTTGCGCAGGGTTTGCATGGGCAAATCGTAGCAGAAAGATCTTGTCGGCAGCAATCCGTGGTCAAAGCGGCACCAAACCAGCGCGCGGCAGCATGATCCAAAATGTGGTCACGCGGTCAATTGATGCGACGGAAATCGTACCGCCATGGGCAACAACAATCGATTTGGTGATGGCCAATCCCAGACCGGTACCTTCGCTTGAGCGTTGTCGTGACGGATCGACCCTGAAGAAGCGATCAAACACCCGTTCCAGATACTCCTGCGGAATCGTATCGCCCCTGTTTTCCATTGCAATCGAGATGGTGTCCGCAGGTGCGCTGATGCTGACTCTAATGGTTGTGTTCGGCGGTGAATGTCGCACCGCATTGGACAGCAGGTTACCCAATGCCCGGCGTAGCATGAGCCGGTCGGCACTGACCTCGCCGTCGCCCTCCAGCGTGAGGCGCAGCCCTTTCTCTTCCGCCACTGCATCGTAATAGTCGAATAACGCGCGGACCTCTGCCGCCAGACTGAAGGTTTCACGGTTCGGCACCACCATCCCGTTGTCCGCCTTGGCCAGCAGCAGCATGTCGGAGATCATGCGTGCCATGTGCTCGAACTCTTCGGCATTTGATTCCAGAATGCTGTGGTACTCGTCTGCACTGCGTGCTTTTGACAGTACCACCTGGGTTTGTGTCATCAGGTTGCTGACGGGGGTGCGCAACTCGTGCGCAATATCGGAAGAAAAATCCGTGAGTCGGTGAAATGCTTCTTCCAACCGTGCCAGCATGTCGTTCAACGATTGCGCCAGCTCAGCCAGTTCCAGCGGTACCGACTCGACCGGCAATCGATGGCTAAGTTGTTGGGCTGTCACCACTTGCGCCTGTTGACGCATGGCGCGCAGCGGCGCCAGGCCACGCCGGGCCGCAACCCAACCCAGCAAGCCGGTCAGCGCCGCTGCACCGGCCACAAAGAACCACAGCGTCTGCAGGAAGGAGCGCATGTACGACTGATGGTGAGCGATGTCAGTGGCCACCGCGACGATTACTTTGGTTTGATCGTTGATGCCGGTGGGCAGTTCCGCCGCGATGCCACGGTAGGTTTGTTCTCCGAGCGTCCAGAGCATGGGACTATTGGGATTTTGGGTGGCATTGGCAGTCACCAGGTCGGGGGCGAAGCTGGCGTTCGGCGTGGCAAAGAGCACGGCATGATTGGCACCGATGATCATCACTTCAAGACCGTGATGCCCCACCAGTGAGTGGTCCAGTTGCTGGGCAAGACGTTCGAAATCGTCTTGTGACTTCAACATCGTCAGGGCGTGCCGGGTCAGTTCCATCTTGCCGACCAGCACTTCCATGTCCAGGTCTTCGAAATGCCTTTCCACCGACGAAGCGACGACAAGTCCGAGTGCCAGCAACACGGCAGACGAGGCAATGACGAACAGCAGCGTCAGCCGTCGGGTGATCGAGGTTCTGCCAGTCATGCGCAATCCGGGTTCTCCAGCACATAGCCCATGCCGCGCACGGTACGAATCAGCTTGGGCTCAAAATTGTCGTCAAGTTTGACGCGCAGACGGCGCATCGCGACCTCGATCACGTTGGTGTCGCTGTCAAAGTTCATGTCCCACACCTGCGACGCGATCAGAGAGCGTGGCAGCACCTCGCCCTGGCGGCGCAGCAGCAGTTCCAGCAATGCAAATTCTTTGGCCGTCAGATCGATGCGCTTGCCGGCGCGGGTGACACGACGACGCATCAAATCAAGTTCCAGATCGGCGGCACGCAAAAATTCCGCTGCCGAGGCCTTCGTTCCGCGGCGCAATAAAGTTCGCACCCGGGCCAGCAATTCGGAAAAGGCAAAAGGTTTGACCAGGTAGTCGTCGGCACCGAGCTCCAGACCTTTGACACGGTCATCAACCTGGTCGCGCGCGGTCAGAAACAACACCGGCGTGTCCTTGCCCGCGTGGCGAATGCCGGCCAGAACTGCCCAGCCGTCGATGCCAGGCAACATCACATCGAGAATCGCCAGATCGTAAGCCTCGGTCAGTGCCTGATGAAGGCCGTCGGTGCCGTCGCGCATCAAATCGACGACAAAGCCGGCCTCGACCAAGCCCTGTTTCAGGTAGTCCCCGGTCTTCGCTTCGTCCTCAACAATAAGAATTTTCATGAACACCATTTTGCGCCGCCCGCAACGTGAAACGGCTTAGATGACAGGAATGTAATCTGGCGGTCAGTGATCTGTTGGGGGACAAATTGCACATTGCTGCTTGAGTTTGATTGTGGGTGTACTTCTCACAGCTCTCACACTGGCGGACTTGTGCCGAAGGAAAATTCATGAAACTATGCAACCTCTTTATGACTCTGGTCACCGCCTGCTTTGTGACGGTCGCTTCAGCAGGGGGTAACCACGCTGGCGGCCATGAGCACGCCTCAGATATTGGCCAACCGGGCCAGGCTGGCAAAGTGAGTCGCAGCATCGCGGTCGATATGGCAGACACCATGCGCTTTACGCCGAACCAGGTGGCGGTGGAACAAGGCGAGACGATCCGCTTTGTCGTCAAGAACTCCGGGCAGCTCAAGCATGAGTTTGTCTTGGGCACCGTAAAGGCGCTGAAGGCGCATGACGCGCTGATGAAAAAGTTCCCGGAAATGGAGCATGCCGATGCCAATATGCTGAGCGTAGCGCCGGGCCAGACCGGCGAGCTGATCTGGCAGTTCACCAAATCGGGAGCGCTGGACTTTGCCTGTCTGCAGCCAGGGCATTACGAGGCCGGCATGAAGGGCGCCATTCAGGTTGCACGTGGCAAGGTCGTCGCGGAGCCGGGCAAGACGGGTGACATCAAAATGACGAGTCACAATGAAATGGCGCAGGGCGAAGTTCGCAAAATTGACAAGGACACTGGCAAGATCACCATCCGACATGGCGAAATCAAGAACCTTGACATGCCGCCCATGACGATGGTGTTTCGGGTCCGGGAACCGGCCTTGCTGGGAAAAGTTCGCCTCGGCGACAAAGTGCGGTTCACGGCCATTAGTGACGGTGGCGCTCTGGTGGTGACCGATCTTCAAACGGTCAGGTAACGCCGGAATCTGCGCCGTGATTCGACATTCACGGCAGGTGGGGTTGTCGCCACGGCTGGCGGCTTTGGCCATGAGCCTCAGCTCGGTGTCGGTCATAGGCAACGCGCTAAGCTTGCGAGGGTAGCAGGCTGAAAATTACAAAAATGTAATCTCCGGGTCAACTTTCTGTCGGGCTAAAACGTGCAGACTAGCGCCATTCGATTCAAGAAAGGTTGAGTTCATGTCATTGCGTACCCATTCCGTTTTGCTCTTCGCGTTGGCCGCAGCGGGCTTTTCTGTGTACGGAATCGCCCAAACGGAGCACAGTATGCATGGCGAGCCTGCGGCAATGCAATCGCCAGCTGGTGCAGCCATGACCTTTGAGGAGGGTCTGGTGAAGAAAATTGACAAGGCCGCAAAGAAAGTGACGTTGGCGCACAGCGCACAAAAAGACGGCATGCCCGCCATGACCATGGTCTATCGCGTTCAGGAGGCTTCCTGGCTCGACAAACTGCAGGTCGGTCAAACAATCCGCTTTGCCACCAACCCGGCGAATGGCGGCATGACCATCGTGCGCTTTGAACTGGTCAAATAATTGGTCGCGCAGGTGGGCATTGCCATGAAACCCTCTGCCTGGTCGCTGGTTTTTGCCGCCTGGTTGATCGCTGCCTTGTCGACGCTGGGCGCACTGTTCATGAGCGAAGTCATGGGCTTTGCGCCTTGTGTGCTGTGCTGGTACCAGCGTATCTTTATGTTCCCGCTGGTTTTCGTGTTGGCGGTGGGACTTTTTCCTTTCGACCCCAAGGTCGTGCGCTATGCCTTACCGTTGGCAATAGCCGGTTTGCTGGTAGCGGGTTTTCATCTGCTGCTGGTAGCCGGCTACATACCCGAGAGCATGACGCCTTGCAGACAAGGTATTCCGTGCGCAACAGTGCAAATTGAGTGGTTCGGTTTTGTCACGATTCCCTTACTTTCCGCAGTCGCTTTTTTGGCCATCAACGCACTACTGATTGCCAGCAACTTCAAGACACCCCAATGAAACAAAAAAATATTTTCATCGCATCCGCAGCGCTGCTGGTCATCGCCTTCATCGTTGCTGCCTTCTTCTACAACAGGCAAAAATCCGAGCAGGCGGCGCAGACCGCCAGGCAAAACCAGACCGCTCTGGTGCGTGCTCATTCACCCGGCTTCGGTGATGCCAATGCGCCGGTGCATATCGTCGAATTTTTTGATCCTGCGTGCGGCACCTGTCGCGACTTTTATCCGCTGGTGAAAGAACTGATGGCAGCCCACCCCGGCAAGATTCGCCTGTCTGTCCGCTATGCGCCATTTCATCCCGGATCGGACCAGGTGGTTAAAGTGCTTGAGGCCGCGCGCAAGCAGGGGCAGTTCAAGCAAACTCTGGAAGCCCTGTTTGCGTCCCAGGGAAGCTGGGTGCAAAACCATACGGCGCAAGTGGCTTTGATCTGGACGCCGCTGAGCGGCTTGGGCCTGGACATGGATCGCCTCAAGTCCGACGTCAGTTCACTCGAAGTCGCGCAGCTGATCGAGCAGGATCTTGCCGACGCGAAAACCTTGAACGTCACCATGACGCCGGAATTCTTTGTCAATGGCAAACCCTTGCCCAACTTCGGTTTTAATGAGTTGAAGAAGCTGGTTGACGACGCACTGCTTAGTGCTAATGCCAAGTAAGGTCAAGCTATGCGACACCTACTGAGCGCTGGCGTTGTTGCCGTACTGTTGACGATGGCGGCGCCTGTCACGGCGCTGGCTGATGAGCCGCTCCCGGGCGCCAATCTGGAAAGCCTTCTGCTGCTGGCCAAAGAGCGCAATCCGGACTACGCCAGCATGCGCTACGAGGCACAGGCCGCTGCTGAGCGCGTCACGCCCGCCGGCGCCTTGCCGGACCCGAAATTTCGCACCGAGTGGATGGACATCACCAAAATGGGCGAACAAAATCCGACCATTTTGCCCAGCAATGTGGGTAGCACCCGCTACACATTCATGCAGGACTTGCCGTGGTTTGGCAAGCGCGGCTTGAAGCGCGACATTGCGCAACTCGAAGCTGATGGCAGCCAGAGCAAGGCGACAGTGAGCTGGTCCGAATTGATGGCCAAAGTCAAGACCACGCAGGCCCAGCGCTACTACCTGCATGGCAGCGAAAAATTGACCCGGGAGATTCTTGATTTGATGACGCAGCTGGAAAAAATTGCCCAGGTGCGCTACCGCAACGGTCTGGCGGCCCAGCAGGATGTGATTCGCGCCCAGGTCGAACAGACCAGCATGCAGCATGACCTGGTGGCCCTGCAAAGCGAACGCAAGCAGGCCGATGCGCGGATGAATGCCTTGCTGGCGCGACCCGCAGCGGCAGCGCTGGCGGCAGCCGAAAAGCTGCGTGCATTGCCACAGCCGGGCCAACTTGACGCCGCAACACTGGAGCAGCGCGTGCGCAGTCGCAACCCGCAGCTTTTTACCGAAGAGGCGCGCATCAGGGCGGCTGAAAAAAACCGTGATTTGACGTACAAAAACCGCTACCCCGATTTCACCCTCAGCATTTCACCGACCCAGTACCAAAGCGCCATCAAGGAATGGGGCTTGATGCTGGAAGTCAACATCCCGCTGCAGCAGTCTTCAAGGCGCGCCCAGGAGCGCGAGTCCGAAGCCATGCTGGCCGCGGCGCAGTCGCGCAAAGAGGCTCTCGCCAATCAACTGCTGTCTGACCTGGCCGAGAATCTGACCGCGATGGAGGCCGCGCAGCACAGCGACATGCTGATGACCAGCAGCTTGCTGCCGCAGACAGAACTGACCTTCAATTCCGCCCTGGCGGGTTACGAAAACGGCAAGGTCGACTTCGCCACCCTGCTCGACGCCCAGCGGCAAATCCGCATGGCCCGACAAAGCCAGATCAAGGCACAGCTTGAAGCGCAAATGCGCCGCGCCGAGATCGAGAAACTGATTGGGGAAGATTTATGAAACAGGGCGCAGGGATTGCCATCGGCGTCATCGCCGTAGCACTGGCCGCAGGGGCTGGCTACTGGCAAGGCCACAAGGGCGCAGCAGCTCTGCCTCAAGACAGTGTGACGGCGACGTCTGGTACGGTTGGTGCGAGCGCAAACGCCGCAAAAGTTGAGAGAAAACTTTTGTATTACCGCAACCCGATGGGTCTGAGCGACACCTCACCGACGCCGAAAAAAGACCCGATGGGGATGGATTACATCGCGGTCTATGCGGGCGGGGCTGACGAAGAACCGGCGGCTGCCAATCAGATCAAGATCAGCA
>SESE01000751.1_pt1 | contig 13420 bp, 11 predicted proteins | sample 3171371 | NCBI WGS metagenome assembly SESE01 (sample SAMN06051881, study PRJNA518727) | freshwater metagenome | biome: subpolar coniferous forest; feature: holomictic lake; material: water; isolation source: holomictic Lake 442, 13 m depth | place: Canada: near Kenora, Ontario | collected... | reverse complement strand
CGGAGTCACCCACTGCGGCGCGCCCGGCAACAGGCAGCCTTGCGACACAAATATCGTGAATTTCGGAGCTCCAGCCATCAGCAGAAGCCCCACCACACGCTGTGCCGCTGGCGATGCGATACTCACGCCGTCACACCCCAACAGCCTGCCCCACTGCAAGGTCCACTCGCCATGAACACTATTTTTCGCAGACTCGTCGGCGCTGCCATGTCACTCACACTGATAGCTGGCGTGCTGGCGGCCGATGGCGCCAAGCCAGCGACCCAGAACCGCGCCGAAATACCCCCTGAATTCCGCTGGGACTTCAGCCCCATCTATGCCAGTTGGGAAGCCTGGGAAGCGGGCATGCAGGATATCGACGGTCGCATTGACGCCTTCATCAAACTCAAGGGTACGCTCAGGAACGGACCGGACGCAGTACTGAAGGCGTACCAGGCTTTCGACGACATCGGCAAACTTGAGTACCGGGTCTACGGCTACACGGCGCTGCAGCGTGACATTGACACGCGCAAGCAGGACGTAGCAGGCAAGTTTCAACGGGTCATGGCAATGTTCGCAAAACTCGGCACTGCCACCTCGTGGTTCACGCCGGAGTTGCTGACCGTGGCGCAGCCAACAATGGAGCAGTGGATTGCCGCCACGCCAGCGCTGCAAGCCTACCGTTTCACGATTCTGGACAACTACCGCCAGCAAAAACATGTGCTGGACGAATCTGGCGAGCGCCTGCTGTCCTATGCCGCGCGTTTCAACGCTACGCCGAGAGCCACTTTCCAGGAGTTGTCAACCTCGGACATCAAGTTTCCGCTGGTCACACTGTCAGACGGCAAGGAAATCAAGCTCTCGCCCGGCAACTACCAGTCTGTGCTTGCGACCAACTACAAACAGGCTGATCGCGCCAAAGCATTTGAGTCCTACCTGAAGACCTATTCGGCGACCACCAACACCTATGCTGCCATCTACAACGGCGTGTTGCAGCACGACTGGTTCAACGCACAGGCACGCAACTTCCCCAGCACACTCGACGCCGCGCTCGACGGCAACGCGATTCCAGCCTCGGTAGTGACGAATCTGGTCGATACCGTGCGCCAGGGCACGGCGCCGCTGCAACGCTATGTCAAATTGCGCAAGAAACTGCTCGGGCTGGAGAGTTATCACCTGTACGACGGCGCCATCCCGATCTACAAGACCGACAAGGCTTACACCTTTGCCGAATCGCGTGAGCAGGTGCTGGCCTCGGTAGCCCCGCTGGGCGCCGATTACCTTGCCAGGTACCAGAAGTTTCTGACCGGCAAGCAGATTGATGTCTATGAAAGTGAAGGCAAGCGCAGCGGCGCCTATGTCAGCGGCATCTACGGCGTCGGCCCCTACATGCTGCTCAACCACAACGACACACAGGACGCGCTATTCACGCTGGCGCACGAAGGCGGCCACGCCATGCACACCCTGCTGTCGCATGAAGCGCAACCCTTTGTGACTGCGGCCTACACCATCTTCGTCGCTGAGGTGGCCTCCACCACCAACGAACGCTTTCTGCTGAACCGCCTGCTGCAGGCGACAAGTGATCCGAAGGAGCGCTTCCTGCTGCTGCAGCACGCCGTCGACTCCATCGTCGGAACCTTTTACACCCAGGTGCTGTTTGCCGATTTTGAGTTGCAGGCGCACAGGCTGGCTGAGCAGGGAAAGCCAATCACTTCCGACGTGCTGAACAGCATTTATCTGAAACTGCTGCAGGACTACTACGGTGATGCGGTCACTGTCGATGACCTGTACAAATACACCTGGTCGCGCATCCCGCATTTTTTCAACTCACCCTACTACGTCTACCAGTACGCCACCTGCTTTGCCTCATCGGCCAAGCTCTTCAAGGACATGACAAGCGGCTCCGATGCGTCCCGCGCAGCAGCCACCGAGCGCTACCTCAGCCTGCTCAAGAGCGGCGGCAACGACCACCCGATGCAGCAATTGCAAAAGGCCGGAGTTGATCTGTCCAGACGCGAGACGGTACAGGCGATGGTCGAGCAAATGGAAGAACTGGTCGCACAAATGGAAGTCGAAGCGGCGCGAATTCCCTGAACTTCAACCGGGAGATGTTTTCATGAAATTTCTGCCTTCCATCCCTGCCTGGCGCCTGCTCGCTGCAGGCCTGGCCGCCGTGTGTTTGTCCACCATGCCATGCGCTGCTGCTGATTTGGTGGTGTGGAGCGCCGGTGCGGCCAGACCGCCTCTGGACGAACTCGTGCCCGAGTTCCAGAAGATGTCGAAAAAGTTCTTGCAGGTGGAGTACGCACCGGTAGGCGTGCTGTTGCGACGCCTGGCCGAGGGTACGCAGCCGGATGTGTTGATCGTCTCCGCCGAAGTGGTTGCCGAGGTGGAGCGCAAAGGCTGGTCGGTACCGGGCTCCGCGCTGGCGCTCGGCAGTGTTGGCGTCGGCGTTGCGGTGAAAGAGGGAGCACCCACGCCCGACATTTCCAGTCCGGAGGCCTTGCGCAAGACCTTGCTGGCGGCCCGCAGCATCACCTACATGGACCCGCAGAAGGGAACCAGCGGCAAGCACTTTGCGGTGGTACTCGAACAGTTGGGAATCGCTGAGCAGGTCAAAGCCCGCACCACACTGGGTGACGTCGGCTTCGTGGTGGAACCAGTAGCACGTGGCGAGATCGAACTTGGCGTGCAGCAGATCACGGAGATCCTGCCCGTCAAGGGCGCCAGACTGCTGGGCCCGCTACCGGCGCCACTGCAGAAGATCACGACCTACTCTGTCATGCTTGGCGCACAGGCACGCGACCCGCTGCTTGCAGGCGCGCTGATCGGCTACCTGACCGGTGCGCAGGCCGCCGCGATGTTCAGACAAAAAGGCTTTTCCGTGCCATAGCGTCGAGCGCAGTGCGCTACCATGCACGAGAAGTGAAGGAGACCTCATGCCTGTGATCACCAACATCGAAGACCTGCGCGCGTTGGCCGAGAAGCGTGTACCGCGCATGTTCTACGACTATGCAGACTGCGGATCGTGGACAGAAAGCACCTACCGCGCCAACGAGTCCGATTTTCAGAAAGTCAAGCTGCGTCAGCGCGTCGCCATCAATATGGAGAATCGCAGCACAGCGAGCACCATGATCGGGCAAACGGTGGCGATGCCGGTGGCGTTGGCACCGGTCGGATCCACCGGCATGCAGCACGCCGACGGTGAAATCCTGGCGGCGCGGGCTGCCGAAAATTTCGGCGTGCCGTTCACGCTTTCAACCATGAGCATCTGCTCGATCGAGGATGTGGCCGCGCACACCAAGGCACCGTTCTGGTTTCAACTCTACGTGATGCGCGACCGCCAGTTCATCGAGCGGCTGATCGACCGCGCCAAGGCCGCCAACTGCAGCGCGCTGGTGCTGACGCTTGACCTGCAGATCCTTGCGCAGCGCCACAAAGACCTGAAAAACGGCCTGTCGATTCCACCCAAACCGACGCTGACCAACTGGATCAACCTGGCGACCAAGCCACGCTGGTGCCTGGGCATGCTCGGCACGCAGCGGCGCGAGTTCCGCAACATCGTCGGCCACGTCGGCGGCGTCGAGGACATGAGTTCGCTGTCGCAATGGACCGCCAGCCAGTTTGATCCGACGCTGAACTGGAACGACGTCGAATGGATCAAGAAACGATGGGGTGGCAAACTCATCCTCAAGGGCATTCAGGACGTGGAAGACGCCAGGCTCGCCGTCAGTTCCGGCGCCGATGCGCTGATTGTCTCGAACCACGGCGGACGCCAGTTGGACGGCGCTGAATCGAGTATCCGTGCGCTGCCGGCCATTGTGGACGCGGTCGGCAAGGAAATCGAAGTGCATATGGACGGCGGCATCCGCAGCGGCCAGGACGTGCTCAAGGCGCGCGCACTGGGCGCACGTGGCGTCTACATCGGACGCGCCTACCTCTACGGGCTGGGTGCCATGGGTGAAGCTGGTGTCACCAAGTCGCTGGAGATCATCCGCAAGGAACTCGACACCACCATGGCGCTGTGCGGACGCACTGACATCAACACAATCGACAAATCGATTTTGCTGCCGGGGACTTATCCGGCTTGAACTGTGAGTCATTTCCGAAATGATGACAAGCCAAACTCCGCTCTCCTGAAGTTCAGTGGCATGTTTTGATGTGTCATTCGGTCGCCAGTGCTCAAGTCGGCCTCACTTGGTGCAGTTGAGTTTGCACGAGTCAATGATTAACTTTCACTGTGCCGGTTAAAAATGACAGGCTGTGTCGAGCGTGGGATACACCTTATTTCACTGCACGCTCCAGATTGATGAAAGGCGTTGCGTTTCCGCTGACCTGCGGTAGCTTTCCGTCCCATTTGGCAATGGCCGCGCGTTCGTTCTCGATCCGGCGCAGCGCCAACAACTCGGACGTGATCTGCAGCCGTTGTAGGGCCAGTGATTCGGCCTCTGCCTTTGCTCCCACCACCTTCTGCTGCGCCTCGACCTGGAGACGCTGAAGGTCTCGCTCAGCCTGCTGCTTTTGTTGCTCAGCCTTTACCTTGTTTTCGATGGCGTCGGAAAAGCTCTTGGAAAAAGCAAAGTTGATCAGGTTGAATTCGTCAAGCATCAGGCCATGGCGGCTCATCTTCTCTTTCAGAAGCACGGCAATGGCATCACGCACCTCGGTTCGCCGCGTGATCAGTTCTTCTGCAGTAAAGCGTGCAGTTACCGCCTTGACCGACTCGTGGGTGGCGGGCAGGATGATTCGCTCAGCGAGGATGTTGACGGATGGCCCGACATTCTTGAACGCCTCCACTGCGAACTGAGGCTGCAGGTGATAGTTGATAGCCACCTTGGTGTGCACCGATTGCAGGTCTTTGGAAGCAGCGTCTCCCTCACCTTCACCATTTTGAATCTGTACATTCATCAAGTGCATGGTCTGGGCGATAGGCCAACGAAAATGCAAGCCAGGTTCGTATAGCGCGTCACGCGCATCACCAAAGGTGGTCATGACACCCCGGTTCCCCGCCGGAACCACTGCGACGGGAGCCAAGATGGAAATCACTAACGCGGCTCCGGCCAAAAGGAGGCCCTTTTTTGCCCAAGTTCTTCCCGCGCCATCAATCACGAATCGATTAAAAATTGACATTGCATCTCCTTGTGCGCCGACTATGGCGTCGGCGCTGAATTATCTGCTACCGGTCGTACTCCACGACTTTCCACGACCTCACGTTGGCGGAAATCGCTGCGATCCATGAGATGTTATTGAGGCGTCGGGTGCGTCGGACGCCCTGGAAAGTTCGTGCCGCTGGCGCTTGAAGACACGTAGCGGGCCAGGCTTATGTGGGCGTGTTGCATCGCTCCTCCACAAACCGGACAGATTACTTGCTATAAACCGGCCAACTCATTTACTCCCGACATGCGGTGCGTCGCCTCAAGTTGACATCGTTTCCGCCTTACATTAAAGTAAGGCGTAAGGAACCCAGCATGACAATCGCAACACTAAGCTCTAAAGGGCAAATCACCATCCCCGCCGAAGTCCGCAAGGATCTTCATGTTGATACCGGGGATCGCGTTGAGTTCGTTCAGATCGCGCCGGGGCGCTACGAATTCGTGGCGGCCACTCGCGAGGTGACGGAGCTGAAGGGCATGTTTGGTCCCGCCAAGAAGATCGTTTCGATCGAAGCGATGAATACGGCAATCGCTCAGCGCGGGGCGGCTGCAAGATGATCGGTCTCGACACAAACGTCCTGGTGCGCTACATCATGCAGGACGATCCCAAGCAATCGGCCAAGGCTACCAAGCTCATCGAATCGCTCGATAGTGACAGTCCAGGCTTCGTGACCATAGTTTCAGTGATCGAGCTATATTGGGTTCTGACATCCTGCTATGCGCTGAGCAATCTGCAAGTGAAGCAGGCACTGGAAGCGTTGTTGCGCACCAAACAAATCCTGGTAGATCGAGCCGACCAGGTGGTGCGGGCGCTCAGGGTCTTTGCTGACGGCAAGTCGGACTTTGCGGATTGCCTGATTGAGCGCACCGCAGCCGGCGCCGGCTGCACCGGCACCATGACCTTTGATACCGGAGCGGCTAAACACGCTGGAATGACTCTTATTGCCTAGCGCGGCCACATCGTCAACGTCGTCTAAGGCATCACCGCAATACGGCGTTTCTTCACGATGATCGCCGGCTATGTGTCTGTATCTACCTCTCGATTCGAAAGTTGGTGTGCGATCCACACCGCTGCGCTGAGCGCTTACCAGCCTGATTTTGCGCGCGGGGTTGTCATTGCGGGCGCCGGCTGTCATTGCGGGCGCCGGCTGTCATTGCGGGCCTGACCCGCAATCCAGTGGTGGCGTGGCACTGGATCCCGGATGTTGAAACCCCGGACCCCGGATCGAGCCCGGGGCAAGCTCTGATCCGGGGCCGGGATGACAAAGCGCCAATCCGGCATGACAGCAATCACCCACTGCCGCGCCATCGGCCCACACACGCTGTGACGTCAACGGCTTGGTTGCTCAGGTGATCAGACCGGTCGTCTTGTCGATCTCGATGGCCTGGTCCAGCGCTTCGAGTAACGCTTTTCGAACCTTCAGCTTGGTTTTGGCATGGGCTTTCAGGTTGATCTTCTTCAACTGCTCGGCCATCGCACGGGCGGCACTCATCAGTTCATCTACTGGTACGACCTCGTCAAGAAACCCGGCATCTCTGGCGCTGTGCGGATTGAACATCTCAGCGTTGATCACCGAGCGCTGAAAGGCCGATTTGCTGAGTCGATCACGCGCCGTCTCAATGCCGACCCAGTGCATCGTCAACCCGATCTTTGTCTCATTCAGACCAATCGTGAAATTTCCCTCGACGCCGATGCGGTAATCGGCCGACAGCAGCAGGAAAGCGCCTTTGGCCACGGCGTGCCCGGAGCAGGCCACGATGATCGGATACGGATGCGAGAGCATGCGCCGCGAGAGCAGACTGCCCTGCGTTACCAGCGAGAGCGCGTTTTCGGGTGAAGAAGTCATCACCTTGAGGTCATAGCCGCCCGAGAGAATGCCCGGCTGCCCGGTAATGATGACAATCGCCTTGTCCTGCACGGCGCGGTCCAGCGCCTGGTTAAAACCTGCGATGACATCGGGCGAGATCGCGTTGACCTTGCCATTGCTGAGGCTCAGTGTGGCGACGCCATCTTCCAACTGGTAGGAAACAAGTTCAGACACAATCAATTCCTTCAAAAATGAAAACTTGACGCACTGTCAAAATTGCGAGTATGGCACTCTTTCCAATCCAGAAATCCCTGCGCACCGGCACGCTGCTGGTGTTCCTGCAACTCGGTCTGCTGCTGCTCTTGACGCTGCTGGCACTGCCCGCACTTTTCCGATTCGCACTTGCTCCGGGTGCCTGGCTGCTGGCAATGATCGCGCTCGCACTGGCGCTCTGGACCCTGCGACACAACCGGTTGGGAAACTTCAGCATTCATCCCAAACCCAAAACCTCCGGTGTCCTGGTGACCAGCGGACCCTACCGCTGGATCAGACACCCCATGTACAGTTCGGTGCTGCTCGGTGCAGCTGCGCTGGCTTTGCTGTCGAGCCCGCTGGCTGGCTGGGCCGCCTGGCTCGCGCTGGCGCTGGTACTATTCCTGAAATCGCTTCTGGAAGAGGCCTGGCTGCAGCAGCGCCATCCTGGCTACGCAGCCTACATGCAGCGCAGCAAACGCTTCCTGCCCCGGGTCTTCTGAACGCCACGCGTGATCAAAAGGTAAAAGTATCACCATAGACCGTGATCGTGATGGGCGACTCGAGCTTGAAATTACCGCTGTCGTAGATGCTCTGGATCGCGTCGGCGCGACTGACCGACGCCGCCCAGCCCGCTGCCGTCGCCCGGTCAGCCGGGTGCAGCAGATCGTTGCGACGCTCACTCAGAAATTCCCGCAACCATCTTCTCTCATCCATACCGCCGCTTGGTGCCCCCCTGGCGGCATTGGTGGCCCGCTCTGCGATCTTGTTGACCGAGTCGTAGTCCTGCCCATGCCCGTGCTGAATGCCGGCCTCGTAAATCGCGAGTTTGGAGAATGGCAAGCGCAGCCCCAGCTTGGCTGCAAGTTTGTGCGCCGGCTTCCGGTAAAGCCTGTCGTTCACGGCATCCTGGGCGGCGATGAACTTGACGTCGGTCGCTGCCACTGGCCACGCCTTGTCGATACCCTCCAGACCCGATACCGAGCTGCTGCCATTGACCTTTTGCAATGCCGGAAGAAAACGTGCAAGAACGTTGTCCGGGACCCGTGCCTGGTACTCCTTCACCACTTCGAGCATGTCACCCGTGCCCGAGGTGAACCCCGAGCGACCCGCCGTATAGCCTCGGCCATCGTTGATGTTGGCGATAAAGGCGTACTGAATCACTGTGGTCGAGTTCTCGAACACGCTGACGATCTTGTCCTCGATCGCGATCTGATGCGCTTCCGCTGCGCCGCCATCGCCAGACATGAACGCACCGCTGCACGCGACCAGCACGACGGCGCAAAAACCAGCCAGCAGCGCAAGCGGGCGACGCAGAGTCATGGCAACGTATCAGGCCGGCTCGCGGTACTGATCTTCCAGCAACTTGGCCTGCGCTGCCGCGAGCCGAGCGATCGGCACACGCGGACCCGAGCAGGAGACGTAGTTGAGCTTGATGTAGTGGCAGAAATGGATGGAGCCCGGATGCCCACCGTGCTCGCCGCAGATACCGATCTTCAAGTCGGGGTTGGTCTCGCGTCCCTGCTTCACCGCCATCTTCATCAATTGGCCAACGCCCTTGATGTCGAGCACTTCGAAGGGGTTGTCTTCCAGAATGCCGGTCTCGTTGTAGAAGGGCAGGAACTTGTTTTCTGCGTCCTCGCGGCTGAAGGAAAAGGTGGCCTGACTCAGATCGTTGGTGCCGAACGAGAAGAACTCGGCGATCTCGGCCATGCGGCCCGAACGCATGCAGGCGCGCACCACTTCCAGCATGGAGCCGAACTTGTACTGCACGTCGATGCCGTGGGTCGCTTTCACTTCCTTGTGAATGCGCAGCACGTAGCTATGGATACGCTTGAGTTCCTCCACCGTGGCCACCTGCGGCACCATGATCTCGGGGTAGATCTCCAGGCCCTGACTGGCACACAGCGCAGCGGCTTCCATGATGGCGCGGATCTGCATCGAATAGATCTCGGGGTAGGTGATACCAAGGCGCACGCCACGATGGCCCAGCATCGGGTTGACCTCGGCCAGCGCCCGCACCTTCTTCAGCACTTTTTCCTTCCGACCAATGACATCGTCTTCCAGATGCGAATCCTTGAAGGTATCAAGGCCGCGCATCAACTTGTTCAGACCGTCGGCGTATTGCTGATAGAGCTTGGGACTGAGCAGCTTGAGCGTGTCGGGCATCTCTTCGAGCCCCTTGATGGTGTCGCGCAACTGATGCAGGTGCGCGATCTCAAGCTCGAGTTGCGCCGCGGTCGGCAGAAACTCGTGCATCGGCGGATCAAGCAGTCGCACCGTCACGGGCAGCCCCTTCATGGCCTTGAAGATGCCCTTGAAATCGGCACGCTGGATCGGCAGCAGACGGTCCAGCGCCGAGCGCCTGTCCTCGGGCGTCTCGGCCAGAATCATTTCCTGCACGATGGGCAGACGATCCGTGCGGTTGAACATGCGCTCAGTGCGGCACAGTCCGATGCCCATGGCACCGAAGTCGCGGGCGCGCTGTGCGTCTTCCGGAGTGTCGGCGTTGGCCATGACCTTGAGCCGCGCCACCTCGTCGGCCCAGGTCAGCAACAGGTCCATCTCGTGTGAAATTTCGGCCTCCACCGTCGGCACGTGACCGGCATAAACGTGGCCGGTGCTGCCGTCGATGGTGATCACGTCACCTTCCTGCAAGGTGGTCTGGCCAATCTGGGCACAGCGCAGCTGGTCGTTGATCACGATCTGCTCGCAACCCGACACACAGGGCTTGCCCATGCCGCGTGCCACCACCGCGGCGTGCGAGGTCTTGCCGCCCCGGCTCGTCAGAATGCCTTGCGCCTGGAAGAAACCGTGAATATCTTCCGGCTTGGTTTCCTCGCGCACCAGAATGATTTTCTCGCCGGCGCGGCCGCGCAACTCGGCGCTGTCGGCGTCGAACACGATCTTGCCGGAGGCGGCACCGGGCGAAGCCGAGAGTCCCTGCGCCAGCGACTTGCCGTGAAAATTGGGCGCCAGTTGCGGCACCAGCAACTGCTCCAGCACTGCCGGCTCAACCCGCAGCAGTGCACGTTCCTTGGAAATCAGTCCTTCATGAAACATTTCGACCGAGGTCCGCACCATGGCGCGCGCGTTCATCTTGCCGTTGCGCGTTTGCAGGCAATACAGAACGCCCTTCTCGATCGTGAACTCGAAATCCTGCACCTCGTGATAGTGCGACTCCAGCCGGTTGTGCAGCATCGTCAGCTGGCGGTAGATCTCCGGCATCTCCTGTTCCATCTCGGCAATCGCCTTCGGCGTGCGGATGCCGGCGACCACGTCCTCGCCCTGCGCGTTGACCAGGTACTCGCCATAGATGACGTTCTCGCCGGTGCCCGGGTTGCGCGTGAAGCCCACGCCGGTGCCCGAGTCGTTGCCCATGTTGCCAAACACCATGGTGCAGATATTCACGGCGGTGCCATTGGCCTGATCCTTGGTGATGCGGAACTGCTTGCGGTAGTCCACCGCGCGCTTGCCCATCCAGGAGCGAAACACTGCACCAACCGAAATTTCAAGCTGCTCGAACGGGTCTTGCGGGAACGACTTGCCGGTGTGCTGCTCGACGATGGCAAGGAATTCGCCCGCCAGTTCTTTCAGGTTGTCCGCACTCAGATCCACGTCCTGATGCGCGCTGTACTTGCGCTTGATGGCGTCCATGCGATCGTCAAAATGCTCGTCGCCGATATTGAGCGCGATCTTGCCAAACAGCTGGATAAAGCGGCGATACGCGTCGTAGGCAAAGCGCTCGTTGCCGGTTTGCGCAATCAGGCCTTTCAGCGAGACATCGTTAAGGCCGAGGTTGAGAATCGTGTCCATCATGCCCGGCATCGACATGGCCGATCCGGAACGCACCGAAATCAGCAGCGGATTCTTGCCGTCACCAAAACCTTTGCCGGTCTTCTTTTCCAGCGCCGTCATGTAGCCGCGGATCTCGTCCATCAGGCCGGCCGGTAGCTGGTTCTTTTCCAGGTACGCCGTGCAGGCGTCGGTCGTGATGGTGAAACCGGGCGGCACATTCAGGCCAATCTGCGTCATCTCGCACAGGTTGGCCCCCTTGCCTCCGAGCAGGAGCCGGTTCTTGCCATCTCCCTCTTCGAAGGAGTACACGTATCGGTTGGAGTTGGTCATGATGCTTCCTTTTCAAAATGTTAATCTTTTTGCCATCTCGGGGCTTGGCCTGATTATGCTTGGCCGGCCAGCAAGCCGGTCGCTACGGTCGGGTAACGCAGGCGCAGGCGCAGCTCGTCTTTCAGACGTGAATTGACCATGCGGCGCGACTCACTCATGAAACTCAGCAGCAGCAGTGGCAGCTGATCCTTTGCGCTGTCGCGTGAGACACGCGGCGGACGCCGCAGGCCGTACAGATCGGCCGCTAGATCAAAATAGTCGCCCATCTTCAGGCTGCTGTCGTCATTCACGTTGTACAGGCGCTGTGACTTGCCTCGCCACAGGGCAGCGATGCAGGCACGCGCCAGGTCGTCCGCATGAATATGATTGGTATAAACGTCATCGCTGGCGCGCAGCACCGGTGTGCCTTTTTGCAGTCGTGCCAGTGGCGTACCGTCCTGCCGGTCGGCGGCGTAAATACCCGGGATGCGCAAAATGCTGCTGCGCACCGGCGTGGCACGACCCAGAAAACGGATCGTGTCTTCGGCGCTGATTCGCCTGCGGGCGCGCGGTGTATCGGCGCCCAGCGCTCGGGTTTCACTGACCAGCTCACCCTGGCAATCGCCATAAACACCACTGGTGGAGCCATAGACCACGACATCGGGCACACCGCGCAGGCGCAGGGCGCGCACCAGCGCCAGCGTGCGCGGGTCGCTCCAGCCTGCTGCAGGAGGCGGTGCAAGATGAACCACGCGCTGCGCCAGACCGGAGAATCGGCGCAAGGAAGCCGGGTCGTCCAGGTCTCCCAGCAAAGGTGTGATGCCGGCGGCTCGCAGCGTGGCCAGGCGCGACGCACTGGAAGTCAGAGCCAGCAGGCGCACGCCCGCAGGCAGCGCACGCGCCAGGCGCAGGCCGACATCACCGCAGCCGACAATCAGCAGGCGCAGTCGGCGAAAACGCGCCGGCAAAGTGCCGGGACGGCTGGCGTACAGAATTGGATGGGGGCTCTGGTTTGAAGGCAAAATCGGCACTACCCAATAGTTGAAACAGGCAACAGGGTCCAAGGATACAGAAAAGATGACGACCAGCGAAAAGACAACAGCAGAATTTTTGATCCGCATTAAGCCCAGCGAACTAAGCTTTGCGGCTGGCTCGGCCGAAACGCTGCTGGCGGCCGCCATCCGGCAGGGTGTGGGCCTCCCCTACGGCTGCAAGGACGGCGCCTGCGGCTCCTGCAAGTGCAGGAAGCTCAGCGGCGTGGTGCAGCACGGCGCCCACCAAAGCAAGGCCTTGAGTGACGAAGAAGAAGCTGCCGGCATGGTGCTGACCTGCTGTGCGACTGCGCTTGGCGATGTGGTGCTGGAATCACGCCAGGTGACGCAGACCGGGTCTTTTGCGGTGAAGAAGATGCCGGCGCGCCTGAGCCTGCTGGAACGCAAGTCTGAGGACGTGATGCTGCTCAGGCTGCAGCTGCCGGCCAACGAGACTTTCAGCTACCACGCCGGCCAGTACCTCGATTTCCTCCTGCCGGACGGCTTGCGACGCAGCTACTCCATGGCCTGCGCAGCGCAGGCACCGGGCGCGACGCTGGAGTTGCATATCCGGCACCTGGCGGGCGGCGTGTTCACTGATCGTGTTTTTGGCACCCTGAAGGAAAAGGAAATCCTGCGCCTGGAGGGCCCGTATGGCAGCTTCTTCCTGCGCGAGGAGAGCAGCAAGCCCATCGTGCTACTGGCCTCGGGCACCGGCTTTGCCCCGATCAAGGCCATCATCGAATACATGCAGCAGAAAGACATCAAACGCCCTGCAAGACTTTACTGGGGTGGCCGGCGTCCGCGCGACCTGTACCTGCAGGACTGGGTCCGCAGCAAGCTGTCTGAAATGCCGCAACTACATTACGTGCCGGTGATCTCGGACGCGCTGCCCGAGGACCACTGGAGCGGACGCAGCGGCCTGGTACACCTGTCCGTGTTGCAAGACCTGCCTGATCTGAGCGGCCACCAGGTCTATGCCTGCGGCGTCCCCATCATGGTCCAATCCGCACAAACCGATTTCGCCCTGGCCGGGCTGCCGCCCGACGAGTTTTACGCCGACGCGTTCACCAGCGAAGCTGACAAGGCC
>SESE01000750.1_pt1 | contig 13437 bp, 7 predicted proteins | sample 3171371 | NCBI WGS metagenome assembly SESE01 (sample SAMN06051881, study PRJNA518727) | freshwater metagenome | biome: subpolar coniferous forest; feature: holomictic lake; material: water; isolation source: holomictic Lake 442, 13 m depth | place: Canada: near Kenora, Ontario | collected... | reverse complement strand
TGAGCACCGGAATTGGTCGCGAGACTGCCATGACCGTTTTTGAACAACCCAATCTTCCAACATCGATCGAGGCGCTTTCGCAGCAGGGCGCGCGCGAAGCGGCCGCGGATTTGCTGTACACAATCGCTTTCGAAGATTGGCGCAAAGCAAAGGATGAAACCGACAAGAAGGCGAAGCTGGAGTTGGTGCACCAGATGCGCGACAAGGCGGTTCAGTTTTTCAAGTCCCAGGCTCTTTCCCTCATGGTTGAAGATATTGAAGCGCGTACCGCGCTCGCCGATGGCAACGCCAACGATGCCGCCGCGCGCTTTGACGCGTTGCTGAAAAAGATTCCAGATCCGACTCAGGAAATGTATTTTTACGCCGGCTTTGCAAACATACTGCGCAATCAGCCAGGCACCGCGCTGTCTCTTGTGAACCGTGGTTTGGAACGCTATCCAAATTTTCCGCCGTTGCTCAATCTCAGCGTTCGTTTAAGTGGTGGCATGGGTCGCACTGAAGACGCCCGCAAGGCGTTGCAAAAATTGATCGAATTAAATCCAGATGACAAGGAAGCAAAAGCAAGTTTGGCGTTGATTGGTGATGGAACAAAAACAGATACTGAAGTCGCTGTGAGTCGATCAACCAACGCCATGACAGTGGAAATTGGAAAAGCGGAACGCTTGATGATGAAGAAGGATTTCGACGGCGCGATTGCGTTGTTGGCAAAGCAGTTGGCCGCGAATCCGAAGGAAGTACGGTTGTACGAGGCCCTGTGTCAAATCAATATCGTGAAAAATGATATTCCAACAGCGCAGTCATTTATTGAAAAAGGTTTGGCGCTTGATCCCAAGAACGCTTACTTCTTGCAGATGAAAGCGATCACAAGTAGCGAGGATCCAATTGAGCGAATTGTCAGCTCTATTCGGTTGATGTATCCAGATCCAAAAGATCAAGCTTTACAAATGTATCAAGCGCTTTCTGGAGCCATGTTTAAAATGCGGCAAGCAACTGCGGCCATGAAGCCGGAACAAGTCAATGCTGCCATGAAAGAGCAAATGGATCACTGCGCAAAGTTGCTCGGTCCAGCTCTTGAAGCGGCTCTTGCCGCGGATCCAAAAAATATTGGGGTTCTGGAAATAGCGGCGACTGACGCGGCTGATCAAAAGGATTTCACCGCGTTTGACAAATATGTGGCCGCCATCTCCGCCACGGGTGATCTTGGGCTTGCGGCAACTATTCAATCACGTGTGTTGATCAGCCAAGACAAATTGGCGGAGGCTGTGGCTGTGTTGCAAGACGCCCGCAAAAAAGGCGATCAGAATCCGATCATGTTGCGTCAACTTGGAATGTTGTATGAACGCATGGGCAATATTGATCCCGCAATTGAATTGATTCGTGAAAGCTATGACCGTAGACCCAACGATGCCACAACGGCGCGGCTGTATGCGGAACTTCTTCAACGCAGTGGTGATCGCCAAAAGGCTTTGAAGATTTTGCAACAAGTTGCTCGCACCAGTCCTGACGACAATGATTTAATGCTTTCCTGGCTTGACTTGGAAGGTCAAATTGGAGATCGATCTGGCGCATTTGGTTTGCGCAAACGTTTGTACAAAGAGCGTCCAGCGTTGGCAAAAAATTCATTGGCGCTCGCTCGCATGTTGTTGGAAACTCCAAGCGATCCAAATTTAATGCTTGACAGCAACGGTGCGCAAAAATTTACAGAGCAAGACATGCGCGATGCCGCCACGCCGAAAATGCAACAGTTACTTGTTGCGGCGTCCAAAGCCAATTTAGATATGGGCTTTGAAATCATAAAGTTCCTGCAAGAGGCGGCTCCGGCAGATACGGAACTTTCCCTTATCAACGCGCGAGCACTTAAGAAATATGGAAGCGAAAAAGATGGCGAAGCCGCAATACGACGTGATATTGCTCGACTTGATGCCGCCAAATTGAAAAGCTTGGAATTATGGGTTGGACTTGGCGTGTACCTGGATGAAAGCGCAAAGCCCGAGGAGGCTCGTCTTGCGTTTGATGAAGCGAGGAAGCAGCAGGATCCCAAAATCATGTCTGCAGATGTTCGAATTTCGGATTATTGGTTTAGTAGGGGACAGTGGAAAAACGCTCGTGAAGCCCTGGAAAATGTTGTTCAAGCCGACACCACAAGCGACGCAGCCACATGGATGAGATTGTCTGAAATTTGCAGTCGCTTGCGCGACTTTGACGCGTCTGAGAAATATTTATTGAAGGCCGCAACCCAAAACGCGCCGAAAGAAACTCTTGCCACGATTGAGCTATTGAGAGCCGCAAATCTTGAGGGGCAAGGGGAGTTGTCGGTTATGAAAGGTGATATTGCGACAGCCGAAAAGCAATTTGCGCAAGAGCGGGTTGTGTTGTTGCATGCGACGGAAATGCTTCCCAACTCAGCTCAAGGTTGGATTTCGCTTTCCGACTTTGAGCGGAAGATGTATCAACGTACGCATGATCCAAAATTGATCCAGACCGCCGAAGAAGCTGCAAATAGAGCGACGGACATTTCAATGGGATACTGGCCAAGTATTCAAAACAAGGAGAGGGTGTTAGTTGAGCAAGGCAAAGAGAGCGAAGCCATAGCCATGGTCGAAAAGTTTTTGTCTCTTTCTCCGCAAAATGTTGATGCTCGGCGTGATTTGATCCAATTGTTATATCGCACGAATTCTTTGCAGCGCGCCGTTGATTTGGCTCAAGATGGATCGCGCATGAATCCCCGTGACGCTTCTTGGCAGACAATGGTTGGAACTTTGCTACTACAAAAGAAGGAATTTGTAAAAGCAACCGCAGCATTTGACGCGGCATTTGTTATTCAGCCTGAACTTGAACAACTGCTCAACAGCGTCAATCAACGACTACGTGGAGACAAAAAAGATTGGGAGGGCGCGTTGAAATTGCTGCGCGCTAACGCGAAGTTGGTTGCGGTGTCGCCCAAAGCTCAAATTTTATTAGCCGTGGCCTTGGTCAATTCTGGTCAAAGAGAATCTGGACTTACCGCGATGCGAACGGGATATAAAACCATCGCGGACGGAATTGCTTCTGGCATGTTGAGCCCTGACGAATGGGGAATGTGGTATTCCGGTCTTGGTCAGTGTTTTGATAAGAAGCCCCAAGAAGCTGAGGTGTTCTTAAAATCACTTGTTGGAAAATTGGAGTTTAGCTATTGGAATTGCAATGGTCTTTCGGCGCTTTACTCAGACTTGGGAAGCTCTGGAACGTCGCAATCTGTTCAGTGGTTGGAACAGGCCGCGAAGTTGGCCAAATCCGCGGGCGGTCCTGATGCGAATCAGTTGGAAGCCATTGCTCTGCTGCAAATTGGAAATTTGTATTACAAAGAAAACGAATTTTCCAAGTCCACGGAATACTTTGAAAAAGCCCTGCTCTTGATTCCAAACAATGCGAGTGCGATGAATAATGCTGCGTATTTGATCGCAAAGTCGGGCAGCAATTCCACGCGGGCGGTTGAATTGGCTCGCAAGGCAGTTGAATTAAATCCAAACACGGACGACTTTTTAGACACCTTGGGTTTCGCACTTTTGAAAGATGGCAAACCCGCAGAAGCCATGGAGCCTTTACAAAAGGCGATTGTTCTGACGCAGAAGCCAGGCTCAATGATGCATTTGGCTGAGGTATTTATTCAATTGAAGCGCCCAGCTGACGCGAAGGAATATTTGGAGAAAGCGAAGGCAAAATCTCCCACAAGTGAGCAATTGGCCGAAATGAAGACACTGGAATCCAAACTGAATTGAAGGAGAACATCCCATGACTCGAGCAGCACTACCAACATCCGCCCCTAGTCCAAAGCCGGCCGCCGCGCCGCGCCCCAAGCCAGCCGCCATATCGCTTGATCCAGTTCGCTTGCTTCGCCAAAATATGTGGGGAATTATTTCCACATTCGTCATAGGCGCCATACTGGGACTGATTCTGAATTATGTATTTTTGTACACCAATCAAGTGTGGAGCGGAACCGTCTTTTTAGAAATTCGTAACCAACTAAAAGACGCTAAGGCTCTCAATGCCGAGGACTTGGGAACGGAAGAAGCCGTGATTCGTTTGGCGCAGACAGAAGTCGCGCGCATGATGAGCCGTGACAATATTAAAATGGCTCTTGTAAACGATGATGTGCAAAAAACGGAATGGAGTAAAAGTTCGGAATTCCGGGATGAAAAAAACATTTTCAATATTGATGAAGCGGCTACCGAGCTCGAAAATGATTTGCGGGGTGCCCATAAGCGCGGTACACAAATTTTCACTCTTGGCTGGAAGAGCCACAATCCAGAAGATGTTCCCGTTGTTCTCAATGCGGTCGCCAGCACGTATGTGACTCAGGTTCGGGCGAACGAGGACAACCGTTTCGCCACCATTCTTCGGGTGTATGAGGCAAACCAGAAGAAATTAGATGACCAAATTGCTGCTAAAAAACAGGAAATTCAAAAGTTTGTCAAAGAACGCAACATGACAAGTCTAAATGAGTCATCCAGCGAAAATTCTCGGGCATTGGAGAAATTGCGCGAGGGAATTGCCAACACAACCAGTGAGCTTTCTGTGGCGGAGTCGCGCAAGACCCAGGCGGAAGAGAAGCAAAGTGGCGCAGCAGGTTTTTCTGACGAGGATTTACGTGACGCGGACAACGACCCCGTGATGCAAAATTTAAACCGTGATTTCGAGGACGCGTCTCGTCGTTACGAAGCTTCGACAAAACAATTTGGAGAAAAGCACGCCGAAGTACTTCAATTAAAGGCCGCCCAAGGTGCGGTTGATAAACAGCGCACTGAAACGCGCAAGAAGATTCTGCTTCGCAATCAGCTTTCCGATTTAAGGGCCGCGGCTAATCGGGTTCAATCACTCACAACTCTTTTGAAAAAGCAACAGGACGATTTTGCAAAGAACTCTGTGGCGAGCGAAGATTTTACAATGAACATGGCTGAGCTTGGCACATTGCGTGAGCAGTTAAGTCAGGCTGAGGATCAAAGAAAGCTTGTGTCTCAAACGATCAACGATGTGAATTTAGCGCGATTACGCGACGAGTCCCATCGAGTTGAGGTGGTTCAAAAAGCGATCAAGCCCCGCGAAATCACTTTTCCCCAATTGAAGTTCATGGTTCCTGGAACCGCTGTTCTACTGTGCGGAATTTATATTTTAATTCTGTTTGTCCGTGAAATTCTTGACCAGCGCATCAAGTACCCCAGCGACCTGATGAGTTTGCCCGGAAAAATATTGGGCGTCATTCCTGATATCAGTGATGATCCAACCAAGCCCAAGCGTGCGGAATTAATCGTGTTTGAAAGTCCGCAATCGATAACAGCGGAAAGCTTTAGACAAAGTGATGCCTTGATTACAAAAGGCTTGGCTCCAACCAATGCAAAAATTGTCTTAGTCATAAGTCCGATGCCAGGCTCGGGCACGACGACCATGGTGCTCAATCTTGCGGCATGCGATGCATCAGTTGGACGCAAGACTTTGATTGTTGGCGCCAATCTTCGCCGGCCTGGGTTGGGTAAGGCGCTTGGACTTGATCCAACATTGCCTGGTCTTGGGGATATTTTAAATGGTGCAAATCCAGCTAGTATTTTAATTGATCAAGGCAACGGTCTGCATTTCATTGGTGCTGGCGCGCCGTCTAATAGAGCGTTTCAATTGCTCAATACCGAAAAAATGGATGCCTTCCTAGATTGGTGCCATCAAAATTATGACCGTGTGTATCTGGATGCGCCACCAAGCGTTGTCGCTGGAGAAGGGCTTGCGTTGGCCAATAAAGCCGACGCTTCAATTTTAGTTGTACGCGCTTGGCAAGACCAGAGGGGACTTGTCATCAAGTTGGCGTATCAACTCATGGACAGCAAAAGTAATTTCTTAGGAACAATATTAAATAGACCCAAGAACACGGCGGGCGGCTACTTTAAAAAGAACGCCGAGGCAATTTCAGAATATGCCACGCAAACCGCGGCGTTTCAATTGCCAGCAGCTACTCAAGCGACGAATCCCATCCGTGCCAACGATGGCCCAAAGCCATCAACAACGTAGATTGATACATGACAACCTCCACCAAGCACATTCTGGTTACGGGTGGCTCGGGTTTTATTGGAAGCCACTTGGTGGAGCAATTGCTCTTGCAGGGCGCGCGCGTGGTGGTTGTGGATGATCTTTCAACTGGAGATATACAGAATCTTTCTGACGCGAAACATGCGGCGGGTGAGCGCCTTCAGTTTATTCCAAATACTGTCACGCACGCATTCTCCACGTTGAATTTGGAACGCTTCGATGAGATCTATCACCTTGCCGCCGCGGTTGGCGTTCGCCTTATTGTTGATCACGCAAGGCAATCCATAGAGACAAATATTCTTGAAACAAGCGCCGCCATTCGTTGGGCCATTCGAGATCACGCGAAGTTGTTGATCGCTTCAAGCAGCGAGGTTTACGGTAAAGGCATTCGAATACCATTTTCTGAATGTGACGACGTGGTGTTTGGACCAACCACCTCTTCGCGTTGGAGTTACGGTTATTCCAAAGCGCTTGATGAGTTTCTGACTCTTGCGGCGGTTTCGGAATCAAAACTCCAGGCGGTCATTGTCCGATTTTTTAATACAGTTGGACCGCGTCAAAAAGGCGATTGGGGAATGGTGTTGCCGCGATTTATTCAGGCCGCATTGGCGGGCAAGCCTTTGGAGGTGCATGGTGACGGCTCTCAAAAGCGCTGTTTTTGCGATGTGCGCGATATCGCGCCCGCGTTGATTCAGTTGCTGCGCTCGACTGCGTGTTTGGGCCAGATCTTCAACATGGGTTCCGATGAGATGATTTCAATGCGAGAGTTGGCCGAGCGCGTGATTCGCGTCACGGCATCCGTTTCGTCTATTCAAAACGTTTCTCATGAGAAAGTATTTGGCAAGGGCTTTGAAGATCTTCAGGTTCGGCAGCCAAGACTTGAACGCATTCGTGGAGCCATTGGATTCGCCCCACTTATTTCTCTTGACACAACAATTGCCGATATCGCTCGATCTTTGGGTGGCGCACATCAAAAGGAACATGCAGCATGATTCAGGATCCACTTGTCAATCAGGCTCTGAACTTGGGGCGAACGGGCTCCGATGTTTCAACATGGACAGTGTTGAACCCAATTGAACTGCTCTCTGGCTATACGCCAGTTTTTGTGGCGGCGCTTGTCGTCACACTCATCGCCACTCCAATTGTCCGGCGCATTGCTATTAGCACGAATATTATTGATCATCCAGATCAAGGACGAAAACAGCACGCATACCCCATTGCGTATCTTGGCGGTCTTGCTGTTTTTGCCGGTGTTTTGGCTGGTATTGCGGCAAGTGGAATGTTCACAAGCGGGCAGGCGGCAATCTTGCAAGGGGTACCGCTGAGCATTGTGGTGGGCATGTTGGCGATTGTGTTCACCGGATTGGCTGATGATATTTGGAAGTGGGACCCGCGCTTGAAAATTGCCGGTCAACTTATCGCGGCCGCCGCTCTTGCTATTGAAGATGTTGGACCGCAGTTGGTTGGCGGCGTACTTTCAGCAATTTGCGGCGAACCAAAAGATATTTTATTTTCCATAGGCACGTTCAGTGTTCCCAATGCAGAATTGTATTACTGGCTTGGTACGGCAGTCACAGCCATCTTTGTGATTGGTGGTTGCAACGCCGCCAATTTAATAGATGGACTCGATGGACTTTTGACCGGAACAACCACGATCATGGCGCTTGGCTTTTTAGCAATTAGTTTGACCATGGCGTATACGCTTCCTGTGGAAAATCCTGAAACAAGTTTGGCGGGAACGCGGATTATTCTGAGCCTGATCCTGTTGGGCGCAACGCTTGGGTTCTTGCCCTACAACTTTAATCCTGCGGTTATTTTTCTTGGCGACTGCGGAAGTTTGTTGATTGGTTTTCTCAGCGTTGTCATTATTATGACCTTTGGAGAATTTGGCACGACGAAATATTCCGTGGCTGGTTTAATTTGTTTTGGATTGCCCATTTTGGACACCACCCTGGCCATTATTCGCCGCAAAGTGGCTGGGCTTTCAATGTCCGACGCGGATAGCAACCATATTCACCACAGATTAAAGCGATATTTTGGAGGCAGCGTTCGCAAAGCGGTTTTTACTTTATATGCCATTGCCTTGGGGTTCACGCTCCTTGGGGTTGGCTTGACCGGCATGTTGTTGTTAACCAATGTCAAAGGAATTGTGGTGGAAGCGGCGGCGCTTGGAGCGTTTTTAATTGTCGTAGCTTTCGCCGTAAAGCGGGCGCAACGTTTAGAGTGGTTGAAACGCGAGCGCATTAAAATATCAAACAATAAATCTGTTCTTACAGAAGAACATAGTTAAGCATGATCGAGGGTGAAGCTTTGTTTGATGCCGTTGATCATGATCCGGTCATGCTGACCGAAATTATTCATGGGCTGACGCTTGAAATGGGTAACACGGTGGTGGACGCAACCGCCGGTAGGGGTGGACACGCGCAAGCCATTGCCAAAAAGATTGGCTGCACTGGAACTTTAGTTCTGCTTGACCGCGATCAAAAAAATCTGGTGTTTGCCAGCGAAAGAGTGCGGGCAATGCCGCAAGCTCCAAAGGTGGTATCTGTGCACACCAACTTTGCAAGCATTGCGGAGGTGCTCCGTGGGCACTCATTGCGCGCCGACGCATTTCTTGCTGATTTGGGATTTGCCAGCAATCAAATGAGCGATCCGACGCGTGGATTTTCATTTGGGGCTACCGGGCCACTTGATATGCGGCTTGATCAAAGCACGGGAGAAAGTGCCCACGCGTTGTTGGCGCGAATTTCAGAGGTTGAACTTGCTGATCTGATATTTCAACTGGGCGAGGACCCATTTTCTCGCAGAATTGCCCGACGAATTATCTATGTTCGCGACCTTGGGTTGCTGAAAACCACTTCAGATTTAGCCAAGGCCGTGGTCTCCGCGTATGGGGGCAAGGCCAGGCAAAGTCGCATGCACCCCGCGACACGGACCTTCATGGCCTTGCGCATTGCGGTGAACAAAGAATTGGAGTCGCTTGAGACACTTTTAGGCATATTTCAGCATGAAATTGCCACATTTCAGCCATCGTCAACGGACGACCAAGGCGACCAATTTGCCCAGTTTCGGGGTGGTGACCATGGTGTGTCAAGTGTTTCTAAAGCTGCAAAAGATGGTCAGCCAACCGGTCCAAATTGGCTGGCTCAAAATGCTCGCATGGCAATTTTGGCGTTCCACAGCCTAGAAGACCGATTGATAAAAAGAGCTTTCACCGATTGGGAACGCCATGGATGGGTGACCCGAATCGCTCGAAAGCCGTTGGTTGCAAGTGAAGCTGAATGCGAAGCGAATCCACGGGCGCGCTCCGCCAAGCTTCGAATAGTTCGGATTGGTGGTATATAGGTCGCTCATCGGATACAAAATCAATGGTGGATGGATTCACTGGTGTTGATAAAAGTTTGTGAATGAACAATTGGCATTCAAGAGTTTTAAAAATCAAGATTGCCACAACGCAAGGATGCGAAATGACACGAGAAAATAAATTAGCGATGGTTGTGGGATTCGGATTGCTGCTGTTTGTTGGCATACTTGTCAGCGATCATTTCAGCACGGCTCAAAGACAAGGAAGCGCGAATCTTGATCGCCCTGATCCGTCGCGCATTCGAGTTGCTCGACAGATTTCGATTGCTCCAATCGCTGGCGCAACCACTGTGCAAAACACTGAGGTGATGGCGGCCAATACATCAACCGATGTCCGTCCGACATCCAATCTCATCGCCGCGCCACAACAAGAAGTTCCAAGAACCACCACCGGTGTTCGACCAATTTCAAATGTGCCAAACACTGCGCCAGAAACAGTGATTGCTTCCACGGAAAAAAGCAAGACATCCAAGGTGCAGGAGAGCGAGCCAGGAGTTCAGTTGCATCCGATTGCAGAGGGGGAAACCTTGTATTCCATTTGCGCCAAGGAATATGGAGATGGATCGCTGTGGAAGGAGCTTGCTGAATACAACAAAAAAGCCCTGCCAAATGCAGCAAAATTGCGCAAGGGTGTCACGCTTCGATTACCTCCAGTGGAGCAACTTCGCCATGGCGCCGTGCTGGCGTCAACAGCCAAAGGCGCGCGTGTCAGTGTGACGCCACAAGAACAAGATGGTGCTGCGCTTCATGGTTCGGCAAATCTGAATTCTAAATTCAATGAGCAGACACCGCTTCTTGCGGCGGCCGACATTGCAAGCGTGGAAATGTCGCCAACTAAAACTGGCTCGCAAGGCGGCGTGATTGAAGTTGTTGTTGCAAATACAAAACCAGCCGCCACAAAAACATCGACACAGTTGGCGCCGAAACCAGCGAACAAGTCCGCCACGGCGACGACTTATGTTGTGCAAAAAGGCGACACGCTTGGTTCGATTGCAAAAAATAAATTAGGCAAGACAAGCAGGTGGAAAGAAATTGCGGAGGCGAATGGTTCAACCCTTTCAAATCCAGCGGCGCTTTCTCCAGGCATGAGCATTCAACTTCCACAAACCAACTGAGTTCAAGGACCGGACCATGTTCGGAAAAGTAATCGCCATCTTGTTGGGTCTTGGAATTATGGCCACCGCGCTTTTGGCGACGCGGCAGAAGCGCTATGAAGTTGCGGCCCAGATTTCCAGAACGCATTGGAGATTGATTGAACAACAAAGGGATTTAATGAGATGTCGCGCGGAAGTGGCATCAAAGGTGCGGCCAGACGCAATTCGTCTGGCGTTGGATTCCATGAAGATGCAGTGGCGACCCATTCCGCACAGGCTTGACGCGCCCGCGCCACCAACCCAACCACGTTTGGCCACGAAGCCGGGCGTGAAAGATGCCGACGCGGCACAAGTGGAATTTGGCGGATGAATCAGTTTTCCATTTCACAGATTTCCGAGAAGCAATCAAGCCGAATTCGCGCTTGGAGTCGCGTTCTCATTGTCACGACGGCCACGGCGTTGCTTTGCATTACTGCGCGTGTTGCATGGTTAAAAACAACAGATGATCCGCGGCTTATGGCTGCCGCGGGTGTTCATCAAAGCACCGCGCCCGAACTCGCTTCGCGTGGACAAATAGTTGATCGTCGCGGCAGGGTTCTTGCGTCCAGCTTGATGGGTCGCAGACTTTTTGCGGACCCGGCCATGATTTGGGATCGAGGTTGGGATCGCATTCGCAAAGGTAAATTGGCGGAACCAGATTCACTGGCGGTTGGTGATCCATTCAAAGACGCGGCTTCGGCCATTGGTGGTGCGTTGGGTGAACCATCAAAAAAAATCCAGACCATTTTAAATAAACGCGCGGATGATCGCTATGTGCAACTTGCGGACATGTTGACTCCGGAGCAAGTGGATGCCATTCATGCGTTGAACATTCCTGGAATTGGAATTGAATCGCGACCAATTCGTGAATATCCCGCGGGCGATTTGGCCGCCATGGTGATTGGTCGAGTTGGTCTTGAGCAAAGCGGCCAAGCTGGCGCGGAGTTGCGCCACAATGCGGAAGTTCGCGGCAAAGATGGTCAGTTGGTTTTTCTGCGCGATGTGAAGCGGCAACCATTGTGGATTGAGGGAAATGATTATCAACCGCCGCGTGATGGAGTTGATATTCGTTTATCTATTGATTTAGTCGCGCAAGAAATTGCGGAGCGGCTGTTGCAGGAAGGTGTCAAGGAATGGAACGCGGGTGGCGGGCGCGCCGTGATTATGGATGTGCAGACCGGCGACATTCTTGCCATGGCCGATGTGCTGCATCCGCGCAAGGGATGGAAGGAAGTCACCACGGATCCATCGCGTGCGTTGCATGCGTCGCTTGGACGAAACAGAAATGTCACGGATCCGTACGAGCCGGGTTCCACATTCAAGCCATTTGTGTGGGCGACGGCCACGGAACTTGGCGTGTTTAAGCCGGAAACAATTGTGAATTTGCCAAACGGTCCGTATGTCACCAAGTTTGGCCGCGTGATTCGCGACGTGAAATATCCGGGACCAGTGACTTGGAAAAAAGTTCTTGTGAAGTCGCTCAACGGTGGAATGGCGGCCGCGGCGGAGCGCATGAAATTTAGCGACATGCAAAACATGGTGCAGCGATTTGGATTTGGACAAAAGAGCGGAGTTGGAATTCCTGGCGAGAGCGAGGGCTTGGTGACAACGCCTAAGAAGTGGTCGGTCTACACGCAAACAAGCGTGTGCATGGGTCACGAAATTGGCGTCACTCCAATTCAAATGGTGCAAGCCTTCTCCGCATTTTGCAGGGACGGAAGCATGGTTCCAGCGCGCTTGTCGCTTGGCACCGAAGGCGCGGACAATCAATATTCAGTTCCAAGCAAGCGTGTGATGCCAGAGGCAATCGCGTTGACTGCGCGTGACGCAATGGAAGGTGTCATGACGGAAGGCACAGGACGCAAAGCGCAGAGCGAGTTTTATAGAATGTTCGGCAAGTCCGGCACCGCTCAGTTGCCAAAGCCAAAGGGACAAGGCAAGGGCTACTTTGAAGATCGCTATGTAAGTTCGTTTATCGCTGGCGCGCCGTTTGATAATCCAAGAATTGTGTGCTTGGTTGTTCTTGATGATCCAGATAAATCCAAGGGACATTATGGAGGTTCCATCGCTGGACCCGTGTGCCGCAAGATGATTGACGCAACCTTGAACTACATGGGCGTTGAGCCGGATCAGAGCGAGAAACAAGGCAAACTTGCCGTGCATGAGCGTGGCGAACCCGATCGACATTGAGTTTGCGATTTATATTTGCAAGTTGAATTGTCAGATTTAAAAATTGACAAGCGGTGCGAATGTATTGCGCACCCCGCGTTGCTTAAACATCCAACAACAAGCGCTCTGGATTTTCAATGGCGTTCTTAATGTCCACCAAAAAACCAACGGCTTCGGAACCATCCACAATGCGGTGGTCGTAGCTCAGCGCCAGATACATCATTGGGCGAATGGCCACGTGACCAGGATTTTTTGGATCTTCCACCGCGCGATTTTTAATGGCGTGCATGCCAAGAATTCCAGACTGCGGAGGATTCAGAATTGGCGTGCTCATAAGACTGCCGTACACGCCGCCGTTGGTGATGGTGAATGTGCCACCAGTCATGTCGTCGACGGTGAGTTTGTTGTCGCGCGCTTTGACAGCGAGCTCGCGAATGGTTCGCTCCACTTCGGCAATTGAAAGACGATTGGCGTTGCGCAGAACGGGAACCATAAGTCCCTTGTCGGTGCCAACGGCCACGGAGACATCGATGTAGTCGTGGTACTCAACCTCGTCGCCAATAATGAAAGCGTTGAGGCGCGGATATTTTTCCAGCGCGCCAACCACGGCCTTCACGAAGAAACCCATGAAGCCCAGGCTTGTGCCGTGTCGCTTTTCAAAGGCCTCCTTGTGCTCGGCGCGCAGGCGCATGACTTGCGACATGTCGGCTTCGTTGAACGT
>SESE01000748.1_pt1 | contig 13448 bp, 11 predicted proteins | sample 3171371 | NCBI WGS metagenome assembly SESE01 (sample SAMN06051881, study PRJNA518727) | freshwater metagenome | biome: subpolar coniferous forest; feature: holomictic lake; material: water; isolation source: holomictic Lake 442, 13 m depth | place: Canada: near Kenora, Ontario | collected... | reverse complement strand
TAAGTGCGCGCAACTGCCGGTCCAGGGCGCTTATCTGCTGTTGACGGCGCTGCAGCGCCATCGGCGCGGCACGGGTCATGCGCCGCTGTAGCGCGTCCAGCCGCCCGGCTACGCCCTGCAGACGGCTCCCCCTCAGGAGCTGCAACCGCGCACGAAAATCATCCAGGCGCCGGCGCTGGCGCGCCCCCGCCCCGGCCAGCGCCTGCTTCAGGCGCAGCTCCATCCCATCCAGCGCCTGGGCGGCACGCTCCACCGACTGGCGCGGGGCATGAAAGACGTGGCTGGCACGCGCAATATCCAGCCGGCCGTGGAGCTCGGTCAGGCGCTGACGCAGCAACTGCCGGAGCGTGCGCGTCTGCGTACGCAGCGCAGCCTCAAAATCCTCCTTACGGCCTACGACCAGCTCAGCGGCCGCCGAAGGCGTGGGGGCGCGCACGTCGGCCACAAAATCGCTGATTGTAAAATCGATTTCATGCCCCACGGCGGAGATCACCGGAATCTCGGACCGCGCGATGGCGCGCGCTACGCACTCCTCGTTGAAGCACCAAAGATCCTCGATGCTGCCGCCGCCGCGTCCGACGATCAGCACATCCAGGGGCGTTGTGAGCGGGCCACCATCCTCGCCGGCTGCGGCGCGGGAACTCTGTGCGTTCAAATAATCAATGGCCGCAGCAATCTCCTCGGCGGCGCCGGCGCCCTGCACCCGTACCGGGGCCAGCAACACGTGCAGGTTTGGAAAGCGGCGCGTAATGATATTCAGGATGTCACGCATGGCGGCACCGGTGGGAGACGTAACGATGCCCACGTGACGCGGCAGCAGCGGCAGGGGGCGCTTACGCGCCTCGTCGAAAAGCCCTTCTGCCTGCAGCCGGCGCTTCAGTGCCTCGAAGCGGGCCATCAACATCCCCTGCCCGCCCGCCTCAACCTGCCGCACGATGAGCTGATACTGGCCGCGCTGTTCATACACGGTAAGCTCGCCAAAAAGCCGCACCTGCATCCCGTCGGTCAAGGTCACGGAAACACCGCGCTGTGCACCGGCAAACAGCACGGCACTGAGTTGCGCGCGCTCGTCCTTGAGCGTGAAATAACAGTGGCCGGAGGACTGCCGCCGGAAGTTGGAGATCTCGCCCTCAACCCAGACACGACCAACCTCGTCCTCCAGCGTCTGCTTGACCAGACGCGTCAGCTCCCCGACCGTGTAAACGTGGCGGGTGTTTTCTTCAAGTGTATGGACTGTCATATTCACCGCGAAGGACGCGAAGGGGCGCGAAGGGGAGATGTTGAACAGTTGTTCGCCATACGTTTGATGCCATGACGAAGGTGTATCACATTAAAATTTATCAGAAAACCTAAAGTGATTTTGCTCAGCTTCAAATATGTAAGTAACTGTGCTTGATGTATTGGAGCAAACTGCTCGACAGCCTTAACCTCAACAACAACGACATCCTCGACAATCACATCCATTCTGAAACCTGCATCCACCTGCTCGCCATCATATTCAATCGGCAGAACAACCTGCCTTTCACAGCGCAGCCCGCGCTTACGTAATTCGTGGATCAAGCAGGCTTCATAAGCGCTTTCCAGCAATCCCGGCCCCAACGCCGTATGCACGGCAAACACCGCATTTAGTATTTCGGAAGCAATTTTCTCTATATCCATGACACGCCCCAAGGAACACGTTCAAGCCTGCAACATGACTTGCAAAGATCTCCTTCGCGCCCCTTCGCGACCTTCGCGGTTAACACACTCCCTCACCGGCTGCTCAATTCGCGAACGCGTGCGATGCTGACGGCCTTGGATGTGATGCGATCGATCTCAATGATCACCCCCTCCAGCGCGGCAGGGCCCTTGGCGACGTCGAACTTGGCCGGCATGCCGGTGGTAAACTTGCGGAGAACCGGCTCCACTTCACGGCCAATCACGGAGACCATGGGGCCCGTCATGCCGATATCCGTGATGTAAGCCGTTCCCTTGGGCAGCAATTTTTCGTCGCACGTCGGGACATGCGTATGCGTGCCGACCACGGCTGCCACACGGCCATCCAAATACCATCCCATGGCGATCTTTTCTGAAGTGGCCTCGGCATGCAGGTCCACCAGCACGGGCGTGCCGCCGGGAATGCTGCTCAGCAGCGCGTCCACGGCGCGAAAAGGGCAATCTGCCGGAGGGAGGAAAACACGCCCCACAAGGTTGATCACGGTCAGCGGCCCTTGAGAGGTGGGCACGGTGACCCAGCCACGGCCAGGGCAGACAGGCGCAAAATTGGCCGGCCGCAGCAACCGTTTTTCGCGGGCGATATAGGCTTCGATATCCTTCTGGTTCCAGGTATGGTCCCCAAGGGTCAGCACATCCGCCCCGGCCTTAAACAGTTCGTCCGCAAGATCCCCGGTAATGCCATTGCCAGCCGCGGCGTTCTCCGCATTGGCCACCACGGCATGCACGGCGCCACTGTCACGCAGGCGCGCCACAACTTCGCGAAAAATGGCGCGCCCGGGCGAGCCGACGATGTCACCTACGATCAACACGCGCATCTTGGGCTTGTCCTTCTCTGCACATTCACTGGGGCAGTGGCACGTATAAAGTGTTCAGGGTTCAGGGTTCAGGGTTCAGGATTCAGGATTCAGGGGGTGACTAACATCAGGGCTGAGCGGCAGGTATCCCTGACGCTCCAGCCGTTGGTTCGGCACACATGACAGCATCGCGTAGTCTCAACCTTTCGGCACCCTTCTTTCTAGCCGCATCATCCATGTTTACAATCTCATCGTCCAATCGAAACCGAGCATAGCATGTTCCAGCACCGGCCCCAAGCAGCACCTCTTCTTGCCGCTCATATGCGGCACGGCGGCATGCCTCGATGGACTCGTTGCATTTTGCCAAAAAAGTAAATTTCGCGCAGCGAAATTTACCGTGCAAACTCCACAAAGCGGCTTTCGCGAACCACCACGACGCGGATCTGACCCGGGTACCGAAGCTCGGCCTCGATCTGCTTGCTGATATCACGCGCCAGCAGGACCGCGGCGGCATCATCGATCTTCTCGGGGTCCACGATCACACGCACCTCGCGGCCGGCCTGCATAGCAAAGGTTTTGCAGACGCCGGGCATGCTGTTGGCAATGGCCTCCAGTTTTTCGAGCCGCTGCACGTAAATGGCGGAAGATTCCATGCGCGCACCGGGGCGTGCGGCGGAAATGGCGTCGGCCGCCGAGCATAGCACGGCATAGAGACTGGCGGCTTCGACATCCTGATGGTGCGCGGCAACCGCGTTCACGACCAACGGATCCTCCTGAAAGCGCTCGAGGATCCCGGCGCCAATTGCGGCATGCGCGCCATCGATCTCATGGTCGGCGCTCTTGCCAATATCATGAAACAGTCCAATGCGCCGCGCGAGAACAGCGTCCAGCCGCAGTTCCACAGCCATCAACCCCATCAGATGGGCAACCTCCAGCGAGTGCTGCAGCACATTCTGGGAGAAACTCGTGCGAAATCGCAAACGCCCAAGCTGCAACATCAACTCCGGCGGCACGTTCGACAACCGGGCGTCATAAACAGCCTGTTCGCCACTCTGCCGGATATCGGTGTCCATGTTTTCCCGAACCTTGGCGACCACCTCCTCGATTCGCGCCGGGTGGATGCGTCCATCGGCAATCAGCAAGACGAGCGACCGCCGTGCAATCTCGCGCCGGATGGGATCGAAACCCGAGATCACAACGGTCTCGGGCGTGTCGTCGATCACAATATTCACGCCGGTGGCAGCCTCGATCGCGCGAACATTGCGCCCATCCCGACCGATGATACGCCCCTTCGCGTCGTCGCTGGAGATCTGCACAACGCAGGTCGTCATCTCGCTGATGTGGGACCCGGCGTATCGCTGCACAGCCATGGTAATGAACCGGCGCGCCTCGTGCTCAGCGGTTTCCCGCGCCTCTGCCTGCAGGTGGCGCGTGAGGGCTGCGGCGTCCACGCGCGCCTCCTTTTCCTGGCGCTGTAGGATTTCCCGGCGCGCCTCCTCCGCTGTCATGCCGGCCAACAGTTGGAGACGGGACTGAATTTCACCTGTCGAGCGATCCAGTTCCTGCCGTTGCGCCTTCGCATCGGCCAGTTTGCCCTGCAACTCCTCCAACTGATGACTGGCGGCCTGTTCCTTGGCCTCTACCAGTGCAATTTTTCGATCCAGATTCTCCTCGCGTGACAATAGGCGATCCTCAAAATCCTGCAGATCCTTACGACGCGCCTTGGTAGATTTCTCAAACTCCTCGCGCGCCAGCACCACCTCGGACCGGGCCTGAATATCAGCCTCCTTGAGGCGATTCCGGACTTCGTGTTCCGTATCCTCAAGGCGGCGTCTGGACTGCTTTTCGATGCGATTGATCCGCATTCGGCCGACCAGGCTGCGCAAAAAATAGCCGGCACCCACGCCAAGTGCGCCACCCAGCAGCATGCTGGCGACTGGCTTCAGGTCAGACATTGAAAAATCAGGCATGGCGTATACGAATCAAGCAAATGAGGTTGCCATCTCACGACGCGGCGCGCACGTGTTATAAAACAAGACAGCGGGTGCGCAGCCCCCGCTGTACCGCCGCCATCGGCATTACAAGCAGCGCCGCACACCCGCCGCGTTAAAGCAAGGAACACGTTATTTGATCTTCACGTTGATATCATCCGCCTTGGGCGCGACCGCTGCAGCGACCTCCTCCGGGGCTGCCTCGACCTTCTTAAAGCTCGGAAGGTAGCGGTAGTAGACCTCAAGCATCAGGCAACAGAGACTGGTATCCTGGACAAGGCCGCCGGTATGCTCACCGGCCGAAGGGCTTTTCCAGTGCCCGATATCAACCATCTTGCCATCCGGGCCCTCGATCGCGCCCTTCTCGATAACCTGCTGCCTGCAAAGTTCCGGCGAAAACTGTTTGTTCCAGGCAGCAAACGTCTCGGGGCTATGGTGAAACTTGGCCTGCGTAATGTAATACCAGTAGTAAACCTGACTGCCACCGCCGTACGGCTGCTTGTTAGGTTCGGCGAAGCTGAATGTGCAGGGTTCAAGGAACGTCATTGTGTTGATGACATCCGGATCACGCGGAACACCCAGCAACTGCAGGCAAAGTGCACCCGCGCCAGACAAGCCGGTTGCTCCGCGACCGGAATAGCCAAACCCGCCGCTCTGTCCGGCGTTCTGCTTAAACCCGGGAATGGCCCGCTTGATGGCACCCTCGAGTCCAGGGACATCAGATTCCAATCCCGCCATCTTGGCGGCCTTGAGCGCCTGGCAGCACCAGGCCATGTAGGAGGAATCGTTACGTTCGGACACAGCTTCCAGCTTATAATTGAACCCGCCACTGGCATGCTGCCCCTTGACCACCTCTGTGATCGCCTTGACGGCCAGTTCCTTGAGCGAAGGATGCTGCGTCAGGGCATACGCTTCGCAAACCGCGTAGGCTGCGATGGGATGGCTGTATTCGTTACCATCCGTTCCATTGAAACGGCCATTGGCATTCTGATTTGCCATGAACCAGTCAATCGCCTTCTTGACCGTGGCACCGAACTCAGGAGACTGCGGGGTTTCGCCATGCGCCAGGTAGCACAGCAGCGCCATAGCTGTCATGGCCGGCGTTCCGGTGCCCTCCCATGAGCCATCGCTCTTCTGGTTCTTCTTGAGCCAGCGCAGCGCACGCAGCACGGCTGCCTCGGTGGCAGCGCCACCGGCGCCGCCCTTGCCATACAGCCCCAGCGCGCCTTTACGCCCACCAGCCGTGCGGTTGGAATACAACCCCTTCATAATCAGGCGGCTCTTGACCGTGGTGGCAATTTCAAACCCCTTATCCGGAAGGTTCGGGTCGCCGGTGCCCAGGCCAATGCCCGTTTCATGTGTGCCGCTGCCACCAATATCCTCGGCGGCCACAGTCGAAAAACCAATTTGGTTTTCCTGCGGCGTATCTACGGTCGGATCCGGTTCCGGCGGCTTGACCTGCTCCGGCTCCGGCGGTTTCTCGAGTTCCGGCTGCGCCTTGGCCTCCAGCACGACGGGTTCGCTAATCAGCTCGGTGGTGTTGTTACCGGTCGCAAAGGTTACCAGAACGCCAATGGCCACAATATGAAACACCAGCGATCCGGCTGGGCCCCAAAGGCGGACCAGCATCTGGCGCCAGTGGGTCCTAAGCCGTTCCCGAAACGCCACGTGCGGCTCTTCCCATGAAGTAAGCCCGCCTTCCATAGACTTGCCCGTGGCAACTACGGGAGGCACTACGCCGGGAATCTGCTCCGCGCTGGGATCTTCCACATTGCTCATGGCATCCTCCTTGTGCACCCGATCCGGCGGCTAAATGCCAGCCGAACTGACTACTGAAAGATTTGTCAGCTTATACTTGGCGCATTTGTCCAGCAGTTCAACCAGTTGCCGGTGTGTGGATCGCTTGGCGCACATGATGAGAATGGTTTGCGTGGGATCCGTTTCCGCGTACTTCTTCAACCGGCTTTCCATCTGCGGGGTGGACATCGGCACTTCATTCACCACGTAAACGCCGGATTCTCCGGCGTTCATGGGCAGCACCATGACCTTGATCATGGGCGAAGACGGCGTCGAGACGTTGGTCTTCTCCGGGGAAGGCCGAAACGCTTCCAGGTTGGCAAAGACATCCACGGGCTTGATGGCAATCAGGAAGTATGCCAGCAACTGGAACGCGACGTCGATCATGGCCGTCAGGTTCAATTCGCCAGGGTGATTATCAGGCTTGAATCGTTTGCGTGCCATGATCTACTGCCCCTTCTCCTTCAATGCGGCAAATCTGATCTTGACGATTCCGGCCTCGGAACAGGCGTCCAGCGCGCCCTGTATCTTCTCGTGCAGAACAGAAGCATCGCCGCGCAGGATGACCGGCACCATGTCGGGGTTGCCGCCATAGTCAGACACGGTTTTTGACAGAATGGCCCCGAGCAGGTGCGACGAGATCGGCGTGTGCGCAATGGACAGGCTGCCATCCTTGTGGATGTCCACCTGAACCTCGCGCGGATTTTTCTCGGCGGCGATGCCGTTGGGCGCCAGCACCAGCGTGATGGACTCATCGTTGGTGTTATTCTGCATCGAAATGGCACACACAAAGAAAATGATCAACTGAAACACGACGTCGATCATCGCCGTAAGGTTGCCGGTCAGGTATGGCTCTTCCTGCTTGCGCATGGTTCAGGCTCCACCCGCCCCGGCATGCCGGAGCAGGATCTGCGACTCATCAATCATGCACCACTTCGACATTGCGAAGCGTCTTGATCAAATCCAGCGTCAGCGCCTCCTGGTGAAGGATGATGCGCGTGCAGCGCATCTTGAAGAAGAAGTAGTAGATGCCCGCCGGCACAGCCGTGCCCAGTCCGACCGCGGTGGCCCACAAGCCATGCGAAATGTTGACGGCCAGCATGTTCGTCTGCGCTTGCCCGGCCGCGGCAGTTCCCAGATTGAAGAAGGCGAAGATCATGCCCTGCACCGTACCGATGAGGCCAAGCATGGGCGTCGTGTTCGAAATTACGCTCAGGTAGGTTACGCGCTGCATCAGCATTTCGCCTTCCATATCCGCAGCCACGCCGACCGCATCCTGCACGACTTCAAAGCCCTCCTCCGCGTTGGAGAACCCTGCCTTCAGAATGCGCGAGAGCGGCACCTGGGTATTCTCGCAGCACTGCAGCGCCTTGAGCAGGTCGCCTTGCGCGAGCGCATCGCGCACGTCGTCCACCAACTGCTTGGGGGCGATCTTGTTCTCCTGAATCGTCAAGTAAGAGTCCACAATCAGCGCCACGCTGACGATCGAGCAGGCAAACAGCGCCAGCCAGATCAGAATGCCGAACCAACCGGCACGTGTAATAATCGTAATAAAATTCATGTCTTCGTTTTTATGCGTACTGGCCGGCGCGGCCGCCGCCGTTGCATTCGCAGGCGCCGGTGCCACTGCGGGGGCCTCTGCCGCCAGCACACCACCAGTCAACGTCAATGCAAACATACCAGCCAACGCGACACTCCTAAACCCCTGTCTGACTGCTACTTTCATTTGCGCTATCTCCTTGTTGGCTAGTTGCGCCCCAAAAAGGGCCCCAAAGACAGATTCGAACACGTCATCTACTATACTGGTTTGTGTATCCGATTGGCAAGCGCGTCGTTACAACCGGGAAAATTAAAACGGTCCGGTAAAAGGCCGCAGCACGCGTGACCACCCCCATCCCATCGCCGCCTCGCATGTGTGCGCCTCCCTCTTCATGCGTTAATACGTCTGCCAACGACGGCATCTTAAAACAAAATTGCAGCCGCTACTTTTTAATCGTCAGCTTCTGCCGTAACTCGACAGCCCGGGCGGACTCACCCATTTCCTCGAGCAACTCGCTGGCCTTGGTTACCGCCTCCGTATACCAGGAACCCGCGTTCTCGAAAAACAGCACCGTCCTGAGGTAGTCCTGCAGCGCCTCCTCCTTCTGGCCGGCCGCGCGCCGCACGTTGCCTCGTAACACGAGGGCCACGGGCACAGCCTCGCGCGGCCCGGTCGCAATGGCCTCGTCGAAGTCCTTGACGATCCGTGCGTTTTTGGGTTCGATTGCCAGCAGCGCCTTCCAATACTCAATGCGCATGGGGCCGGAAATGGAGGCGCCCTTCCCTTCGGCCAGCAACTCATCAACCATACGAATGGCCTTGGCAGGCTCGTTGCCCTTCACATAGATGCGCGCCAACAGTTCACGCGCATTGTTGTCCAGGTCGAGCCCCCGGAACTTGACGATGACCGTCTGCAGCAACGGGATGGCGTCCGCCAGCCGGTTCGCCGCCAGCATTTGCTGCGCCTGAACCATCTCCGGCGGAGGATCCAATTCCAGTCGCCGCACATCTTTTTTGGCCACGGGAATGACAGCGTCGCCGCCGCTGATCGGATTCAGCAGATATTCGCCTTTGGCCGCATCCCAGCGGATGTTCTTAAAAACGATCTCCCTGCCGTTGGTCATGTGCAAGATATTGGCGGCCATGGAAGGCACGGCTCCCAGCGCGGCACACACCGCCAGCCAACCCAGACAACATGTCGCTTTTTTCATGCGTTTGATCCTTACGGTTCCATTCGTCAATTACAGCAGAAGATACCGCGGGGCGGTGAGCCGCCCTGCACGATTCATGCGTTAAGGGGCTTTTTTCTGTTCCGCAGGCGCAGGCGCTGACGTCGCCGCGGCCGGCTTATTTGTGGCAGCGCGCGTGGCCGGCGCAGTCACGGAGGCAACCGGCGCAGCAGTCGCTGCGGCAGGTGCGACGGCTGGTGCCGCAGGAACCGCCGATGGTGCGACAGGCGCAACCGCGGGCGCTGCCGGAGCCGCAGCAGGTGCGGCAGGTACAACGGCTGGCGTGGCAGGAGCTTCAGGTGCGGGCGCGGGATCCCCAGCGGCGGCAGGCGCCGTTGGCGCCGTTGGCGCAGAACCCGCGGCATCCTCTGCAGGCGGCGCAGACGGCATCTGTACAGGTGCAGCCGCGGCCGCCGCCGCCGCTTCATCCGCACGTCTCACCAGCTCACCGGGCAGCTGGGACCGCCACATGCGCGCATCCACCACGTGCTTGCCCTTGGGAAACAACCGCAGATAGTTATCAATGTACTCCAGCGCCGTATCAAACCGGTTGAATTCAAGGAACATGGGGATCATTTTAACAAAGGCTTCCTCAATACAGGCGACCGTTGACACGTCCCCCGGTGGCAGATCAAACATGCGCTGATAGGTGGCCAGCGCCTTTCGCTTCTCCCCCATGGATATCTGAATGTTTGACAGCTCCATGTCCGCTTCAGCGATCAAACCGGGCTCTTTGAGGTACTGCCGGTAGGAAGCCAGCGCGCCCATGGCCTGTTTGAAAAGGTTGGTCCGGTTTGCGCCCTGAGGCGTAGCGACCGCCTGGGCAGCAAAGGCGCTGCTCAGCACATGATTGGCCTCGGCGGTGTACGGGCCGCGCGCGTATCGCTTCAGCACCTCGTTGACAGGCACGGCGGCATCCGCGGCCTGATTCGCGCCCACCAAGGCTTTGCCAAGACCAATGGAGGATTGCTCCCACAGGTTGCGATCCTTGACCGGATCCGCCTTGGACCGGGCCAGGCCATAGGCCTTTGCCGCGACAGCGGGATTTTTCGCCTCCTGCAGCATACGATTGCCGACGGTCAGGAATTGCGACGGCTGGTATTTCGGTATGCCTTCCTCAATCATTTTGGCGGCCAGTTCCACGGCTTTCTCAACACGACCCAAGTCCATCAAGCTCATGAATTGGACATACAGGATGCCGGATATTTTATTTGGGAATTTCTTTTCGAGCGTGTTGAAGACGTCGTTGGCTTCCTGTGTCCGGTTCTGCAAAAACAGGAGCGTGCCAATATTGCTGAGCACCGAAGCCGCCAGCTCCGAGTCCGGGAACTCCTTGAGGAAAGCATTAAAGCCGTCGATCGCCTTGACCTGCATCTCATCGACCAACTCTGGCGCGGGGCGCATGCGCGAGTAGCAGTAAGCGCGGAAGAAAAGGGCGGCTTCACGGGACTTCTTGTTGCGCTCACGATCCTCCGCGGCAGGCGAGTAGGGATTGTTCGGCTTGCCGAGGAGATCCAGCACGGTGCCGTACGAGGCAGCGGCCACGTCCCAGTTCTCCATCTTGCGGTAGGCATCGGCGATACGCACGAGCGTGGAGATTTTTTCGGCGTTTTCCGGCAACACACCAAAATAGGTTTTGAGCGTGGCGATGGTGTTGGAGTGATCATTCATGCCGGCCTGGCACATGGCCAGGCGACTGAGCGCGTCATGATAGATCTTGCCGGGACGGTTGTACTTGTCCACCACCTTCTGATACAAGGACACCGCCTCGACATAGTTGGTCACGCGCAGCGCAGCATCGCCGACGCGCATCAGCACGGCCGGCGCCTGGTCGTGCGCCGGAAAGCGCTCGGTGAATTGCAGCAGGATCTCACGATAGCGCGGCCCCTGCCCCTCATCCAGATAGGACTGGGCAACGCCCAGCAGTGCTTTGCCGGCATCATTCATCCGATCGCCATTTCGGCTGTAGCGCTCGATCAGATAGCCAGTGACGACGCGGGCATAGCGCTCGTTATTGTCATGGATGTAGCACTGCGCCAGCATGCCGATGGAGAAGGCCGCCTCAGAATAGTTCGGCGCCACATTCAGCGCCTGCAGAAAATACTTGGCCGCATCACTGTAGTTACCTTCCGCAAAGCGGGACTGGGCGTCCTTGAACCGGGTTGCCAGCACACCGTCCAGATTGACCCCCTGCGGGATTTCGATCCCCCAGTTGCGCTCGCGTCCGATGGCCATGATCGCCTCGACGTGTTGGCAGGCCTCGGGGGCCCACGTGCTGGTCGGGTAGTTCCGGACCACCGTGAAGAAATGTCCGAGCGCCTGGGCAAACTGTTCCTTGGCCTCCGCCTCCTTGCCACCAGCCGCCAGTGCGACCCGGCCATCTTCTTCGAACAGCGTACCCATCAGATACTTGCACTGCGACATGGGGCTTTCCCGCAGCGCCTCGCGAATCAGCACATTCAGCTGTTCCTTCGGCATTTTTGGGTTGGCTTCCCTGACGCTATCCCGGATGGCCTCTTCCATCTGCTCCAGCATCGGCAGCTTCTCGGCCACCAGCTTGCGCGCCGAAGCCGCGTTCTCGTTAAGCTTCCGGCTATGGGCCAGCACTACCACGGCGCGGCCGAACAGGATGTCCTGCTCCCACATCACGTCGTTACAGAGTTCGTAGGCCTCCTTCAGCGCCGCCGTCCGCTCCGCGCCAGACGTGAGCGCCTCCGCAACCTTCAGCAGCATCTCGGCCATCTCAATTTCAACCATGCGCCGTGTGTAGGCTTCGGGCTTGGCCGCCAGGATGTAGCGCATGGCCTTGACTGCACCGCGCGTGTCGTTCCGGTTCAGCAGCATCTGCGAGTACTTGTATGCCGAATCCATGTAGAACTTACGCAGCTCCTGCGGCGGACCGTTCTTGGCATAGGCGCCCAGCACGGTGTCGTAACCCTCGCGCGCCTTGGGCATCTTGCCAAACTGATAATAGCGGTCGGAGACCAGCAGACGGGCAGACATGTACTCCACGGTGTTGGACGGGATCTTGGCCATCTCCACCTCGGCCAGGTCGAACTTTCCCTGCGAGGCAAAGGCGTCCACCCGCAGACGCGCTACCGCAGCCTTGGCTTCAGGCCATTTGTTCCCCGCCGCTTCACCAATTGCGCTGGCGAAATCCGGCAATCCCAGATCCATCAGCCCGCTGGCGTAACGGATTTCCCGATCCATTTCCGATTCTTTTGCCGCCGAGGTGCTGTCGCTCGGGTCCCCATCGTCCTGCGCCCGCGCCGTCCCCGCGGATAGCATCGTGAGGCACGCCGCCACGCTGATCCACCCGACCCAAGCCATTTGTTTTATGAAGTTCACGGTATTATTTCCCGAACGTTCGCTTGCCTGCCGCTTGCTTTCTGTTGGCCTCTGCACATAAGCAACCAATTGTTTACCAACGCATTCCGACACGGAAGATCTACCGGTCGCCGGCCTTCAGCTTGCCCGCCCATTTGCTCTCCGCATGCTCGTTCATGCAAATCGTCCGCATCTTGGTAGCCGGCGAAATCTGCCCCAGATCATCAAAGCACTGCGCCGCCTTGAACAGCGCCTCGGCCCGCGCATCCCGGACCGCCGGTTCACGCCATCCCTTGAAAAGCACCACCGTCCGCAAATACCCTTCGCGCAGCGCATCCTTGCTCTTGCCCTGCTTGCGCAGCAGTTCACCGCGAATGATGTTTGCCCGCGCCTGGCCGTCAGGCATCGGCGACTTGGCGGCAAAAACCAGCAGATCCTCCAACTTGTTGAACCGGCCGGCCGACAGCAGCGCCTGCCAGTACCAGGGGGCCATCTCTCCGCTGATCGCGGCATCGGGACGCTTGTCGGTCACGCGCTCACAGGCCCTCACCGCCAGGTCCGGCTTGCCGTCCCGGATATAGGCTTCGGCCAGCCAGCGGGTGGCGACCAAGTCCCACTGGAGCATGATATAATCCTGCGCCAGTTTATCGAGCGCCACAATGGCCTGCGGCAGCTTGTTATCCCGCACGGACTGAACCGCCGGGCGAATGTCCGCCGGCTCAGCTACCGCAAGTGACTTGACCGACGTACCCGCAACTTCAAATTCAATCGCCGTCGCGCCGCTCAGCGTTTTAACAATGTAAACTTTCTTCGTGGCATTCCAGCGGACCAGCCCCTTGAACTCCTTGGCCGGCTTATCGGTTGTGATGATCTCGCCTTGTGCCTCGACGCCAGCCTGCACGGAGCCGGCTGTCAGGAACAACAGCGCCATCGCAAGCCCAGCCCGACAGATAAGTAACGGTGCCCGTTTCATTACCATAGCTAATCCTCCGAACCAACCGCCATGCTCTACTGAATACGTCCGCCACCAAATGTGTATATTTAATTTGTATCAT
>SESE01000747.1_pt1 | contig 13459 bp, 17 predicted proteins | sample 3171371 | NCBI WGS metagenome assembly SESE01 (sample SAMN06051881, study PRJNA518727) | freshwater metagenome | biome: subpolar coniferous forest; feature: holomictic lake; material: water; isolation source: holomictic Lake 442, 13 m depth | place: Canada: near Kenora, Ontario | collected... | reverse complement strand
TGAGTTAACGTCCACCACCGTGCCAGCCATGTTGGAGGACACCTGAAGGTAACCGTCGTTCCCTGACCGCTTGGCCGTCAGGTCGAAGGCGCTGGTGCCGGTCACCAGGACGGCATTGCCAGAGTCCAGGGTGATCTGGTACTCCCCCTTGGGGCTCTCGACCACGTTGATGCCCACCAGCCCCGCCAGCTTGTCCGTGAGGGTCTTGCGCTGATCCCGGGCATCGTTGTCGGCGCCCGGCGTGACCTCGGTGGAGATGCGCTGGTTCAGCTGGGCGATCTGGCCCGTGAGGGTGTTCACTTCCCCCACCAGCGCACCGATAGATTGGTCCGCATTGGCCCGCTGGTCGTCCAGCAGCCGGTACTTGGTCTGCAGGCCGGTGATCATGGCCTGAGCCTTCCCGAGGAGGCTGGTCCGGAAGGCTGCGTTCTCGGGGTTGGTGGAGAGGTCCTGGAAGCCCTGGAAGAAGGCCTGGACCTGGGCAGCAATGCCCGTGCTACCCGTGTCCCCAAGGGAGGATGAGATGGCATTCACCGCCGCGTAGCGCTCGTCGGCACCCGTCTGCTTGGCGGTCTCCCGGTAGATCTGGAGGTCCAGGAAGCGATCCCGGATGCCCTGCACCGAGCTAAGGGTGACGCCGGTCCCGAAGTAGATCTGCCCTTCAACCTGGGACTGGCCGGCGCTGAGGTCGGCCCGCTGGCGGGTGTAGCCGGGGGTGTTCACATTGGCGATGTTGTGGCCCACCACATTGAGGGCGGCCTGCTGGGCCTGCAGTCCCGAAAGCCCGAGGTAGAGGCTGGCGTTCAGTCCTGGCATCGCTAGACCCTTTCCTGGAGGCGGGGGGCGAGCCCGTTGAAGCCCGCCGGAATGCCCTTGCGCCCGTAGGCAGCCGACCCCGACAAGCCTGAGAGGGCCGCCCGCAGCGGCGCCTGCAAGCCCATGATGAGGATCTGGAGGGCGACCAGCCGCAGCTTCAGGGCGTGGGCACCGGCGGCATCTTCGGGCCAGCCCACCAGCTCGGACCAGCGGATGCCAGACAGCAGCTCAGCCGGGTCATCACCCTTGACCAGCCTTGCCTCCAGGGCATCAAGCAGCTCAGGCACGGCATGCAGCATGGAAGACCTCCTGCCGGTTCCTGGGCAAGGCTCAGGCCAAGAGATCCAGGTGGGGCCCGGCAGCCGCTGCCGGGGTGATCTCTGTGCCCGACTCGGCGGGCAGGTCCTCCGAGGCCCCGGTTCCATGCTTCGAGGCAGAACCCTGCTCTTCCTTACCGTGTTCCTTCAAGAGCATGGACTCGGAGTGGGAGATCTCCGGGACGTCTTCCAAGGCCTCGGCCAGCTTCGCGTCGAAGGCGGCCTTCCGTGCCTGCTCCCGCTGCGCCTGGACACCGCCCTCCAGAGCCAGCTTGGCCGTCTCCACCGCGGCGGTCTGCAGGATCTGGCGCTGTCCCAGGGGACTGATCATGCCCTCACCACGAGGGCCGCAGGGTTAGGGCTGGTGAACGTGCGCCAGGTGGTCCCGGATGAGCCCTTCGGCCACAGCCTTTCCGTCAGGGTGGTAGGTATCGGAATCCATCTGCCCCTTGATGCTTTCCACGATCTCCGTCCGGATGTCCGGAACCCCGGCCAGGGCTTCCTGAGCCACGGCCACGAGCCGGGCTGCAGAGGACACTTGGACGGCATCCGTGGGGGCCACGGGGGTAGCAGGGGATATCGCCGGCGCAGAGGCGGGTCTCGATCCCGAGACTCCCTGGGCACTGCCGACTGCTCCTGTTTTTCCGCTGATACGCATGATCACCTCGACAAAGCACCTATCGGCAGTTTGCCAAGAACCTTCAACCCTCTGGAATTTCTTTTTCTTTTCGGCTGTTTTCCGCCCTGGACCAGAGGGTCTGGAGGCGGTCCGCCAGACCCCAGCCCCGCCCCGAGGAGACGGCCTGGTCCACCACGGCCTGGTCCATGAGGTACTCGTAGGTCGAGCGGGACTGCCCCCCCTCGCCGAACAGGCCGGAGGGCTCTACGGTCTTGCGCATGGTCTGGAAGAGCATGCTCATGAGCATCCCCTCGAACTGCCGGGCCGCCTTCTCCGTGTGGTCTGCCGCACCGGGCAGGGCCTGACTCCCCTTGGCCTGGGCCAGGGCATCGACTGCGGGCAACCCGGCGACAGACATCAGAGCACCCTCAGCTCAGCCTGGAGGGCCCCGGCTTCCTTGATGGCCTGCAGGATCGCCACCAGGTCCCTGGAGCTGACACCCATGCCGTTCAGCATTTCCGCCAGCTTGCCGACGCTGACGCCGGGCTCCACGGTGACGGTCTTGGCCTTCTCCTCGACGGCAGTCACATCCTTCTTGGTGGCTTGGACAGTCTTGCCCTGGCTGAAGGGGGCCGGCTGGCTCACCAGCGGAGTCGAGCTGACCATGATGCTGAGGCCGCCCTGCACGATGCTCACGGCGCCGATGCGGACATCCGAGCCCAGGATCACTGTGCCGGTGCGTTCGTTGACCACCACCCGGGCCTTGGGCTGCAGCTGAATCTGCAGGTTCTCGAGGCGAGCCACCAGTTCCACGGCACGGCCCTGGAATTCCTTGGGGATCTGGAGCTCCACGGAGCGGGAGTCCAGGGGCCGGGCCACCTTGTCGCCCAGCTCCTCGTTGATGGCGTGGACCAGCCGCATGGCGGTGGTGAAGTCCTCTTCCATCAGGCTGTAGCGCAGGGAGGTACGGTCATTGAAGTTGCCCCCCACCTCGCGCTCGATGAGGGCCCCTTCCGGGACGCGCCCCACCGTCGGGTGGTTCTTCGTGACGGACGCCCCGCCGGCGGAAGCGCTGAAGCCGCCCACCAGCAGTGGCCCCTGGGCCACCGCATAGGTCTGGCTGTCGGGTCCCTGCAGGGCTGTCATGAGCAAGGTGCCACCCGCCAGGGACTTGGCGTCCCCGGTGCTGGACACGGTCACATCCAGGCGGGAGCCGGTGCGGGCGAAGGCGGGCAGCTCAGCCGTCACCATCACCGCCGCCACGTTCTTCACCTTCACGGTGGCAGGATTGATGGTAAGCCCTTGACGGGACATCAGGTTGGTCAGGGACTGGACCGTGAACTTGGTCTGGTCCTTATCACCGGTGCCGTCCAAGCCCACCACCACGCCGTAGCCCAGCAGCTGATTGCCGCGGACCCCCTGCAGCCGGGCCACTTCCTTGAGGCGGACCTCGATCTTCTTATCAGTCTTGGCGACCTCCGCCCCCATGAGGGTGAGGGCGGCGAGGAACAGGGCAGCGATGCGCATCTCAGCCTCCTAGAAGGGCCAAACGTAGTTGAGGAGGCGGCTGATGTAGCCGGGCTTGAGGGTCTCGTCGACGATGCCTTCACCGCCGTAGCCGATGCGAAGCTCCGCCACCTGGCCCGAAGTGATGGCGTTGGTGCCATCCAGCCGGTTGGGGTCGATCATGCCGGCCACGTAGAGGCGCTGGGTCTCGTTGTTCAGCTGGATGTCGCGGTAGCCCTCGACGATGAGGTTGCCGTTGCCGATGACCTTCACGACCCGGGCCGTGACGGTGGTGGTGAACACGGCGCTGCGGCCCGTGGTGCCGGTGCCCGCAAACTTGTTGGTGTTGGCCGTGGCCTTGTCCGACAGGCTGCTGCCGATGCCGAACCCGGCCAGAGCCCCGAAGAGATTGGGGGCGCTCAGCTTGTTGCTGCCAGATCGGTTGGTGTTCACATCGGCCTTGCTGATGGCGTTGGTACTCTCGCTGATCTTGACGGTCACCAGGTCGTTCAGCCGGTAGGCCCGGAGGTCGGCCACGAAGGGGCGATCCCGCCAGAGGCTGCCCTCGCTAAGGGGCGCGCCGGCTGGCACTTCCTCCACCAGCGGAATGGAAGGCTTCTTCAGCAGGCTGGGGTCATGGCGCTTGGGAATGGAGCACCCGATCCCCAGGACCAGCAGGACGATGGGCAGCATTTTCCTCATGGAGCACCTCCTGCTCCTAGGAGGGCGAGGATGATGCCAAACCGTCAGGAGAGGGCAACCAGGATCCGGTCGTGACCCGCAAGATCTTGATGAATCATGGCTTTGCCCCATCCAGCGCCCATGGCCCGCCGGCACAACTCGCCGCCCTGGCCCGCCCCAATCTCCAGGAGGCAGGCCGCCGCCCCCCGGGCTCGGGCCTGGACCAGCAGGGCGCTGGTGAGGGCCAGACCCCCCTCCGGGGCAAACAGGGCGGTGGCTGGTTCAAAGCCCAGCTCTCGCTGCAGGCCGGGGGCATCCGCCGGATCCACATAGGGCAGGTTGGCCACCACCAGGCCCAGGGGCTCGGGGACCGGATCCAGGAGGCTGCCTTCGTGGAAGGTGAGGGGTGCCCCCAAGGTGGTGGCATTGGCCCGGGCAACCGCCAGGGCCGCCGGGCTCAGGTCCGTGGCGGACACCTGCCAGGTCGACTCCAGGGCCAGGCTCACAGCCACGATGCCACTGCCCGTGCCCACGTCCACGCAGCGGTCCACCCCCAGGCGGGCGCCCACATCCAAAGCCGCCTCCACCAGCAGCTCCGTCTCGGGCCGGGGAATCAGAGTGTCCGGGGTCACCCTGAAGCGGCGGTCCCGGAACAAGGCCCAGCCCAGGAGGTAGGCCCAGGGCTCCCCTGCCCGGCGGCGCTCCAGCCAGGCCTGGACCTGGATTGAGGAGGCCTCGGGGACCGGCTCCTGGCCATGGGCCGCCAGCCAAGCCCGGCCCAGACCAAGGCCCTCCTCCAGCCAGAGGAAGCTCTCGGCCATGGCCTCCTCAGGTTCCAGGAAGGCAGACAGAGCCTCGGCCAAGTCGTGGCGAAACTGCCGGTAGGAGGGACCCATCCGTTCAGACTAGCGGGCGGAAGGGTTCGGCTCCAGGTCTCAGGAGGTCAGGGCCTTGGCCCGGTCCTGGCTGGTCTGGGCGACGATCTCGTGGAGGCTGCCGCCGTGGCTGTCCATGGTGACCACCAGGGGGAAGTCCTCCACCTCGATGATCCAGAAGGCCTCGGGGCTGCCGAACTCCTCGAGCATCTTCACGTCCACGACGCGCTTGACGCGCTCCGCCAGCAGGCTGCCGGCGCCGCCGGTGGCGTGGAGGTAGACCGCCCCGGTCTTCTGCAGGCCCTCACTGGTCTTCTTGCCCATGCCGCCTTTGCCGATGACGCCGCGCACCTTGTAGGTCTCGATGACGTCGGCCTGGTAGGGCTCTTCCCGGATGGAGGTGGTGGGACCGGCGGCCACGAAGGACCAGGTGCCGTCGGCGTTCTTCTTCACCACCGGGCCGCAGTGGTAGATGACCATGTTCTCGAGGATGGGCTTCAGCCACTCAGGCTTCTGCTCCTTCATGAACTTGTGGCCCATGTCCCGGCTGAGGACGACGGTGCCGTTGAGCAGCACTTCGTCACCGACCTTGAGGGTGCGGACCTGATCTTCGGTGATGGGGGTGGTGAGTCGGATCATGGGAGCCTCACAGATCGTAGGAAGGCTGGCCATCGGCCGCCAGGGTGAGGGTGCCGCGGCGACTGCTCCAGCACATGTAGGCGATGGACACGTAGAAGCTGGCGGGATGGCGGTACATCTCTTCCGCCGCCACACCCAGCACGGTGGTAACACCGCCGTAGCCCATGGGCCCGATGCCGAGGGTGTTCAGATCCTTCACCAGCTCCTGCTCGAAGACCTCCATCTTGGGGTCCGGATTGGGGGTGCCCAGTTTGCGCAGCACCAGTTCCTTGGCCCGCTCCCAGCTCGTGACCCGGTCGCCGCCGATGGCCACGCCGAGGATGCCGGGGCTGCAGCCCTGGCCCTGGGCCTTCACGATGGCGTCGATGATGCACTTGCGCACACCCTTGATGTCGCGGCCCGCACCCAGCGCAGCGTCCGGCAGGCGGTACTGGGCGCCGACGTTCTCGCTCCCCCCGCCCTTCTGCATGACGGAGATCTGGATCTCGGGGCGGTCCCACTCCTCGAAGTGGAAGGCGGGGTGGTGCTCATGGAAGGGGTCCATGTTGTTCCCGCTGTTCTTGCCGCTGAGAGCCTCCACGCAGTTGGGGCGCAGCCAGGACCGCTTGGTGGCATCCATGACCGCAGCGCGCAGCTGCTTCCGGGTGGCGAGCTGGCTCAGACCGAAGGGATGGCGCACCCAGAAGATGATGGAGCCCGTGTCCTGGCAGAGCGGCGTGACGTGGTCGTCCGCCAGGTTGATGTTGCGCACCATGTCGTTCAGGGTGTTGAACGCGCGGCTACCTTCCTCCTCGGCGTCGCGGCCCTTCACCAGGGCGTCGATCACATCCTGGGGCAGGCGGCTGGTGGTGCGCCGGAGCAGCTCGGTGACGGCCAAGGTAAGGTCCAGGCTGGCCAGGTTGCCTAGGTCCGCCTTCCAGCCCTGGGGCACCACAGACTTGGACGCCACCACCTCGGCTGAGGTCTGGTTGGGAACAACGGTTTCGGACATGAGCCCTCCGGGATGCAGACCCCCATCATCCGTCCGGCGAAGCCCACGCTCAAGTGATCAATGCCCGGTTCCCATCAGAAGGGCTGGCAGGCTCACCGCCCCCAGGCCCGACAAAGGGCCAGGGTGAGGTCCAGGAGGGGGGCCTCACTGCGGGACAGGGCCATGCCCTTGAGGTCCCGCTCGCACTGGTTGAGGCGGGCCAGCAGGGCCTTGAGGCCCTTGGGGCCGAGCTTGGACCAGGCGCCCCGATAGCCGTCCAGTAGGAAGGCCTGGCGGGGGGAGAGGCCCAAGGCGGCCAGCACCTCGCCGGCCTTCAGCCCAGCGGCCTCAGCCTCGGCCAGCTTCAGCAGGCGGTCCACCTCGCGGCGGGCCTGGCCCAGCATCATGAGGGGCTCGTCGCCGTCTTCCAGGGCCGTCCGCAGGGCCCGCAGCGCCCCGGCCGCATCGCCCTTCTGCCAGGCGCCCGACCAGGCAAAGGCCTTCTGGTCCGCCAGGCGGAAGGTCACCTGATCCACCATGGCCTCGGTCACCTTACGGTCCTCCGCCAGCAGGTCCAGCACCTCCAGGGCCCGCTTGAGCAGCCCCGGATGGCCGCCCTGCCGTTGGGCCAGCACCCCTGCGGCAGAACCCTGGAGGGTCAGGCCCAGGCGGCGGGCCTCCTGCTCGATGAAGGCCGGGATCTCCAAGGGATCCAGGGCCCCCACCTTCAGGGTGCGGCCCGCCTTGGCCCAGTCGGTCCAGGGCTTGGCCCCCAGGGCCTTGCCAGGAGCCGCCGGGAGGGTGGTCCAGGCCACCAGCAGGAGGTTCACATCGGCGGGGGGATGTTCCAGGATCGCCCGGATGGACGCCGGCAGCTCCTTGGCCCGGGTGAACAGGTTGTCGGCGGCGGGCACGATCACGGTGCGGGCGCCGACGCCCATGGGTGGGGCCTCCTGGAGGGCCGCCAGCACCTCGGGCCAGGGACAGCCCTCGCTGCAGACCGTGAGGGAGAAGTCCGCCCACTCTGGGTCTACGTGGTGCTGCTTCCAGGCCGCCACGGCCTCCCGGCGGCCATCCCCGTCCTCCCCGTGGAGCAGGGCGAAACCGTGGGCCACCCAGGCGGCGGGCGCAGCCATCAGTCCGAGCCTTCCAACAGCTGGGTGAGGAAGCTCTCGGCGAAGTCATCGGCCAGGCTCTCGATGACCTGGATCTCCCGGCTCTCAAAGCTGGCGAAGTTCTGGTCCACCCGGTACTGGTTGGAGAAGGTCAGGCCCCGCCGGGACAGCACCACGGCCCCAGTGATCCCATCTAGCAGCTCCACGCTGGCCACCACGGCCACCTCCACCCGGGAGGCGGAGCCGGCGCTGGCCTTGAGGCGGTCGCCTCCGAGGCTGAGGCCGATGGGGCGGGAGCTGTAGCTCTCCAGCGTGCCCTGCAGCACCCAGCGGGAGGACTCGCCCTGGGCCACCATGCGCCAGGGGCTGGCAGCCACCAGGCGGTTTTCCAGGGCCCGGGTGAAGCGGTCCTCCAGCCCCAGGCGGGGCGTGAGGTTGCGAAAGCGGGCCAGGCGGATGGTCTCCCCGGGCTTGGCCCAGGCGGCGGCCCGGGGCCGCCGGTCCAGGCGGTGGTAGCCGCAGCCGGGCGCCAGCAGCAGGGCCAGCAGGAGGCAGGACCAGCGGGTCCGGGTCATGGGTGGTAGACCCCCACGTAGGGCAGGTTGCGGTACTTGCCTTCGAGGTCCAGGCCGTAGCCGATGACGAAGTGGTCCGGGATGGTGAAGCCCACATAGTGCACCGGCACCTCCACCTTGCGGCGACTGGGCTTGTCCAGGAGGGTGCAGACCTTGATGCTGAGCGGCTCCCGGTCCTTCAGGAGGTTCCGGACCTTGTGCAGGGTCAGGCCCGTGTCCACGATGTCTTCCACCACCAGCAGGTGGCGGCCCTGGATGCTGCGGTCCAGGTCCTTGAGGATGTGGACCTCGCCGGTGCTCTCGGTGCCGCCGTGGTAGCTGGCCACCTGCATGAAGCTCACGTCCATCTCCAGGTCCATGGCCCGCACCAGGTCGGCAATAAAGGGGAACACGCCGTTGAGCAGACCCACCACCACAGGCACCTTGCCGGCGTAGTCCTCCGTGAGCTGGACCCCGAGCTCCTTGACCCGGACCCGGATCTGCTCCTCGGAAAACAGCGGGGTGATGCGCTCGTGCATGAGAACTCCTGGGGGCCTTGGGCGGGGACCGGAAGGTGCAATCCAAAGAAGCGTGCAGGCTCCATTCAACCCCAGGAGGGGCGGCCGGGTCCATCCGATGACGGCGGAAATCCACTGCGACCTGCCGCCGGAGCCTAGAATGATGGCGATTGCCACCACCAGCGAGCCCTTGATGACCCAGACGGCCACTCAGCCCTTCGATCGGACCCCCGATCCGGGCTCGCCCTATCACACGCCGCAGGTGCTGGTGTGGGTGGAGGAGGCCCAGAAGGGCGATCAGGAGGCCTTTGGGTTCCTGGTGCAGACCTTCAGCCGGGACGTTTATGGCAAGGCCTACTCCATCCTGAAGAACCACCAGGACGCCGATGACGTGGTCCAGGAGACCTTCATCCGCGTCTTCCGCGCCCTGCCCGGCTTTCGCTTCGAGTCCTCGTTCCGCACCTGGCTCATCACCATCGCCACCCGCCAGGCCCTCAACTACCGGGAGCGGGTGACCCGGGATCACGAAAGCCTGGACGGGGCGGAGGGGACCCCGGAGCACCCGGCCCTGCGGGTCCAGGAGACCCAGGCCGCCGCCGTCTTCGACGCCGAGGCCCGGCGCCTCTTGCAGGAAGCCCTGCCCAAGTTGCCCCCTCGCCAGAAGCAGGCCCTCACCTTGAAGCTCCAGCACGACTGGAAATACGAGCGCATCGCCCAGGAGATGGGAACCTCCGTGGGCAGCGTGAAGGCCCATATCTTCCATGCCATCCAGAGCCTCACCCGTCACATGAAAGGAGGCCGGGTATGACCACGGTCCCCAGCCCCGACGCCTGTACCCTGACCCTCGCTGCCATCGAGACCGACCCCCTGGGCCCCGGCCCCGAGGCCGAGGCCCACCTGCGCGCCTGCCGCTCCTGCCAGGAGGCCCGGGTGGTCTGGCTGGCCCAGGAAGAGGTCCCTGAGGTCATGGCCCCGGCGGGCTACCACCAGCGCCTGGCCGACCGGATTCTCCGCAAGCTGCCCGTCCGCACCCCCCTGCACCGACGGGTGGCCCCCCTCACCTGGGCCGTGGCCGCCACCCTGCTCATGGCCGTGGGTGCCGGGGCCTTCTGGGCCGGGCGGGCCAACCGCACGCCCCTGGTAGAGGCCAGCCTCCCCCGGGCGACCGAAGGGGTGGAGACCACCACCGTCTCGGACACGCCGTTCCATGACCGGGAAGAGGATGCCGCGCGCATCCATGCCCTCTCCGCCGAGGAGATGCAGGCCCTCCTGAAGCAACTGGACAGCCCCTCTCCCAGCCCCAAGTGATCCCCGAGGTACCCATGCTGCGGCCCCTGCTCCTCCTGACGCTCCTGTCCCTGCCCCTCCTGGCCCAGGCCGACGAGGAGCGCCCCCTGGCCCGCTACCGCCTGGACCACCTGCAGCAGGCCGTCGGCCTCCAGGAGGACCAGGCCCGGGCTGTGACGGAGCGCTGGTCCCGCTACGACCGGGAGCAGTTCACCAAGACCCAGCAGATCCAGCAGCTTCGACGGCGTTTCAACGAGGTCCTGATGGGGCCCGGCACCGAAGAGGAAAAGAGCGCCAAGGTCCGTCCCCTCCTGGAGCAGTTCGTGGAGCTGCGGCGCCAGCAGGCTGACCTGAAGTTCAAGTTCGAGGACGACATCCGGGGCAAGCTCAGCCCGGCCCAGCAGGTGCGCCTCATCATCCAGGTGGAGGAGATGCAGCGCCGGGTCGCCGAAGCCCTCCGGCAGGCCCCGGGCAGCCGCATGGGTCCCCGCCAGGGTGGCCCGGACGCTCCTGCGGGGGGCATCCGGAGGGGCATTCGGTAGCCTAGACCGAAGGCGCCTCCAGGATCATGGGAATGACCAGGGGCCGCGCCTGGGTGGTCTTGCGGATGATCCGCCGCAGGGCCAGGCGTACGGCGTCCCGGAGGGCCTCGGGATCCTTGCGGATCACCTTGGGGGCCTCCTCGTAGGCTCTACGGGCCACCCCGGAGAGCAGGTCGCCATAGGCCTCGTCGTCCGAGAGCATCACAAAGCCGCGGCTGAGGATCGTCGGGTCGGCCGCCAGGTCCCCGCTCAGGGGATCCACCAGCAGGGTTGCGAAGACCACGCCGTCCTCTTGGAGGATGAGCCGGTCCTTCACCACCCGGGCATCCACCATGTGGTCCACGCCCTGGTGGACGAAACACTTGCCCACAGGGACGGTGCCCGGCAGCTCGACCCGGCCGTCCGTGAACAGGCGCAGACAGAGGCCGCCATCCAGGAGGGAAATGTGCTCCGGGGTCCAGCCCAGGGAGGCGGCCAGGGCGCCGTGGGCGCGGAGGTTCCGGTAGGTGCCGTGCACGGGAACCATGTGGATGGGCCGGACGGCCTTGATCAGATCCGCCAGCTCATCGCGGCTGCCGTGGCCTGAGGCATGCACGGGCCCCAGGCCCTCCAGGGAGGTCTCCGCCCCCAGGCGCTCGGCCTGGTCCAGCATGCGGGAGATGGACACCTCGTTGCCGGGGATGGCGCGGGCGCTGACCACCAGGCGATCGCCGGACTGCATGGGCAGACCCTTCACCTCTCGGCGGAGCAGGCGGGCCAGACCGCTCATGGGCTCGCCCTGGCTGCCGGTGCACAGCACCATCAGCTCGTAGCGCGGGAAGAGGCTGGCGTCCTTGGTGTCGATGAGGATGTCGTCGGGCAGGTCCAGCAGCTTGAGGGAGCGGGCCAGCGCGACATTGCGGTCCAGGCTGCGCCCCAGCAGCAGCACCTTGCGGTGGAACTCGTAGGCCAGGTCCACCAGCATCTGCAGGCGGTGAATGTTGGAGCTGAAGGTGGTCACGAACAGGCGGCCTTTGGTCTGCTCCAGCGCGGCCTCGATGCCCTTGTAGCAGGTGGCCTCGGAGGGCGAGCGGCCGGGGCGCCCCACATTGGTGGAGTCCGCCATGAGCAGGCGCACGCCCGCGTCGCCCAGGGCCTGGAGCCGGGTCATGCCGGTGGTGCGGCCATCCATGGGCTCCGGATCCAGCTTGAAGTCCCCCGAGTGCACCAGCACGCCCTGGGGCGTGTGCAGGACCAGGGCGCAGGCATCCGGGATGCTGTGGGTGACGGGGATCCACTCGGCTTCGATCTCACCGCTGCCCACCTTCACCCGGCCGTAGTCCTTCACCAGGCGCAGCAGGCCCGTGTCCAGCCCATGTTCCTTCAGCTTCCCTTCCAGCAGGCCCAGGGTGAAGGCCGTGCCATAGACGGGCACCGGCCAGCGGCGCAGGAAGTAGGGCAGCGCCCCGATGTGGTCCTCGTGGCCGTGGGTGAGCAGCACCGCCTGCAGCTGATCGGCGAAGGGCTCCAGGTAGGCGAAGTCCGGCACGATGGAGTCGATGCCCGGCTGGTCGTCCGAAGGAAACAGCTGGCCGCAGTCCACCAGGAAGAGGCTGCGGGCGGAGTGCACCACCAGGGCGTTCATGCCGAACTCGCCAAGACCGCCGATGGGGATCAGGCGGAGTTCGTCCGCAGCGGGGGGCTGGGACCAGGCTTCAAATTCGGGGTAGGGAGAGATCACGATGGGAATACCTCCGGGTAGTGCATGAGCAGGGTACGGGTTGCAGACAACCACGCCGCCGGCGGGATCGCTTCGGCCCGCAGGGCCGAAGTCAGCCCGACCAATGAGAGAGCCTCCGCCGAAAGCGCCCCCTGCCAGTTGTTGGCCAGGGTCTTGCGGCGATGGGCAAAGGAGCGATGGAGCACCGTCAGGAGCGCCCTGCGCTCCAGCGGTGTGGGCGCCTCGGCTCGGGGCTCGAAGAGCACCACGGCAGAGTCCACCTTGGGGGCGGGGCGGAAGGAGCCAGGCCCCAGCTTCACCAGGCGGGTGAGCCGGCAGCACAGCTGGGACAGCACCGAGAGGGGGCCGTAGGCCTTGGAGTGGGGCACGCCCATGAGCTTCTGGGCCACCTCCAGCTGGAACATGAGGACCATGCGGTCCCAGGGAATCTCCTCGGTCAGCAGGCGGGCCAGGATGGGCGTGGCGGCGTTGTAGGGCAGGTTGCCCACCACGGACCAGGGGGCACCCTCCGGCAGAGGCACGCGCACCGCGTCGCCCGGCAGGAGATGGAAGGCAGGGTTGTCCCCAAAGCGGCCCTGCAGCAGTTCGCAGGCCTCCGGGTCCAGCTCCACAGCCCAAAGAGGCCGGCCATCCGCCAGCAGGCGCTGGGTGAGGACACCCGGTCCAGGGCCGATCTCCAGCAGGCGCGGTGCGGACGAAGCCAGGGCCGAGGCCACGATGACGCCGATGGCCCCCTCGTTCACCAGGAAGTTCTGGCCAAAGGCCTTCTTGGGTCGAAGGCGGGCTATGGGTGAGGGATCCGGCACACCCCAGCATACCGCCCCGCCCCACCCCCCAGGAAAAGGGGCCCCGAAGGGCCCCTGGGAAGGAAGGTTGAAGAAACTCAGCGGACGATGCGCCAAGCCCTCGGGGCGAACGCCTGGGGACCGCTCTGCACCACCAGATCCTGGATCTTCACATTGGAAGAGGTGGGCGTTCCCGAGACAGGGCTGTCCTGACCGCTCTGGATGACCATGCGGCTACCAATGGAGGTTAGGTCTCCGGCCAGGTTGGTCCAGGCAAAGACCCAGCCATTGCAGCCAGTCAGCTGCTTGTCCGTGGTTCCTGTCGCCGCCAGATCCCCGTTCCCGAACACCGGTGAGAGGGCGTCGCACAGGCGGAAGGTGTAAGTGGTTCCGGCTCCCTGGCAGACCACACTGCTGGCGGTGTTCCCGGGCCTGAAGGTGGAGAACACCAGACCCCCGTTGGTCACCACGGAGTTGAGGTAGGACTTCTCGTAGAGAGATTTGTTGGACAGCGG
>SESE01000746.1_pt1 | contig 13479 bp, 10 predicted proteins | sample 3171371 | NCBI WGS metagenome assembly SESE01 (sample SAMN06051881, study PRJNA518727) | freshwater metagenome | biome: subpolar coniferous forest; feature: holomictic lake; material: water; isolation source: holomictic Lake 442, 13 m depth | place: Canada: near Kenora, Ontario | collected... | reverse complement strand
TGCGCAATGGCGTCACGACGGCGCTAAGCTTTGCCACCTGCAGCACGGAGTCGGTCGAGGCCCTGTTCTGTGAGGCGCAACAGCGTCGTGTGAGACTGATCAGCGGCTTGTGCCTGATGGACCGCCATGCTCCTGCGGGCGTGCTCAATCGGGCGGCACCCGATGGCTCACGCAATGCCTGCGAACAAAGTCTGATCGATTCGGAGGTGCTGTTGCAGAAGTGGCATGGGCGGGACCGTTTGGGTTACGCGGTCACACCGCGTTTTGCGCCGAGTTGCAGCGAAGAGCAGTTACGCGGTGCGGGGTACCTGGCGGAGCGGTATCCCGAGGCCTGGATTCAATCTCATGTGGCTGAAAGCCGGGATGAGATCGCCTGGGCGCGCCAGTTGTTTCCGACGTCGCGCAGCTACCTCGCAACTTATGCCGATTTTGGCTTGCTGCGCAGGCGCGCCGTTTACGCGCACTGCATTCACTTCGACGATCAGGACCGTACCCTGATGCGCGACAGCGGTGCCGTGGCCGCGGTCAGCCCAACCAGCAATCTGTTCCTGGGCAGTGGCTTTTTTGACTCTGCCGCGGCCGATCGAATTGGGCTTCAGTACGGCTTGGCCAGCGATGTCGGGGGCGGCACCAGCTTCAGCCCCTTTCATACCATGCTGGCGGCTTACTACGTGGCGCGCGAGGGGCAGAGCAAAGTTGGACGGTCGCTTTCGCCTCAGCAACTTTGGTGGCAGCACACGGCGGGAGCTGCCAGGGCGCTGGGTCTGGAGGGCGTTGTAGGAAACCTGCGGCCAGGTTGTGAGGCTGATTTTATTGTGTTGAACCCGCAGGCGACACCCCTGCTGGCGCGCCGCAGCGCGCAAGCCAACAATCTTGATGAATTGTTGTTTGCCATGATTGTGCTGGGCGACGATCGCTTGATTGAAAGAACTGTCATCTCGCAGGCGCAGTAGGCACTGTTTACAATCGACCGACCTTAGGAGTTGTGTCCCGATGAGCATCAAGAGCGATAAGTGGATTCGTCACATGGCCGAGACGACCGGCATGATTGAACCCTTCGAGCCGGGTCAGGTGCGTGAGCGCGATGGCCAGAAAATTGTCAGTTACGGCACCAGCAGCTACGGCTACGACATTCGCTGCGCACCTGAATTCAAGGTCTTTACCAATATCCACAGCACCGTGGTGGACCCGAAAAATTTCGATGAAAAGAGCTTTGTTGATTTCAACGACGAAGTCTGCATCATCCCGCCCAACAGCTTTGCACTGGCGCGTACCATGGAATATTTTCGGATTCCGCGCAACGTGCTGACCATCTGCTTGGGCAAGAGTACTTATGCGCGCTGCGGGATCATCGTCAATGTGACGCCCTTCGAGCCGGAGTGGGAAGGTTACGTCACGCTCGAATTCAGCAATACCACGCCCCTGCCGGCCAAGATCTATGCGGGCGAAGGCTGCGCCCAGGTGCTGTTTTTTGAAAGCGATGAGGTGTGCGAGACCAGCTACAAGGACCGTGGCGGCAAGTACCAGGGACAACGTGGCGTGACGCTGCCCAAGGCCTGAGCCCTGGATTGGAGGATAATGCGGGTTTGCCCTTAGTCCAAGGGCGCGCCGAGCTATCGGATTGATAGCACCATGAACTGGCTGTGAATGACCGATTTGACTTCTGATTTGACCCCTGAACCCTTGCCGATGGCTTTTGCCCAGTTGCAATTGGCCGCACCGCTGGCTCGCGCCGTGGCCGAGATGGGTTATGAATCGATGACACCGATCCAGGCGCAGGCCATTCCGGTGGTGTTGCAAGGGCGTGATGTGATGGGCGCGGCGCAGACCGGTACCGGCAAGACGGCTGCCTTCTCTCTGCCTCTGCTGCAGCGCATGCTCAAGCATGAGAGCAACTCGACTTCACCGGCACGGCACCCCGTGCGCGCACTGGTGCTGCTGCCGACGCGTGAATTGGCTGACCAGGTGGCGCAGGCCATCAAGGACTACGCCAAATACACGCTGCTGCGCAGTGCTGTGGTGTTTGGCGGCATCGACATGAAGCCCCAGACGATTGAACTGAAAAAGGGTGTTGAGATTCTGGTTGCAACGCCTGGGCGTTTGCTGGATCACATCGAGGCCAAGAACGCGGTACTGAATCAGGTGGAGTACGTGGTGCTGGATGAAGCTGACCGCATGCTCGATATTGGCTTTCTGCCTGATTTGCAGCGTATTCTGAGCTTTTTGCCCAAGCAACGCACCACGCTGCTGTTTTCGGCCACGTTTTCACCCGAGATCAAACGCCTGGCCAGCAGCTATCTTCAGAACCCGGCGACGATCGAAGTTGTTGGCTCCAACGGAACGGCTTCTACCGTTGAACAGCATTTTTACAGTGTTGGCGATGACGACAAGCGCCATGCCCTGCATCAGATCCTCAAGGCACGCTCCATCAAGCAGGCCTTTGTCTTTGTCAACAGCAAACTGGGCTGTGCCCGGCTGGCCCGTTCACTGGAGCGTGAAGGCCTGAATACCACCGCCCTGCATGGCGACAAGAGTCAGGACGAACGGCTCAAGGCCCTGGAGGCCTTCAAGAGCGGAGAGGTGAATTTGCTGGTTTGCACGGATGTTGCGGCACGTGGCCTGGACATCAAGGATGTGCCTGCCGTTTTCAATTTTGATATCCCGTTCAATGCGGAAGACTACATACACCGCATTGGCCGCACCGGGCGCGCTGGCGCTTTAGGCTTGGCTCTGAGTTTTGTCTCCAAGAGCGATGCCCGTCTGGTGGCTGATATCGAGAAGTTGCTGAAGACAAAAATCGAACTGGAGGCGGTTGAGTTTGACGAGGATGCGCCCGATATCCGGCGCCAGGGCCGCATCAACGATGGCCGGCGCATGTACTCCCAACCGGTGGTGGATGAATCGCATCACGGCAATCACCACCCGGGAGCGATCCGTGACGTGGCGCGTGAAGGGCAATTTGCCAGACCCGTACCATCCCAGCGTCGCGACTACTCGCGACCGGCAGCCGTTGCGCGCGATCCTTTTTTTGATCAGCCGTACGAGGCGCCCGCAACGCCTGAAGCAGCCCCCTCGTGGGATGCGACAGTCAGTCGGCACGGCGCTGGACGCAGCATATCGGCCAATATCAAATCGAAACGTCGGGTTGCGGCACTATTCAAGTCCGAATAGCGCAGCGCTCAGCCGGGTTTTTGGGCCTGCTCACACTTGACCTGGATGAGTTGATGCGCCACCCTCGGGGTGGTCCCTGAGCTTTTTAAACCACCCAGGCGCAGTGCGCTCAGGCAGCCACCCCAGACACAGCCGGTGTCGAGTGACAGGACATCGGGCCGGTCGAGCCAGCCCAAGGTTGACCAGTGCCCAAAGGCCAGCGTGATATGGGCCGTTTGACGCTCGGGTACGTCAAACCATGGCAGATAGCCGGGTGGTGCCGCGGCGCTACCCTCCTTGCTGGCGAATTCCATGCGTCCCAGAGCGTCACAAAACCTCATTCGTGTCAGGCTGTTGACGATCACGCGCAGCCGGTCAGCGCCAGTCAGTGTGTCATTCCAGACACTGGGCTCATCGCCGTACATCTGCTGCAGGAAGTCACCAAGCGCCGGACCACGCAGAACTGCCTCAACCTCGCAAGCCAGTGCCAGCGTCTGGCTGGCGGTCCAGCATGGCAGGACACCGGCGTGAACCATCAGCAGATCGTGCCCGTCGATATTTCTAAACATCGCCATCTGTTGCCAGCGCAGCCATTCGAGCATGGCTGAACGATCCGGTGCCTCCAGAATGTTGTTCAAAGTGTCGTGCCGACCCGGCTTGCGGACGCCCTGCGACAGGGCCAGCAGATGCAGGTCGTGGTTGCCCAGCAGACACTGCGCTGCATTGCCATAAGCCATCAGGCGGCGCAGTACGCCAGCTGAATCGGGTCCGCGGTTCACCAGATCTCCCAGCAGGTAGAGCGTGTCGCGACTGGCGGAGAAAGAAATTTCATCAAGCAGACGCTGCAACGCGCTATTGCAGCCCTGAACGTCGCCAATGAGGTAGAGTGCCATGGTGTTCATTTTCGCTCCTGATCCATGGATTTTTTGCTGATTGTTTTCCTGACTTTGCTCAACGGTGTGTTTGCGATGTCGGAGCTGGCGTTGGCGGCAAGCCGGAAAACGCGGCTCAGTCTGATGGCGGAGTCTGGCGACAAAGGTGCGCAGGCGGCACTCACCCTGCTGGATAACCCGAACCAGTTCTTGTCGACCGTGCAGGTGGGGATTACTTCGATCGGCGTTCTTAACGGTATCGTTGGCGAAGCGGCATTCAGCGACGGTGTGGCAGCCTGGCTGCATGGTTTTGGCGTCGCCGACAAGGCGGCGGCTATTTCGGCGACGGCCCTGGTGGTGACAGCGATCACATTCACCACCATCATCTTTGGTGAACTCGTGCCCAAGCGCATTGGCCAGCTTTATCCTGAACCGGTGGCACGCTGGGTCTCCCGTCCCATGCTGTGGCTGGCCAATGCCGCCAAACCCTTTGTGCGATTGCTCTCGGGCACGACCGCCCTGGTACTCAAGCTGTTGCGCATTGATACCAGCGCAGCCCGACCAGTGACGGAGGAGGAGATCAGCGCCAGTCTGGAGGAGGGGGTCGACGCCGGCGTGATCGAGCAGCATGAGCACCAGATGGTGCAAAACGTGTTTCAACTCGATGAGCGCCCCCTGACCTCGTTGATGGTGCCGCGCACCGATGTGCAGTGGCTTGATGCCTCCAGTTCGGTTGCGCAAGGGCTGGCCTGGGTAGGCAGCAGCGGCCCTGCTGGAGCTCACTCCTGGTACCCGGTCTGTCGCGGCTCGCTCGATGAAGTGATCGGTGTGATCAGTGTTGCCCGGTTGTTGCAGCTGGGGTCTCAAACACTCGATCGTCTTGAAGCCTTCGTGACACCAGCCACCTTTGTCCCGGAGACCTTGAGCGGCATGGAGTTGCTCGAGCAGTTTCGCGCAAAGGCCGGGCGCTTCGTGTTCGTGGTCGATGAGTATGGTGTTGTGCAAGGCACTTTGACGCCGCGCGATCTGCTGGAAGCCATTACCGGGGAATTGCAGCCTGGCGCGCAGGTGGATGCGTGGGCCACACGGCGCGAGGATGGCAGCTGGCTAATCGATGGCCTGATGCCGGTGGGAGAACTCAAAGTCCGCCTTGATCTCGAAGAACTACCGGAGGAGGAGCGGGGGCGTTACAACACGGTCGCTGGTTTGCTGATGTTTGTGTCGGGGCACCTGCCCGAGGTAGGCGAGCGAATTGAGTGTGCCGGCTGGTTGTTTGAAGTGCTGGACCTGGACCGCAAGCGCATTGACAAAGTGCTGGCAAGCCGACTAGCTAGCTGATACTTGATAAGCGTCAAGGCATTTTGCGGAAGGTGGCCTGATACTGTCCAGAACCGAAGGAGGTTATGTCATGTTCAAACACATACTTGTTCCAGTCGATGGCTCATCGACAGCACAGTTGGCGGTTGAAAAGGCGATTGGTCTTGCCAAAGCTTTCGACAGCCGCGTCACAGCGATCTTTGTCATCGATCCTTATCCATTTACCGGCGTCGGCACTGATTTTGCCTACGGCCAGGCCGAGTATCTGAGCGCCGCTACGGCGGAAGCCAACGCCGCCATCAAGGCCGCCAAGATCGCGTTTGAGCAGGCCGGTGTCAGTGTTGGTACTTCCGTGATTGAATCTCACGCCGCCTGGCGCGGCGTGGTCGAGGCAGCGGCGTCCCTGCAAGCCGATCTGATTGTCATGGGCTCGCACGGCCGCAGCGGCCTGGAAAAACTGGTGCTGGGTAGCGTCACCCAAGCTGTGCTGTCGCACACCCAGCTACCAGTGCTGGTGGTGCGCGACTGAACTCAGCTTCTTAGCCGCACTGCCCGACGTAGCCGCAGGCAGTGCAGAAATCGCAACCGTCCTTGTGGATGACGGTCGGGTTGCCGCATTCCGGGCAGACTTTGCCGGCCATGGTGCTGGGCGCATCATGATTCTTGGGTGCATCAAGCACCCCCATCTCGCGCAGCGGCAAGCCCTCTTCATCCAGAATGCCCAGCATGGCATAGCGGTGAATGATGAGGCGCGCAATATAGGCGACTGTTGAAGGCCAGGTTTGCTGGCGGCGCTCGCCATGCGGCAAGCCCGGCACAAAAGCCATGAAATGCCCCAGCGGCTCGGCGTAATTGAGCAGTTTGCGCAATTTCATGCCGATCCAGGCCGGATCAATGACCCGCATGTCGAGCGACAGCAGCCGAGCCAGGCCATCCAGCGCACGTGGGTAGTTGCCGGAAAATCCCACGGCGCATGGACGCGTGACGATGACTCCGTCATGCCCTGGCAGGTTGACTTCTTTCAGCGTCACGGTGAAGGATTCTCCAGTGGCTGGGTTGTCCACGTCAACTGCCCAGGCAAGCGTGCCCGAGGGGCCGGTCTGCGGCTCACCGCGGCTGAACATGGCGTCCATCACGGGCGTAGGCATTTGCGTGTCGGCGCTGGCCAGTGCCTTGAGCTGATCACAGCGCCAGCGGATCACTGCAGCGGTCGCGGCCACGACACCCGGGAACAGCCGCTTTTCACCGTGCGGCGGAAACGGCATTTCAAACGAATGTTCTTCGGCCACCGTCGCCAGTGCATCGAGCTTGAGTTGCAGCCAGGCCGGGTCGTTGGCACGCAGGTCCATCGACAATGTCTTGGCCAGTGCGCCCAGGCCACGGGGTTGATCGGTGCCGTTGACCCAGACTTCAAATGGCTTCGGTGCACCGCCTTCTTCTGGCGCAAGTTCACCGACAAACAGGGCGAAATCGCCAAACGGGTGATGCACCATGAAGGTCCAGGCCGGGTTGCCGCCAGGCAAAGCGGGCCTGCTGGGCCAGCGCAGCGAAGACAGCACCGGAACCGGCAGCCGCTCCAGCGCGAGCCGGTGGTTGGTGCCCTCAATTTGAAGCGGCGTAGTGGCAACCGGCGTGGAAGTTGGTGTCACACTCAGCACCGAACCCAGAATGGAGTTGGGTCGATAAGTGGCCAGGCCCTTCAGGCCCGATTGCCAGGCTTCCATGTAGAGGTGTTGAAACTCCGCGTAAGGGTAGTCGGCCGGCACGTTGACGGTCTTGGAAATCGCCGTGTCGATAAATGGCGCTACCGCAGCCACCATGGCCTCGTGCGCCTGCGCACTCATCTCCAGGGCGGTTACAAAGGCGGACGTGAGGGGTGTGTCTTCGCCGAAGAGGTGGCGATACAGGCGCCAGGCGTGATCCTCTACCGCATACTCCTTGAAGCTGCCATCCATCATGCGCTTCTTGCGCGTGTAGGTCCAACTGAAGGCTGGCTCAATGCCGTTGCTGGCGTTGTCTGCAAACGCCAGACTGATGGTGCCGGTGGGTGCGATGGAGAGCAGGTGCGAGTTGCGCAATCCGTGCGTACGCACGCGCTCCTTGAGCGTCGGCGACAAACGTGACGCAAAAGTCTGGCCGCTGAGGTAGAGGTCGGCATTGAAGAGCGGAAAAGCGCCGCGCTCGCGCGCCAGTTCGACCGATGCGTCGTAGGCGGTGTCGCGCATCAACTCCGAAATCTGGCGTGCCATGTCGCGCGCTTCCTTCGTGTCATAGCGCAAATTGAGCATCACCAGCGCGTCGCCCAAACCGGTGTATCCGAGACCGACGCGACGTTTGCTGCGCGCCTCTTCCTGCTGTTGTGGCAGTGGCCAGACGGTAACGTCCAGCACGTTGTCGAGCATGCGTGTTGCAACGCGGGCTACCTCGGCAAAAGCAGCCTGGTCAAATTGGGCATTCTCTTCAAACGGGTTGCTGATGAAGCGGGTCAGGTCGATCGAGCCCAGGCAGCAGCAACCGTAGGGCGGCAAGGGTTGCTCGGCGCACGGGTTGGTACTGGCTATGGTTTCGCAGTAGGACAGATTGTTGTCGCGATTGATGTGGTCCAGAAACAGCACACCGGGCTCGGCATGGTCATAGGTCGAGCGCATGATTTGATCCCACAAATCGCGTGCCTGCAACTTGCGGTAAATCCACTGGCCACTGCTTTTTTCCTGGTAGGCGCCGGCTGCCTTTTGCGCGGCGCCGGGCTCGGCACGGTGCACCAGGGTGAACTCGCCGTTCTGCTGCACTGCCACCATGAAGGCGTCGCTGATGCCCACCGAAATATTGAAGTTTTTCAGGTCGCCCGTGTCTTTGGCGTGAATGAATTCTTCGATGTCGGGATGGTCGCAGCGCAAGACACCCATCTGTGCGCCACGTCTGGCCCCGGCCGACTCCACCGTCTCGCAGGATCGGTCGAAGACACGCATGTAACTCACCGGGCCGGAGGCGCTGCTTTGTGTGCTGCCAACCCAGGCGCCGCGTGGGCGGATACGCGAAAAATCGTAGCCGACGCCGCCGCCGCGGCGCATCGTTTCGGCAGCCTCGGTCAGGGCAGTGTAAATTCCCGGATGTCCGTCTTCCAGGTGTGCAATGGCATCACCCACCGGCTGCACGAAGCAATTGATCAGGGTGGCGGCCAGATCGGTGCCGGCCGCCGACTGAATGCGTCCGGCTGGCAGGAAGCCGTTTTGCAGCGCCTGCAAAAACTTGGCTTCCCATTGCTTGCGCTGCTCTGGGGCTTCGGCGGCCGCCAACGCGCGCGCCACACGCTGGTTGACGTCCAGAATGGTTTTTTCGTCTCCCTTGCTGTACTTTTCCAGGAGAACTTCTTCGCTGATTTGCTGTGGCGCCAGTGCCAGCGCCGGCTTTGTTCGTTCAGGTGTTTGTTGTGACATGACTTGTTTTTCGAGGTCTGGGCTGAAATATCAGGGCTTATAGCCAAGGCGTCCTGGGGAAGATACCTTAGTTCAATACTGAAAATTATTGTACACGTTGATCCACTACCCGTAGTGGTTACCCGACTATATAGCCACTACATCTAGTGTGCGTACAGGAATTACCCTGACAGCGCTGCAGCCCCGCCAGACCACTAAAATCAGGTCGTACGCTCGAAAATAGCGGCGATACCCTGGCCACCACCGATGCACATGGTGACCAGGGCGTAGCGGCCACCGATGCGCTCCAGTTCGTACAGTGCCTTGACGGTGATCAGGGCGCCAGTGGCGCCAATGGGGTGCCCGAGCGAAATGCCTGAGCCATTCGGGTTGACCTTGGCCGGGTCCAGACCGAGGTCGCGGCTGACGGCGCAAGCCTGCGCGGCAAAGGCTTCGTTGGCTTCAATCACGTCCAGATCCTTGACCGTCAGACCCGCCTTCTTGAGCGCCAGTTGGGTCGCCGGCACCGGACCAATGCCCATGTACTTGGGGTCGACCCCGGCGTGGGCGTAGGCCACCAGACGCGCCATCGACTTCAAGCCACGTGCTTTAGCGGTCGCTGCCTCCATCAAAACCACCGCTGCGGCAGCATCGTTGATGCCGGATGCATTGCCGGCCGTGACGGTGCCGTTTTCCTTCAGGAACGCCGGTTTGAGTTTGGCCATGTCTGCGAGCGAGCAGTTGGGGCGGAAATGCTCGTCGGTAGCGTAGGCGATGTCACCCTTCTTGCTCTTGAGCATAACTGGCATGATCTGAGACTTGAAGTAGCCCGATTCAGTGGCGCGCTGGGCGCGCTGGTGGCTTTCCACTGCAATTGCGTCCTGCTCTTCACGCGAAATTCCCCATTTGGCGGCGATATTTTCGGCCGTAACGCCCATATGAATGGTCTGGAATGGGTCGTGCAGCGCCCCGACCATCATGTCTACCATCTTGGTGTCACCCATGCGGGCACCCCATCGCATATTCAGACTGGCAAAAGGCGCGCGGCTCATGTTTTCGGCGCCACCGCCAATGGCAATGTCAGCGTCACCCAGCAAAATGGACTGACTCGCCGACACAATCGCCTGCAGACCGGAACCACACAAGCGGTTAACGTTAAAGGCCGGTGTGGCTTCAGCGCAGCCCCCCTTGATGGCCGCCACGCGAGACAGGTACATGTCTTTCGGTTCGGTATTGACGACGTGGCCAAACACCACATGACCGACTTCGGTACCGTCAACACTGGCGCGCGCCAGCGACTCGCGTACCACCTGCGCCGCCAGTTCGGTCGGGGCAATGTCTTTCAGGCTGCCGCCATAGGTACCAATAGCGGTGCGTACTGCACTGACGACGACGACTTCACGGCTCATAAAAAACTCCTGGTTTAAAAAGATGATTGGGCAGACGACATCTTACCGGTCTGCTGCAGTTGGCTCGGCTGGCGCAAGTTCATGCAGATTGCTCAGATCGATCAGCGCCGACAAGACCTCCTGTTTGAAGCCGACCCTGCTTCTGCCGAGTCCATCGCCGCCGTCAAATACCAGTTGTTTAATGTAGTCAAGACACTCCTTGTGGCCCCACAGGACATGGATAATCTTGACGATGTGCTCATGCTGTTCACCGATCACTCCAAGCTGATGTTCGATGCGGGCCCTTTTGGGTTGCTCGTGCAGCGGCGTCGGCCGGGTCAGCTGATGCTCTTCGGTATAGCTGATAACAGGAAAGTCTGAAAATTCACTGCTTATTGACATGGTTGGTACGCTTGTTTCTCATGTCTGGCAGTATCGCGGATTCTTTGGCATTGCGCAAAAAGGCACCGACTCTCTGTGGGTCAGACGAGGGGTGCCTTGACGGGGATCAGGGCGCCTAGGTGGCAGCTACGATTGCCATATTCCCGTTGGCAACGCAGTTGCGCCCATTGCGCTTGGCGCAATAGAGCCCCTCGTCAGCCGCCTTGATCAAATCTTCAATATTCTGCATCGGCACCGTTTTTGCGGCAACGCCGATGCTGATGCTGCCAAGCCACTCCCCGGAGCCGGTCTGTACCTGCAGTCGCGCAGCTTTTTCACGCACCGCTTCTGCCATCCGCAGTGCCCCTCCCGGCGCGGTGCCAGGACAGATGATCAGAAACTCATCACCGCCAAGACGACAGACGATATCGTTGCGGCGTACGCCGTCGCGCAGCAGTGCAGACAACTGGCGCAACACTTCATCCCCCGCGGCATGTCCGTGCAGGTCATTGACCTGCTTGAAACCATCAGCATCCACCATCATGCAAGCCAGTGGCAAACTGTCGCGTTCCGATTGTGCCCAAGCCTGGGCAAGGCAGGCCATTGCCTGCCGACGATTGGGCAGTCCGGTCAGTGCGTCAGTCAGAGCAAGTTGCTCCAGTAGCTGATTCGCGTCCGACAGGGAGCGCGTGCGCTGAGCAACTTTTTCTTCCAGATTGCGGTTCAATTCATTGAGTTCACGGTTGCGATCGGACACCTGCTGGAACAGTCCGTTTAGCGCATGCAGCAGGGGTCCGGTGGCACCCTCGCTGAGATCCGCTTCAGCTGCCAGAGCGTCTGCCGGTGTTTCACCAGCGCTGATGGCGGCGATCTGTTTGGCCATCGATTGATCAGTGCCAAGAATGTGGTAGGTCAGCCAGTAGGTCAGAAACTTCAGTAGTGAATCAGACGTCTGCTGCAGTCCACCCATGCGTTGGTGCAGGAGGGTTACGTCCTGCACGAAATCAGCGTGTGACTTCTTGTGTTGACGGATGTGGCGTGGGTCCAGTCCGGCCTTTTGCATCAGCTCTTCTTCCTCCTGGAAGTGGTACTTGGCATAAGCAGCCAATTCGGCGAACAGTGCGTCCATGTCGCTTACCGATGCGCCCTCGGCCTGAATCAGCAAATCCCCGAACCGGTTGATCAGATCGACCAGACCATGATGCTGCCGATCAACTGGCTCCAATCCGGTTTCAAAATATTGGTTCCACGGGAATGATTCCACGCCATCCTCCTGAAATTGTTCTGTCGTTCTCTTTAATTATGGCATTTGCCTGCCTCATTGCGGTGACAGGCTGCGACGCTGGCCGTTGCACTGGGCGTTAACATCTGACCATGCAATCCGCCGACTTACTGCCACGGGACGCCCAGAGCATTCTGGAGTTGGCGGCACGCTCCATGTTCGACCTTTTCGCCAACGCCAGCGAGGGCATGATGCTGGTCGACCGCGAGGCCAGGGTGGTCTGGATCAACGATCAGTACAAGCGCTTCCTGCCGGCTTTGGGTTTTGATCGGGTGGAAGATTTTGTCGGTCATCCGGTCGCCAGTGTCGTGCAAAACACCCAAATGCACCAGGTGCTGGAGAGTGGCAAACCGATTCTGATCGACCTGCTTACCAACCGGGCAGGTACTTTTGTGGTCAGCCGGATTCCCTTGCGCGATAACGCAGGTGAGGTCATTGGCGCTTTGGGCATCGTGCTCTTTGACCACGCGGAGACCAGTCTGCAGCCGCTGGTCGGCAAGTTTGCTCTGCTGCAGCGTGACCTGGACGATGCGCGGCGTGAACTGGCCAGTCAACGCCACGGCGAGCGCGCGGGCCAGCGCCAGTCGCGCTACACCTTTGCCAGCTTTGTCGGCGCCAGTCCCGCAGCGGTTGAAGTCAAGCGCCAGGCGCGCCGCGCCGCGCAGACCGCCAGCACGGTGCTGCTGCTCGGCGAAACCGGTACCGGCAAAGAATTGCTGGCGCACGCCATTCACGCTTCCTCGGCTCGTTCAGACCGGCCCTTTATCAGCCTCAACATCGCCGCCGTGCCAGACACCTTGCTGGAGGCTGAATTTTTTGGCGTGGCGCCGGGCGCCTACACGGGGGCGGACCGTAAGGGGCGCGAAGGCAAGTTCCGGTTGGCGCACGGTGGTACGCTGTTTCTCGATGAAATTGGTGACATGCCGCTGGCCTTGCAGGCCAAACTGCTGCGTGCCTTGCAGGAGGGCGAAATTGAACCGCTCGGGTCAAACCAGCTGATTCCCTTTGATGCCCGGGTGATCGCTGCCACTTCACGCGATCTGGGCCGGCTGGTGCGCGAGGGCAACTTTCGCGAAGATCTTTTTTATCGCCTCAATGTGCTGCCGATACGCGTTCCGCCACTGCGTGAGCGGCGCGAAGACATGGTGGCCTTGGTCGAGGTGCTGGGTGAGGATATGGCCCTGCGCAATAGCCATCAGCCGCCCGAACTCAGCGCTGACGCCTTGGCGCTGCTTTGCGCGCAGGTTTGGCGCGGCAACATCCGGGAACTGCGCAACGTGCTGGAGCAGGCCATGATGCGAAGCGACTCCAATCGCATTACAGCGCTGCATCTGGAAATGGTACTGCGTGAGTCAGGAGTCGAGCAACTGGCCGCGGCGCCGGTCGCAGCGGCGCTTGGTCCCGCTGCAACGGCGGCTGCACCCCGTATTCTGCCGTTGGCGGATCAGGTGGCAGAACTCGAACGCAAGGCGATTGCGCTTGCCATGACGGCAACGCGTGGAAACAAGGTTGCGGCGGCACAAATGCTCGGTATTTCACGCGCCATGCTGTACGACCGATTGGGTAAGAATGCCTGATATTTAGTCATATGTCTAAATTGCAGACAATTAGTTTGCCTGATATTGAGACATTCTCCAATCCAGTTCACTTTAGACCCATAGAATCAAGCACTT
>SESE01000744.1_pt1 | contig 13501 bp, 11 predicted proteins | sample 3171371 | NCBI WGS metagenome assembly SESE01 (sample SAMN06051881, study PRJNA518727) | freshwater metagenome | biome: subpolar coniferous forest; feature: holomictic lake; material: water; isolation source: holomictic Lake 442, 13 m depth | place: Canada: near Kenora, Ontario | collected... | reverse complement strand
TGGTATTCTTATGGATTCCTTCACGACAGCCGCAGGAGTACGACCATGAAGATGCTTTATCAGCCATCCAAGATTAAACGGAAGCGCAAGCTGGGTTTCCGAGCACGTATGGCCACCAAGGGTGGCCGCAAGGTGCTGGCCAATCGCCGCAGCAAGGGGCGCGCACGCCTCGCGAACTAGCTGTCCGCACGGAGCCTGTTCCATGAGCCGGGAGCCGGAAAACGTGCACCCTGGCGTACAGTCGCCGGAGCCGAATGCAGAGGCGCCCGATTTTGGGCTGCCTCGTTCGCGTCGCATGTGGCCGGCACTGTATCGGGATGCGTTTGCGCGGGAGCGCTCGATTCCGGGCCGGTTTCTGGTGCTGTGGCTGCGAGCCGCGCCGGATGCCGATCGCAGGCTGGGGGTGGTCACCAGCCGCCGGACCTTGCCGTCGGCTGTGTCGCGCAACCGGGCGCGCCGGCTGCTGCGTGAGGCGTTCCGGATGAATCGTGCCTGCCTGCTGCCTGGTTTTGACGTGCTGTTGCTGGCGCGGGGAAGAATTGAAAAAGCAAAACGGCAGGATGTGGAAGATGACCTTCGCACAACTTGTCGCCGGGCCGGCATCTGGAGGAACAGTCCATGCTGAGCCGATTACTGATTGTCTGCGTTCGGGCTTATCAGGTCCTTCTCGGCGCGCACATGGGTAATTGCTGCCGGTTCGAGCCCTCGTGCTCGAACTACAGCATGGAGGCGTTGCGCGTGCATGGGGCGTGGCGTGGCCTCTGGTTAACCGGACGCCGTCTGCTGCGCTGCCATCCGTTTGGCCCGTGCGGCTTTGACCCTGTGCCGCCTCCTCCAGATGCGGCCCGTAACATGCGGAGATGCCTTTGATGGCGGCCATGCCGCCCCGGGAGATAGAATGAACCGAAGCGAGAAGTTGATTGTGGCCATGCTGTTTGTCGCGCTGCTGGCCTGGCTGTGGTACACGCAAGACACAGCCAGCAAGGCGCAGCTGCAGGCGCTGGCTGAGCGTCAGGCGGCTGCCGTGCTTTCCACCAATGCCGCCGCGCAGGCCACGCTTACGCCTGCCACGAATCAGCCGGTCGCCGGCATCCCTGCGGCGGAGGTCGCCGCAGAGCCCCCGCCGCCGGATTCCATGCGCACGGTTCACCTGCTGCCCGAGGAGACCAATGTCCTGCGTTCGGCAGACATGGATCTGATGATCTCTTCGCGCGGCGCCACTTTGCGGGCGGCTACGCTCCCGGCTTATCGCGCCCGCTCGGCAAAAAACAGCGGTCCGGTGATTCTCGACTTTGACCCTCAGCCGGCGCTCGCCCTCTCCGGCCTGCCGGATGTTCCGCCGGACGCGGACTATAGTGTCCGTGCCGGGCCGAGCAACACACTCAATTTGGTCTTTGTCACGCCGCAGGGGTTGCGTGTGGAGCGAACCGTCGCACTGCGCGAGCATCACCGGGTTCTGGTCACAGACCGCATCACCAACACCTCGGAAATTCCTCTCAAGATCGGCACCAACTGGGTAGCGCTGGGCACGTTCTACCGTGGCAACTCCAAGAACGATGAGCTTTCGGCTGATTCCTTCGCTGTCGGGCCGGAGGACAAGGTCCGCCACTGGAGCAGCGAGTTGCCCAAGCTGTTTGGCATCAGCTCATTTGGCTGCGGAGGTTCGGGGGGTGCCGTGCCAAGTGCAGCCATGCAAACCGTGACCGGCGCACAGCACTGGGTGGCGCTCAAGTCACGCTTCTTTGTGCAAACGTTCGCGCCTTCGGTCGCCAGCACAGCCTTTCGACTGGAGGCCGCGCACGATGCGAATCAGCCCGTATTCGCCCTGTCGCATGTCAATGGCGCCGTGGCGTTTCCCGGCGCCCTGCTGGAGAAGGAACAGGGCCTCGAGCGGAGCTACGAATTATATATTGGCCCCAAAAAGCTGGCCTATCTCACCGAGCTGGGACTGCGCCGCAACGAAATCATGGAGTTCGGCTTCTTCTCCTGGTTCTGCAAGCCACTGGTGCCGTTGCTGAACTTCTTCTACCGGATCATCCCCAACTATGGCGTGGCCATCATCCTTCTGACGCTGCTCGTGCGGATTGTCTTCTGGCCGCTCACGCATAAAAGCACAGAGAGCGCCAAGCGCATGCGCGATGTGCAGCCGAAAATCAAGGCGATCCAGGAGCAGTTTAAGGATGAGCCGCATAAACTGCAGCAGGAGATCTGGAAGGTCTATCGCGAAAACAAAGTTAATCCGTTTTCCAGCTGTCTGCCCATGCTGGTGCAGTTGCCCGTCTTTATTGCGCTCTATACGGTGCTGCGCAGCGCCGTGGAACTGCGCTTTGCTCCGTTTATCTGGGTGTCTGACCTGAGCGAGCCGGAGAATCTTTTTGCAGGCGTGGTTCCGCCCCTCGTGCTCAATATCCTGCCGCTGGTCATGGCGGCTGTCACGATCGTGCAGAGCAAGCTCACGCCTGCCATGGGCGACCCTATGCAGCAGAAGATGATGACCTGGATGATGCCCCTGATGATGCTCTTCTTTTTCTACAGCATGCCATCCGCCCTGTCGCTCTACTGGACGGTCAGCACGATCCTGGCCATCGGGCAGCTTTGGTGGCAGCAGCGTACACCCAAGGACGAGGCCGCCGCGGCCCTTGCGGCTACGGAGCCGGAGAAGATGACCCGGCAGATGCGCCGGCGGATGGAGCGATAGGGCAAGTCCTTGGTCAGTGGTCATTGGGGGAGAAAAGGAAGCGTGTCACCAAGTCTTCGAGTCGCCGAGTCGATTTGACCGCCACACCCAATGCCGAATGATCAATGACCTAGCAGCCTAGTCGGCAGAAGGTTTGTGTCCCCAGAAGGCTAAGTCCGACAGGCTGCTAGCCCTATCCCCCCCAATGGCTACTGACCAATGACTTCTTCCCGCGACATCCTGCATGTTGACATGGACGCGTTCTTCGCCGCCGTGGAGCAGCACGATCGTCCTGAATTGCGCGGCAAGCCCGTGATTGTGGGCGCGCCGCCGGACCAGCGCGGTGTGGTTTCAACTTGCTCCTACGAGGCGCGTACGTTCGGCGTGCATTCCGCCATGCCCTCCCGGGAGGCGTTTCGGCTCTGCCCCCAGGCCACCTTTCTTCCGCCGGACATGCCCCGGTATGCCGCCGTGTCGAGGCAGATGTTTGCGATCTTCGAACGGTTCACCCCGCTGGTGGAGCCGGTCTCGATAGACGAGGCGTTCCTCGATGTAACTGGCTCCAGGCGCCTGTTTGGTGAGCCGGAAGCGATCGCCATTGCGATCCGCGCGGCCATTCGTGAGGAAACCGGGTTGACGGCTTCGATCGGCGTGGCCGGCAACAAGTTTCTCGCCAAGCTCGCCAGTGAATCGCGTAAGCCGGACGGCCTGACGGTGGTGCCGCGGGACCGCGCCGCCCTGCTGGCGTTTCTCGAACCGCTGCCGGTCGGGCGTCTCTGGGGTGTGGGCAAGGTGATGTGCGAGCTGTTGGAAAACCACGGCATCCGTGTCATTGGCGATATCCAGCGTGCTTCGGAGATCTCCCTTGCCACGGTCGTCGGTCGCCACGCGGCAGGACATCTGATGCGCCTCGCGTTCGGCGAGGACGACCGTGCGGTTGAGACGGACTTCGAAGAGAAGAGCCTTTCGCGCGAATACACCTTCCCTGCGGATTGTCGGGAACCCGCACGTTTGCACGTGGTGCTGCGCGACCTGGTGGATGATGTCGGTCGCCGGCTGCGCGAAACCGGCAAGTATGCGGGCGTGGCGCGCCTTAAGTTGCGCTGGTCCGATTTTCAGACCCTGACGCGCCAGCGCTCGTTTGCACTTCCTGTTTGTGACGATTTTACACTGCGCCGCATGGCTCTTGAACTGCTGGATGCTGAGCCGCTGGTGCAGCCTGTGCGGCTGATTGGTTTTGGTGTCAGCGGCCTCACCGCGGAGCGCCAGGAGCAGATGAGTCTGTTTGACGACCCTGCGGACCGCCGTGTTCGCGACGAGAAACTCTGCCACACCATCGACAGCCTGCGCGAAAAGCTGGGTCAGGACCAGATCATGCGCGCCGATGTCGTGGAAAAGCGGAAGGAAAAGTAAATCGTCCGGTACACGTTGGCAACAATGGTGGCCCGTGCGCTCCGCGCGCGGGCAGAAACGGTGCCAGTTGCTGTATTTGCGCATGCCCGTGCGCGGAGCGCCCGGGCCACCTGCCAGGAAAATCGCAACATGTCGAATAAGAAATCACGAATCATGAAGGAGGGTGTTATGCGATCTGTGAATTCCCTGCTCGTCGTGCCATTTCCCCATCCCCAAGGGTGCCGCGGGTATCTTCTGGCCGATTCTGCCAGCAAGGAGGCGCTGGCACTGGATGTGCACCTGGATCTTGTTGATGACATGGCTGATCAGGTCAAAGCCGAAGGCTGGAAGCTGCGCTACGTGGTGGACACCCACACCCATGCCGACCACCCTTCCGGCGCGGGCGAGCTGGCTGCGCGTTTCAACAGCACCCGGATGACACATGAGAAAGCCCTGCACGCGGGAGTCACCGCGCACCCCGGGGACGGCGAAAAAATTGCCTTGGGGAAGCTCGATATCACCGTACGTTACGCGCCCGGCCACACACCCGATCACCTGGTGCTCGTGGCGGATGGGGCACTTTTCTCAGGGGACTCCCTGTTTATCGGCGGTGTGGCACGCACGGACTTTCTGGGCGGCGACGCAGGCCAGCTCTTTGATTCCATCCATGCCATGCTGACCGATCTGCCTGGAGAGACGGTGCTCTTTCCGGGACATGACTACCAGAGCCGAATCGAGAGCACGCTCGGCCAAGAGAAAAATGCAAACCCGTGGGTGCAGATCAGCGATCGGGCGGAGTTCGTACAAAAGCTTACGGCTAATCCTCCGCCCCGGCCGGCGAATATGGACGATCTGCTGCGCCTGAACCGCGAGGGCGTTCACATTCCGGCAACCATGACTGCCGCAGAAGTGGTCCGGCGTGTGGCAGCCGGTGGTGCGGCCAGTGTGATTGACGTGCGCACCGGCGCCGAGTTTGAGAGCGAGCACATTCCCGGCTCGCGTCTGATTTCCCTCGATCAGCTCGAGATGCGTGCGGACCAGGTGCGGGCCACGGCTGCCCCGCGACTTCTACTCTGTCGCAGCGGAAACCGCGCCGGAATGGCCAGAAAGACGCTGGAAAAATTGCGCGTGGCAGGGCTCTGTGTCATCGAAGGTGGCCTGGCGGCCTATGTTGCCGCAGGGGGTGTCACGGTCAAAGGCCGTGCCATTATTTCGCTTGAACGACAGGTTCGGATTGCCGCCGGTAGCCTGGCGCTGCTGGGGGTGCTCCTGGGGGCCTTTGTTCATCCGTCCTTTCTGATTCTTTCAGGCTTTGTTGCGTCTGGCCTGATCTTTGCCGGGCTCACGGATTGGTGCGGCATGGGCATCCTGCTGAGCAAGATGCCATGGAATCAAGCCTGCGCGTCCACAGGGGAGACGCCCGCCGGGGGCGGGTGTTGTGCTGCCGGTCCGCCCGCCGCATGCGCTGCCAGCGCCCCGCCCGCCGGGTCATGTGCTGCAACTCTTCCAGCTGGAAAGAAAGAAGATCCGCGTTGATTGCGAGCGCAGGCGTTTTGAAGACCGTGGCAGACACAGCGCGATCGTGACACCAGAATCGTTAACCCAAATCGCATGGAGGCCTCATATGACACCTACACACCGCACGCAACAATTTCTCACGGACAACGGCCTGAGCGTAACCGAGCTCGACCCCGAGGCGCTGCTGCCGCAATTCAACACCGCCATGACGCGCGGCCTGGAGGGCGCAACGGACGCTCTTCCCATGATCCCCGCGTTCGTGACGATTGATCGACCCGTGCCGCCGGACACGCGTGTGGCTGTGCTGGACGCTGGCGGCACCAACCTGCGCGTGGCGCTGGTCTGGTTCGATGCTCAGGGCAAGCCGCACATCGAGGACTACACCCGCCACCGCATGCCTGGCACACAAGGCGAACTTTCGGCCGATGCGTTTTATGATGCACTCGCTGATTTATTGGCGCCGCTTGCCGCGCGCGTGGACTCCATCGGTTTCTGTTTTTCCTATCCGGCCGAGATCACACCCGATTGCGATGCGCGCCTGCTGCGCTGGACCAAGCAGGTCAAGGCCCCGGAGGTCGTTGGCACCATGGTGGGCTCCTGCGTGCGCGCGCGTCTGGCCCGGCACGGTTGCGACCGCCCTATCACCGTGCTCAACGACACCGTGGCCACGCTCCTCGCAGGCAAGAGCGCCGGCATCTCGCGTCGCTATGGCAGCTATGTGGGCTTCATTCTTGGCACCGGCACCAATACGGCCTACGTCGAGAGCAACCGCAATATCCGCAAGCGGCGCGATCTGGATCCGCTGGGCGCCATGGCAATCAATGTGGAGTCCGGCAGCTTTAGCCACGCGCCTCGAAGCCGGTTCGACCTGCTGTTCGACGCCACCACCGCCGACTGCGGCGCGTACGCCTTCGAGAAGATGATTGCCGGCGCCTACCTTGGCGGCGTTGGCGGCACGATCCTCAAGGCGGCCGCCACGGCCGGGCTGTTTACACCTGCCACGGCGCAGGCTGTGTTGGCCATGGCGTTGCCCAGTAGCAAGGACCTGAGCCATTTCTGCCACAATCCCTGGCAGCCGCCTGAGGCGTTCATCGCGCTGCCGCTGTCCGAAGACGACCGGCGCGTGGCAGTGGAACTCTGCACGCCGGTTTATGTCCGCGCCGCACTGCTGACCGCGGTTAATATCGCTGCGGCCGTGATCCGCACCGGCGCTGGTGCAGATCCGCTTCACCCGGTGGCGGTGAACATTGATGGATCCACCTATCACCTGACTGTTGCGGCGGCCTTTGCATCGCGCGTGCAGCAACACCTGCGCAGCCTCCTCGAACCGCGCGGCATCCACTACGAGTTGATCTCCGTAGATGAAGCCCCCATCATCGGCGCAGCCGTAGCCGGCCTGACCCGCTTGTAGGCGGGGGCGGGACATGAGGGACCAAGGGACGGGAGGGACCCAAGGGACCTGAGGGACAGAAGGGACGACGATAGCGGTTAGGCATCCCTCCGGTCCCTTCCGTCCCTCCGGTCCCTTCCGTCCCTCCGGTCCCTTCCGTCCCTCCAGCCCCGGCAAAACCGCACTGGACTGCACCGCTCGTTATGTTACGCTTCTGGTGCGGCAGTTGCCTGCCGGTTTCGGTGTTTGGCGTTCGATATTCTGCGGTTTTTACATCCCATGTCTCTTGATGGTCACATCCGGTTGCTCCCTGTGCAAGTGGCGAACAAGATCGCCGCCGGCGAAGTGGTGGAGCGCCCGGCTTCGGCCGTCAAGGAACTCGTCGAAAACGCTCTGGATGCCGGCGCCACGCACATCGAGGTCCTGGTCACGGCCGGCGGGCGCAAGCTGATCGAAGTGCGCGATGACGGCTCCGGCATGATCCGCGATGACGCGCTCCTCAGCATCGAGCGCCAGGCGACCAGCAAGTTGCGCGACGTGGATGACATTGAGCGCATCGCCACGCTTGGATTTCGCGGCGAGGCCCTGCCGTCGATTGCTTCCGTGTCGCGCTTCACCCTCTGCACCTGTCGCCGCGGCGAGACCGTGGGCACGGAGCTGAATATCCTTGGCGGCCGGCTGCAGGATGTAAAGGACGCGGGTGTGCCGGCGGGGACGACGGTGTCCGTGCGCGATCTGTTCTTCAACGTGCCGGCGCGGCGCAAATTTTTGCGCGCCTACGAAACCGAGCAGGCGCATATCCGTACGGTCTTTATACTCCATGCGCTGGCGCATCCGGAGGTTGGCATGTTGCTCAAGGCGGACGGCCGCGAGATCTATCGCCTGCCGGCCGGATCCATGCGGGAGGATCGCGTGCGCGATCTCTTCGGCGCCGAGTTCCTGGCCGCGCTGCGGCCGGTGGAGCGCACGATTGCTGGCGTGCGCGTGCACGGATTTGCCGGGCTCCCTACGTTTACGCGTGCCGATCGCACGGAGCAATACATCTTTGTCAACAGCCGTCCGGCCTCAGCGGCTGTGGTGCCGTATGCCTTGCGCGAGGCCTATCCGCCGCTCGAAGCGGAGCGCAAGCCCGTGGTCATGCTGTTTCTGGAGCTGGATCCGGAGCTTGTGGATGTCAACGTGCATCCCACGAAGAAGGAAGTGCGGTTCCGCCGGTCGGCGGATGTGCGCGAGGCCATCATTGCCGCGGTCAGCAGCGCGTTGGGGCATACTCCGCGTCGTCCGGCTGCGGCGGCCTTTGACCGCAGGCTGGCGAGCATGATGCCGGTCGCACCGGCGCCGGCGCTGCCGGTGCCGGTGCCGCCGCGCGAAAACCTGGCGCAGGCTTTGCCATGGCCGGCAGCTCCAGCACAGGGGACGGCGAATGTTCCCGCGTCCGATGGGGATTCGGCCGCCACCCTCCAGCCCCCGTCTGCCACCGTCCACGCGCCACCCTTCGCTGGCGAAACGCTTTCGTCCGCCGACACCTCACCTTGGAAATGGTGTCGCGTGATGGGGCAGATCGGCGGGCTCTATGTGCTGTTGGAGACGGATGCCGGTTACGTGGTGCTCGATCCGCGCGCGGCGCACGAGCGTGTGCTGTACGAACGCCTGATGGAGCACCTCAAGGGCGGCGTTAGTTCCTCGCAGCGGATGCTGTTGCCGGAAACCGTCAAACTCCCGCCTGAGGATGCGACGCGCGTGCGGCGACACCTGCCGCTGCTGCAGTCCATGGGGTTTGGTGTAGATGATTTCGGCGATGACCACTTTGTTGTGGATGCGCTGCCGGCGGAAGTGCAGTCAGCGCCCTGTCGCGAACTGCTGCTGGACATTGCGCACGACCTGGAGAGCGCGGGGGCGCGCCGCGGATCGGAGAAGTGGCGCGAGGAAACGGTAATCCGCGCCGCCTGTTCCGCGGCTGTCGCCGGGCGCAAGAGCGAGCTTGCGCCGCAGGAACTCGCGCAACTGGTTAATGATCTGGCGCGCTGCCGCATGCCCTACACCTGCCCGCGCGGCCGCCCTACCATGCTCCTCACGCCCTACCGCGAGCTCGCCCGAAAATTCGGCCGGTAAGCAACTTCCGGGTGCGTAGCGGCCGCCCACAAAATTCCACACGTTCGAACGTGTGGAATTTTCTCAGACCGCTAACGGGGTCGGCGGGCGTACTTTCTTTGTTAATCGACCGCAGGAGCATCGTGGGACGATTACCACCACGAAGGGCTGACGATCAAGGGCAGGGATGCTATAGTATGGGAAATTGGATCCGAAACCCGATTGCGTGGCTGACAGGCGAGCCCAGGTAAATGTTGTTGTTGAGACAAACGAATCTGACCAGCGCCAAGCTTTTTTGACGTGACTCGGGCGCTCGGCTACACCGTCAAAATAGCTGGGTCCCGGCAGAACCACATGCTTAACTCCACGCCATCAGAAAGTCCAGAAAACGCCATGTGCAGCGCGACGTTGTCGTTGCATGCGGCATTGCGGCAGCATTTCGGACATGGGGAGTTCCGGGAGGGGCAGGCCGAAGCCATCCAAGAGGTGTTGGCTGGCAAGGATGTCGTGCTGGTCATGCCAACCGGCTCTGGCAAGTCACTCTGCTATCAACTGGCGGCACTTATGTTGCCGGGCACGACGCTGGTGGTATCGCCGCTGATCGCGCTGATGAAGGACCAGGTGGATGCGCTGGAACGGCGCGGAATTGCCGCGACCTTTCTCAACTCGAGCCTGGATGCCGGAGAGATGAGCAGCCGGCTGGAGGGTGTGCGCTCCGGTCGATACAAGCTGGTTTACATTGCGCCGGAGCGTTTTCGCAACCAGCGCTTCGTGGATGCGCTGGCCGGGGCGAAGGTGGGGCTGCTGGCCGTGGACGAGGCGCACTGCATCAGCCAATGGGGACATGATTTCCGGCCCGATTACCTGGCGCTGGGGCAGGTGGTGGGGCGCATGGCCGGGGCGCGTGTCCTAGCCGTGACGGCTACGGCAACGCCGGAAGTGCGTGAGGATATTGTCAGGCAGCTGGGACTGGGGACGGCCCCGCGTCTGCCGCCGCTGACGCATGTGCACGGCTTTGCACGCGCCAACCTGTACCTCGCCGTCACGCGCACGGCACGACACGCGCACAAGCTCGCGCAGCTGCTGCGCGTGATCCAGGCGCATCGCACCGGGATCGTCTATTGCGCGACGCGCAAGATGGCCGAGCGTGTGCACGGACAGCTCCGGCAGGAGGGTTTGTCGCCGCTGCTGTATCATGGGGCGTTGCCGGACGAGGAGCGCTCCCGCAGTCAGGATGCGTTTTTAACGGCTGCTGCCCCGGTCGTTGTGGCGACCAACGCCTTTGGCATGGGTGTTGACCGGCGCGATTTGCGGTTTATCGTGCACTGGGACATACCCGGCAGCGTCGAAGCGTACTATCAGGAGGTTGGCCGTGCCGGCCGTGATGGTCAGCCGGCCTGGTGCGAGCTGCTGTTCAACTATGTAGACCTGCGCACGCAGGAGTTTTTTCTCGATGGCGCCAACCCTGAACCGCGCGATGTGCTGGCCGTGTGGGAAGCGGTGCGGCAAGCGTGTGAGACAAGTCCGGTGCGGCAGACGGGTGAGGATTGGGCATCCGCGGCGGGCGTGAAGAACGAGATGGTGGTGCGCACAGCGCTGGCCATGCTGGAGCGGGCCGGGCTCATTTCCCGGGAGGTGGAAGCCGGGCAGCGGGCCTACACTACCAAGCGGGTGAGTGGCGCGGATCCGGCGGCGCTGCGGCCGCAGTTTGCCAATCTCACGGCCAAGCGGGCGCGCGACCGGCGTAAACTCGACGCCATGCTGCGGTACGTGGATCACCGTGGCTGCCGGCATGGCTATATCCTATCCTATTTTGGCGAGCGCGATGCGCAACCGCGATGCGGGTCGTGCGATGGCTGTGTCCGGCGCACGCTGGCGCCGCGGAACGAGCCGACCGAAACACAATGGACTGCCATCCAGAAGGCGCTGAGTTGCGTGTCACGTATGCAGGGTCGATATGGCGGCGGGCGTGTGGCGCAGGTGCTGCGCGGCGAGGACGACCCGGTGCTGCGTGAGCGCGCGCTGGATAAGCTGTCCACCTTTGGTCTGCTGCGCGACTGGTCAGCGCCGGCGATTCGCGTACTGTTGGAGGCCTTGGCGGCGGAAGGGTGTGTGGCGGTCTCGGCGGATGAATACCGTACGCTGGCCATTACGCCGCTGGGAATCCAGGTGGCGCGGCGGCAGGTTGCGTTGACGATGACCTGGCCGCCGGGGTGTCCGCTGGAGGCGGTAGACGGCGGCCAGCCAACTCGTCCGGACGTGCGGAAAACGCCTGCCGACCGGAAAGGCGGGCCAGTCGCCGCGCTCGTCGTGGCAAGTGACGGCGCGACCACGGCGCGTTTGGAGCGGTTGAGAATGTGGCGCACGGAGGAGGCGCGTGCGCGTAGCGTGCCCGCCTACTGCGTGTTGAACAACCGCACGGTGGCGGCGCTGGCACAGCATAATCCACAATCGCTGGCGGAGCTTGAGGACATCCCCGGGATGGGCCCGGTGCTTTGCGCGAGGCATGGCGAAACGGTTTTGCGTTTGTTGAAAGACGGATAAGTTGTGCTGCGCGTTTAGCTTTAACCGCGCAGCGCACGGGCCGTCAAATGGTCAGTTCTGCTGAAGGTCGTTCAACGAGGCATGCAGAAGAAGAATACAACCGTATGCGAATGCCACGGCACGTATGCCGTGGGAACTGCGGATGCGCCTGTCGGCCGACGGCGCGTAAAGATTATCTGCGATGACCGCGAGCGCGCGGCGGATGTTCTCGCGGAACTGCGCAAGCTGCCGGATACGGACGTTGTGGTGCGGCGCTTGCCGGTTGGCGACTATCTGATTGATGGCCGCGTGCTGGTGGAGCGCAAGACGGTGCACGATTTTGCGATCTCGCTCGTGGACGGGCGGCTTTTTCAGCAGGCGACGCGGCTTTTGCGGGCGGGTCCGGCTCGCGTACTGGTGTTGCTGGAGGGCGCGAAGAGTGTGCTGTCGGAGCCGGGGATCCGGCGTGAGTCGCTGCAGGGCGCGCTGGTGACCTTGAGCGTGCGGCTGGGGATTCCGGTCTTGCGGGCGCGGGATGCCGCGGAAACCGCGAAGATTCTGCGGTACACGACCGAGCAGGTGCGGCGGGTGGAAACGAACGCGTTGCGGCGTGCCGGCTACCGGCCCAAGCGGTTGCGGACACGCCAGTTATTTGTGCTGCAAGGGTTGCCGGGCGTGGGACCGGAGCGTGCGGCGCGTTTGTTGGATGCGTGCGGCTCTGTGGCAGGTGTCTTTGCTGCGGACGAGAAAACCTTGTGCCGGATCAACGGCATCGGCGCGCACACGGCCGCTGCCATTCATCAACTGGCGCATGCCGGCACAACCGCCCAGCCCTTTCCCGTAACCGCCAGTCCGGATGCCGAGAACCCGGGCTGACGATAGGCCCGTGTCGCCTGTCGGCCGTAGCCTTTGGGAAACACCAAGCACCGTCCCGGCGGCTCGTTTTTAGAAATCACCCCCCATGGGAAAAGAACAGATTTCGGGACGTCATTGCTTTTATTCTTGTTCTCACACATCTAGAAGTGTGAGAATCAGGCCCATGAAGACGAACGCGCTGGCTCCCACGCTCTGGCGGACTTGTCGTGTGCTTGCTTGCGAGAGGCGGTTGAAAATCTTGGCGGTTGTGCTCGCAAAGGGGCCGGTGTGTGTCAAGGATGTGGCCCGGGTCTGTCGCATGCCGGTGAACACGGCTACACAGTACTTGCGGGCCTTACAGTCGCGCGGGTTGCTGGCAGCCCAGCGGCAAAGCCGGTGGGTATACTATGTTCCGCGCGCCGATCTATCCGTGCAACATGCGGATCACATGCTGACGGCCATGAAAAAAGCCATGGATACCGGCGAATCGCAGGCAAACATGGTGGCCATGTTAACGGCCTATACGCATCCACGCCGGATTTCCATTGTGCGGCGGCTGTCTGCAGGACCGGCGCGCGTGGAACAACTGGCGCAGGATACGGAGATCTCCTTGCCCGCATGCTACCGACACCTGGAGAAACTCAAGAACCGTGCGGTAATTGAAATCGACAAGGAAAACTATTGCCGACTTGCCCAACCGTTGCCTGGCCTGGCGACGGCTTTGTTGCTTGCAGCGATCGCCTAACAGGAGAAGCGGAGGCGTCGACCTTCTCACACTTCTAGATGTGTGAGAATAGCTAGCGCAAGTTCAGTAATAGCGTAGCCGCAGGTTCCTGTTGCAACAAAGATCCCATATCTGTCACGCAGCCATTGGCTTTTGCTGATTTCCGAAAATCTGCGCAATCTGCGGACAACTATGAATCTGCGATTACGCTCCCATGCTTAGCCAATTGGGTCGCTTTCTGGGGCGTACACTATTTTCTACATTGCTCTAGACAGGCAGCCGACAGTTTTTATGAACCTAGAAAGAGCGATTGACGCCCTTCATCTGCGAA
>SESE01000740.1_pt1 | contig 13540 bp, 5 predicted proteins | sample 3171371 | NCBI WGS metagenome assembly SESE01 (sample SAMN06051881, study PRJNA518727) | freshwater metagenome | biome: subpolar coniferous forest; feature: holomictic lake; material: water; isolation source: holomictic Lake 442, 13 m depth | place: Canada: near Kenora, Ontario | collected... | reverse complement strand
CCAGCGACGGCTCGAATGCTTCGTCGAAAGGCCGGTTCACCATCAGGCGGGCTTTCTGCGCCTTACGGACCTTTGCCAGAGCTTTCTCGCCTTTTTCGGCCACGTGGTAGCCGGCCAGCCTGTCCACCTGTCGGCTGAAATCAGCCTGCGCCTGCGTGAGCCGGCGGCCGGCAAGCGTGCCGGTTGCAAGGCTCGTGGCGGCAAGGATGAGCCCGGCGGCGAGGATGATGAGCGAAGTGGTCAGATGCTGCCGCTGCTTTCGCGCAGCGATCGCGCGGTGCTCAAACTCGCCTCGCCGCAGGTTGCAGCGCAGGGGACCGGCAGAAAGCGCGCGGGTTGCAATGGCGCGCGCGAGAAAAGCCCGGGGATCCTTGTGATAAAGCGATTTGCCCGGCCAATCCTGCAGGAGTGACGGGAAGATGGCCTCGACATTCTCAGGCGTGGCACCGGGGCCCGTCCATGCCCACTCCAGCGCCTGCGGTGGAGTGCCGAGCCTGGTGCGAAGAATGCGCACGATGTTTTCCGCGCCCTGCCTGACGCTGTGAGAGGCGATGAACTGATTGCCTTTGCCAAGGGAGATGGTGGCGAAATTCTTTGAGAGCGAGACCACGACCCTGGTGGCTTCCTTCTCGACCGGGATCTCGAGAATACTCTGGGTCCAAAGCGCAATGCCTTCCTGGTCCAGCGTCACTGGATCAGCCCCGATCCGGGTGTACGCGTCAAGCTTCTTGCGAATCTCGGCTGTGCGGGCGGCTACGGCAAGGGCCAGCGTCTTGCCGTCCGCCGTGATCCCTCCCGGAAGGAACATGTATGTGCAATCCTCGAGGGGGAAGGGGAGCTGGATGTCCAGCATGGAGGGAAGGACTTGTTTTGACTTGCGCTCTGACCGGAACGGCGCGGTCAGCCAGCGGCTGAAACCTTCGCGCCCCGCCAGGCAGCCGGCGACCATGGTTGAACCCTCGAGCGAACCGCGGACTGCCGGGTCGGCCGGGTCGATCCCGGTGCATGTGACGCCGCCGCGCGTGCGGGTGGCGCGAACAGCGATCGGACCGGCTTCAGCGAGATCGATGCTGTAGCACGTCCGGCTCCAGCTGATTGTTCCCTGTTGTTGTTTCTGCTTTCCCACTACCGGCTACTTTCCCTGGTGCCAACCGAGGACTTCGATTGCGCCTCCGCGGTCCCTGCGGTATATACACGAGACTTTTTCGACCACATTGCTTGTCCCTGCCGTGGCCTGCAGCAGGTAAATCCGCCAGCCGCCCGTGGCCTGGCTGCCCAGAAACGGGATGGCCCCCAGAAAGGCGGTGGTGCTGTCGGTCACGTTGACATGGGTCTCAACCCCCGACGGCAGCAGCGCGTTGTCAGGAACAGGCAGCGACCCTCCGGCTGCGGGCGACCTGGTCACCCGGTCCCTGAGAAAGCACCATGCAGCGTCCGATGCGGCCGTCCGGAGTTCTGTCCGGAACCGCTTCGCCTGCATGAGGCGTTGCGATACCGCGAGTGACGTCTGGACCCCGACAGTCAGCGTGGCCACCACGCCCACCAGCAGGAGTATCAGCACAAGTGCGACACCATTTCTGGAGTCTACGCCGCCTCCCCGCATGCAAGTGACATTCACGGCCGCTGAGTATTGCCTAAAGGTGGTGTGAAGTCAAATGTGCAGACGTGCTGTGTCATCGCGCATGGCGTTGTCCGAGCCCGGCCGGCGGGCAGGATGGCCGGAACCGGGCAAATAGCAGACAGTGGTCCAGGGGGGGCTGGGTGCGGTCGGAATCACCCTGTCTTGAAGCCGAGGCCGGAGACGGTGGTTGCGAGGCTGGTGCCTGCGTTCTTCAGGCTGACGCGAGTGTAGCGGAACTCGCGGCGGACCGGGTAGTTCCTGCGTAACTGCTCAAAATGCTCAGCCCGCTTCGCTGGATCGGCGGAGTTCAGGGCGCGTAGTCTCCCGTCATCCTGCTCAATGTTGTAGACCTGGCTGACGATGTTCCACAGGAGTTCCTCGTCGCATTGCGATGCCGACTGATCCGCGACAATACGTGGTACGACCGGAGCGGGCATGAGCGAATCCGGTGTCCAGACAGGCGCCACTCCCAGGAATCGGCACACCTCCCGGTACACCATCAGTGTACCCATTACCTTGCCTTCAAACGAGTGGCCTGCGATGTGAGGTGTTGCGAGGTCGACGCGTTCCAGAAGTTCCTGTGGATACGCAGGTTCAGGATCCCACGTGTCGATAACGGCATGGGCCACGACACTCTCGTCGATTGCGTCCAGCAGGACATCCATTTCCGCGACAGGGCCCCGGGCGCAATTGATGAAGAGCGCGCCCTTCTTCACGCTGCGGAAAAACTTCCTGTTGGCCATCTGGAATGTTGAGTCGACCCCGTCATGCGTCAGCGGGACGTGCAGCGACACGACATCCGCCTTTTTCAGCAGCTTATCCAGCGGGGTGAATTGCTCAACACTGTTGCCTTCAGCTCTTTCCCGGGGCGGATCATTGAGCAGGACCTGCATGCCGAGCGCCCTGGCCTTTGCTGCCACCAGTCCGCCAACATGGCCCACTCCGATTATGCCTATTGTCCGGCGGGCGAGACGGAAGTCGTACCGCCTGGCCAGACAGAGCAGTGCGGATACGATGTATTCCGAGACGCTGTTGGCATTGCAGCCGGGAGCAGTGCACCACTGGATGCCCCTGGCCGCGAGGTATCCGGTATCGATATGGTCAAAGCCGATCGTGGCGGTACCGACGAACTTCACCCTGCTTCCGTCGAGAAGGTCCTCGTTGGCCTTTACGGTGGAACGTATGGCAAGAACGTCAGCATCCCTTACGGCGCCGGCGCAAATAAGCCTGTCAGGCACCACGACGGTCTCTCCGATGGTGCTGAAGGCTTCCCTTGCGAACGGCATATTTCCGGAACAAATGATTTTCACGTGCCACATGTAGCCGGTGAGCTATGTCGATTGCAATGAAAAACGGTGTCCTCACAACTCGTCCTCGAATTGCTTTTGTCGGGAATGAACTGGTCGGCAGCGCCGGCGGGGACCGGGGGTTTCATGACCGTTCAAACTTGTGGGAGCGTCTCCGTAGGGATAGAATGGCAGAATGAAGTTATCCAAGGTAGCAATTCTTGGCGCAGTGACAGTGTTTGCCGCTGTCGTTGCCTTCAATGTATTGCGGCCACCGCCGTCGGGCAGCGTGACTCCGGCGGACCAGGCACAACAGGGTCAACATCAACCGGCGACCACGAGCAAGCCCGGCACCTTACCAGCCGTTGTGGATCAGGCTGAGGTGGCCGGTGCGCCTGTGCGTGCGACTGCCCAGGGCTTTTCCAACCCAGTCACCAGGGCGGCGGAGGTTGAACGGTTGCAGGCGCGCGGCAGGACCGAAAGGCAGGAAGCGGTTGTGCGGGCCGGGAAGGAAGGGTGGGGCCCCGATGTTGAGAAGGAGGCCGGGCCGGCCGGGCTGATGGCGATAAGGGATGGCAGGCCCTATGTCTTCATCACCCACAATGCCAACGCAGGGATATCCATTGCTGTTGACCAGGTGAGGAATAGGGCGCCTTACTCCCTGACAGGTGAGGGCGAGACTGTTGGAATCTGGGATGCCGGCCAACCATTGGGTACCCATCGTGAACTCACGGGGCGTGTTGAGGTCATGGATGCGGTGCCGCCGTACTGGCATAGCCATTCAAGCCACGTGGGCGGGACGATCGGTGCGTCCGGAGTGGATCCCAACGCCATAGGCATGGCACCAGCCGTCCTGATCGATGCCTACGACTGGGTGGATGACCTGGCTGAGATGGCATCCCGCGCCATGGCCGATGCGGCAGAAACCAACATGCTTCAGATCTCAAATCATTCCTACGGGCCGTCATCGGGTTGGACTGCGACCACGCCGCCCCGCTGGTACGGCACATGGGGCCAGCGCGAATCCGAGTACTTCGGGCTCTACGATGCTGATGCCGTGGAGATCGACAACATGTGCTTCAACGCACCCTTCTACCTGCCATTCTTATCATCGGGCAACGACAGGGGTGACGCGGCCCCGGTCGAGGGTGCGACCTTCAGCTACTACGACGGGGGATGGCAGCTGACGACCTACAACGGTTCGATCCACCCGTACAGTGACAACTGGGACGGCGGCGGATACGACACCGTGCCGATCAGGGCGGTGGCAAAGAACGTGATGACAGTCAGTTGTGTGCGTGATGCGGTGTCGGGCGGCATTCGCTCGCTGGCCGGTGCCACCATGCCTACGTACCCGAGTTGGGGCCCGACCGATGACGGCAGGGTTAAACCAGACCTCGTTGCCAACGGCGACGGGGTCTACTCCCTGAGTTCCCTGGGTAACTCCTCGTACTACACGCTCAGCGGCAGCAGCATGTCAGTGGCCGCAGCATCAGGATCGGCCATCCTGCTGACAGAGTACTACAACCGGCTCATGCCGGGCCGGCGCATGCTGGCGAGCACGATCAAGGGCCTCATGATCAATACCGCCGATGACATCGATGCAGCCGGGCCGGACTACAAAACCGGCTGGGGCCTGGTCAATGCCGGCGCCGCATGTGAGCATCTCCGCAGGCACGTGTCGTTCCCGGAACTCGGGCTTGTGCGCGAGGATTCGCTCAGCAGCACGAACATTTCCGACTCATTCACCTTCATCTGGACCAACAGCGGCCCGATCAAGGTGACGCTCTGCTGGACTGATCCGGCCGGACCAGGGCAGACTGGGATGGACAGTCAGGTGCCCGCGCTGGTGAATGACCTTGACCTGAGGATCGTTGATCCGTCGGGAGCCACCAACTGTCCCTTCGTCCTAAACCCGGCCCAGCCGTCTGCTGTTGCTACAAACGGCGACAACCGTCTCGATAACGTTGAGCAGCTCTGCATCACGTCGCCGGCAACCGCGGGCGAGTATGTTGTCACCGTGGCTGCGCATGGAGCGATTACAGGGGCTTTCCAGCAGTACTCGCTGTTGATTGGTGGCGTGGCGGTGTTCCCGAGGATAGAGCACAGCCCACCAGGGAACACATCCGATGTGACGGGACCGTACGTTCTGGAGGCTGATATCGTGGCGGTTGACGGATTCCTGGGTGGATCGCCTGCCCTGCTCTGGAACACCAACGGGTCGCCCGACGTCTTTGTCACCAACGCCATGATCCACGTCACGAACGACACCTATCGTGGCGAGATTCCGGGATTTTCAATTGGCACGACCATCTACTACCTCATATCGGTTGGCCAGACGAACGGACTGACGTCGACAAGCCCGGCGGGAGCCCCTTCAGCCCTGCACCGCTTCGAGGTGGTTGGCAATATGTCGCTGCTGATTGGCGGCAGTCCGCTCGAGACCGGTGAGGTTGTTCCGGCTTATGGCACGACGTTCTGGCCGTCCGGCAACACCGTGCGCGCGTCGGCTGCGCTCTATGACACGCCGGTGGCAGGTCACAGGCACATGTGTGACGGCTGGGTGGGGCTGGGCAGCGCGCCAGCTTCGGGTTCAAGCAATTCCGTCGGTTTCATGCTCTCTGGCTTCAGCGCTCTTGTCTGGCGATGGACGGACCAGTACGCGCTGACGCAGACATCAAGCGTATCCGGCCTTGTGAATACCCAGATCTGGTGGGCATCGGCATCCACCGGGAACACTGTGACCGCTGCGCCGGTGGTCGTCAGGGGCGGGACCAACTACTGCCTGGCGGACTGGCACGTTGACGGAGTGCGCGCCCAGGATGGCTACGGCGTGGCCGTGAATCCGGTGACTGGAATCATGATGGGCTCACCCAGGTCGGCTGTGGCCGGTTACCTCTGGGAAGACCTCGATGCCGACACGGACGGGTTGCAGGACTGGTGGGAGGTCATGTGCTTCGCTTCAACTGCGTCGCAACCGTTTGATGATGATGACGGGGATGAAGCCACGAATCTGCAGGAGTTCCGCGACCGGTCGAATCCGCGCGATATCGCGTCGGTTCCCATGCCACCCGTCATCAGAGTGATACAGCCGACCGATCCCACCACCAGTCCAGCTCCATGGATTGTCAGTGCATCGATAACCGACAATTGCTCAGTCGCGTCGGCCACGCTCTATTGGAGCCGGAACGGTGGCGGAACGACGTCCGCCGCAATGAGCCTTGTTGTGGCGCCGGACCTGTATTCCGGCGCGATTCCGCCTCCCGGAACGAACGGAGACAGCTTTGCGTGCTGGGTTGGCGCAATCGACGCTGCCGGAAGCGACAGCATGAGCGCCGTATACACATTCAGCGTTCTCTTCCCCATCCAGATCGTGGATCCGACGCCTCTGCCGTCGATTGGCTTGATGGCTGGCGCATCCACGAACGTCACTATAGCGATCACCAACGCCGGACAAGCCGACCTGGTATGGAGCCTCACTCGGCGCGGGGTGGGGTTGGACGACGATATGGAGTCCGGCACCAACGGCTGGACGCATTCCGGCACCAACGATCTGTGGCACATCTCGATTCGGCGGGGGACGTCGCCAACCAACTCGTGGTACTGCGGGTCGGACGATGGCGCCCGATATACCGACGGCATGAATGCATCACTGGTTACACCGCCGCTATACGTTGGCAGGTCGGCCATTCTTACGTTCAGCCACTGGCTGAAGACGGAGATAGACACCGGCCGGCCGGGTCACACATGGGACGCAGGAATTGTGGAGATTTCAACGGACGGCGGCACGTCGTTTGCGCAGGTTAGGCCGGTGGGAGGGTACAACTATCTCGTCACTCCCAATCCGGCATCGCCCTTTGCTGCGGAGACCCCGTGCTATGGAGGCGCCGGGGAATGGCTCAGGGCCTCGTTCGATCTTTCCGCGTATGCCGGGAGAGTCGTATTGATACGGTACCGGTTCGGATCGGACGCATTTGTGGTGGACGAGGGCTGGTATATTGACGATGTGGCTGTTGTGCCGAACACAGGTGATGGCACATGGCTGGCAGTGTCGCCCACGAACGGCGTTATTCCCCCCGGTTCGGTTACGAACATCACCCTTGCGCTTGATTCCGCCGGCCTTACCAATGGGGCCGAAGTGGCGGAGCTGCTGGTTCTGCGCAGCAACGATCCGATCACGCCGGTAAGCAACATTGTTGTTGCGCTGGGGGTCGGCACGCCACCAGTGCTGGCGGCAGGGCCGGCGCGGCAGACCACCACTAACGGAACCGGCCTTGTGACCATCAGCAATGCCGTGTCCGACGCAGAAGGAAGTGCCGTGGCCATGGAGGTTACATTCTCCACCAATAATGGCGTGTCATGGAACTCTGCGACCTTGACTGGAGTGACGGCCTCACAAGCCGGTGCCGGCGTATCGGTTGCCGGGATGCCACAAGTCACAGGGATCACAACCAGGGTTCTGGGGAGTCTCGTCACGAACAATGTGGCGACTGTGTGGGCGACGACCAACGATATCCTTGGCATGAGGCTTTGCACGAATACATTGGTGAAGGCAAGGGCGTGGGATGGCTACTTCTGGAGCGACGCCGCCATGAGCCAGCCGTTCATGGTTGATAACGAGCCGCCGGGCATGCCGTCCGGCCCCGGAAGCTCCACCCACACGGTTGGAGTGTGGAGCACCGGCAGGATAGTGGCCGTTTCGTGGCAGGACCACGCAAGCGATGGCGGCGGCGGCGGGCTTGCCGGCTACGGCTATGCCTTTACCAACACAGGTGCGGGCCAGGCGCCTGGTAACGTCATGACGGCGGCCAGGGACATGGCAAGCGCGCCGCTGGCCGACGGATCCAACTGGTGGTTGCGCGTGCGTGCGGTTGACGTCTTCGGCAACCGGGGCGCCGTCACAAGTTCCGGGCCATACCTTGTTGACACTACCCCGCCGGCTGCTAACGCGGCAACGGTCACTGTGCTGCAGAGCGTGTTCGGCGGATACATTGTGGGCGTCAGTGCGATAACCGGGACCTGGAGCGGGTTTATGGATTCCGGCTCGGGCATTGCCGGTTACTACTACAGTCCAACCAACGGCGGGATGTCCACGGACGGTTGGTGGACAGTCGAAGCCGGTGGTTCGATAACCGGTGTGACGCTGAACGCAACAAACCGAATCCATGTGTGGGCGAAAGACAACCTGGGTCTGGTCGGCACGGCGGTTGCCGGGGCAGTCCTCGTGCTGGGGCCGGATGATGACTGGGATGGCGACCTGCAGAAGAACTCGCAGGAGGAAATAGGCGGATCCGACGCCAGGAATCCCACGAGCGTGTTCAGGATCACCGGCGCTGCCGCCGGCCTTCCAGCCGAAGGGTACGGTTTCCGCCTGGCCTGGCAGGGGGTGGCCGGCCGGCTCTATACGGTGTACTCAAGCGACCGCATGGGCGATGCATGGACGCCGGATAGCCTGTTCTCCAACGTCAGTTCCTCAGGTGGCGTGATGATCTACACAAACACGGCGCCGGCAAGCAACCGTTACTTCCGGGTAAGGATCGGCCTGCCTTGAGTAGTGGCCTCATGTGTCGTAAATAGGCACGAGGCTATGCAGAAGGAACTTCCCGGGTAATACGAGATGCGGCAAACGCGGAACGACAGGCAGCAACACGCCGCGGGTCGCACAGGCTGCAAGTGTCCTATTGACGCGGACCGCCTTGCGGGCCACGTGCCCAGGAGTCGATGAGGTCGGCGATCGAGCCCACGAAGTTGGTCTTCACCAGTGCCAGGCGTTTGTCCTCGCCTACGACAATGCCCTGGACCCCGAAATAGTGGTCGGCCTTCGGAATCACTGAATGCTGAACCGGGCCTGTGAGCGATGCCACGAAGTTGCTGGTGAACGCAAGGTCTTCGCTATCCTCGCGCGTTCCCTCGATGATCAGCAGGGGCTTGGCAACCACGCAGCCGGCAACCTGCTCGATGTTGAAGCCCTCGAGCATCCCGCGGATCAGGTCCAGCGGTATTGGTTCCGTCAGCCCCATGTCTTCAGCCTTCCGCTTCTGCACGTAGGCGAGGGTGTCCTCCCGTCCGGCAGCAAGGATACGCTCATTGATGCGTCTGCCGGGGCTGATCGATACGACCCTGCCGACGCAGTCCTCACGGAGTCCGGCAACGAGGGCCACGCCTCCGCCGAAGGAATGACCGGCGATAATCAGGTTCTTCACGCGGCCGGCCACCTTGCCGGACAGCATGGCCCTGGCGGCCTCGCGCGCATCTGCCACGAAATCCAGGTCTGCAGCCGTGCGGATTGCCGCCGGCTTTTCCGATTCACCGTGCCCGCGCTGGTCAAGATTCAGCACAGTGAAGCCCCTGGCCTGAAGTGCCTTGCAGATCGCCGGGTAGAGCGGGTGCTTGCGGCCCAGCGGTGTGCTGCCGTGCAGGAAGAGAACCGCATCACCCTGGCGGTGGCCTGCCGGCAGGTAGAGGTCTCCGGCGAGTTCAAGGCCGTTGCATTGGAAGCGGACAGTCCGTTCCTCTGCCTTGTGGTCCCGGGGAATTGACACTATAGCCGTGAACAATCCCGCGGAAGCGGCGATGACCGCAAGGGTAGGGATGATGCGGACCTGCCTGCGTTCACCGGCTGTGGCCGGGCGCGGGGAGAGGGAGAAGAGCAGGCCGCCGAACACCGACATCAGCAGGTTTTTGGCCCGGAGAACGAGGGCTATTGAGAACGCACCGGCGGCACTGATACCGGCAATTCCCAGGAAGTACACAAAAGCTCCCTCAAGGAGTCCGATGGCGTTGACGGTGAGCGGTACGGACGAAACGAGCAGCGCGATGGGCACGACGACTGCGAGGTCAAGTATGTCCGCCTCCAGGTTGAGGGCTACACAGGCCGCGTAGGTGTTGACGATGGCCATCAGGTGGAACAGCAGGGAATAGAACATGGCCAGCGCCATGACGCGGCGCTTGTCGCGAAAGAAGAAGACCACATCCAGGAAGCGGCGGGCCTTCTCGACGCCGGATCGCCAGGGCACATAGTCGAGCATCCGCAACGACAAGTCCTGGATGCGCTTTGACGCAAGGAATGCGATTGCCCCGACCAGCACAATAGCCAGCAGGCCGATGACAACCCACAGGGCCCTTGTCCTGACAACAGCAGGATTGATTGCCGCCGCCGCGATTGCCGCGGCAATGAGTGCAATGAAGCCGGTCAGGCGCTCCAGGAACACCGACCCGTACGAGTTCGAGCGGCTGCTGGTTTCACGCCCCAGCTCCATGCCGCGCACAACATCGCCGCCGACGCTGCCCGGCATGAAATTGTTGAAGAAGTACCCTACAAGGTAGAGTCGGAACAGTTGCAGGAATGATGTCTTCACCCCGCGGGCGGTGAGGAAGAGCTGCCACTTAAGGCAACTTATGCCGTTCATTACGAATGAAATCAGCAGGAGTACCGCTATGTATGGGAGGCGGATGTCCATGATCGTCCGGAACGACTCCCGCCAATCGACGAAACGGAAGAGCAATGCAAGCAGGGCCGCGGCTGCCATTGTCTTCGCGAAGGATATCACCTGGCGTCGTTCCATCGTCATCTGTCCCCGAGATAGGGCGCCAGGAATGTCGCCGTCTTCCTGGCCAGCTCCGCCGCCTTCAGCACTTCCGACGCGACGTGCGCCGATATCGCCTGGCGGTTCTGCCACGACTCGCTGATAAGGTTGAAGAGCCGGTCGGCTGTGAGGTCCTGGAATTCAACCATCCGCGCATCCTGGCCGATGCTCCGCATGAATCCCCGGTTCTTCGGGGTGGCAATGATTCCGATTATGGGTGTTCCCACGGACGATGCAAGGATCAGCGAGTGTGTGCGCATGCCCACATGCAGGCTGACTCTGGAGAACAGGCCGGCGATATCGCGGTAGGTACATTCACGGTTGGTGACAAGCCTCACGGCGTCGCGCCTCCGGACCAGGGCGAGGACCTCGTCGTTGATGCCGGTGTCCATCGGCTGGGTCATGACGAAGAGGGCGTTGACGTTGAGTTCGTTGATTGTGCGATCGACGGTGGCCGCCATCAGTTCCGCGAAATGCCGGCGGGCAAAGCGCTTGCCACCCTGGCGCACGAAGACGTCGAGGTAGCTGTTCACATTGAACGAGACTGTGCCACGACCAGCCCAGCTGATGCCGGCGGCCTTCGATATCTCGTCGATCCGCGCCGCATCCGACGGTCTGGTGCAGAGGGCGCAGTCAGCCCCGAGGTCGATGGGGCCGTGTTCCAGTCCCAGCCGCTGCAGCATTTCGGTGGATTCACGGTCGCGCACCACGATCCTGCTTGAGGAGCGCAGCACCCGGTTCATGCAAACCCGGCCGGCGCGCGATGTGATGGGACCAAGGCTGACGTTGTACAGCACCACCGGGATGCCCCGGCTGCGCGCCATCGGAAGCACAAGCGCCATCGTGGAGAGGTAGTTGAACAGTGGATTGAAGAGGTGGAGATCGAAGAGGATTGCGTCTGTCACCAGGACCAGGTCCGAACGCAGTACCGAGCGGAATACCGGCAAACCGAAGATCTTCGCGCTGAGGTTCCAGGGAAGCATGGGGACCGGCCGGATGCGATGTTCCGAATAGTGCCTGCGCACGAACCCAGGGTTGATCGTCGGGATATCGTACTCGACATCGGGGTACAGCCGGCTGACATCTTCCAGGAGGCAGCCCAGGATGGCTGCGTCCCCGGCGTTCCTGCCGGAGAAATTACCTATGACACAGATTCTCTTCACTTCTTGCTCCGTTCGTCTCAAGTGACTGCCGGAAAGCTGCAAACCTACCCCATAGGCGCAAGCCAACGCAAGCCGGTTCACTACGGCAATTCGGCTTGCGGAACGGTCTCCCGGCAACGTACCATGCGCCGCATGTGTCTGAGCACAAAGAGTGGTGGAGCCGGCCGGCTGCCGGTCGTCGTCGGGCTGTTTCTCGCCCTCCTGGTGTGGGCCGTGTTCACATGGCCGCTGCCGCGTCATATCACCGAAGGCATTCCGGCGTCGGCAAGCGCATCCTGCGGGAGCAGGGCCCGGAGCATGATTTCGGGTGATCATCTCCAGCTCCAGTACCGTTTCTGGCTGTTCCACGACATGCTGCGCGGTGAGTCGCCATGGCTGTCCAATATCTACGAGTTCAATACGGGACCGGACGACAAAGCGGTCATCAAGCCGGGCTCCTGGTATTTTCCTTTCTCCCTTGTATACGCGGCATTCGCGCAGGCAGGTGGGCGGGCCCTTGCCTGGAACCTGACCGGGTTGCTTTCCCTGCTGATGACGTTCGTGTTCACCCGGTCGCTCGTCAGGAGATATGTGCAGAGCGAGTGGATCGCCATTCCGGCCGCCCTGCTGGCTATTGCCATACCATACCGCTATGAGGCATTGCTGGGCGGCAGCCCGGCCGGCTTCGCGATGATGTGGGTTCCCATGCTCTTCCTCGGTATAGACGTTGCCGTCCGTGACGGACGGGTTGCCGGCGGTGTTATTGCCGGAGTCGCGCTCTTCTTTGCGGCAATGACCGACACGCAGGTCTTCTTCTTTTCAGCCCTTGCCAGTCCAGCCTGGGGCCTTGTCGCGCTGGTCAATGCGCCATGGACAGCCAGTAACAGTTGTGAAGCCGGCCGGGTCAATTTCCGGAAACTCGTTCTTGCGCTTCTGCCATTTGTGATCATCTCCGGGGCTGCGGTTCTTCTGGCATTCTCCTCGAAGGCGGAACTGATCAAGACGGCACAGAGCGCAGCCCGGAGTGTACAGGAGGCCCGCGACTGCGCCCCTGACCTGGCGGATTTCTTTGCGGTGGTCCGTAGAAGCGCCGGTGCCCAGCAGGTGTACCTCGGCTGGGTTCCGATTGTCCTGGTCGTGGCAGGACTTGGGGTGGGGGGCATGCGTGTCATTGCCGGGCGGAAGATGCCTGTTGCCGCCTTTGCCACGCTTGTTCTCCTTACGCTCGGCACCGTGCTTGTTGTCGCAATGGCACTCGGGCCGGAGGGACCGATGGATGGACTCCTCTTCCGGGTGTGCCGCCGGGTCATTCCCAAGTACTCGATGGTCAGGCAGACGGCCAAGGTCTTGTGCGTCTTGCCGGTCATCCTCGCCGTGGCCGTGGCTCTTGCATGGACGATGCTTGTGCCAGCAGCCGGCAGGTGGGGGCGGGCGGTTCCGGCGCTCGCTGCAGTGGTCATGCTTGTGGAGTACTCGAGCCACATCAAGGCCGAGATATGCCTGCTTGCCAGGGAACAGCCCGCCTACAGCGCCATGGCTGATGACGCCGCCGTGGCCGGCCGTACGGTGAGGGCCATGGCGATTCCGCTCTGGCCGGGCGATTCGCACTGGTCGTCGCTCTACGAGTACTACAGTTCGCTCTACCGCATCCGGATGGTCAACGGGTACAGGCCCGTGGTGAATGCCGGCTACTACAGGGACGTGTTCGAGGAATACAGGAGTTTCAACTCTGGAAAGATCTCCGACCAGCAGCTCGATCGTCTGCTAACCAACGGGGTAACGCACCTCGTGCTCCACGAGGATGCATTCCCGGAGAAGGTCAGTCCTTTTCCGGTTGGTCTCACCTTGAAACAGCTCCTGAATCATCCGCGTCTTGTGACTCTTGTGGATTCAGGTGGCGTCTGG
>SESE01000737.1_pt1 | contig 13547 bp, 11 predicted proteins | sample 3171371 | NCBI WGS metagenome assembly SESE01 (sample SAMN06051881, study PRJNA518727) | freshwater metagenome | biome: subpolar coniferous forest; feature: holomictic lake; material: water; isolation source: holomictic Lake 442, 13 m depth | place: Canada: near Kenora, Ontario | collected... | reverse complement strand
TGGCCGCTGCGACTCGATCAACGTAATTGCTCGGCTCAGCGTATGGCGGTTGCCCGCCATAATGCCGTTGACAATGCTCTCTATATCGGGTTCAAGGTGTCTGGTCATGGGGTCGTCTTATTACACGCGCAGTGGGTTCAATTTGAACATCTACGGATGTTAATTCTTGAATAATCTTGTTTAAGCAATCTTTTCGACTTCTGTCCAATGGTTATCGTTAAAGGCGTAGCGATAGCAGAAGTCAGGTGGAGTCAGTATATCATTCAACATGTTTTATCGATATGTTCTGTGACAAGAACTCGAAAGCTTTTCGATTACGAACGGCAAATGCGCGATACATAAACGTAGAGGTCGAATAAACAAACCTGGCACACCAAAGAGAAAATAGAAACACTGTGACAAACCATGTTGACCATGGTGCATTAAAATTTCCCAGAAAATGCACGAGACCTGCAACAACGACTGATGCTGTTGTGAGTGTCAAGGGAGCTTACCCCACCAACAGAGGAAGAACCTTGATACAAAAGATAGAAAACGGGACAGAACAGCATGGGGATTAAGCCCCACCAACCAAACGCCGTAAATGCAATAATAACGGTGGTGAGCAACGCAGTAGGGCCTAATATAAAAGTGGACATGACTAGTAGTTTCTGAAAAAATAGAGTCCCGTTTTACGTGCAATTATCCAATGTTCCCTTTGTCTCCGCTCAGGGAACGCCCAAGAATCGGCGGCTGAGCGGAGTCGAAGTCAGGGAGGTCAGTGCCTACTCCTCGAACTGCTCTATCAATTTCTTCAAAATCGTGATAGCTGCCTCCGCAATAACGGTTCCCGGTCCAAAAATCCCTGCTACCCCCTTTTCATAGAGGAATGCGTGATCGCGCTCAGGAATAATGCCGCCTGCGATAACGAGAATATCTTCTCGTCCATGCGCCTTCAGTTCCTCAACAATTTTAGGAATAAGGGTTTTGTGACCTGCGGCAAGGCTTGATATGCCGATGAGGTGCACATCGTTGTCGAGAGCCTGCTGTACCACCTCTTCGGGAGTCTGAAAAAGAGGGCTGATATCGACATCAAAGCCAATATCGGCAAATCCTGCGGCAATAACTTTTGCGCCACGGTCATGGCCATCCTGGCCCACTTTTGAGACCATGATCCTTGGACGACGACCATCAAGCGATGCAAAGGTATCGGCAAGCAGCAGAGCCTCCTTAAAGAGTGTGTTATCCTTCATCTGCGACATATAGATACTGCTGTTGAGTCTGGTGATGGCACGGTACCGACCGAATGTTTTTTCGCAGGCCGAAGATATCTCTCCAAGGGTTGCTCTTTTTCTTGCGGCATCTACAGCAAGCGCAAGCAGATTACCCTCTCCTGAAGCGGCGCTCTCTTCGATTGCCCGAAGCGCCTCAGCACATGCTTCATTATCGCGCTCAGCCTTGATCTTTACAAGTTGCCGGAGCTGCTGCTCCAGAACTTTGGTATTGTCCACCTCAAGCAGTTCGATGTCGGTTTTGCTGCTGGTTTTATAGCCGTTGACTCCTACAATAATCTCTTTGCCGCTGTCAATGCGTGCCTGCTTGCGGGTCGCAGCCTCTTCAATCTGCAATTTTGGGAGCCCCTTCTCAATTGCCTTGACCATACCGCCAGCCTCTTCAATATCGCAGATGATCTTCCACGCTTTTGCAGCAAGCTCTCCCGTCAGGTACTCAACAAACGATGAGCCAGCCCATGGGTCAATGCTTTTGGTAATATCGCTCTCCTTCTGCAAATAGAGCTGGGTATCGCGGGCGATTTTCGCTGAAAACGGGGTAGGGAGTGCAATTGCTTCATCAAGGGCATTGGTATGCAATGACTGTGTATGCCCAAGAGTTGCCGCCAATGCCTCAAGGCAGGTGCGTGTGATATTATTGAAAGGATCCTGCTCGGTGAGGCTCCAGCCAGAGGTCTGGCAGTGGGAGCGGAGCATCAGCGATTTTGGATTTTTCGGGTTGAACTGCTTCACAATTTTTGCCCAGAGCATCCTGGCGGCCCGCAACTTGGCAATCTCCATGAAATAGTTCATCCCGATGCCCCAGAAGAAGGAGAGGCGAGGAGCAAAAGCATCAATATCGAGTCCAGCCTTCAGGCCGGTACGGATGTACTCAAGGCCGTCGGCAAGGGTAAAGGCAAGTTCAAGATCAGCAGTAGCGCCAGCCTCCTGAATATGGTAGCCCGAGATGCTGATGGAGTTGAACTTCGGCATCTTTTCGCTGGTGTAGCGGAAGATGTCGGCGATGATCTTCATGGAGGGTTCCGGCGGGTAGATGTAGGTGTTGCGAACCATGAACTCTTTGAGGATATCGTTCTGGATGGTGCCGCTCAGTTTTTCAGGTGGCACACCCTGCTCTTCACCCGCCACAATGTAAAAGGCCATGATGGGCAGTACGGCTCCATTCATGGTCATGGAGACCGAGATATCGCCCAGCGGAATCTGGTCGAAGAGTACCTTCATATCCTCAACTGAATCCACGGCTACACCGGCCTTGCCGACATCCCCGATAACCCGTTCGTGGTCTGAATCGTAACCACGGTGGGTTGGAAGGTCAAAGGCGACGGAGAGCCCCTTCTGGCCTGCAGCCAGGTTCTTGCGGTAAAAATTGTTTGACTCCTCAGCGGTTGAGAAGCCAGCGTACTGCCTGATCGTCCAGGGCTGGGTGGTGTACATCATTGTGTAGGGGCCGCCAATATAGGGGGGGAACCCAGGCGCAAAGTTCAGATGGTCGAACTGTTCGACATCAGATTGGTGATAGGTCGATTTGATGTCGATTCCCTCAGCGGTTGACCAGCTTTCTTTCTGAGCTTCAGTAGCATTGGCAGGAGCAACTGGAGAAAAAATGTCGATGGCTGAAAAATCGGGCCTCTTTTCGGTTGCCGTACTTTTGTTGCCTGCGCCTGCTGTCTCAATCTCCATGAACATACTCCATGCAGACTCTGCCAGGCTTCTGGTCAGGGTTTCGATATAGTTTGAGCCACGGGCCGGGTCAACCACATGGTCGAGTGAGCCCTCTTCCCTGAGAATAAGGTGAATGTTGCCGGAGATGCGTGCAGCAATGTCGGGATTGACCGAATCGCCGCTGTCGAACGCGCTGATCTGCAATGTCTCGTACCCGCCAAGAATGGCTGACACGGCCTCTGTGGTAAAACGGAGTAGATTGGTATAGGGTTCAATCGCTGAACAGTTGCGTTCCGATGTTCTGGCAAAGAGGCGAGGCAGGGTTGCGCCCGATGCACCGTAAGCTTTGAGCAGGTGAGCGAGGAGATAGCGGAGGGCTCTGGGTTTGGCAAGCTCGGTAAAGTGGCTTGAGGTAACCGGCAGGACAATCTCCATCGCAGCAACAATACTCTCAGCAGGAACTCCTGCCTCTATATAACGATACAGGTAGTCGCTTGTTCCAGCCAGCGCAAATGCAATTTCCTGTGCTGACGTGGAGCCTTTTTCATGGAAGGGTATGGTATCGACGGCCAAAAATCTGAATTGGGGAAGCGCTTTGCACAATCCAAAAAGCTCAGCATCCTGCTCTTTTGAAACAGCAGGTGCTCCTGAAAGCACTCCGCCGGAGTTTCCCGAAAATCCTGGAATGGCGGCAAGGGTTTTCAAGAGTTCTTCAGCAGGGGGGAGATTGCCCGAAAAGTGTATGGCAACTGCAGTGGTTTTGATTCCAGCCAGAAGCCGGTTGAGATTTTCAGGTGAGCAGAGCGAAGCATCTGCCATTTGAAAATCAATTGCTGCCGCATCCAGTTCAAAGCTTTTTAAGGCATCACGGTTTGCAGTATCCGGGTCATGAACGATAACACGGAAGCAGTTTTTCCAGGTGTTTACCGATTTGGAGGCAGGTATATCGAGGTGCTGCTTTGTTTCTTCAGAAGAGTGCCAGGGCTCCTGAGCAAAACCGTCTGGGGTATGCCAGACGATACTGTCGTAAGGGGTTTCCTTGAGCTCGGAGATCGCCTTCTTTTTCCACTCCTCCCGGCTGACTGCCGGGAACTCATGAAAGAGAGAATCAGGCCGGGAGTGTATCATAACTTATGATTCCTGGTAGATTTGTGATTTGTACTCACTGATGATTTCAGAAATTGCATGTTTCATGTTTGTCGGCAAAGCTGTTTTTTCAACAAAACCCTTCTGCTGCAGCCACCAGGTTGTCTGGAAATCCTTGGTTGTCGGCTTGCCGGTATACTGCTCAATGACTCGTTTGCCGGAGAATCCGATATTGCCAGCGTTATGTTCAAAGATTTTTATTCCCCTTGAGCCGACGCCTATAGCGACACCACCAAGTGTTGGGTCAGTAATGATGGTAATGACAGGGAGTCCGGCTTTTTCAACGCTCGATAGTGCAACATGCAGCTTCGGCAGCCCGACCATTGAAGAACACCCTTCATGCATTCTTGCGCCACCTCCTGTAGCCTGTATAACAAGGGGTACACCCCGTTCAATGGCTGTTTTGCTGGCCCTCCAGATTTTCTCTGCAGTTGACATACAGAATGATCCGCCGAGGAAATTGAAGTTAGTTACGCAAAAGACAACCGGGTTTCCGTCAATAGTTGCATCACCAGTTATAAAAGATGATGCGGCACCGGTTTTGTGCTGTGCTTCACCAAGTTTCTTGCTGTAGTCGGGGAAATCAAGGATATCCTTGTCAACAATGTAGCGGGTGTTCTGATGTTCGTTGAATAATCCTTTATCAAGAATCATATCAATGTAGTCGTGCGCAGATAGCCTCAGATAGCGGTGCCCGCAGGTTTCACAAAGGAAATTGTCTGCAAACAGCTTGGAATAGAGTACTGGATCGAGTACTCTTTTACCGGCATTGTCAATACAATTTCTATGGCGGCCAACAAAGAGTATTTTTTCTGGCTTGGGGATGAAGAAGGAGACCGGTTTCTCAAAGGCTATGATTTCCTCCTCAGTAATCGTCGCCCACTGGCCTATTTTTTCCCAGCGCTCCATTCTGCTTGAAAAAATCTCTTCGGAGGGTATTTTGCTGAGTTTATCTACCCATCTTACCATGGCACCCTTGAACGATTGAAGGGCAGATTCGGGAAAATGGTGGGCTGGCCCGTCATCTTCAATGATGATGTCATCAATAATGCCGTTTTTCACCCCTTTCTTTGCCGTTATCTGTGAGATCTCTGCTGCCATGCCAGCCTTCTCCCTTGTTCGGAAGAGAATTGAGGAGCATGCTTCAGGTGAAATGACCATGTAGGTGGCAAATTCCATGGCGAGTACTGCATCGCATCCTGTCAGGGCAATAGCTCCACCGCTGCACCCACGGTTGATGATGACCGATATGGTTGGTACCGTTGCTTCAGCAAGGGCCTGCATACATCGTCCTATTTTCCAGGCGATGCCGCCTCCTTCAGACTGTTCGGTAGGATCAGCGCCTGCCGTGTCGATAACGGTAATGATGATGCGGTTTTCCTGCTCGGCAATTTCAATAGCTTTGATTGCCTTTTCAAATGCAGCAGGTGTCGGCATCCCCTGGTTCCATTTCGCGATTTCATCGGGATTTCTCATCAGTTCGAGCATGAGCCCAAAATCGGAGGTTGGTCCCGATTGCTGGCCAATGAGCATGACTGGCCACCAGGAGTTTTCCCCATTGCGCAGTACTGCCCGATGGGTCTGAATGATACAACTGCCATGCAGATCGTTCTGCAGGCACTCTTCGGCTTCATCAAAGACGGTCAGATAGTCGAGGTACTTGGGGCGTTCGGGGTGAAAGGAGAGTTGATATTTTTCGTACTCGGTGAGCTTTTCAATACTCTCATGGGAGTAACTGAAACTCTCTTTTTTCTCGAAAGGAAGATAAAAATGTTTCACTGGTTACAAGCGGCTTTGCCTTCGATTGGTTGATGCTGTTTTTGAGCAAATTCAAGAAGTACCCTGTTCGTCTCTTTCGGATGAAGAAACATGATTTTTTTTCCGCCTGCCCCTTCTTTCGGCAAGCTGAGTGGATTAATGTTGACGGATGCAAGGCGCTCCGTTTCTTTTTCGATATCGTCCGTTTCAAGTGCGATATGATGCATTCCTTCACCGTTCTTTGCAAGAAATTTTGCAATCGGACTCTCATCGCTTAAAGGCTCGAGCAGTTCGATTTTGCTGTCTCCAAGAGTAATGAATGCAACCCGTACTTTTTCAGACGGAACCTCTTCGATTCTGATTGCCCCGGGGGCGCACCCGAGAACGTTCCGAAACGTCTCAAGTGCGCTTTCAAGGTTCTGGACGGCAATCGCTATGTGGTCAATTTTTTTGATCATTCGTCGATTGTAACTGATTTGCTTTTGGCTGCATATCCGATTGTCTGGAGTGCCACCCTGATTTCATCGAGAATAGCGGGATCGTCAATTGTTGCCGGCATGGTATACTCTTCGCTGTTGGCAATTTTTCTCATGGTTCCACGCAGAATCTTGCCTGAACGTGTTTTTGGCAGACGGTCAACGATAACAGCATTCTTGAACGATGCGACTGGTCCGATATTCTCACGCACGTACTCAATGACGTGTTTGATGATCTGACTGTGTGGAGTATCGACATTGTTCTTGAGAACGATGAAGGCAAGCGGAATCTGTCCTTTCAAATCGTCATGAGCGCCGACGACCGCGCATTCTGCAACGTCAGGATGTTCGCAGAGAGCCCCTTCAATTGCTCCGGTCGAAAGGCGATGGCCAGCAACATTGATGACATCATCAGTACGCGACATGATATTGATATAGCCGTCTTCGTCGATAAATCCGGCATCACTGGTCTGATAGTAACCAGGGAACTGTTTCATGTAGGTTTCCACAAAACGGTTGTCGGCTTTCCAGAGTGTCAGCATGGTGCCAGGAGGAAGAGGCTGTTTGATGACGATATCACCCATCTGACCTGCAGGAAGCTGTTCCAGCTCGGCATTGACAACCTGTACGTTGTAACCGGGAACGGCTCGTGAAGAGGAACCATACTTGACCGGGCCAGGTTCAATGCCCTGACAGTTTGCCGCGATAGCCCATCCGGTCTCAGTCTGCCACCAATGGTCGATAACCGGTACCTTGAGATTTCTCTCAGCCCATTTTACGGTATCAGGGTCAGCCCGTTCACCGGCAAGAAAGAGTGTGCGGAAATTTGAAAGATCATAGTTCTTGATGTAGTTGCCGTTTGGATCCTCTTTTTTGATGGCCCTGAATGCTGTCGGAGCCGTAAAGAGTACCGAGACGTTGTGCTCGCTGATTATTCTCCAGAAAGTGCCAGGATCGGGAGTGCCGACTGGTTTGCCTTCAAAAATCAGGGTCGTGCAGCCCTGAAGAAGAGGCGCATACACAATATAGGAGTGTCCGACAACCCAGCCTACATCACTTGCTGCCCAGAATACCTCTCCTGGTTCGACATTGTAAACATTTTTCATCGACCATTGCAGTGCCACCATGTGGCCACCGTGATCGCGAACAATGCCCTTTGGCTGGCCAGTGGTTCCTGAGGTGTAGAGGATATAGAGAGGATCAGAAGATTCGACAGGGACACATTGTGCGGGTTCAGCTCCGAGAAGAGACTGGTTCCAGGTCAGATCGCGTTCCTCATTAAGATCCGCTTTTAACTGGTCGCGCTGTTTGATGATACAGATTTCAGGCTTAAAGTGGGCCAGCTCAATGGCAAAGTCAAGCAGCCGTTTATAGTCAATAATTTTATTGTGTTCAATGCCGCATGATGCTGAAATGATGACTTTCGGCTTACAGTCGTCAATTCTTATGGCAAGCTCGTGAGAAGCAAATCCTCCGAAAACCACTGAATGGATAGCGCCGATTCTTGCACAGGCAAGCATGGCTACCATAGCTTCAGGAATCATCGGCATATAGATAATAACCCGATCACCCTTGCGGACACCTCTTGACTGAAGAGCGCCAGCGAAAAGTGCAACAATATCCCGAAATTCGCGGTAGGTATAGCGCTGCTTGGTGCCGGTTACCGGACTGTCGTATATGACGGCCAACTGGTTGCCGCGTCCTTCATCAACATGACGGTCGAGAGCATTATAGCAGGTGTTGGTAATTCCTCCAGCAAACCATCGGTAAAAAGGCGGGTTACTGGTATCCAGCACCTTGTTCCATTTTTTGTACCAGTGTAGCTTTTCAGCGGCTTCTCCCCAGAATGCTTCCGGGTTCTCAATTGAGTGTTGATAAACAGTGTTAAAGGACTGCGGCATACGAGTGACCCCCTGAAAAAAGTGTTAATAAAAAAGATAAGGGAGGACGAATAAAAAAAACAAAGAGCTGAAAAGGAATGTTAACAAAAAATAAGCAGTAGAGCAATGAACATTTATCCTGGAAGCGGTTTCAATCGTTCGAATAGATAAAAAAATTCTTCTATAGAAAGCGCTTCAGCCCGCAGTTTCAGGGTATGGCTTTCTACCGACTCAAGATCATAGCTTTCCTTGAGATTGTTCAGCAGGGTTTTTCGGCGCTGGCGAAAAGCGGTGCGGACAAATCGGCGGAAACCCTGGGCATCGTATACAGGATCATTTTGTTTTGGCGTCATCCGTATAACCGCACTGTCGACTCCCGGTTGCGGGCGAAAGACCTTGCGCCCAACCTTGAAAAGATAGTCGATATGACAGAATGACTGCATCTGGACAGCAAGAATACCGTAATCTTTTGTGGAGGGCTTTGCGACGATTCTCATAGCCACTTCATGCTGCATCATCAGGGTCGCCGATAAAAAAGAGCGGCGCTGTTCAAGAAGTTTGAAAAGAATGGGGGTGGTGATAGAGTAGGGGATATTGCCAAGTATTCTCAGCGGCTGTTCCGTTGCAAGCGATTCAAGGTCTGTGTCGAGAAAATCTTCTTCCAGGGTGTTCAGTTGGGGGTACTCCGTTCGAATGAACTCAGCAAGCTTCGGATCTTTTTCGACAACAGTGAATATAGGATTGCACGTCATGATCTCTTTTGTCAGTGCGCCAAAACCCGGGCCGATTTCAAGAATGTTCTCCCGGGGGCCTGCTCCTGAAGCAATTACTATTTTTCTTGTGATATTGCGGTCGGTCAGAAAGTTTTGACCCAGTTTTTTTTTAACCGCGATTTCAGTATCCTTATATTCAACTTTTGTCATGAGAGCTGGAATTATTTCAGTACCATAGCCGTATGAAAGTACCTTTTATAATTTAAGTTATTCTGGAAGTAATGGAAGAAAATAACATTGTGGCTGCGGCTGCTCAATACGTTTCGCGGGGAAACAAGGCTACCCGTACCGGGTTTGGCGAGGCTTTGCTTGAAATCGCCCGGGAGAACAGCGCTGTTGTCGCGTTATGCGCTGATCTGACCGGCTCTTTAAACATGAATTTGTTCCGCGATGCTTTTCCTGACCGTTTCATCCAGACGGGGATAGCCGAAGCCAACATGATTTCAATGGCTGCCGGTCTCGCTACAACAGGCAAAATTCCCGTTGCAGCAAGTTTTGCGGTTTTTGCTACTGGCAGGGTTTTTGATCAGATCCGCCAGTCGGTTTGCTATTCTAACCTCAATGTCAAGATCTGTGCTTCACATGCCGGGCTGACACTGGGCGAAGATGGCGCTACGCACCAGATTCTTGAGGATATCGGTCTGATGCGCGGGCTGCCGAGAATGACCGTTGTTGTGCCATCCGATTACAGCGAAACCATTCGTGCCACTAAAGCCATTATAAAACATCAGGGCCCGGTTTATCTCCGTTTTGGAAGACCGAATGTTCCCGATTTTTCAAGTGATGAAGACGGCTTTGAAATCGGCAAGTCAATTGAGCTGCATCCCGGCAAGGATGTCACCGTCATTGCCTGTGGTATTATGGTGTGGAAAGCGCTTGAGGCGGCCCGTATTCTCGAAAAAGAGGGCGTTGGTGTCCGGGTGATCAACATGCACACTATCAAGCCCATCGATACTTTGGCTATCGTTCGTGCCGCAAATGATACCGGAGCCATTGTTACGGCTGAAGAACACCAGATCTATAACGGACTTGGTGATGCGGTCTCCCATGTTTGTGCTCTCAATATTCCCGTGCCGATTGAGATGGTTGGTGTTGAAGACCAGTTCGGTGAGTCCGGCAAAGCTGACGATCTTCTTGAAAAATACAAGCTCACGACGGCTGATATCCTTGAAAAAATTTATCTTGCTCTTCGCAGGAAGTGTTGAGCATTCGTTAGTGCAGCCCCGCAGGGGCGACATCTTGGGTAGCATCAATGTGCCCCTGCCTGTAGGTAAAGTGTAAGCACTGTAAGTGCGACATATTGGTAGCATCAATGAGCTGACTTGGCCTGTTGGTAAAGCATAAGCCCCGTAGGGGCGACATATTGGTAGCAAATTTTATAACATACAGGAGAAATAACCGATGGCAATGCCAAACTTGGGTGACATGATGAAACAGATCCAGCAGGCTGGCGAGAAGATGCAGGATGTGCAAAAACAGCTTGAAAAGATTGTTGCTTATGGCGAAGCCGGAGGAGGAATGGTAAAAGTGAGTGTCAGCGGCAAGCAGAAACTGCTCTCCCTCACTATCGATCCCGACATCATGGACGATCCTGAAATGGTTCAGGATCTTGTGTTGGCAGCAGTGAACAATGCACTTGACGAATCAGCCCGACTTGCACAGGAAGAGATATCCAAAGTAACCAGCGGAATGATCAATCCTGCGGATATGCTTAAAAACCTGAACCTCGGTCAATAGTACTCCATGCGTTATACTTCGGCCGCTCTTGATGCCCTTATTGATGAATTTGCCAAACTTCCCGGTGTTGGGCGCAAGACAGCCCAGCGCCTCGCCATGTATATTCTGCATGAGCCGAGGCTTGAAGCTGAAAAGCTTGCCGGAGCCCTGCTTGAAGTGAAAGACAAGGTTATCCGCTGCTCAGTCTGCCAGAATATCACCGATATCGGTACCGATCCCTGCATCGTCTGCACAAGCAAGTCACGAGATCGCTCCATTATATGCGTTGTGGAATCGCCCGTCGATATGCTCGCCTTCGAGAAAACCGGTTACTACAAAGGGCTTTACCATGTTCTTCATGGCGTCATTTCTCCTCTTGACGGTGTAGGGCCTGATGATATCAAGGTTCGTGAACTGCTTGCCCGGCTCTCCGAGCAGGCACCCCTCGAAGTCAGAGAGGTTGTGCTTGCCCTCAACCCGACCATTGAAGGCGAAACAACAGCCCTCTATCTCACCAAACTTCTCAAACCACTCGGTATCCATGTTACCAAAATAGCTCGAGGCATTCCTGTCGGGGCTGAGCTTGAATTCATTGACGACGCGACCCTCTCACGAGCGATGGAAGGGCGCACTGCCGTGTAGTTTATAATGCAAATCCCGTTACAATTCCAATAATGAGTTCAGAAAAAAAGTCAGTGTTGATCTTTGGTGGTGGCCTTGCCGGTCTGACCGCAGCCAAACGGTTGACAGATAAAGGGTTTCAGGTCAAAGTGCTTGAAAAAAGAGAGATATTCGGCGGAAAGGTTTCGTCATGGAAAGATGAAGAGGGAGACTGGATAGAATCCGGAACACACTGTTTTTTTGGAGCGTACAGTGTGCTTTATGATCTCATGAAAGAGATCAAGACTGATCATGCCGTGTTGTGGAAAGATCACCAGTTAACCTACACCCTGGCTGGAGGCGGAAACTTTACCTTCAATACCTGGGAGCTTCCCAGCCCGCTTCACCTGTTGCCAGCCATCATCAAAAACGGTTACTTTTCTTTTGGTGAAATGGCAGCCTTTGCGAAATCGCTGATTCCCCTTGCTTTAAAAAAGGATAAATATCCACCAACGCAGGATCATCTGACCTTTGCAGAGTGGGCAGCAGAGAAAAAGTTCGGCAAACGTCTCATGGATACCATGTTCCGTCCCATGGCGCTTGCTCTCAAGTTTATTCCGCCAGAAGAGATATCCGCAAAGATTATTCTTGATGTCACCGAGACTTTTTACCGCATTCCCGCAGCTTCTTGCATGGGTTTTCTGAAAGGCGCTCCGCAAGAGTATCTCCATCAGCCACTTCTTGATTACTCAGCGTCAAGAGGGTCACAGTTCAAGACAAATGTTGCTGTTGAAGAGCTGCTTTTCGATGGTACAGAAATAAAAGGCGTCCAACTTCGTAACGGCGAGATATTGACGGCTGACTACTATCTTTGTGCCCTGCCGATTCATGACCTGAACAAGGTGTTGCCCGATACACTGAAGCAGCATGACCCATTTTTTGGCAGACTTGAGAATCTGAAAGGCGTACCGGTGATTTCTGTCCAGATTTGGTACGATCGGGAAATTACCTCCGCAGATAACGTTCTCTTCTCGCCCGATGGCGTTATTCCTGTCTATGCCAATCTTGCCCGTACCACGCCAGAGTATCGCACGCTCAGGGGGGAACCCTTCAGCGGCAAGAGCCGTTTCGAATTCTGTGTCGCTCCGGCAAAAAATCTCATGGACCTTTCAAAGGAGGAGATTATCAGCCTGGTTGACAAGAGCGTGCGAAACTGCTATCCCGAAACGTCCAAGGGCGCACGGATTCTGAAATCAACGCTGGTGAAAATTCCTCACTCCGTCTATGCTCCGCTGCCTTACATGGAGCAGTACCGACCGACACAGAAGACTCCTGTTCGAAACCTTTTTCTTGCGGGCGGTTTTTCGCAACAGTTGTACTATGATTCCATGGGCGGAGCGGTCATGAGTGCAAATCTTGCCGTCGACGCGCTTGTGAACGAAGCCAGAAATAATTGAGAAAAGAGCCGGAAATTATTATTTTAGGCACAGCAAGCCCTTGTAGCTCAGTGGATAGAGCAGTAGTTTCCGAAACTAAAGGTCGGCAGTTCAAGTCTGCCCAAGGGCACAGTAAAAATGAAATTTCGGGGTGTGGCTCAGTTGGTAGAGTGCTGCGTTCGGGACGCAGAGGTCGTGGGTTCGAGTCCCGCCACCCCGACCCAAAAGGCGATCATGGCATGTTCCGTGGTTGCCTTTTTATCGTTATGTGATTTTTTTGAAAGAATAGCGAATTGCATTCGTATTAATGACCGGGAAGTATATCGAATTCCTCTCATTTATTAACGAACTATAACGGTAGTAAACATGAAAAAAAATCTGATTGTCGGCCTTCTCATTTCATTCGTCACGACCGGAATTTTCGGCGAACTTTCCTTGGCTGCAGACAGATCTGCAGGTACAAGGCCATCTGTAGAAATTTCAGCAAAAGCTGAAGTTCGTTCCCCAGGGGAAAGATCGTTCAGAAAAAGAGGTTTAAGGAAAAAAGTCAGCAGAAAGAGTTTTTCTAAAAGAGCAGGGCACCACCATAAGAGACATCACCGGGTTGCCAGGTAAGCATGAGCTTTTCTGAGCGAGTATAACAACAGCTTGAAGGCGCTTGACACTTTGGTCAAGCGCCTTTTTGCGTTCTTGAATCTCCCTTGTTCCAGATTTGTTCCGACTTGTTCCGCAGACGGTAGTCAATTTGCCACAGCTCTTCTGTTTGTGTTCTCTCCATATCCATTCATAGAAGAAAAATTCTTATACTTCGCTCAATTATACTTTAAAA
>SESE01000736.1_pt1 | contig 13557 bp, 8 predicted proteins | sample 3171371 | NCBI WGS metagenome assembly SESE01 (sample SAMN06051881, study PRJNA518727) | freshwater metagenome | biome: subpolar coniferous forest; feature: holomictic lake; material: water; isolation source: holomictic Lake 442, 13 m depth | place: Canada: near Kenora, Ontario | collected... | reverse complement strand
CACCTCATCGGGATCGCGGCCCTCGGGCATCTTGATGATCCGCAGGCTGACGTCGCTCTCTAGGCGCACCGCGCCCTGGGCCGTGGCCACGATATGCCCGCCCTCGCCATCCTCGGCACCCTCGCGCAGGGCGTTCAGCCCCTTGAGCGTGGCCTTCTGCCCGGCGGCGTCGGCATCCAGGGCCATGTAAACATTCTGCGAGAGCCGCTTGAGCAGGGCCACGTGGCTGCGCGTGATCGCCGTGCCGAGCGGGGCCACCACGTTGCGGAAGCCGTGCTGGTGGGCGCGGATCACATCTACATAACCCTCTACCACCACGGTGCGATCCTCGTTGCGGATGGCCTCGCGGGCCAGATCCAGGCCGTAGAGCAACTCGCCCTTCTTAAAGAGCAGCGTCTCCGGCGTGTTCAGGTACTTGGGTTGGGCGTCGCCCAGCGCCCGCCCGCCAAAGCCCACCACCTGGCCCTTTGCATCACGGATGGGGAAGATCAGCCGTCCACGAAAGCGATCATAGTAGTGTGGCGTCGCAGGCGATGCTCCTTGAGCCGCAGCGGGTGCCGCATGCTGCGCCCGTACGGCCAGGCCGGCCGCCTCGATATCCTCGGGCGGATAGCCCTTCTTGTCCGTCAGATAGGCGAAGAGGTGCGCCCACTCATCGAGGCTGTAGCCGATCTGAAAAGACTCCACCGTTTCGGGGGTGAGCCCACGCTTGGCGACATATGCGCGACCGAGTTCACCACGGGCCAGCCCCACCAGTACATAGTTGAAATACCTCGCGGCGGAGGCGTTAATCTCCAGCAGCCGCGTCCGCCGCGCATCCTCCTGGCGCTCATGATCGCCCTTCGGCTCCAGGCGCACCCCCGCCCGCGCCGCCAGATGCTCCAGCGCATCCTTAAAGTCCAGCCCCTGCTTGCGCATCACGTAGTCGAAGACCGAACCTGAGGCGTGACAGCCGAAGCAGTAGAAGCTCTGCGAGTCCGGGTAGACCGTGAAGGCCGGGGTGTGCGAGTTCGGATGAAATGGGCAGAAGCCCACGAAGCTGCGCCCCGTCTTGCGCAGGCTCACGCCCGAGGCGTCAATCACCTCGACAATATCGGTCTTGCTGCGGACATCGTCGATCTGGCTCATATGGAATAGCCGATAGAACTACAGTTGTAGTCTTCCCGGCGGGGAGGCTCGGAGGGGCGAAGCCCCTCTGAAAGAAAAGAAAAGGAATTTTTTGGGAGCCTGCGGCCCCCAAACCTCGCCAGTGCTGGTGACGGAGGCAACGACAACTGGCGTAATATCGGCTATCGGCTATCGGCGATTGTTCTCACGCTCCCCACGTCTTGGGGATAAAGATTCGCTTGAACACCTCAAGCGCGTAGCGGTCGGTCATGCCGGCGATATAGTCGACCACCGCGCGCTCGGCGGGCTCCTGGCGCTGCTGGTTGATCCGCAGCAGGTCCTCGGGCAGCGCGCTCAGGTGCGCGCAGAAGTAGGCGTAGAGCGTCTCGATCACGAACCGCACCTTCTCATCGTCGCGCTTCGCCGCTTTGTTGAGGTAGACGTTGCGAAACATAAACTCGCGCAGCGCGTTGGTGGCCTCCAGCACGGGCGGGCTCATCGCGAGGATCGGCGGGTCGGGCGGGTCGCCCGTGCCGGTGGCCCACCAGTTCGCGTGGATCAGGTCGGCGACCATGGTGTTGATGCGTTGGCTGTGGCTGTGGCCCAGCACATCTAGGCATTCCCTGGGCAGATCCTCGGGGCGCAGCACGTCGGCCCGGATCGCGTCATCGATATCGTGGTTGATATAGGCCACGCTATCACAGATCTTAATGACCTGGCCCTCCAGGGTGCTGGCCGTGCCCCAGGCCGTGGTCATAATATCGCGGCGGGCCTTTGAGTGCAGGTAGATCCCCTCGCGCACGGCGTAGGTCAGGTTCATGCCCTTGCCGTCGCGTGCGATCACCTCGACGATCCGCCGACTCTGCTCGTTATGCCGAAAATGTTCGGGGTAGATCCGGGCCAGGGCCGTCTCACCGGCGTGGCCAAAGGGCGCGTGGCCGATATCGTGGCCCAGCCCGATCGCCTCGGCCAGATCCTCGTTCAGGCGCAGGGCGCGGGCCACCGTGCGCGAAATCTGCGTCACCTCCAGGGTGTGGGTCAGCCGGGTGCGGTAGTGGTCGCCCACCGGCGCGATGAAGACCTGGGTCTTATGCTTGAGGCGGCGGAAGGGCTTCGAGTGCAGGATGCGGTCGCGGTCGCGCTGGTAGGCCGGGCGGATCGGGCAAGAATCCTCGGGCCGCTCGCGCACGGCGGCAGCGCTCAGGGCCGCCAGCGGCGAGAGCATGTGCGCCTCCAGCGCCTCACGCTGCTCGCGGATACTCAGGCTAATCATAGAGCCTCCTCGACGCAGGCCAATACGTCAGGCTGATTCTACCCGAAATACGAAGTGGTGCCAATGTCGCCTCCGGCGGAAGATCGCCGCCCCCGATAATGATCATATGGCTGGTTGAAATTGCCGGCGACGTCGGCAATTTCAACCAGCCATATGGAATAGCGCGCAAGGGCGAATGCGCTTAGTCGAAGGTCACGGCATCCGCACGATAAAGACGGCCCGGAAGCCGACCGCGATAGAGACATTGGCCGCATCCTGCGAGAGGACCGGGTTCGTCTTGTCACGAACAATCGCCGACTGGAAGGCCACCGTCGGTACGCTCACTGGCGTCGAGACCCCATTGCGCGACCAGAGTACATCGGCGACCGCGCCGTCGCGTCTGCTAAAGCGGTACGCCTCGATGTTTGCGCCATAGTTCACGCTCTTGACCGCCGTGTACTTACCGACCGCCTTGATCATCTCCTGGTAGGCGATAAAAGACGGGCGGGGGAGCTGGTTTTCGTCGAGCAGCCCCGCGCTCCGCCAGCCCGGCCCGTCGAGCGTATACCACGAAACCTGCTGAATGCCTCCGGCGGCGGCCCGGCTCATGATCCGCACCAGGTGGTCGGCCTGCGCATCGAAGAACGCGGCCGGGGGGGAGCCGCAGGTCGGATCGTTCGGCGAGCAGAGCAGCCCGGACTCGTTGAGCCAGAGCGGCTTGCTCACCCCGTAGCGCGTCATGATCCCACGCAGGTAGCTGGCCTTGCCCAACGTCCAGCCGCCCAGGCTGTTCCATTTTCCCCCGGCGAGGAGATCATGGTCGTAGCTCACCCCTAGATACGAGGGGTAGGCGTGATAGGCCAGGATATCAAAGGAGTCGGCGGCCCCAGATTTCAGGACGCCCTCAAGGAACAGTTCAGGGCGGCCAAGGCCCGGATTGGACGACTGAGGCGAGTCTAACAGCAGCCCGCCGACAATAATCTGGACGTAGGGATTGACCGCACGCATCGCGGGCACCACCGCCCGTAGCATCTGCCCATAGCGCTCGCCGCCATAGAATGGGTCGTTGATGTTGCCCCAGCAGCCGAACGGGTCGTCAGTATTCAATAGCCGTGAATCGACATCGGGCTCGTTGCCTAACTCCCAGTAAGTCACCTGGCCCTTATAGCGCTGGGCCAGGGCGGCCAGAAATCGTGCGTAGTCAGGCACGTACACATCCTGGATAGCCGCGCAACCCGATGGCCGGCCCAAGTTATCAACACCAGCAGAGGCCCACAGCGGCGTGCCACGGATGATCACCGTCGGCGTAAGCCCGGCCGTCTTCGCGTGCTCCAGGGCGCTGTCGAGTTGGCTTAGGACGGCCCAGTTATAGGTTCCGCGCACCGGCTCCACCGCGCTCCACAGGACGCCGTTGAGCCGCAGCCAGTCCGCCCCCAGGATCTTCGCCTGGGCCGTGACTTGGCTGTCGATGATTCCGGGGATCGTCGTCTCAACCGCAAATACCGTTGGCGCGTAGCTTACAAAGATCGCGGGCAGGTAGGTCTTGCTGGGCAGAGTCTGGGCAACCGCCAACATCTGGGACAAATAGACTCCCAGAAGAAGGAGCGTGAGTGACCCAGTGAGCCGCTTGAAATGGGACATGGGGCAAGATCCTTTCTATCGGCAGCGATGCCAACGATTGCCCGCGCTCGCGCCACAGGTTACACAGCCGTTAGCAGTCAAGCTACTATAACATATATCACGATGCTTTTGCCAAAAAGCTAAGGTCGAGACAGATGGCTTCCTGAAGCGGAATCTGCCGACAATAGCCTAAAAGCGCTATGAGTATATGTTCTATAAAAAGATCCTCACAACCTTCAAGAAGCATAATAAAAATAGTGATGTCTATGTTCCCATGGCGGGTGCAATGTCGCGGGGGTTGCGCCCAGGCTGAGTTTTTTGTTGATTTTTGGCGGCTTCGCCACACCCAAAACCCCCGCTGGAGGCGGTGCTATAATGTCTGCGCCGCTGTGGCCATCTGCCGCGCGCCGTGGAGACGGTATGCCCAGCCTCGCAGTTGTGATCCTGAACTATAACCGGGCGGATCTGCTCGCCGACTGCCTGGAGTCGATCTACGCCGCGCCCACCCGCTGCGTCCTCGCCACCTGGGTGGTCGATAACGCCTCCAGCGACGGCAGCGCGGCCATGGTGCGCGCCCGCTTCCCCCAGGCCCGCGTGATCGAGAGTCCCGTCAACGGCGGCTACTCCCACGGGAACAATCTGGCCCTGCGTGAGCTATTGGGGAGGCCCGGAGGGGCAAAGCCCCTCCGAAAGAAAAGAGAAGAAATCTTTTCGGAAGCCTGTGGCCCCCAAACCCCCGCCAGTGATGGCGATGGAGGCAACGACAACTGGAGTAATTGCCGATGGCCGGCGAGCTACCCGGGGTCGGCCATCGGCCATCGGCAGTCGGCAGTTCCCGACTACGTCATGCTCCTCAACAACGACACCGTCGTCCCGGCGGGTGCCCTCGACGGCCTGGTGGACTATTTGGAGGAGCACCCCGAGGTCGGCGCGGTTGGCCCAAAGCTGATCCTGCCGGATGGCTCCCTCGACCTGGCCTGCCGTCGTAGCTTCCCCACCCCCGAGGTGTCGTTCTACCGGATGCTTGGGCTGGCGCGGATCTTCCCCAAGAGCCCGCGCTTCGCCCGCTATAACATGACCTACCTCGACCCGGATGTGGAGACGGAGGTGGACGCCCTGGTGGGTGCCTGTATGCTGCTGCGCAGCGGCGTGGTGCGCGAGGTGGGCCTGCTCGACGAGCAATTCTTTATGTACGGCGAGGATCTCGACTGGGCCTACCGCATCAAGCAGTACGGCTGGCGGGTGGCCTACTACCCGCGCGTGGTAATCCACCACTATAAGCGGGCGGCGAGCGCGCGCCGGGCCATCCCCTCCATCCGCGCCTTCCACGACGCGATGCGGATCTTCCACCGCAAGCACTACGCCGTCACCACGCCCGCGCCGCTGAACGCCCTGATCGAGATCGGCATTACGCTGAAGGAGCTCCTCGCCCTTGGCCGCAATTACCTCCGCCCCCCAGCGGCCCGCCGAGTCAGATAGGAGCCGCGCGCAGCTACGCCCACGCACCTGGCGGGCGCTGCTGCGCACCGGCCTGGTACTCTGCGACCTGCTGGCGATCAACGGTGCCTTTATCGGCGTCTATATGCAGAACCTTGACGCGATGAGCGCGGCCGGGTTGCTGTTGCCCTCGGATCCGCAGGTCGCCCTGCGCTTTCTGGGGCTGTTTAATATTGCCGCGATGGCGGTCTTCACGCTCAACGGCCTCTACGCGATGCGCCGGGGCGCCTCGCGCGTCGATGAGGCGTTTAAGCTCCTCACCGCCGTCTCGCTCACCGTGGTGATTGCCCTGATCACTAACACCCTGCTGCCCGAGCTTGGTGCCGAGGATCTGCCCTGGAGCAGCGATGTGCTGGTCTGGGGCTGGCTGGGCGCCCTGCTCAGCAGCGTCACGCTGCGGGTCGCCCACCGCCAGGCGGTATTCTGGCTGCGCCGCCACGGGATCGACACCCGCCGCGTGCTGATCGTCGGCGCGCGCGAGCCCGGCCTGCTGGTCTGGCAGACCATCCGCCGCCGCCCCGAACTGGGCTACAAGGTGCAAGGATTTCTCTCGGATAGCACACCCACCGGCGAGATCGTCGCCGGGTTGCCGGTACTCGGCCATACCGCCCAGCTTAGCCGCGTGGTGCGGGCCACCCAGGCCGATGAGGTGATCATCGCCCTCTCCGGGCGCTCAAGCCAGAACCTGATCGATATCATCAGCTTGGCCGAGGACGAGTCGGTGACGATTAAGGTCTACCCCGACACCTTCCAGCTCATCACCAACAATGATGTCTCAATCGGCGACCTGAGCGATCTGCCGCTGGTGCGCGTGAAGAACGCCGCCCTCGACAACCCCTGGAATCGCACGCTCAAGCGCGGCCTCGATGTGGTGGTGTCCACCGGGCTGCTGCTGGTGGCCGCCCCGCTTATGCTGCTGATTGCCGCCGCGATCCGACTCGAGTCACGCGGGCCGGTCTTCTTCCTGCAAGAGCGCGTGGGCATGGACGTGCAGCCGTTCTGGATGATCAAGTTTCGCACCATGCGTGTGGACGCCGAGGCGCTGGGCACCTGGACAACCCCGAACGACCCGCGCGTCACCCGCGTGGGCCGCATGCTGCGGAGCAGCAGCCTCGACGAGTTACCCCAGCTGATCAATGTGCTGATCGGCGAGATGAGCCTGGTCGGTCCGCGCCCCGAGCAGCCGCGCTGGGCCGAGCAATTTAGCCTGGAGATCCCGCGCTATATGCGCCGCCACAAGGAGAAGGCCGGGCTCACCGGCTGGGCCCAGGTCAACGGCCTGCGCGGCGACACCAGCATCGAGGATCGTACCCGCTACGACCTCTACTATATTGAGAACTGGTCGCTGCTGCTTGATATCAAAATCATTCTGCGTACAATTGCGAATCTCCTGACTGGGAAGCAGGAAAACGCCTATTGACGCGCACCGTCAGAGGGTGTATAATGCGCGCCGGTTGAGCCAATCAACCCCTTTATTCTTGCCCCTCGTTACGTTTCGGGGTCACGGGTTTCGCGTCTCGGGAAGGCACCCGACACACGTAACACGCAACACCGAACACGAAGCGGATATCGTCGCCACAGCGGTCGCTGGTGACTTGCTGGCATATGTGGCGGCGTCGGGCGGGCTTGTGTGAGGCAGTATGGACGTTTATTATAATTTACGCGCACCCACGCTGCGCCATCCAGACTGCACCCCTGTGACGTCCCCTAGAGGGCCGAAGCACTTGTAATCCAAGTACTTCGGCGCTACAGTCGGCCCCTGCACGCGGTGCAGGGGCCTTTGTGATCTCCACACCCAGCGTGAGCACACGTCAGCCTCCAACTGTGGCGCAATTGCGCCACGGTCAGGTTTCGTGCGCGCTGCGCATCTATCGAACGTCGTGGAATACATTTAGGAGGTTGGGGCGGCACTGCCGCCAATTAGTCCCCAGGAGGGCATTGGTACAATTGAAGCAGCAAACCTACGCCGAGTACATCATGGATCGCCACAGCTTCTCCGGCGAGGGCCGCCTGACCGACTTCCTCACCCGCGAGTGCGGCCAGTTGATGCTGGGCGGGCGGGCGAACCTCAACGAGTTGGCCGAGAGCCACGGCGCGCCGCTTGAGGTGGCCTACACGCCGCAGATTACGGCGCAGGTGGAGCGCATGCGGGCCTGGGCCGCCCAGGCCCGCGCCCGCAGCGAGTACGCGGGTGCCTTCCTCTACGCCTACGCCACAAAGGCCAATTTCGCCGCCGAGGCGGTGGAGACGGCCCTGGCTGCTGGCGCTCACTATGAAACGTCGGCGGCCGCCGATGTGACGATTGCCCATAGCCTCTGGCGTCAGGGTACCCTGCCCGAGGGCCGGCTGATCTGCTGCAATGGCTCGAAGGAGCCTAACTATATCGCCGCCATCTGCGATCTGCGCCAGGACGGGTGCGAGTCGGTGATCCCCGTTCTCGACGACCTTGATGAACTCGATGCCTTGCTCGGCTGCCCCGCGCCGCTCCAGATCGGCGTGCGCGAGCGGGCCGCCGGTAACCGCGACGGTCGCCACCCCGGCCAGGATCGCTTCGGCCTCAGCGCCGCCGAGATTGATCAGGCCGCCGCGCGGATCGCTGGCAGTCGGCACCGCCTGGTGCTTTATCACGCGATGATCGGCAGCCAGGTCGAGGACGAGGCCCACTTCCTCGACACCCTGCGTGAGTCGGTGGCGGGCTATTGCCGTCTGCGCCAGCGTGTGCCGAGCCTGCGCTACCTCAACTTCGGCGGGGGCGTGCCCACCTCGGGCTACCGCATCGGCTTTGCGTTCGATTACGCCGGATTCCTCACCAAGCTCATGGTGACGATCCGCGACACCTGCGCGGACTACGCCGTGCCGATGCCCGACCTGATCGGCGAGTTTGGTCGCTACACCGTGGCCACCCACAGCGTCTTCCTGATCGAGGTGGGCGCGGTGAAGGCCGGTCAGCCCGACGACCCCGACTGGTATCTGGTGAACAGCAGCCTGATGGTCAGCCTGCCCGACAGCATCCTGGTCGAGGGCCAGGAATTCGTGATCGTGCCGCTGAACGGCTGGGATCGCCCGGTGCGCCCGGTGCGCCTGGCCGGTCGGCGCACCTGCGATAGCGACGATGTTTACCCGCGACCCCAGCACGCGCCGCTGATGCTGCCCGATATGGGTGCGGGTCTCATCCTGGCGATTTGCGGGGTGGGTGCCTACCAGCAGATGATCTCCGGGCGCGGCGGGGCGCACCACTGCCTCAGCCCCGAACCCGCCCGCGTGATCTTCAGCGAGGTGGCCGGTCGGCTGCGCTCGCGCCATGTGCCCCAGCAGGATCAGGCGACGATCATGCGCCTGCTCGGCTACCCGCCCCAGCATATGGCCGTGCCGCTGCCCTTCACACGCCCGGTCACGCTCCCTACGCCGCGCCCGCTGGCCTTCGGTGCCGCAGCGACCCGCCGCCGTATGCGCGAGCGGGTGGCGCGCGCGCGGTAGCACAACGGCCCAGAAACTCGCTGCGAGTGTAGACGACCGACGACCGCTTGCGGTTGTCGGTCGTCTACACTCTGGTTCAGTGGTGTCTGTTGTGGGTCTACCGCTCCAGGCCGTCAGCCGGGGCCAGCAGGGTGCGGTTGGCCTACGACCGCAGGGCGTGCCTCAGCCAGGCCACCGTTCGGCGGATGGTTTGCGGCTCGATGGGCAGGGAGAGGTGGCTGGCGCCGGGGATCAGGTGGAACTGGCCCCAGCCCGCTGTGGCCGCGTGTACCTCGGCGTCTGACCCAGTGTGCAGTACGGCGTCGCGCCCAGCGTAGATCAGCAGCAGCGGCGGGCGGTCGTCCTGCGCCTTGAGGCGCGACAGGCTGCCCAGGAGATCGAGTTGGCTGAAGAGATCCCAGGTGCCGATGCGCGCGCGGATGCCGCTGGTCTGCCAGCCGCGAGCGACGTGGTAGGCGGTGCCGTCGCGGAAAAGGTGGATGAGGGTCGGGCGGAATAGCCGCAGCGCCTCGGCGATCTGCACGCGCCGATACGCTGCGTTGGTTAGGTGCAACCTAGGCGGAACCTCCCAGAGGGCCAGTGCGTCGCAGGGGGCACCCTCGGCCACGGCGCGTGCCGTCACCGCGCCGCCCAGACTCATGCCGAGCAGGCCCACTTGGGCGTAGCACCCGCGCAGCCAGTGCGCCGGCCCGGCCACGCTGGCGACGATGTCGGGGAATGCCTGCGGGCGCGGGCTTTCGCCGTGGCCGTCGAGGTCGACGAGCAGGGCGGCCATGCCCGCATGGATCAGGGCGTCGACGAGACGCCATGCGTAGAAGGTTTTGTCGCAGCCGGAGCCGTGGGCGACACAGACGGCGGCCCGCGTGCCGCCTTTGGGCGCGATATGCAAGGCTGGGACTGGCCCGTATGCCGCATCAATGTCGATCCGCTGGACTGTCCGATCCCCATAAATGCCCGGCATGAGCTGGCGCTTGGGGTTGAGTCCGGGTCGGGCTAGGCAGGCTAGGCCCGCCTGAAGCGGCAGAGCCAGGGGCAGGGTGGCCAGGAGCGCGGGGGCACGCGGGTGTGTGCGGGCGGCGACCAGGGCCAGCAGCGGCCCGATGGCCCCGCCGCCCCAGCCCAGCCCGCGCAGCTCGGCCCGGTCGGCCAGCGTGTCGAGCAGGCCCAGCCAGAGGGCCATGCTGTTGAGCAGGTGTCTCATCTCCAGGCCATTCCTGAACGTAGCGCTTAGAGCATCGCCGACAGATCATCGTAGCGGGCCGCGACCGTCTCGTGCAACTCGGCGCGCAGTGCATCGCCGGTTGGACGACGGTGGGCGATCTTCATGATCTGGCGGCTGAGTTCAGTGTCGTGCAAGATGTCGGTGAGCCAGAGCGCGAAGTCGCCGCGATCCAGGTGGTAGGCGAGCGAGGAGAGAGACACACGGCTGATCGCGGTGCGGAACTCCGAGAGGTTGGCCGCCGTGCCGCAGGTCGCCCCCGACGGGTCGCGAAAGACAAACCACTTATCGCTGGGCAGGGGCACGGCGACATACTTGTGCAGGTGGCGGATATGCGGCACCCGACGGGTTCCGGTGCGGAAGACAATATCGTTGATCTGGCAGGAGTCTGACTTATCCAACGGCGTGATCAGGCGGGCGTGGCCGCGCGCGAGGGTTGGCAGGTGCGAGCGGATCTCCGCCCAGCAGGGATTGGCAGACAGCAGGGCGTCGAAGCGGGTGAGATCCTCGGAGTTTTTGGTGCGGGTGAGCGCCCAGACCTGCACAGCCTCGATGATCGCGGGGGCGACCTGGCCGGGGCGGTAGCTCACGACGGCCACGCCGCCGCCGCTCATCAGGTCGAGTACGGTACCGGTGAACGGCGCAGTCCAGTCGGCATAGCTCTGCTGGACCTCATCGATCAGGATCCAGTGCGGTCGACCGCAGCGCGCGCGCAGGTCGAGCAAAGCGCGCAGCAGGCGCTCGGTGAAGACGTTGCGCATGGCGACCGGCATCCACGACAAGTCGATGATCAGGTTGCAGCGGGCGTACTCACAGAGCGTGATCACATCGCCGACGCGCTGGAGTTGTGTATCGCGGCCACCCACGAGCATGGTGTGGGGCAAGGCGGCCAGGCTGCGGTAGTCGCCCTCGGGATCGATGATCACGGTCTGGTAGCCCTGGAGCATAATCTCCTCGGCGATCAGGCCACCGAGCCACGATTTGCCGCTGGAGCTGTCGCCGGCGATGCCCCAGACGCTATCGATCAGTTGCCAGGCATCGATCAGGAACGGCGTCTGGTCGGGTCGCCAGCCGAGGCTGAGTTGCTGCTCGGGGCGCACCTTGCGCGGGGCGATCCGACCGGCGATCATGTCACGGATCAGGCCGCGCATGCCGGCGGCGGCGGGCTCGGGCAGGACGAGGTCGGCCTGATCTTTGAGCGCCGGGGTGGCGTTATCGACGGCGACCGCAAGCTCGGCCAGGGCCAGCAAACTACGGTCGTTCTCGGCATCGCCGCAGGCCACCATATTTCGATCCGAGAGGCCGAGCTCGCGCAGAGCGTAGGCCAGGCCGGAGCCTTTGGTCGCGCCGAGCGGCAGCACCATCACCGCGCCACGGTTGTACTCGACGGTCGCGCCGCCGCCGCAGGCGCGCAGCGCCGTCAGGATCGGCTCGTCGTGCGGCACATGGGTGGCGATCAGGGCCATACCGTGTTCGAGTGGCAGATGCAGAGATTCAATACGCTCAAGCAGGGTGGCCGGGAGCCGCCCGAAGGGCAGCAGCACGACATCCTGACGCGGGAAATAGATCACCGCGCCGTCCTCGGCGATGATCGCATCAAACAGTTCCGCGAAGGGACCCTCGGGCGTGAAGCTGGCCAAGGTGCGCCCGGTGACCAGGATCAGGATGATGTGCGCCGCCTTTGCCGCGCGCAGTGCATCCCAGGTCGCCGGTGAGACGTGGCCATCCTCGGCGAGGGTGCCGTCGAGGTCAGAGGCGAGAATAGTCAGGTGCATAGGGTCCTCGCTTTTGTCCGGCCCGATGAACAGTGCTATTGTACAATACTACCGCAGTGCTGACTGGTCTATGGGACGGTGGCCCCAGACCGGCTTTTTGTGGCGCGTTGGCGGCTTCGCGGCCAACGCGCCACAGAGAAATAACCTGGCCCTACACCCCCAGCGGCAGGTGCTATTTTATGGACGACGACACGATTGCGGCGATCGCCACGCCGCCCGGCGAGGGCGGCGTGGGCGTGGTTCGCCTGAGCGGCCCCAGTTCCCTGGCTGTCGCGGCGGCGATCTTTCGGCCCGCCCGCCCCGGCCCGCTGCGGCCCTACCGATTACGCTACGGCCACGTGGTGGACCCGGCCACGGGCGCGGCGGTGGACGAGGCGCTCTGCGCGTTCATGCGCGGGCCGCGCAGCTTCACCCGCGAGGACGTGGTGGAGATCTCGTGCCACGGCGGCCCGCTGCCGGTGCAGACCACCCTGGCCCTGGCGCTGGTCGCTGGGGCGCGCCTGGCCCGGCCGGGTGAGTTCACCCTGCGGGCCTTCTTGAGCGGGCGGATCGACCTGACCCAGGCCGAGGCCACGCTGGATGTCGTGCGCGCCCAGACCTCGGCGGGGCTGGCCCTGGCCCAGGCCCAGTTGGGCGGCTGGCTGGCCCGCGAGGTGCGCGCCGCCCGCGCTGGCCTGATGGAGTGCCTGGCCTATGTCACCGCCGTGGTGGACTTCCCGGAGGATGAGGTGGCCCCGCAGGACATCGGCCCGCAGCTGCGGGCCGGGCTGGCCACCGCAGCGGGGCTGCTGGCCGGTGCCGACCAGGGCGTGATCTATCGCCAGGGTGCCCGCGCGGCCCTGGTGGGTCGGCCCAACGTGGGCAAGTCGTCGCTGCTGAACGCGCTACTGCGCGCCGACCGGGCAATCGTCACGCCCATCCCCGGCACCACCCGCGACACCCTGGAGGAGACGGCCAACCTCGGCGGCATCCCGGTGGTGCTGATCGACACCGCCGGGATCCACGATAGCGCAGATCATGTCGAGCGGCTGGGCGTCGCGCGCGCGCGCCAGGCGCTTCAGGGTGCCGATCTCGCCTTGCTGGTTCTCGACGCGATGGTTCCCGTCGGCCCTAGCGACATGGCTATTGCCGCGCTGACCCGCGAGAAGCCGACGATCATTGTATGGAACAAAGCCGATGCCGCACCCGCAGCCGGGCCGGGATGTGCGCAGAGGCCAGCGATCCCTGCGCACATCCCCGCCCTAGCGACCGTCGCCACCTCGACGATCACGGGTGCCGGGATCGCCGAGGTCGCCGAGGCGATCATCCGCGCCCTGCTAGGCGGCGCGCCGCTCGCCGCCGGCCAGGCCCGCCTAGTGAGCAGCCCGCGCCACCGCGATGCGCTACAGCGCGCGGTAGATCACCTGCGCGCGGCGGCGGATAGCTGGGACGCGGGCCGCCCAGTCGACCTGCTGGCGGGCGACCTGACCGTGGCCCTGAACGCGCTCGGCGAGATCACCGGCGAGACGGTGGGCGACGACCTGCTCGACCTGATTTTCTCGCGGTTCTGCATCGGGAAGTAGCGGGGGGCGCGCACGACGGGCGTTCGCGGGCGTTGCGACCGCCCCAGG
>SESE01000735.1_pt1 | contig 13565 bp, 15 predicted proteins | sample 3171371 | NCBI WGS metagenome assembly SESE01 (sample SAMN06051881, study PRJNA518727) | freshwater metagenome | biome: subpolar coniferous forest; feature: holomictic lake; material: water; isolation source: holomictic Lake 442, 13 m depth | place: Canada: near Kenora, Ontario | collected... | reverse complement strand
AGTCGATCGGTACCCGCGCACCAGTAGCAAGTCGTTTAAGGTCAGCACATCCTGCATTGGCTCTTGCCTGGGCGCATCATCAAGCCAGTTGAGGGTTTGGTGCTGTGTGTCGGTGTACAGCACCCGCAGTGACCCGGTTCCAGATTCGATAAACTTCAACTGTTCATGAATGGCCAGCACCATCAGCTTGGTGCCGCCCGTAACGTGAAAAACCACATCTCGACCATCCAGATCGCTGGCCACTTTCAGGGCGCTTTCCTTGATGGCTTGCGGCGTTGCATCGTCAAAATCAATGCGCTGAAGACGGGGAACGTAAGGGGTCAGGGCCGTTTTCAGGTTACCCCCGCTGTGGATGGCTTTCATGTCCGCAGTCTCCAGAATGCACACCTCGGTGGCCTTCAATTGTTTGAGTGGGATCAGGTTGGCGGCGTTTTGGCCGGTGGCAATGCAGAGGTGTAGTTCATTCATGGGATGTTGGGTGTGAGGCCAAGACTGGCATGGGTCAATTGTTCAAACATGCGCACATCCACCTGTTTCAGCAGCACTTCACGCTCGGCGCTTGGCAAAAAGGAATGGACAAAGGCCTGGCGGATCAGGGCCAGGCATTCCCACAGGGTCAGACCGTCTTTGCTCATGCGGGCAGCCGCCAAGTATTCATCGACCAGGGTGCGGGGTCAATGTAGCGCGACATCAAGTCTGTCGAGTTTGAAGCACCCCGCTTCGAAATGTCCATAAATGCGCTTGGCATCGCCATCGTGCCAGGCATCGATTTCATGCGTGGCTCCTCGTTGTGTGGGCCCTTTGATGGCTTTCAGGTCGGTTGACTTGAGGGCCAGTCCGGTCTCCAAAAACCGTGCGACATCGGCAATGCGCAGATTGATTTCGCGCAGATGTCGCTTTTCCAGCGTGCCAATGCTGCGGGTGAACTCGTCATCCCAAAAGAGCTTGTCGCTCGGACTGGGGTGGATCTGCTCGCTGTACAACACATCACGCAGTTCGCGCCAAATCACCTCGCCCCACTCCGACAGGGTGGCCTGGCCGTCATCGACGAACAGCATCAGTTCGGGGATGGACTGCACCTCGCAGGCGGCAACCGCCAAGCCAAGTGACATGCGCCTGAATTGCCTCAGAGGTTGTGAATAAATTGAAATTATCGGAGAACTTGCGATTTGAAGTGAAATGACAAAAATTCCCCATTTTCAGGGCTATCAAAACGGGCTAGGCTCGATTTGTTTGAGGCAGGCAATGGTGTAGTGGCGGGTAATGCATCTATTCAGCTATGCGCCGATTTTTCAATTGATTTATTCACAAACTCTCAGATTGTTGCGAATGTACGGTTCAGGCTGCAGTTGCAGCGGCAGGCGAGGCATTCGGATGAGCTGTTCACTGCGTTCGAACACATACACGCATTCATCGGCCAACAGTGCGCCCAGCGTCTGCATGAAACCTTGCACACCTTTGAAACCGCCGGTCAGATTGAAGACGATCTTGTAGTTGGCTTGTCTGTAGCCGGGAATGATCTGGTACAGCCATTTAACAAGCTCACTGAGCGCCTGACGGTAGGCCGCCAGATCATCGGTACGCAGGTCGGTCAGTCGCTTGATTTCGACGATGGCTTGCCCTTTGGCCTCAAGGACAGCCGCAATGGTCTGAGCGCTTTGTTCGCACAGCCACGTGTCGGTGGCCAGCAAAATGTGCTGATCTTTTCGGGTGAACTGACCGCCGTAATAGGCAGAAAGGGCAGCAATCTCGGCGCTGCGGGCGCACAGCACACGCATATCTGTGGTTTGCCGCAATTCTTGTTGACGTTGTCGCGTGTGTTCTACGATGCGCTGGCGGGAACTGATTTCAACGATATCACTGTCGCGCCGGACATTGGCATGCTCGATCAGCAGTTGGCGAATATCGGTAGGCGCTCCGCCTGAAAAAATACTGGTGCCACAGGTCGAAATAATGAGATGGTTCATGGTGTCAAAGGGGTTGAAATTGATTGCCGCCTTGGGGCCAGAATTTGTTTTACAGAGGGTGACAGACACGTGCCCGTCAGGCAAAAAGCAGCCGCTCACCCCTGGCCTGCGGGACAGTACGCCCTGTAGCCTGTGCAGTTTCAAGCCACAGTGCCATGGCGGCACACGCCAGAGCTTCTTCGTGGGTACTGCCATGTGCCATACAGCCTGGTAGTTCGGAGATATCGGCCACAAAGGACTGGTCTTCATTGCTCCAAAAAATGATGACTTCAAAGTGGTCCATTTTTATGCCTCCAACAGCAAATACTGCGCCGCCAGCCTGCTCCAGAGTTCAAAGCGGGGCTGGTCGCCAATGTCCGCCAAATCGATAAAACCCAGGCTGGCAAGTTTTTCATTCGGTTGGGGTTCGGGGTCGTTGGCACCGCACCACAAAGCGGTATAGAGCACCCCCAGGTGAACCCGACCAACGGCGCTCAGTCCCTCATAAATCAGACCACGCAGACGCACATCATGCAAGTCGGCAGGGTTTGCCATCCGCAGTTCCTCACCCAGTTCACGCAGCAAGGTTTGGTGCAGGGTGGCCTTTGCATCGAATGGCACGCTTGCATCTTGTGCGTCCTGTGCATCCTGTTGATCTACATGCCCCCCTACGCCACAACTGCATCGGCCATCCAGCCTTGCATCGCCGCCCACACGCTGATAGCACCACACCTGGCCTGCCGTGTTGAACAGCAGCAGATAGACGACAGCTTGCAGGAAACGTTCGTCGTGTTCCACGTCCGCACGGGCTTGCCACAGGGGCGGATGTAAAAAGTCCAGATCGTCTGTCGTGGTGCAGCCAGATTCAGGCAGCTTGGGGGCCTGGTGGCGGGGGATGGTGAGGATGTGGGGCATGGTGGGACGTGCAGACGATGAGGGTCAGAGTTAGCCGCTGCCAGCCAATGCGGCGCGTTGTTGGTCAAGTGTTTGTGCCATATGGCTCCCCAATGTTGATGACTTCAATTCGGCCTTCTGCGGCCCTGATGAGCTTGTCGTCGTTTGTCCAGAATTGATCGCAGCCGGCATGGATGGCTGCGGCGAGATGCAGGGCATCGGGGGTTTTTATCCTGTGGCTGACCCGCAAATGAGTGGCCAGCTCAAAAACCAATCTGTTCATGGGGACTGTTTGGCTCGCAAAAGCTGCGAAGTAGCTCTCAAAGCTGACCAGGGTGGCCCAGTCTTGTTCGCGCAAGGGTTTTACGCGCACTTCCATAAGCAGCAGCTCATTGATGACGCAATACACCATCGGCTTTCCTTGGGCATCCGTCATCCGTTGTCGAATGCCAAAATAATATGGTTCAGCTTTTTCCACAAAGTAAATCGTGGCGTTGGCATCGAGATAGACGCACAGCATGTCAATCGCTCCAGCCTTCGCGCTCTTCGCGAATCTGCCTGTCTATTTCCTCAGGGCTGCGCCCACTCGCTGGCTGAGTGTCATGCCACGCGAGGTACTCTGCCATATTCGTAAACCTTGGCTGGGTCTCTTCAGATGGAGTCGGTGAGTCGGGGAAAAGTACGATGATTTTGGCTGAACCCACGGGTGAATTCGGCGGCAGGTCAAACGACACCCGATGCGTCATGGGCACGTCATGTTCGATTTGATAGGTTTGCATGTTCTTATCTCCAATGTCTGAAAACGACTAGCCAGATTCAGGCAACTCCTGGGCTTGGTGGCGGGGGATGGTGAGGATGTGGGGCATCACAATTCTGAGGTTGCGGCAAGCTTGCGCCTCGCATCGACCAACGCCAGCCATTGCGCCATTGGTACGTACTTTGGTACCTCGGTGGTCCACTGAATCCAGCCGCCGATCTCACTGGAAAGCCGTTGGCAGCGCCTCAGCAGCCTAGGGTTGATGGGGCCGTAGCCCGGGGCGGGGCTGCCTAGCGTGATGGCGTTCCAAATGTTGTACTCGTTGTCGCCAATCCAGCCGGCGCAAAGGCACTCTTCGCTGATCTCGCTCATGCGGTCGAATAGGTCGTGCTGGGCATCGGTGAGATCGGTGTAGTCCCCGAAATACGTGGACTCGGGTGGGGTGGCGGGAGTGTTCAGAGGCACGTCGTTCCAGCATTCGTCCTGCGGGTTGTCCCAGACATGTTTCATGCTTTCGATCTGGGCATTTTGCAGGTCGCGCCATTCGAGAAGCTCCTGCACATCCAATTCTTGATCGGCAGCATCGTCGGGTGGCACAATGTTGGTCATAGCAGTGGCACGGGTTTGATGGTCAAGGTGCCAAACATTTCATGACGACCAATGTGTCTTGATGATCGTTATCTTTGGCTGGATTTTTCTTTTCGGATTTCTCCTTCCATTTTTTGCAATTGATCATCAGTTGTTTGATGTGTTGGGCAATTTCAGTTTTTGTGGCACCACTCCAGCCCCCTTTTTTCAGGCCACCGAGAAGGGTGCTCAGGTCAGGCTGGTTTTTGTCCACCCGCGCATCCAGAAATTCCTGGACGGTGCGCATGGCAGGGCTCATCTCTGACAGTTTCTGTTCACGCTCTTGCTGCTCCAGCCGGTTCTGTTCAGCCTCTTCCACGGCCTTGCGTGCATCTTCGTGCCGTTTTCTGGCAATAGGGTCTTCTTCCATCGCGCCATACCCAACCGAGGTCTTGGCACCGAACCCAAGCCAGTCAAACGTATGTGACATGATTTTGGCGAGTAGGTGTTGCCATTTTTCGATCGACACTGCATCGTTCAAAAGCGTCGGCTCACAGGCAATCACAAAACGAAACTCCGAACCGACAGACACCGCTAGGAACGGAATCGGGTTGGGCTTGCCAGCGTCATGCGGCGTGGCAAGAGCCCGCTTGGGGTCGTTCTCTTTGGGTGGTTGGTAATAGTGGCCGAAATGCGGCGTCATTATTTCAACAACCAGAAGCTCCTTGTCTTTAGCCGGAGAAGGAAAAACATCCCAACAGGTTAATGCCCCCCGTCGCGCGTGGTTGTCGTTTTCACTGCCAAAGAGAGTTTCGATGACGGGCAGGGTGATGTCTTCATCACCCATTTTTTCCAGCTCTTGCGCAGCACCCCGCAATACGCCTTTGACACCGCTGCCCGCCAGATAGGGCAGACCGTAGGGCGAAAGAAATGCAAATCCGTTATCCACCGGGTGCTCCAGTCCCAGGCCAGTTGCGAAGGGGGTTGTTGACCTGGCTTCCATCACAAGACAATGGGCCTCGGGCAGTGCTTGAGCCAACGAATGCTGGCGGTGGCGCAAAGCACGCAGGGGTTCTGCGGCACTACCAAGCTTGGTGCATTGGCGCAGCGCAGCCAATTTGCCATTTTTGTCGAGCTGCCAGTCGCCTTCGCGCCAGATGGGAAAGTACAGATTGAAACGATGACCGGGAGGGCAGTTTGCAAAACTGCCAGCCGCATTCGATACGTACTGAGGAACAGCTGCGGCGGCCATTTAACTGCCCTCCACCGCGTCGGCGAATTGACGCAGCCACTTGAGCATGGCCAGCGCTTCGTCAGTAGCGCGCATGTAAAACCCGGAATCCGCTTTCAGAAGCCGCTCCATTGCAGTGTTGAAGTTTGACGGCAAAGGCTGGAAAGCCCGTTCATCTTTAAACCGTATTGCGAGCCAAGCAAGTACGTTGTTGCCAAGGACGGACGCGGGCGCGCTGTTCTTTCTGGACTCGTAAAACGCAATGGCTGGCATCAGGCCGTTTCCCATGATGAGAGCAGGTGCCCCTTTGGCCAAATTCTTGTAATCGCTGAACTCCTTGATGGTCTTGCGGGCTTGAGTAACGGAGTCCCATGCAAACTGGGCGCGTTGTTGATCAAGTGTCTGAGCCATTTACGCCACCTCCCCGGCCGGATGCACCACGATCAGCCCGCGTCCGGTGGTCGCATCGCCGCCCACTTGGAGCAATCGGTCCGCCAGGCCGATCAGCCCTTCGCCACCCTGCAAGACTGCTGCCAGAACCGAAGTGGCATCCATCAGTCCTTCAGTGTCTTTGCCCTTGCGCCGTTCAACGCTGGCCAACACCAGGCCGGCCAGCAAGGATTCAGGGGGCAAATTTTCCGTGTAGAACAGAGCACCCTTGGCGGCCGTGCCGGTGTCGTCGTCAATCTTGACGTGCGCCTCAACCACGGTGGCATGACGGACAAAGTGGTCGAATTCGGTATCCGACAAAACGACCAGATCAACCTTCAGCTTTTCCCGAAAAAAGGCGTGGTCGTCACCAGGAGGCAATGCATGGTCGGCCAGCCAGGCCGCGATGGTTTTGACATTGGCATCTTCCGCAGCCGCGAAGTCAAAGGCTTCCAGAATCAATCGGCCATTAACCAGGGCACTGCTCGCGCCACTACTCGCGGTCTTGACGCTACCTACCACAACCTGCTCCACCTTCCAGGTCGCCTGCGAACCGGCCAGTCGCTTCAAGCGCCCAAGCGCGGTCGGGCACGTAGCATAGACAAAAGTGTTCCGCAGCGACCGCACCGGGAACGCAACCAGTGCTGCATCCGAAAAAGCAATTGCGCCAGCATGTTCTGACGCATCACGTTCCGGGCCAAAGATACGCTTGATGAGATCCTTGTCGGCCCAGGTGCGTGCAAAGTGGTGTCGGACTGCCCCTTTGAGACCCGACCCCGCGATCAACGGGTGGCCTGTGTGAACTTCGCGTTGAATCGGGTTGTCGATGGCGCCCACCGCCTGCCCAGCACCCATGTGAACGGGGCTGACGCAAGAATAAAAAACGAGTTGCTGTGCTTGAAACATGGAGTCCTCTTTGGTAGTCAATTGTTTTGCCAGGTGGCCAATAAAGCTTGGTTGAAACCTTCTGCGCGGCGCTGTCGGTCTGGATGTTCACTCCAAAGACCCTGTTTGACCCATGCCGCAAGCTTGCCGGCATCGCCCGCCAGCGCGTTAAACCAATACACACTGCCCGCAGGTGCCACACGCTGCGCAGTTTTGGGTTGCCAGTTAGCCAGGTCCCAGCCAGAAATCACATCGTTTCGACCCACTATAGCGCACACCAGGTGGGCGCTGAAACCATCGCCGTTCAGGTGATGGCTGCCGTCCACTTGACGCGTGACCCGCTCCGGCAACCAGCCCCCGGTGAAGATACCGGGTGTGGTCAATATCAGCCGGAATTCGCAGCTCGGCAAGAGTTGGGGTGCGACGGGCGGCGCATAGTCCGTCAGGCGATGGTAGCGCGCCCCTTTGCCGTCACCGCCGAGGCGCAGCAGGCCCGCGCTGGGCAATTGCCCGTGATCGCCCCTAAGGCCAACCAGAAAACCTGCACCAGCGCAAAACGATACAGCTTCGGTGGTGTAAAGCGCACCATCCTGAGTGGTCCCGCTGTGCGGATCAAGCGCAATGCCGAGGCGGGTTTCTCGTTTATAGAGCGCTTCGGTTTTGACGACATCTTTGGGTAGTGTGCCGACCAAGTGTCGCGTCATCCCAGCGCCGTCGAGCCAGCGCCCACTCACGGGCTTAACTTGTTTGCGAATGCGAAGCAGCGCCGTCAGCGGCAATTCGCCCGATGCCGCATTGCCATTTGACGGTGGCACGGGTTGAAGTGCCACTATGGGCGGAATTCCTTTCTCATCAAACGCAGTCAGATCGGCAGGCAACGGCATGATGGCTGCGATGCGGCTGGTAGCGTTGCCCACAGACGACGGGTCATGGGCACCCATTGCCAGTGACAGCCAGGTGACACAGAAGTCACCGGGTTCAGAGGGCGTACCCAGCGCGGCAAACAATGCGTCACCCAGGATGTTGCGCATTTGCGAATTGCGTGCATCCGTTGAAAGCGCTTTGTCAGTGCCGACAGCAACAAAACGCGACAACATCTGGGCATCGTTACCCAAAAGTGCGGTGCGAAATGCGCCTGCGAATAAGGACGGCCAGGGCGGCATGACCGCTTCACCATGTTGGCCATCGCCGCCGAAAGACTTGTTGCCACGAACCATGAGAACGTCCAGTGGCTCAACAAAGTAGTAGTTTGTGCTCATGGTTCAGGCCTCCTTGCTGAAAGCACGGCCTTCGCGGGCGAAGAACTCGGATGTCACAAGCAGGTTGTCCAACACGCGGGCCGTATCAGCAGGATTGGCGCTTTCACGGCACGCCAGTGCAACAAACTCAGCCGCATGGTGGGTCACGCCACCCTGTTTGTGCAGTTGAAACGCCAGATTGATCGCAACCATCTGTTGCCACGCTTTATCCTTCACTTTGTCGTCCAGGGCCGGCCGCACTGGTAAACCTGCCAGCCATTCGGTGGTGTTGTACACAGCCCGACGTGATACACCAGGTTGCGCCAAGGTTTCAGCAAAGCGCAACATCAAGCCCAACGCCGTTTCACTTAGCGCAGGTGGCTGGTTCGCTGTCTGCCAGAATTTGCTGGTGACGCTGACCTCACCGCCGCCACGCTTCATGACGCGCAGGCAAAAGGCATTTCGCCCATGGTCTTTGGCCTTTTTTTCTGCACTGCGTAATTGCCGCAGCACAGCCGACAACGGTGCCTGGTGGTGAGCCACGATAGCGCCCATAGAGGCTGTGGCCTCAGTGCCCATCATCAGCATCAGTCGCCCGTTCAAATACAAAAAGCCTTTGCCCAGTTGCAAGCCCTTGAGATCGAAATTGCCCGGTACACCGTCCATGTTGCCCAGCCCGCTGTAGGCTGCGCGCAGCAACAACATGGCGGGCAGCAAATCATCCAGTGACACCATGGCCAACACGTCATCACCGCCCGCATAAATCAGCTTGCCCTTGAAAACGTTTTCCACCACATGCCTTGCAACGTGGGTTGAAAAGTCATTCAGCACTTTGGAAATTGCCGCATGGCGGGCTGGGGATGCCGGTCGGAAAGACTTTAGATAACTTGCGATGTCGGTCTCATGGCCGAACTTTTGCGTGACCGAAGCCCTCACCTGCGGATGCCAAGTGTCTGCAAATCTACGCCGATACTCGTCCTCATTGCCCGCCATCCACGCACCCATGCGGTCGCCATCCATCTGGATCAGGGCGTAATAGGTCTCGGGTTTGGCACCCAGCAGTGCTTCAAGCTGGCGTGTCAGAGTGCAGTTTTCTCCATCTTCGCCATCGCCACGTGCTTCGTCCAACGCCGAGGGAATCCGTTTCAGTGCATAGGCGATGTTGTCGCCACCGATTTTGCGAGCCCTGTCATGCAATGACTTGGGCAGCGTCACTGGTTCGTACTGCGCAAGATTGTTGTCGCGTGAAAACTGGCTTATTTTTTCAAGCAGCGCGGGGTTCTGGTTGTCCAGCAGGTGACCCAGCGAACTGGCCAGCGCCATGGTGTGGGTACTGACAATGAAACGTGCTGGTTTTTCGTCAAGAAATTTGCTAACGTGTTGCACAAACAAGGTCGGCCAAAGACGCTTGAGTGTGGCCATTGCGCCGAGATGCTCCCCCACTTTAATGCCGAACCGTCCCACGACTTTGGTCCACACCGATTGATCTTTTTGTTCGCGGTAGGACTGCGAAAACAGATTGGGGTTGTTGGTTAGCCATTCGTGCTCGCCAGTCAGCATGCAGCGATAGCCAAGCTGGGGTAGAGGTACAAAGGTGCGCAAAGACTTGGCTGCGGCCAGCCCGCGCTCGGCCAATTCATGCACTGCCGGATAAAGCAAGCCCGGATTTGGGACAAAAAATTCTTCACCCGTGGAGAGTTTGAGTTTGCGAAATACCCGCTTTTTGCCTTGATGTTGCACGACCTTGGCACCAGCGACCAACTTCCACAGCGGATCAGCGAAGAAGCCTGGCGCCTCGTCTGCTTCAGGGTAGTAGGTTCCCAGAGCGCTTTCCAGTGAATCCGACACGGGAAAGCCGTCTTCGTCTTTTTCCAGTGGCCATGCAGCGACCGACCAATGCACCTCTGGGAATCCGTCTAGTTGCTCGGCAATTTGCTTGCGCCAATGGGCGCTGTCGCTGGTGTCGCCACCGGCCTCTGTGAACACTTGCTTGCCCGCCTCAACGGCCCAAACCACGGCCGTTGAGCGAACGGCGTTGGTTACTTTTTGGGCAAGCTCTTTGGCACGGCTTGCCGGGACAATGGCCATGAACTTGTTTGGCAAGGTGGCGGCAAACAGCGGGTTGGCATCGCTGGCCGACTTCAGCCATTCTGCGATGATGGCTTCAAACCGCTGCTTCCATGCGTCGTGTCGGTGTGTTGGCACCGTTTCCAGCAACCAGCGATCCACCGCCGCCACCCCACGCAAGTGGGGAAACAGCACCGCGTCCGGCCCCAGGTTTTCGCAAATGACTTTCAACCCCTCCCACACCAACGAGGACAAGAGATGCGACCCCGCCCACAAGTCAGAGGTGGAACGCGCCTGGGCGATGAACCCCTGCACCGGGCCAAAACTCATGGTGAGCAAAGCGGGCTGGTCATCGGCCATGGCACCAGCGAGCGCAGAAACGATGTCTAAATGGGACCAAATCGTGTGGTCAGGCACGCGGGTGTCGGCGGGCAGCAGTCGCCAAAGTTCGCCCAATTCAGGGGCGGCCAATTTAGGCTCAGGACCAAAGCGCCAAAATGCAAGTTGCGTCCAGCGATGATCGGGCGCGCCAGCTTCGTCTCGTTCAATCAGCTCCCGAAAATGATCAAGACTGACGTTGCGAATATGCGGGCCAGCGATTTCCGTGAGCTTGCCCAGCGATATTTCCTCGCCCGACAGCGGGTGGATCAGTACAGGGGCTTCAACGAAACGCACGTTTGCCCAGGCGGGTCGCGATTTGCCGTCTTCGCAGGGCCAGTTGGGGCGATCCGCAGCGGCGGCATAGTGGTCGGCCAACTTGTCAAAATCTGATTTGACAATGCCCAGTGCATGACGCAACTCTGCGACCGAACCGTCTTCGTGGCCAATGCGCTGGCCTTTGTTGTCCACGTCGCGCATTAAGACCAAGGCCTTTTCAGCGGGGTCGTGCAGCCAGGCGGCAAGTTTCTTTTTCCAGAGATTGCTCATTGTTTGTTCCCCAACCGATTCATATGCTCGCCAATTGCTTTGTGCGCAGCGGTCCAAATGTCGATCTGATGATCGTTTACCCATCTTTGATCGCTGGACGATAGTTCTGCGAAAAGAACTTTTGGTATGGCGGTGGGCAAATGAACGGCAACGGGAACAAATCCTGTACCAGTCTTGACAACCTTCAACCTAAGTGACCCAGCAATACGAGCATCATTGCCCCAGCGAGTGTTGTTGGATTTAGTGACCGGATAAGCGATGAGCTGATTGGCTGATATGTCCTGATTGCGTCCAAACCGCTTCGCTGCCGCTCGGATATCGCGCCTCAGCCCGGCAAGGAAATACACGGCTTCGCGCCAATTCTTGAGTGCAGGGTCTCGCCGGCCACCAACCCAAATCAAGGGACCAGCAGCATCCTCTCCAATGGCGTGTGGCCAGTCATGTTGGAAGCAATGAACGAACGGTTGATATAGACCGTTTGTATCGGCAATGCCAAGAGGCAGTCGTGATGTGATTCCGTCTTGTAACGATATCGATCCCCAACCGTTTCGTGACCGACTACCAATTCCACCAAACCAGGAAGCCAGACAAAAGGCTCTTTTGACCTCTTCAATCTGAAGGTCACTTGCTTTCAAGTCGAAGCCGACGGAAAGCTCGTTCTGATGTTTTTCTGGGTCAAGCGCAAAGCGTTCAAGGGAAGGCGTTGGGCGATTCAATTTTGCACTGGCGGGGGACACCGGACCAAAGCCAAGATACACGTCCGCGCGAACCTGCCCTTGTCCAACTTGAATATTGCGCATTTCGCGATGTGGCCATCTTTCGTTACTCAGATGACCGGCCTCCCAATGCTTGAGCCGTAGCCGCACCAGTGACCGGTGTGACTTCTCTGCGCCGTCGTCCGATGCCGCACCGAAAAGCAAATTTTCGGCAGCCCGAAGCTCATCGACGTTAAAGGGTCGATCAAGTTGTGGCGCCTTGACCACCCGCCACCACTGCCGCAGCAATGCCTTAAAGGGCGGAGTGCGCCACTGGGCCTGTTGTTCGGCATTGCCCAAAAAGGCAGGGGTATTGAAACCAACTTGGTAGGTCAACTCACGCATGGTCATCGGTATTACTCCTTAAACACCATATCCGAGGCGAATCGTACCGCATCAGGTTTCAGGCTCAACCCATAGCGGCGCGGGCGAACGCCACCATCATGGATGCGGTAAGCCTCTGCGGCAGGCCCCAGGGCTGTTTCAGGCGTTTGTCCAGCTTGGATTTGCGTGCTGAGAAATACTCGCCGTCCATGCCGTTTTTAAGCGCCCGCTCAGTGCCTTCAATGTCAGCCATGCTGCCGGTGATGCGCCGATATTCGCGCAGATAAAGACTGGCCCAGATGGGGTCAGACACGCCCTTGGTGGGAGCGTTCAGAGGCTCATTGCCTTGCAGGGTTTGGCGCGCAAAGACCGCCAACAAAGCCAGCTCGGCAGGTGGCAAACAGACTTCATGCCCTGAGGCAAAGATACGATGATGGGCTAGGTCAATCGTCAATTGTGCCGGTGCCAGGGCCAACTGTGCGGCTGCCACGGTGTCGTTAAAGCTGGCTTGCCCAGCCAGCAGGGCCGTGGGCAAACCATGTCGCAAACTGACAAACGGGATTTCAGCCAGCGTGACCTGCGCCATGGCAGTGTCGGCCAGTTGACCATCGCGGGTTTGCAGCACGCGGCTGTAGGGTGTGGGGTAAAAAAAGTCATAGCTCGATTCAAATGGCTCGCTGACCAGCACGTGGCTCAACCTGTCTTGCGCCCTGCCAAACAGCGACAAGGCGTAGCCCAGATAAAAACCCATGGTCTTGCGCCCTCCCGCAATCGAGGCATGAAGGGCGCAGTCAGCATCGGCGGTAATCGAACGCACCTGGGCTGTGATGTAGTCAGCCGCTGCGCGGTTGTCAGACGGGCTGCGAATGTCGTTCATCGGCTGGCCGTGGGCATCGCGCATCACGTGGATGCAATTGCGATCAAAACTGACACCGGGCAGTTGGTAGTCAGAACATAGTTTGTGAAACCATCCTAGGTCGTCACTGAGCAGAGACAGCTCTGCGCGTCGTGCGCCTTCGGCACTGGTGATCAGATGCACCTCAGTGGGAACAAACGGCGCAAACTCGTCGGCTGCCATGGCGTACAAGGTTTCGGTCACGATCTGGGGTGTCAGACCACTGACAGCCAGCAGTATGCGGCGCGGGAAATCAGCAGGTTCGTGGGGTTTGATGTTGAGGGCAGTGGTGTTCATGCGCCGCAGTGTAAAGTGGTTTTTTTCCCGAGTGGGCTGCGGCAAGCTTGCCATCGGGTCAATGGACAAGCAAAGTGGAACAACCAATTATTTTCAAGCTGTTCAGAGGTAACAGTTTAGACCTTCCTACAGTACTGACTGGCGCACAGCCCTACGGCTCAACATTAAGCACGTATTTTTCAAAAAATAGAACAACGTCTTCCACTGTAGTAGAGCATTTTTGATGCACCTCTACAGGAATCAATGACTTACAGCATTTTCAATATTGAATAATTACAAAATAACTTACAGCGTTTTCAACATCAAATAGTTACTGGATAAATCTTATGAAGTTTCGAATACTTCAATTAAAT
>SESE01000732.1_pt1 | contig 13578 bp, 6 predicted proteins | sample 3171371 | NCBI WGS metagenome assembly SESE01 (sample SAMN06051881, study PRJNA518727) | freshwater metagenome | biome: subpolar coniferous forest; feature: holomictic lake; material: water; isolation source: holomictic Lake 442, 13 m depth | place: Canada: near Kenora, Ontario | collected... | reverse complement strand
CGCGTATTGGAGCCGTGGCGGCGGTCTTGACGGGATCCGCGACAGGCGGCAGCACCGTGGTGCCGCCGTCAAAAAGACGGCGTTGCCGCTGGTACATGGGCAGGTACTGTTTTTCGAGCGAGAGCAAGAGCACGGCCATCGCGGCCGGATACGCGGGTCCCGTTCCCCTCAGGGTCGCCGGTTCGGCGTTGTCGGGAGGATACGGCCAACTGCCGTCGCCCGCTTGATGATCGAGCAGCACGGTCGCCAAACGCGGTCCGAAATTCTGCCACTCCTGACCGCCAATCTGGAACATGCCCTGGGCCATGTAGAACGAACTGAAGTAGAAAAATCCGCCGTACTGGGGACCTCCCCAGGTAGGCGGAAAGCGGCGCAGATAGGCCAGCGATGCGCGGGTGTTTTGCTCGTCGCCGACGTCAAAAAGCGACATGATGAAGACCGCCAGCGCGGTGGATGAACGTTCCGCCTTGCCGCCGACCCGGCGATCCGGATAAAAGTAGCCTCGATCCGGACTGCCCTTGCCGGGTTCCGCCGACGGCACCTCGGCGTTGGCCCGCCTCAGATAACCCAGCGCCGAGTTGCAGACGGACGGCTCGATCTCAAATCCCGCCTGACGGGCCGTGTGCAGCACCAGCAACTGCCAGCAGGTGACCGAGATGTCGCTGTCGATGGTGTAGGGATCATAACGCCAGCCGCCCTGCTGCCCCGCCGCCTTGGCCATCAACTGGGCGCGGAGAATCACGTCCACGCTCCGGCGGCACCAGTCGGCCAGGCCGGGTTCCAGCTTTTCATCGGACTGCATGCCCAGACAGGAGAGCGCAAAGAGGGAACTGATGGCATGGATGTACATGCCGGACTTGTCGCTCTGTCCGACATAGCCGTCGGGGGCCATGGCGCTCATCACATATTTCAACGCCGCCGCCACGTTCGTGCCGTACGGGCCGTTGTCCCCCGGCAGATGTCCATTGGCCAGGAAGGCCAGCCCGGCCAGCGAGGCAACGGCCGGGCGGTAGTTCGCTGAATTGACGACCCAGGAGCCGGCGTAGGGGCCGTTGGTGACCTGGTGTTCCGCCATCCAGCGCAGTCCCCCGGCGACGGCTCCTTCCAGACGTGCCGGATCCACGCGCACCAGGACGGGCGCACCCGGCGCCTCTGCGCCCGCCGCAGGCACCGGCATCCGAGCCAGCAACACGATCAGCGGCAGCGTCGCGCCACCCATGCGGAACAGTACCTTCATTTTCATAATCAATGCCTCAGAAAGCCGGGGGCTGTATCGATCAGGAGCTTCGTAGGCTTCTCATAGCGACGCGCGCCTCCGGCGCGGCGCAGGTCCTTGCTGGTCTTGTCCAGTTCGCGCAGGAGATAGATCACGAGTTGCTCGTCCGGCGGCGGCTTCCCGCCATCAATAATCGTCGTAAAGGTTTCTCCGCCGAGCGAGGAATGGAGCGTGCGCCAGGCAAAGAGCGAACCCGCCAGCGGCGCATCGGGCACCCCGGCGCCGGGCGTGCCGCGCCGGGCCAGCACCGCATCAAAGCCCTCCACCGCCTCGCGCCTCGCACGGTCAAACTGGGCCATGATGCGGCGGCGGGCGTGTTCGGCATCGCGCCGGCTGAGCCCGTCCCATGCGCCAGCGGGCGCACCCCACCATCCCGTCGGCGTAATCGGCGCGCGCTTCAGGACCAGCTCGCGCGCCTGACTCTCAAACTGCTCGGCTTGCCGCGACAGCTCGTCCAGGGCCAGCTTGTCGCGGGACAGCGTGTCGGCGCCCGCCGGGCGATCGGGATTGCCCAGCGCCAGCGTGCGGGTGCGGATCTCCCGTGCCAGCGCACCCACCGTCCCGTTGGCATCCAGCGCCTTGAACCGTTCGAGCACGTCCAGAAACTCACCGGTGAGCCGCGTGGCCTGACTCATCGCATCCCGGAATCCCGGGCTGGTGGCGTTCCCGGTCTGTAACGCCCCTCCCGCATCCCGGAGGCGATTCCGCAGGTCGTGAATCAGAGGCAGGCGCGCCTGCATCACGATGCCCGCAGCCGCCGGGTTGCCCGCAAAGAAAGCCTCGGCCACTGCCCCGGGATCCTTCGCTTCCGCCAGCTTGCGGGCGGCCACATAATAAAGGCGAAGCTCGCGCACGGCCGCGCTCTCGTTGCCGACCGGCTCTTCGCCGCGCATGAGTTTGGCCGCCCGTTTCAACCCGCTACCCAACGTATTCACGGAGCGTGACAACTCCTCCAGATCCAGCGTCACGGCCGCGGCGACTTCCGGTCTCGCCCTATTTCCCGCGCGATCCTTGAGCCGGCCGAGCAGCGGCGGCACGACGACCCGGTAGCGGTTGAGCGCCGCGCGCAGAGCGGCCAGCGTCGCGGCAAGCCGGACGTTCGTCTCCCGGCCCGGATCGCCGTAGGCCAGGTCCAGATGCATCCGGTACGAAAGACGCAGGGCGTCGGACTCCCATTCCGTCAACCCGGCTTCCAACGCGACGAGGGCCGGTTTCATGGCGGACATTTCGCCTCCCTCGGACGGCGGCGCCAAAGTGGTCAACCCGTCGCTCAACCGGGCCGTCCGCCCCGCCAGCGTATCGAGTTCCGCATCAACGGGTGTCTGAATGGCTGTGACGGCGCGTGTGAGCGCCGGAAGCGCCGCATTCAGGCCCGTGGGCGCCGGCTGCGCCCCGATCTCCTTTTTAGCCTCGGCGCTGTCATCCACATCCAGCGTCCGCACCCGGTCCGCCGCAGCGGCGCGCGTCGCATCATCGCGGGCCAGATCCAAGGCTTTGAGCGCGTCCGCCAGGCGCCGTTCCGCCGGGGTCACGCGAGCGGCATTCAGCCAATCCGCATATTCATTGTCTAGGGCCGCGCGCGCCAGCGCTTCGGCTTCGCAGGTCAGAGCGGCCTTCGTGTCCGGGCTGGCGCCTCCCCCGGTCGTTCGTCCGGGTGCCATGACCGCCAGCCGATCGCCCAGGCCCAGGAAGGCGCTGCGCTCCACCATGCGGGCATCGGCGGCCCGCCAGCGCGCCAGCGCGACAGACGGCGCAGCCGTTGCGGCGGATCCCGCCTGGGCAATCTCGTCGCGGCGCTGGTTGTACTGCGTACGAAGGGCGGCGCGGGCCGCCTGCCGCTGGGTCTTCCATTCCGGCAACGGCGGCAGCAGGAGTCCGATCCAGCCGTCAATCTGCTCCGCCATGGTCTTGCCTGAGGCCTGCTGCCGGGCCGGGTCGGCATGCTTGAGATCGCGGCCGCTGCGGCTGATCTGCCGGGTGAATGCCTGAAGTTCTTCGATCTTGATCTGGGACGACATTCTGGCCAGCGCCCCCAGGTCGGCGCCTGTGGCGTCCAGGGCCTCCAGCAGCAAGTCGACCCGCCGATCGCGGGACGCGGGAGACGGGCGGGACGCGGCCTCCGTCAAGCCCGCGGTCGCCACGATCTCGCCGCGCAGGTTGAGGGAGCGCCGGATGAGGTCGCGCGCCCACCGTTCGCGCAGCAGGGCCGGAATCGTCTCGGACGTGAGCTGTCTCAGGGCGGCCTGGCGCGCCTCGATGCTGTGGGGCGAGGGCATCGGCGGCTTATAAAACCGCCCGGAGATCACCGCATAGAGCATCCGCACCTCATCGGCGCCGTCTGCGCCATCGGTGAAGTGGTGCTCGCGTTCGATGAAATCCAGCAGACTGTCCACTGCGGGCCGGCTGTTCAACGCCAGGCCCTGCGCCTTGGCGGAAGCCGCGATGATCTCATACGCGGCTTCGTTCAGAGCGAGCACCGTGGGGTCGGAAGCCGCCGGCTCGATCGTCGCCAGAATCTGCGCAATCAGACGCAGCGCGGCCACCCGTCGGCGCTCGTTCTCGTTGCCCGCCAGGGCGGAGACGAGAATCCGGACGGCCTGCGAGCTTGCGTCCTGGCGGCCTGTGTCACGCACGCGCACCGACAGCAGAATCTGGTCGCCCGGAGCGGCGTCGACCTTGGCTAGGTCGAAGTTCGCGGAGAGGGTCTGCGCGAGGCTATTCTCCTCCACGGGCAGGGGAATCTCACGGATCGATGCATCGCGATTTCGATCCGGATTGATCTGATAACAGATGGCGCCCTCCAGGAGTCCCAGATCATCGGTCAGTTCCATGTGCATGGACACCAGTTCGCCCTGTGCAACCGTCAGGTCGCCAGCGGGATAGTCCAGACGCACGCTGGGCGCCTGATCTTCGCGCAGCGTCATGCAGAGGTGGACCCGCTCGGTGTTTTCAAAACCCAGTTCGTTAATCAGGACGATCTCCATCTCGACCGCATCCGCCATCACGAACTCATGCCGATAGGTCCCGGTTTTCGGATCAGGCTTCAACTCGGCCAGGGTGGCGCCATCCCGCGTCCCGATCACGCGGGCGGACTTCAGCGGCGATTGATCGGAGGCGAACTCCAGGCGCACGCGGCTGCCTGCAAAAGCGGGAATCGGATCGCGCAGATCCTCCACGCGGGCGGTTGGAAGGCGGGTATAGGCCGGCGGCTCCACCTGCACAACCACGCCCGTGGCCCGCGGCTGCGCGATGACGCGGACCCGGCGGATGTCGGTCTGCGCATCGCCGCAGCGCACGCGGTAACTAAAACTCTCCTGCAGGTCGTTCCGCGTGGTCACGAACAGGCGGCGCTGCACGCGGCTCATCGGGCGGGCGTCGCCGGCAATCGGCAAACGCGAGACGGTGCCGGTGGCCGATGCCAGCAGACAGATTCCGGCGTCGGCACCCAGCCAGCGCAGCGGCCGTTGGAGCAGGCGGGGGATCTCGCCGGTCACCTGCACCTGCAGGACCACTTCTCCGCCACGCCCGACCACGGCCGCCTCCGGCGTCACCGTCAATCGCATGAAGCTCGGTTTCGGAAGATTCCGGGTGGGACACGTCAGCCGCTGCAGCATCAGCGGGAACTGGTAGACGGGCAAGGCGAACAGCCCCACCCAGGCCGCCGCCAGCAGCATCAGCGCCACGGTCCGGCGTTTGAGGCGGCGGTCGCGGGCCAGCCGCGCGGCATGCGGGGTGTGTTCACAGAGCGCCACGGTTTCCCGTGTCAACTGCTCCACCAGCGCCGCGTGGGCGACGGTGTCCGCCGCAGAGCCGCCGTCCGCGGCCCGGGCCAGCACATCGTTCAGCGTGACCAGCCGTTCCGCCGTGGATGCCGGCAACCGGCGTTCCATCTCGTAGGCCAGACCGCTGACCGTGAACCGCCGCCACGCGAAAGCCCCCAGCGAAATCGCGCCAGCGAGGAGGGTCACGCCATGGGTCACACCGCTGATCCACAGCCGCGCGGGCGTATCGAGAAACAGGAAACGATCCACGTGCGTGGCGATCAGCGCCAGCACCGCATAGCACAGCAGCGGCGCCAGCAGCGCCCGCAGCAGCTCATAGACCCGTTTGCGGTGGTAGAACGCCAGAATCGTTCTCACCACGGGCATCGGCAGATGTTTGAGTTTCCCCTGCATTACACAAGTCCCGCCAGTTTTCTCCAGATCCACTCAATGGTCAGCATGACCACCAGCAACCCGAGCATCCACGGAGAGTCCCAGAGCCGCCAGACGCGTTCCTGATGTTCGACGCGGCTGCGGGGCTGGATGTCGTTGAACAGGCGCCCGGCATCGGCCAGCCCGGCGCAGACGCCGCCCGAATTGACGGCCAGCGCACGCAGAAACGCCTCGTCGCGCGACAGGGCGTGCAACTCGCGGCTGCGATCCAGCACGCGGAGCGGCTCCGGCGCGTCGGCGCCCCCGCGCCGCGTCACGGTCCAGTCACCCGGAGGCACCTTCTCAAAGACGGCAGAAGCCCAGGTGGCACCCGGATAGGCCTGCACGGCCGGCGCCTCCAGCATCTGCTCGCCCGCGCGCAGCTCGATCACCCGATTCGTCGCGCCCGCGGCTTCCGTCCAGATCTGCACGGACTCGCGGCTGGTGTAGCGATACAGATCGGGACGCGGCCCGCCGGGGGCGGGCGCGCCCGCCTCGACAGCCCAATCCACGATGCCCGCCACCAGGGCGGCATGGGCCTCGAGCGCCGTGGCGTTCAGCTTCCGCCACAGGCGGTCCGTATCCACCAGAAGCGTCTTGCCCTTGCCTGCAAAACGGGCGCTGATCAGCGGAATCCCGTCACGGGTCTGCAACAGCCCCATGGCGTCGTCCCGTCTGCGCTCGGCGGTCGCGACCTCCGCGTCCTGCACGACGCCAGCCAGCGAGCGGGTCACGGGGTGATGACGCCCCGCGCGGGTCAATTGAAGGGACATCGAATCGGCCGGCGGAACGGTCTCGGCCACGCGGGGCCGGGTGGGCAGCAGATTCTGAATGACCGGCGGCAGCGGATCGCGCCGGCCCGTGCCGAGCAGGGCCAGGCTGCCGCCCGCCTCCACATAGTCCGCCAAGAGCCGCCACTCGACCGGCGTCAGGATGTCGGACGGCAGATCGCCCAGAATGATCAGGTCATAGAGGACCAGCGCACTGGCGTTTTCCGGCCAGAAACCCCGACCGACACCCCGCTTGAGAACCTGGTCGGGCTGCGCCAGCACGGTGATGGAATTGACATCCAGATAGCCCAGCCGGGTGAGGATGTTGTTGATGAACCGGCCCTGCCAGCGGGGTTTCCAGTCGAGGAACAGCACCCGCACAGGCTCCGGGCGAACGCGGACGGCCAGATCCAGACTATTGTTTTCCCGCGGCACCACTTCGCCTTCCGCGACACCGGCACGCACCGTCAGACGCTGCAGACCTTCCTTTTCGGGTGTGAAGTTCAGCCGCCGCTGCATCGCCTGATCGCCGGCAATCTCCAGCGTCTGGTTGGTGATCACCTGACCCGCCGGACCCAACAGTTCCAGATCGACTTTCCCCGGCTTGGGCAGAACGGTCTTGAGATCGACGCGCACGCCGACCGGTTTTCCGGCAACGGCAAAGGGCGGGTAATACGCCCCGCACACCGCAATATCCGGCGGCTCATCCGCGCCCCCGACGCCTGCGGTGAAGAGCGGCACCGAGCGCATCGTCGCGGCCCGCGTGACGGCATCCAGCGACGTGTCGCCCAGATTGCGTCCGTCGCTGAAGATGACGACGCCAGCCAGCGGGAACGGGTTGTCGCTCTCCAGAAGTTTCAGCAGCGTCCCGGTGAGGTCGGTTTCGCCAGTGGCGATGGCCGGAACTTGGGGGTCCAGCTTCGAGAAGCGAACCGGATTGAGCTGCGAGAGCGGCAGCAGCCACACGCTCGCACCGTCAACCGCGCCGAGCAGCGCGTCGCGATGGCTCTTTAGCCAGGCGTACGCCAGATCGATGCGCGGCGCCTGCCGCACGGCGGCGGCGGCCGCCGCCAGCGCCGGGGCGCCCGCAGTGATCGCCGCGCGGTCCGCCCCCTGTTGCGCCTCGTCCAGCAGGGCGACTAGCTCCGAAAGCGCGGCGCGCATCTTCACGACCGACTCGCCGGATGGGACCTGGTCGCCCGTGAACAGCGGCTTGAGCGACGCATTCAATTCGCTGCAGCGGCCGGCAACCTCCTGCAGCTTGGGGGCGGCCCCGGCGCTGTTGGCCAGATCTGCGGCCCGCTGCGCGACGGCTGTGAGCCGCTCATCGACCAGCGTCTGCACGCGCTCGGCCTCGCGCCAGAATGCGTCCTGGCTGCGATCCAGACCGCGGCTGCCCTGCTCATAACGGATCAGGGTCCGCTCCACCGTCAGGATGTCTTCGCGCAGGCTGGCCACCGGGGCTTCGTTGTTCGCCGGATTGCCCGGCGTCTGGCGGGCGATCTTCAGGGCCTCGCCGTCCGGCAGGGTCGAATCCACAATGCCCATGCTGGCGGAATCGTCCAGGATCATCAGCAGCCGACCTGGATAGGTGGACGTCTCGCGGCGGATCAGGCTGGGGCGGAAAACGAGCACCACCACGGAGACCAGGATGATCATCCGCAGCAGGATCAACCCCCAGGCATGGCCACGCACGATGGCCCGCGACTGGCGGCGATAGATCTCCGCGCCAAGCCACGCCACCAGCGGCACGGCCGGCACGAGCCACCAAGCCGACCAGGCGGCGGCAAATCGAACGGCATACTCAACGGTTCTTAATACGTCCATACCCTATACAAACCTCAAGCCCATCAGCAGTTCGCCCATGGCAAATAAAAGCACGGCCAGCAACACCCATCCATACCGTTCGGTCCCATGACCATCGGCCTCCAACGCATCCATCAGTTCCTGTTCAGAACCCGCCTCGGTCCAGGCCAGCTTTTCGGCCAGTTGCGCGCGATAGGCGGGCGCCATCGCCGTCAGGCTCGAATCCGACCGCTCGCCCTGCACCCCGATCCAGATGCGCTCGGGGCTATTCTCGCGCAGCACGAGCAGCGACGCCGGTCCGCTGCGGCTCGACCCGGGAGCATATTCCACGAGCATGCCCTGCTCCTGCGGCGTCAGAGAGGCCAGCGCAGGTTCCTCGCCGTCGAGTCCGAACATCGCCCCGGTGGGCGGCGGATCGCCCTTGGCCAAGTAACGCACCGACTCGTTCCGCGCCACGCGGCGCGTGTATTGCCCGGCGCTGGCGGCTTCGGAAAACAGGTGCAGCAGGAACGGATAGACGGTCTCGCGCACCATCAGATTGTTGTTGTAGGAGTTCAGTCCTGATGCCAGCATCAGAACGCTCCCGCGATCCATCCGGCGTCGCCAGGCGTAGGTTGAGCCGTCGTCAAAGCGGGCCAGCACCTCGGTGCCCGGCATGGGCTTGTCACACTCGATCCAGGAGAAGAACTGCACCTGGGAGATATCGCCATCGGCATCGTTCTCGAAATCCCGCAGGGCGGGCAGGTCGAAGCCCGTCCGACTCAACTGCCGGAACACCGGGCCGGCCAGTGGCTCGTTGTGCGGGCGCACCGGAACGGCGGGCAGCAGGTTCGCGGGTCCCAGCAAATTCCGCCAGACCGCCAGGTCCACGGAGGCATCGGCGGCCAGAATCAACCCGCCGCCGCGTTCGACATACTGGCGCAGCGTCCCGACCAGTTCGGGCGTCAGCGTGCGTCCGCCGTCGAGCACCACGGCATCGTGCTTCTCCAGAGCGGAAAGGGTGCACGCGGCCTCGGTGAAGTCCGTCACCCGCAGGGGGCCTGCGGCCTTGTTCGTTGAGCCGCCGCCCAGCATGCGGGCCGCCAGCCCGAGAAACCCGGCGGCGGATTCAAACTTGCCGGTGCGCTTGGCATCGCGCAGGACCAGCAGCGAGACGGCATCCGACACCTCAACGCCAGCAGACATCGCATTGTCGAACGGCAGCACATCGTCGTTCAGGCGCGCGGTGATCAGGTGCGGACCCGCCGTGTCGAGGCGCAGGTCCAGGGCGATGCGTACGCTCTGCCCCGGCGGCAGCGAGACACGCTTCGCGCCGGTCATCGCGCCGTCGACCATAAAGCTCAGTTCCGCATCGCGCACCGCTTCCGCGCTGAAATTGCGGACCTGTGCATACACGGGGAAGGAGAAGCCGCGCAGCACCCGTTCATGGCCCACTTCCAGCCCGGTCACCGCCAGATTCCGGCGGTCGGCGAGCGGCGGATGAATCCAGAAGATGCGCGTCTGCTCATCCTTTTCAGCCGTCGCCTGATCCACGTCGGCCCAGTTCGACGCCTGGTCGTCGGCCACGATGTAGATTTCACGGCGCTGTCCGACGCCATGGGCCAGCACGGCCTTGAGGCCTGCGGCCAGCGAGACGGCCGTCTCCTCCACCTTCAGGGAGTCCAAGATGGCGAGGCTCTTTTCGGCATCCCCCACGGCGGCGCGGTCCACCACCCAGCGGGGATGACTGTCCAGCGCGTAGAGCGACCACTTTTCGACCCGCCCCCAGCTCGACACCAGTTTGCGCATGATCTCCAGCGACGAATCGCGAAGGGAGGGCGGGCTTCGACCCGCCAGCATGCTGTACGAGCCGTCCACCAGCAGGATGCGCAGCACGGCGCCGTCGGTTCCGGTTGAGCGATCCGCGCGGGACTGCGGACGGGCGAAAGCCAGCACCAGCGCCATCACCACCAAGGCCCGCAGCGCCAGCAGAATGATCTGGTCCCAGTACAGCTTTTTGCGCCAGCGGGCCAGCGCGCGCTCGAGGATGTAGTCCGCGCCCCACGGCAAGCGCAGCGACCTGAACCGCATCAGGTAATACACAATGATGGGAATGGCGCCCAGAAGCAGACCGATGAGCAGCGCTGGATGGACGAAACTCATACTCCGCCCCCTCCGCTGGCCCGGCGCGCCAGATATTCCGCCAGCGCGGTCTCGACCGGCTCATCGCTGCGGAGGCTCACGAAATGGACGTCATGCTTGCGGGTCCAGCTCTTCCATCCCTCCATGAACTCCCGGTATTCCTCCAAGTAGAAGCGCTTCAGCGGCACGGTGTCCACGCGGTGGCGGATCCCCGCACGCTCCAGCGATTCAAACACCACCCAGCGGTTGAAGGGGAAATGCTCCGCATCAGGATCGCGCACCTGAAAGAGCAGCACCTCGTGGCCGCGGGCCTGCAGCTTGCGGAGTTCGAGGCGAACGGCGTCGGGATCGAACATCAGGTCGGAGACCACGATCACCAGGCCGCGCCGCGAGACGCGATCCAGAACGCCGCGCAGCGACGCGTTCAACGCATCGGCGGCGCTCGCGCCGGTCGTCACCAGCGCCTGCAGGATGCGCACCAACTGCGTCGACGTCGAGGAGGCCGGGAGCCAGACGGTGCGGTCCGAGTTGGCCATGACCATGCCGATGGAATCACGCTGCCGGAGCACGAGATAGGTCAGGCAGGCGGCGAGTTGCGAGATCTGCCGCCAGACGCTGATGCCGCCGGTGGTCTGCTTGTGGCTGGCGCTGTTGTCCACGACCAGTTGCACGCTGAGGGCGGTGTCCTCAATGTAGCGCTTGACGAAATAGCGATCATGCCGGGCCGACACTTTCCAGTCCACATGCTTGATCGGATCACCCGGCATGTACTGCTTGTGGTGGTCAAACTCCGTGCTGACCCCCTTGCGGCGGCTCAGATGCGCCCCGTGCTGGATGCCCTCGGCCTTCTTACGGGCAAAAAGCTCCAAGTTCCGGATCGCATCCCGGACTTCCGCGGGAAGGACGCCTTCCAAGGTCAGTTTTTTTTCAGTCACTACCGCCATCGCTCAACCCTGCAACTGTTTGGCTGTTCGGGAACCTGCATGTCGTGCACAGGCCCCGCGTCCTTCTGAACGCAGGCCTCTCAAAATCCTAACGATTGCCCGGTGCGGGGATTTCCTTGATCAGGTGGGCCACCACGCTCTCGGACTTGATTCCCTCCGAAACCGCCGCGTAATTCACGATGACCCGGTGCCGCAGCACCGGCGCAGCCACCGCACGGATATCGTCCACGGTGATATGCGCCCTTCCGTTGAAGAACGCATGGGCCTTCGCGCCCAGGATCAGGTTCTGGCAGGCGCGCGGCCCGGCACCCCACGCCACCCATTCCTTGGCGTAAGGCAATGCGTGCGGCGTGCTGACGCGGGTGGCCTGCACCAGCCGGACGACATATTCGTACAGATCGTCGCGAACCAGCACATCGCGAACCACTTTCTGATACTTCAGAATGGTCTCGGCATTGAGCACCACTTCCGGGTCGTTACGGTAGTTCGTGGTCGTCCGCCGCAACACTTCCACCTCATCCTGGGTCTCCGGATAATCCACCACGATCATGTACATGAACCGGTCGAGCTGGGCCTCGGGCAGGTTGTACGTGCCTTCCTGCTCGATCGGGTTCTGCGTGGCCAGCACAAAGAACGGGAGCGTGAGGGGATACCGCTTGTTGCCCACGGAGACCTGCTTCTCCTGCATCGCCTCGAGCAGCGCGGCCTGCGTCTTGGGCGGCGTCCGGTTGATTTCGTCCGCCAGCACCATGCTGGCAAAGATCGGCCCCGGCACGAACACAAACTGCTTGCGCCCGGTGACCGGGTCCTCCTGAATGATCTCCGTGCCGGTGATGTCCGACGGCATCAGGTCGGGGGTGAACTGGATGCGCTGCGAACTCACCCCAATCACCTTGGAAATCGTGGTCACCAGCAGCGTCTTCGCCAGACCGGGCACACCCATCAGCAGGGCGTGGTTGTGGCAGAATATGCATTGCAGGGTCAGATCCACCAGGCCCTCCTGGCCGACGATGACCTTGTGAATCTCGCGCTTCACAGAAGCAATCAACGCGCCGAACTCCTCGGCAACCTGAGGCTCAATCTTCGTGTTTTCCATCGCTGCTCACTCCTCCTTTTATACCGTCATCTCCCTGAACACACCCACTCTCGCGTCTGCGGCATCCGCCGCGTCTGCGTCGCCACGGTCACCGTCCGGTGTCCGTGGCATAAAATCATCCGATAGCTTACGGCGTCACGGGCGAACCGACCTGCATACACGAGAGCGCAGGTCCTCTCAACCGTGAAAACAAGGTCATGGATGATCATTCCCCTTTAATGCTGTAATCCCCCAGAACGTACAGACCGTCGAGCACGCTGCCGGCTATCAACACGCCTTTCGGCAATTCCACCAGGCCGCGCAACGCCCCACCTTCCAGCGAGACCTTCCATTCGGTGCCGTTCCAATACTGCAAACCGCCGCGACCACTCGTGCTGACCCAGATGCGCTTGTCCGACGTCATTTTCATCAGGTTGACCCCCTGTTCGTCCTGCAGCATGGCCTTCCAGTCCTTGCCATCCGTGACCCAGACCCCGTTGCCGCTGGTGGCCGCCCATATCTTGCCGTCGCCGGCTTCCAGCAGCGAGAGCACCGCCGTGGTCTCGCGATCAAGCTGCCGCTTCCACTCCTGGCCCGGGCCCTGCCGCACCATCACACCGCCCGCCATCATACCGCACCAGGTCCGCCCCTGCGAATCGGTCAGGATGCCGGTGATGTTCGTTCGGGACAGATGACGCCGGGATGCGGCCGCGCCCTTCGCGGGATCGATCTCCGCCACGCCGTCGCCATTAATGATCAGCCAGAAAATGCCCTTCGAATCCTGCGTCAGGTCCAGCACGTTGAGGCCCTTGAACACAGGCTCCACCACCCAATCATCGCCCGCAGCCTGCATCAGCGTATTACGATCGGTCGATTCATTCTTGGCGATGGCCCACATCTGCGTGCCAACCATCTGGATCAATGGCACGTTCAACCCCTTGAGCATGGGCACCGTGCGCTCACCATCCACCAACAGGGCTCCCGTGCCGTGTCCAATCAACAGCCCGCCCCCCGGACGCTTCGTGATATCCCAGACTTTCAGGTCTTTGGCCTGCTTCATCGGACGCAACACGCCGTTTTCGATGGTGGCGGCGCCCGTGAGCGTGCCGACGATAACCTGGCCCTTTTCCGGACCCAGTTTGAGCAACTGGATCTCATCGCCCGGCAACAGAGGCTGCGTTTTCTTCGTGATCGGCTGCCAAGCATCCGCCGCGTGAACATGCGGCGCGACGATGGCCAAGATAAGCCCAATGCTGTAAATAATCGTGTTCATGGATGCCCCTTTCCTAAGCTGAACGTGGTCAGATGCCAGTTCAAAGCAGGTATTATGCCATGATTCCACGCCGTGCGCAACCCTCTAACGAAGGAAAAAATAGGCGGACGAAACATTCGG
>SESE01000731.1_pt1 | contig 13588 bp, 13 predicted proteins | sample 3171371 | NCBI WGS metagenome assembly SESE01 (sample SAMN06051881, study PRJNA518727) | freshwater metagenome | biome: subpolar coniferous forest; feature: holomictic lake; material: water; isolation source: holomictic Lake 442, 13 m depth | place: Canada: near Kenora, Ontario | collected... | reverse complement strand
TCCTTTGCAAGCTTCGATTCAGGTTCTTTTTATTAATCCATTTTCATGAAACAGTTTCATTGCGAAAAAAGCATAACTTTCTTACACGTTTTCACCATTCTTTTAATCTTGAGAGAAAAAGAACCATATCCGTGCCAATTCTTGGCTTGATAAGTACAAACCGCTTCCAGAAGCTTTATCGCATCGAAAAGATCATAAAAAGATCAATCATTTTATCTTTATATTACAAGAATTAAAAACATCATTGCACTATGGAACAACAACAGGACAAGTTTTACAAAGGGCTTTTTTTCGGAGCCGCACTGGGAGCTGCAGTCGGGACTGTCATGGGATTGCTTTTTGCTCCTTACAAAGGAAGAGAAACGCAGCAAATTATTTCTGGCAAGGTCAAAAGTATGCTCGACAAGGCCAATGACTTTTACGAGAACAGTGAACATGACGGAGTCTACAACAACGATGGAAAAACCCGTTCTCAGCAAGTCATCGACACTGCCCGTGACGAAGCAAAAAAAATTCTTGATGAAGCAAACAGTATTATCCGGGATATCAAAGGGCATCCTAAAACCAAGGAAAACTGATTGATGCTGACATACCTCCAGGCGAACACAGCAAAGAGTGGCGTTGAGAAACGTGCCATCCTGTTTTTGCACGCTTTTCCGCTCTCTGCTGCGATGTGGCAGCCTCAGATTGAGGTGTTCGGCAAAGCTGGATATACCGTCATAGCGCCGAACTCTTTTGGTATTGATGGATCACCGAAAAAAGAGGAATGGACGTTTACCGATTATGCCCATGAGCTTGCGTCGCTTCTGGATTCTTTGAAAATCGAGAACGCAACGGTGGTGGGTCTTTCGATGGGTGGATATCAGGCTTTTGAATTCTACCGGCTCTATCCCGGAAAAACGGCATCGCTGGTACTGTGCGACACCCGTGCTGAAGCTGATGCTCCCGCCGCCCGATCGGCAAGAGAAGATTTTATCCGAGCGGTGGCAGAAAATGGTGCCGGGGAGGCTGCGGGACGCATGATACCGAATTACTTTACCCCCGACACCTACATTATGAGGCCCGATCTGGTCGCACAGGCTGAAGCAATGATAATCAAGCAGTCTCCAGCGGTCATCAACGAAGCAATGCGGGCAATCATGACGCGTTCCGATGCAACCTCACTCCTCTCCGCCATCACTTGCCCTGTACTGATACTGAACGGAGAGGAGGACAAGCTCACCACAAAGGAGACGGCTGAAAGTATTCATGGCCGCATACCATGTTCACAGCTCCGGTTGCTGGCTGGAGCCGGTCATATCTCGAACATGGAGCAGCCTGAAGCATTCAACCGCGCGCTGCTTGACCATCTCATCACACTTCCAGACTTTCGAGCAGTCCAAAAAAGTTAGGGAACGAGACGCCAACCACATCAATATCTGTTATTTCAATCGCGCATCCCGTTGCCTTGCTGGCTATGGCAAAGCTCATGGCAATCCTGTGATCGTCAAAACTGTCCACCACGACTGTGCCTGAAGGGGTCATCTTGCGCCCTTTAACCACAAAACCATCCGGATATTGCTCGCAGTCAAAACCAAGCCGCTGAAGGTTAACAACAAGTGCGTCAATCCTGTCGCTCTCTTTGGTTCTCAGTTCTGCAGCGTTATGCAGTTCAAACCGGCCTGACGCAAAAGCTGAAAGCACGGCCAGCATCGGTATTTCGTCAATGATAAAGGCAACGAGCTGAGGATCGCTGATAGCGAGAGGTTCAAGCTCCACGTTGTTCTGAACAAGAATGTCGCCGATAGTTTCACCTCCAATCACCCTCTGGTTTTCTATCGATAACCCGGCCCCGGCTTCTGAAAGAATACCGAGAAATGCTGCCCTGGTAGGATTGAGACAAACGTCCCTTATGATGATTTCTGAACCTCGGGCGAGCAGACCAAGCGCAACAATGAAACATGCTGCAGAGGGGTCGGCAGGAATAAAGAATGGCTTTGCGGCAACTGCTTTTCTGCCGGGCACCACAATGACCCTCTCGCCGTTGCATTCGATGCTCTCAAGCCCAAGCATCACTTCTGTATGGTCACGTGAACGCACTGGTTCGATAATTCTGGTTTCTCCATCAGCATGAAGGGCAGCAAACGCTACGAGTGACTTCACCTGAGCTGAAGGAACTGGCAGCCGATACTCAATCGCTTTGAGCTCTTTTGTTCCCTTGATCAGAATTGGTGCGGTTCCTGCAGCGGAAAGTTCAATGTTGGCACCCATGAGGCGCAGCGGGTCGGCAACCCTTTTCATGGGTCGCTTCATCAGGGAACTGTCGCCGATCAACTCACTCAAAAAGGGCTGTGCGGCCAGGATCCCGGCAAACATACGCATGGTGCTGCCTGAATTATTGCACATTAACGGAGCTGATGGAGGCTGAAAGCTCCATAATCCTTTTGATTCTATAACTATCCGCCGGATGCGTCGGCCATAAGCGCCCTCTGCCTCCTCCTGCCGACACTTTATACCAGCATTTTTCAGGACACCGAGGGTTGACTGATTGTCAAATCCTCCCGAAAAGTTTGTTATCTCTGTTGTGCCCTCCGACAAGGCGCCGATAAGGGCTGCCCGATGGGAGATCGACTTGTCTGGCGGCAAGGATGTAACTTCACCTTTGAAAACTCTCATGAGTCAGTAGATTGGTGTTGACAAAAAAAAAGCAACTCCCCTGAAGGAGCTGCCTTGTGTAACTTTTTCGTTCAATACGATCATGAATTGCGTTCTTCGTTTGCCCGCTGGGCTCTCCGTCTGCTTCTCGAGCGCTTTAAGCGGCCATCCACTGAAGGTTTAACAAAGTATGCGTTTGCACGAAACTCCTTCAAAATACCTGCTCGCTCATACTTTTTCTTGAAGCGCTTCAGCATCTTGTCGATTGATTCATTATCATTTATCTGCACACTGACCAATGTAATTCACCCCCTTTTAAAAGATCAACAATCTTCAGACTTAACGTCTTAGTTTAAGTTTAATAATATCAGTAACGCTTTCCGAATTTTTTCCATTTGCAGCATTTATCTGCACGTTTTCGAGAAGCTGTTTTCTGCCACTTTTACTGAATTCTACTATAATAATAAAGGCGCCACTACCAGTCGCCTGCTTTTCCCTGACTACTCCAACTTCGCCAAGAGCCTGATGATAGAGAGCATCGCCTTTCGCATAAATACCATGCGGAGAATAGACCTGACACTCTTCAGCATTCAGCTCACCAGGGCTGACTTCCCTGTCAATCTGTATCTGCCACTCCTTAAGGAGGTATACCTGATTACACTCGGAACAACGAATCCAGTACTGATTTTCAGCCGCTGGGGGAACGTTGACCGCACCATTCTTACCCTCTTTATGCTTTTTAACCGGAGCTGAGGTCAAAAAATCGTCATATTTCGGCTTATCGCTCGGCATCCATTCACCGACAAACACTTTTTCAGTAATCTGACCGCATCCTTCACAGAAGCAAGCCTTGATCTTACCCTCCAAAATAAACTGCCTTTTTTTGGACTCTACCTTCATATAATACGTGCTGGTTGTTAACTCGACTTAGCGTCGTCAGGATCTTCACCGTTTTTCTCCAGCTTCATGGCGCAATATAGTGCATGGCGCCTGAAAAAAAAGGAATGTTCTTAACTTGCTTCATTATAGTAAATCCTTCAAAAAAAACAACCAGATAATGTTATGGAGTTTATTTATGGGTCAGAGCATCGATAAGATCAGATTTTGTTATCAGTTGAAGCCTTCCATCCGACATATTTATCAGTACGCCGGATGCGTTTTGCTGCAATTTTGCAGATAATTCAGAAATTGTGGCGTCCAGAGTACAGACAGGAAATGGTTTCTCCATGAATCCGACAACCTTTGAATTCATCGCATCGTCGTTTTCAATGAGTATGGAAAGAATCTTGTTTTCGCTGATACTCCCGATCGGAGCGTTATAGGAGACAATCGGAAGCTGGGATACATCGTTCTGCTTCATCATCTCAAACACCTCGGCAAGCGTATGTTCCGGCCAGGCAAAAATCAGATCCCGGCGCGCTTTCAACTGGAGAATATCCTCTGCGGTAATCTGCTCAAGAGCCGATTTCGCTTTCCGGTAAAAGCCCCGCTTCCGCATCCACTCATCCCGATACATCTTGCTGAGATAGTAACCCCCGAAATCATTCATCACCACAACAACACAGTCGTTCTCGCCGTATCCCGCAGAAGCCTGAAGCGCCGCGGCCATCACCGCGCCCGATGCTCCTCCGGCAAAGACAGCTTCCATCCGCAAGAGTTCCCGGCCACAGTTGAATGCCTCATAATCGCTTACCTGCATCACCTCATCGATTACCGACGGATCCCAAAAAACGGAAGCCTGTTGGGAACCAATCTCTTCAAGTTCTGAAAATGCCGGAGTTCCCGCTTTCCCATCTTTGTAAAGACCGGCATATATTGAACCCTGCGACTCAACGCCGACAATACGGATCGCGGGATTCTGTGCTTTCAGAAAGCGACCAATCCCGAAAACCATTGCACCGGAACCCATAGGCACAAACACATGGGTGACTCGCCCGTCCGTCTGGCGAAATATTTCGGCGCCAGTTGCATCGCTGTGAACCTTGAGGCTGAGGGGATTCTCATACATTCCGGTAAAAAAGGCGTTGGGAATGCTTTTTACCAGACTTTCGGCCACATTCATGCAACTGCGCTGCTCGCCGGGCAATGCATCTGAAGGGGTGATAACCAGTTCGGCACCAATGGCCCTGAGCATATCCTGTTTTTCCCGCGATATTTTATCGGGGACAGCCAGAAGCAGCTTGTAGCCTCGACTCACACTGGCCATTGCCAGAGCGATACCGCTATTGCCGAAGCTCCAGTCCACAAGAGTCATGCCCGGATGAATCAGATGACGCTCTTCAGCATCCTTCACGATAGCACAAGCCACCCGGTAATAGTGCGACCATGCGGGATTCATGTACTCAAGTTTCGCCATGACCTTTGGCTTGATATGGCGGGTCATCTGTTTGACAAGAACCAGAGGCGTTTCTGCTGGAAGCCCGAATATATCGTGGTTCGGCATGATAGTAACTGAAAAATGAATTAAAGTGACAAGAAAGCCTCGTCACATTCAACGGAAAATATACATTAATTGATTAATTCGTGACACCAGAGAAATAAGCACATTTCATGTTTGAAAATCAGGGACAAAATATGTTTTTTTTGATGGACGTTCCAACTCTCGAAAAACGCACCGCTCAAGTCTCTTTAGACAAAAAACCTTCTAACAGCAAAACGGCCCGCGCGTTATGAACGAAAACAAAGCAGGCTTTTCGACAAGGGAAATTCCTGCCGAAAATATGACCGAGGCTCTTGTCTCCTTGGGGCACCTTGCCTGGAATACACGCCTGATCCGTGAAAGAATTAGCGGAAAGGCCCGTATCATGGGCATCGTCAAGGCAAATGGCTATGGCCATAACGTCCACAAGGTAGCCGGAGCGCTTGAAGTTTCAGGCGTCAGAGATTTTGGTGTAGCAAACATTCAGGAGGCTCTTGAGCTAAAAACCGGCGGCGCACTGAAAAAATCGGCAACGATTCTTGCCTTTTCGTCACCGCTGCCCTCCCATATTGAATATTTCCTGAAATACGGGATTGATATGACCTTATGCGACAGCGAAACACTTCATATTGCGACAGAAATTGCTTCCGCTCATAATAAAACACTTGCCGTTCAGGTCAAAGTCGATACGGGTATGGGTCGGCTTGGCGCTGTCCCGGCAATGGCTATGGAGCTCCTCAGGGAGATCGACCAGTCACCCTTTCTCAAGCTTACTGGTATCTACACCCACTTTGCCGAAAGCGCATCACCCCAGGGGTTCACCCATCAACAGCTTTCGGCATTCAAGAATTTGACGGCAGAATATGAACATGCTTCAGGCCGAACGGTCTGCAAACACGCGGCCAACAGCGGCGCAATCCTTTCGGCTGAGGAGTCCTGGCTTGATATGGTAAGGCCCGGCATTCTGCTGTACGGTTATCATCCTGCAAAAAACACCTCTTGCCGACTTGCTGTAAAACCGGTGATGCAATTCGAGTCAAAAGTGATTTTTATCAAACCGGTAACGGCAGGAACCACCGTCAGCTATAACCGGACATGGACGGCACCGGAAGCACGCTTTATTGCAACGATAGCCGCTGGATACGCTGACGGTTATTCAAGAGCACTGTCTGGCCGGGCAACGGTAATGATCAACGGAAAATCTTACCCGCAGGTCGGCACGGTCACGATGGACCAGATCATGGTTGACCTCGGCACAAAGCACGATGTCAAAAAAGGGGACAAAGCCATTCTCTTTGGGTGGAATGGACCGTCAGCCGAAGACATTTCTGATATTACTGGAACCATCAGCTACGAAACACTCTGTTCGGTCTCTTCCAGAGTTAAACGGATCTTCTTATGAAGCTTTTCGAAAAACTCGCAGTCAAACTCAGCTTGACCAAGGCTGAAATCACGCTGGTCTCTGTTCTGCTGGGATTTTTGGTGCTTGGTGGAGTCTTGAAAAATTTCCGCTCGGTAGAAAAGGCAGAAACTCTTGTCAAAAAAGTCGAAACTGCACGTTACCGTGAAGAGGAGGTCGACAGCCTGATTGCCCTTGCTTCTATAGCTCAGGCAACAGTCAAGGAGGATGTCATGCAAGGTGCAGAAACAGGCAAAGAAGGCGCTTCCAATGAAAAAAGAGCATCACAACACTCGTCAGAAAAAAAGATCTTTAATGGAACCCTCTCCTTCAATAAAGCGAGCAAAGGGCAATTGCAGAAGATTCCCGGAGTCGGGCCGGTCATGGCCGAACGACTGATTACCTTCAGAACCGCAAAAGGGGGAAAAGTGCACGCTTTCCAGGAGTTTCTTGAGGTCAAGGGGGTGGGCGAAAAAAAGCTCGAATTCCTCAAAAAATATTTTACCCTCGAATAATGGATCACAGAGTGAGCAAGAGCATTATCGCCTGCACCATCGACCGTAGGGAATCGGCTGTTATCCGGCTTAAAACCTCCGGCAGTGACGGATACACGCTCTCTGGCTGTAAAACAGTGCCTCATGGTCTCCAGAGCCTTGCGTCAGGCAAAGAGAAGCGCCTTCTGACAAAGCTGAAAGGCTACTGCAACGCCTGGATGGAAGAGGAGCTTGCGATCTGTGTCGGCACGGAGAGCTTGCTGCCCCTGCCCGTCTTCTTTCCCGAAGATGCAACCCCTGAGGAGTCGCGAGAGTATTGCAATATTGAGGCGGAGTACTTTTTGAACAGACCCGAAGAGTACGGTTGCGACATCGCGAGGTATGCCAGTGGTGATGCAACAGGCAACAACAAGCTTCTGCTCTTCTACCCTGCTGAACCATGCCGAAGAGTTGCAACATACTTGTCGGATGAGCACCAGATACTCTTCGCGGGTACAGCGCAACTCCCCCTTGTCCATCTGTCGAAATTCACAGAGGAGCCGCAAGTTATCCTTGAACTTGAAAACAGCTCTGTCCTTCTGACAATAGCGCACAATGGAGCGCTGGAAAAGATCTCTTTTCATCGGGTAAAAAACCGGGAAGAGGCTGAATATTTCACTATGAACGAGCTGATGGAGAACCCTGTTTGCCGACAAACAGCGGTGCAGGTAACTGGCACAAGAGCCGACAAGGCCATGTTGTCGCTGATCGGTGCGGAAACATCCTGTCCCCTGAAACCACTCAGCATACCGCCATCACTGTCAATCAGTAATCCACAACGATTTGACACCTCGTCGCCAGCGGTGATAAAAGCCATCAGCGCTGCGGTGATGGCGCTGGAGCAGCTTTGAATGTGGGTTGGACGACCTGCCACAAAAGAGCCATCAGCTCAACATTGATGGCTCTTTCATCATAAACGGGCAGAATAGCTACCATCGAGCGGCAACAACCTCGGCAATCTGCACCGCGTTGGTGGCGGCGCCTTTGCGGAGGTTATCGGCCACAATCCACATGTTCAGGGTGCGAGGATGCCAGTAGTCACGGCGAATCCTGCCCACAAAGACCTCGTCGCGCTCGTAGGAGGTCAGCGGCATGGGATAGAGTCGTGCTGAAGGATCATCCTGCAAAATAATACCCGGCGAGGTGCGCAGAAGCTCCCGCAACTCGTCAACATCAAAATCTCGCTCCAGCTCAATGTTGAGCGACTCACCGTGCCCGCCATAGACCGGAATACGGACAGTGGTAGGAGAGACACTGAGAGCATCGTCGCCCATGATCTTGCGGGTCTCGTTCACCATCTTCATCTCCTCCTTGGTGTAGCCGTTCTCCGTAAACGCATCAATCTGCGGCACGGCATTGAAGGCGATCTGGTGAAAGTGGGTAAACTCATCCTGCTTCTCGCCGGCAAGTTCGCTCTCAAGAGCATCGCGCCCCACCTTCCCCTTGCCGGTAACAGACTGGTAGGTCGAAACAACAACCCTCTTCAGCCCAAAGCGGTCATGCAGAGGCTTGAGCACCACCACCATCTGGATAGTTGAACAGTTGGGGTTGGCAATAATCGGCTCAGGGGTGCCATCACCCTTGAAAATATCTCCGGGGTTCACCTCAGGGACAACAAGCGGCACATCGGTATCCATGCGGAAAGCCGATGAGTTGTCGATAACAACCGCACCCTCCCCTGCCGCAATCTGCGCCCACTCGCGGCTCGCTTTTGCGCCAGCCGAAAAAAGCGCGATATCGACACCCTGAAAAGCCTCTTTTGATGGCTCGCGAATAATGAACTCACGACCCTTGAAGGTTATCACCTGGCCCACGCTTCTGGATGAAGCAAGCGGGACGATGTCACTGACCGGAAAATTTCTCTCTTCCAGAACCTTGATCATGGTGCGGCCCACCAGGCCAGTTGCGCCAAGTACCGCTACCCGACAGCGAAAATCCGAACTGCTCATAACTTGTTTTATGGTTTTAACTTAATAATTCAGTACCAGTTTATCTGAATGGTCATTCAACGTCTCAGTATCGTCACAAATCTTTCCTTCCCTCGCATATCCCTCACACTCCGCCTCGTAGTCGAGAAGAATCTGGATAACCTGCTCCCACGCATCCTCACGCACCAGCTTGTTGCGCACCCGCGAAACCATCGGCAGCGCCTTCAGGTAGGTGGAATAGTGACGGCGCATTTCAAGATTTCCATACTTCTCCCCCTTGAACTGCACCGAAAGCGTCAGGTGATCGATTGCGGCATGTATCCTTTGCCGGAAATCGGGCATCGGCATCGACACGCCGGTTTTGATAAGTAACTTTGCCTGTTCAAAAATAAAGGGGTTGCCAATAGAGCCACGGCCAATCATCACACCATCGGCTCCGGTCTCGGCAAACATCGCAACCGCATCTTCAGCGCTCCAGATATCGCCATTGGCAATAATCGGTATCCTCGCCTTCTCCTTAGCGGCACGAATCCAGCTCCAGTCGGCCTTTCCCTTGTACATCTGGCTCCGCGTGCGCCCATGCAGCGCCAGCGCCTGAATACCGGCATCCTCCATGCGTGGCAGAATATCAAGAATGTTAATTGATTCAAGATCCCAGCCAATCCTTGTTTTGGCTGTCACCGGAATTTTAACTGCGTTGACAACCGCTTCACAAATCTCTGCCATCTTCTCCGGCTCCCTGAGCAGTGCCGCTCCAGCGCCTTTGCCTGCAACCTTTTTTGTCGGGCAGCCGAAATTGATGTCAAGATAGTCAGGGCCATACTCCTCGGCAATCACCGCAGCCTCAACCATCGACTCCACACTGCTGCCGAAAATCTGGATGGCAAACGGTCTTTCAACAGCATCTGTCTTCAGCTTGCGCAAAGACTTTTCAACACCTCTGCGCAAGGCTTCAGCGCTGATAAACTCGGTATAGACAATATCGGCCCCATGGCGCTTGCAGAGCTGCCTGAAGGCCCTGTCAGTCACGTCTTCCATCGGAGCAAGAATAACAGGACGGTCTATATCAAGAGTTCCGATTTTCATTCCGAGCCGGTAATAATCTCCGCTGGTCCAATCATCAGTTCCTTGACCTGCGCATGAATCTTTTTATACAGCAGAGGATCTTCGCGAAGCGCTTTTTTCACCGTTTCACGCCCCTGCCCAAGCTTTTCCTGACCATAACTGAACCATGAACCGGCCTTTTTGATCACCCCGAATTCAACACCAAGATCAATAAGCTCGCCTATTGCCGAAATGCCTTCTCCGTAGAGAATATCGAACTCTGCAGTCTTGAAGGGTGGCGCCACCTTGTTCTTGACAACCTTGACTCTGGTACGGTTTCCGGTGCTCTCATCACCATCCTTGATCTGGGCAATTTTACGAATATCGAGACGTACTGAAGCATAAAACTTCAGTGCCTTGCCGCCGGTCGTTGTTTCCGGGCTGCCATACATGACTCCGATTTTATCGCGAAGCTGGTTGATGAATATACAGACTGCGCACGATTTTGAGATAGCGCCGGTAAGTTTACGCAGTGCCTGACTCATAAGCCGGGCTTGCAACCCCATGACACTGTCACCCATCTCTCCCTCAAGCTCTGCCTGCGGAACCAGAGCCGCAACGGAATCGACCACAACAACATCAATGGCGCCACTCCTGACAAGGGTTTCGACAATGGAAAGCGCCTGCTCGCCTGATTCCGGCTGGCTGATGAGGAGAGCATTGATGTCAACACCGAGCTTGCGGGCATAAGTCGGATCAAAAGCATGTTCGGCATCGACAATAGCCGCTATGCCACCCTCTTTCTGTGCTTCAGCAATAACATGTAAAGCAAGGGTTGTTTTGCCCGAAGATTCCGGGCCGTATATTTCTGTTACCCTCCCGCGCGGCAACCCCCCAACGCCGAGGGCAAAATCAAGCGCCATTGACCCAGTTGAAATCGACTGAACCGTCAGCCCCGCAGAACCATCTCCCATTCGCATGATGGCTCCCTTGCCAAACTGTTTTTCGAGGGCTTCGACCGCCAGGTTAAGTTGTTTAAGTTTTGCCGGATCAACAACGACTGAACTCTGTTCTGTTTTCTGAGTATCCATAATTAAACAAGCATAATAAAATTAGAGAAAACGGAATCTTTTCAGGTTACAATGCTTTTGAGCGTTTCCCGAAGATCCCGATAACGCAAGCTCAATTCCTGTACAGACCTCATGTTACTGTATGCAAGCTTCCTTGAAGAGATGCGTATGCTTTCCAGGCTGATAAAGGATGGACTGTTCGACAGCATCGACCAGCATTCGCCACCGAGACCGGCAAGCGACCCCAAGCCATCAGGCACCATAAATGTTTGTCCAGTGCGACTGCCTTCAAAACTCTTGATCCGAGAGACAAGCTCCTGAAAAGAAAGGTTATGACCGACAACAATATAACGTTCCCCTGAACGGCCCTTTTCCCACGCAGCAATATGCGCATCGGCCACATCACGAACATCAACAAAGCCAGTGCTTCCTGAAGGAAAGAGCGGTAATCTGCCTTGATAAATCAAGCGCAGTACTTTGTTCGAGGAACTGACCGATGCCATGTTCTGGGCGTCAACACCGATCACGACACCGGGATTGACCAGTACAACTTCAAGCCCCTCTGCCAGACCACGAAGCCCCTCAAGTTCAGCCAGATGCTTGGCTTCCATATAACCGTTCCTGCGCTGCCACTCCTGAAAAGATGTTGATTCACTAGCCGAAGAACCATCCTCAGGAGCACCGACGGCAGCGATTGAGCTGGTCAGAACAAGCCTTCGGACATTATTGAAAAGAGAAGCATTGACCACGTTCCGCGTCCCGAGCACATTGGTTTCATAGAGAGCATTACGAAAATTCCTTGTATAGGAAATCAGTCCTGCACAATGAAACACCGTCTCCGCTCCCTGGAACGCCTCATTGAGAGCGAGAGGATCAAGAATGTCAGCCCTGACAATATCAACCGGCAACCCCTTCAGAAAAGAGCAGTCAGAGCTTTTGCGCGCAACCACCCTGCATTTGACCTCTCCGGAATACCTTGAGAGCAGCGCAAGAACGACCTGGGAACCTATATATCCGGTAGCCCCGGTTATGACAATAGATGACTTGAGCATTAAACGCTGAATATTTCTGCCTTTTCTTTTCCGGATATTTGACCTCGTGAAACCTTTATGAACGCCTTCCTTTTTTGCGCCAAACAATAATGCGCTATTTTTTCGCCATAACCCAATAAAAAAAAGTTAGGCTGTAAAACATATACGCGAGGGCATAGCTTCACTGTTCGCAAAAATAAGAATTAAAACTACATTGCACTCAATTCCGGTCACAAGCTTCAGAAAATTATTTCAGTAATGACGAAAGAAAATTCACAACCTCTGGCAGCGCCTTTTGCAGTTCATCAGGATGTTCTTGCGAACGGGTTAAGAGTCGTCACTGATACTGTCCCTTATGTACAAAGCATTACCCTCGGCATCCAGATTGATGCTGGTTCACGCGATGATCCCGAAAAAAGTCAGGGACTGGCTCATTTCATTGAACATGCACTTTTTAAAGGAACCCGGCGGCGCACCTACATCGACATAGCCAGAAACATCGAAAAAAACGGCGGTTACCTTGATGCCTATACGACCAAGGAACACACCTGTATCTATCTTCGCTGTCTGGCAGAACACCTTGAACCCTCTTTTGACTTGCTCTCTGATCTTGTCTGCGACCCGATTTTTCCTCTTGAAGAGATCGATAAGGAAAAAGAGGTTGTTATTGAGGAGATAAGCAGCGTTAATGACACTCCGGAAGAACTTGTTTTTGAGGAGTTCGACCTGCGCTCTTTTCCAGGCCACCCGCTTGGCAAGCCGATCCTCGGGACAGAAGAGAGCGTTGAAGCCATTACCGATGATGATCTGAAAAACTTCATGCGCCAGCATTATATACCAAAAAAAATGTTGCTCACCGCCACAGGCAAGGTTTGTCACGACGAAATCATGCAGTTGAGCGAACGTTTTCTCGGTCCGCTTCGAGAATCGTCCGGCAACGAATATGTTCGCCAGCCATTCCTTGCTGAACATTACACTCCCTTTACACTTACGCTTAAAAAACGGGTTTGCCAGGCACAGATTGTGCTTGGAACAGCTATACCACGGCATGATCCACTCTATTACAGCTTGATGGTGCTCAACTCCATGCTCGGTAACGGTATGAGTTCCATACTGAATCTGGAACTTCGGGAAAAACGGGGGCTGGCTTACAACGTCTATTCTTCAGTCACCTTTTTTGACGATCTGACCGCAATTAATATCTATGCGGGTACCGACAGCAACAAAACGAAGGTAACCCTGGAACTCATCAAAGAGCTGCTCCAGAGCAATGCACTGAAAAATCCTGACCCGGAAGAGGTGCTGGCTGCGAAAACTAAACTGCTCGGCTCACATATTATGGGCATGGAAAAAATGACTCGCAGAATGTCACAGACCGCTTCGGACCTTTCCTACTTCGGAAGGTACATCGAACCTGCGGAAAAAACAGCCGCAATCGAAGCGGTCACGGTTGAAGATATCGCCGAGGCCGCTATGAGAATACTGCATGATGCACCTTACGCTACACTGGTCTATAAACCAGGACGGTAA
>SESE01000730.1_pt1 | contig 13593 bp, 9 predicted proteins | sample 3171371 | NCBI WGS metagenome assembly SESE01 (sample SAMN06051881, study PRJNA518727) | freshwater metagenome | biome: subpolar coniferous forest; feature: holomictic lake; material: water; isolation source: holomictic Lake 442, 13 m depth | place: Canada: near Kenora, Ontario | collected... | reverse complement strand
ATTGGTCATGTGATAACTTGCCCTCTGCTCCGTGACCATCCTCCGCCTCACCCATGCCGGTTTCGAGCGAGCCTAGGCAGCCCAGTTCTCCCTCAACAGAAACGCCGACCGCGTGGGACATCTCGACCACCTTAGCGGTAACTTCGACGTTATATTCATATGATGATGGTGTCTTGGCATCGGCCTCCAGTGATCCGTCCATCATAACGCTGGAGAATCCGCTGCGGATTGCGTTAATGCAGACTGAGGGTGATGCACCGTGATCCTGGTGCATGACAATGGGGATATGAGGATAGGATTCAACTGCCGCTTCGATCAGGTGTCGCAGGAAAGCCTCACCGGCGTATTTGCGCGCGCCGGCAGAGCCTTGCATGATGACCGGGCTGTTGCACTCATCAGCCGCCTGCATAATGGCCTGAATCTGCTCCAGGTTATTCACATTGAAAGCGGGAAGGCCATAGCCATTTTCCGCTGCATGATCCAATAATTGCCGTAATGATACGAGTGCCATTTGAGTCTCCTCCTAGTAATAATATGCTGATGAAAAATTCGTAAATACTAAACTAATATAGATGACCGTAAAGAAACTGCCGGCCCTTTCTTTTAGAACAGGTCTTGATTATGCCTTTCTGTGCTCCCCAACCTTGACGATCTTCATGGTATTGGTACCGCCTGCCTTCCCGACCGGCTCGCCGATGGTCATGATGATCAGGTCTCCGTTACGAACCGCACCTCGGTTAAGTAGTTCAGTCTCAGCCAGGTCCAGAATCGACTCTGGATCATTCGATCCGCCGTTAAACTTAATTGGGTAGACGCCTCGAAATAGAGTCATCTTACGGCGGGTGTCCTCCTGTGGGCTCAGAGCAAATATGGGCACATTGGAGTTTCTGCGAGACATCAACAGAACCGTACGGCCACTCTGTGTAAGTGCGGCAATGGCACGGATCTTGAGATTGCTGGCGGTGAACATGGTGGCACGTGCGACCGCCTCCTCGATGGTGTCCGGGAGGCCCGACTGGATGCGCCGTTGGTCCTGACTTGCCAGAAATTCTTTTTCTGCTTCCAGGCATACCCTGGCCATGGCCTCGACTGATTCAATTGGATAGTCACCAGCGGCGGATTCAGCAGATAGCATGACCGCATCAGTGCCATCTAGCACCGCATTGGCGACATCTGACACCTCAGCCCGGGTCGGGATTGGGCTAGTGATCATGGACTCCATCATCTGAGTGGCGGTCACCACAAGCTTATTACTGAGACGTGCCGCACGTATCATTCTCTTTTGCAGTGCAGGGACCACCGCATCACCCACCTCCACTGCCAGGTCACCACGGGCCACCATAATGGCATCTGAGGCTTGTAGGATATCGTCCAGAGCCAGGATCGCCTCTGAACGCTCAATCTTTGCCATCATCAGACTTCTGCCGCCGGCCTCACGCATTAAGTCACGAGCCCACCGCATATCCTCACCGGTGCGTGGGAAGGATACCGCGAGGTAGTCCGCTTTGAGGGCTGCTGCAGTCTTAATGTCCTCCATATCCTTGGGGGTTAATGCAGGCGCACTGAGCCCCCCCCCCTTACGGTTGATCCCCTTATTGTTAGAGAGAACACCACCCTGTTCTACCACGCAATGGACTTGGCGCCCTTTGACCTGTGAGACGCCCAGTACAATACGTCCATCATCTAACATCAGTGTTACCCCTGTTCCAACATCATTGGGCAGCTCTTTGTAATCCAGGCCAACCTTTTCCTGATCCCCCAGTTCACAGTCAGCGTCCAGTACGAACTTATCACCTGCCTTCAGAGTGATCTTCCCATGCTCGAACTTGCCGATACGAATTTTTGGGCCCTGCAGATCTGCCAACACGCCCACCGTCTGACCGGCAGCACGGGCAAGCGAACGAGCGAGCTCAGCATGCTCGATGTGCTCCTCCCGGGTGCCGTGGGAGAAGTTAATACGGACTACATCAACCCCTGCATTGATCATTCGTTCTAGAACTTCTGGAGTGCTGGATGCGGGTCCAAGGGTTGCAACGATTTTTGTTCTTCGGATCATTCTGTGAGTGTCGGTAAGGGGTGTCTCAGGGGTTAGCGCGAACGTTCTTCTAGTATCTCGACAGCGGGTAGTTTCTTACCTTCCAGGAATTCGAGGAAGGCGCCTCCGGCAGTCGAGATGTAGGATATCTTGTCATAGATGCCGTACTTCTGAATCGCGGCGATAGTATCGCCACCACCTGCCAGGGTGAATGCGTTGGTATTGGCAATCGCCATGGCGATGGTCTTGGTGCCAGCACCAAACTGATCAAACTCGAACACGCCGACCGGACCATTCCATACCACCGTACCGGCTTTCATAATAATGTCTGCCAGTTCTTGAGCGCTCTTTGGTCCGATATCGAAGATCATCTCATCATCGGCAACTGTACCCGCATCCTTCAGCACAGCAGGTTCATTCGCGTCGAATTTTTTACCGACCACAACGTCCTTCGCGATTGGAATGGATGCATTACGTTTTGCCATTTTATCCATCAGCATCTTTGCGGTCGGGATCAGATCATCCTCGCACAAGGACTTGCCGACATTTTTGCCGGTGGCCTTGAGGAAGGTGTTAGCAATACCGCCACCGACCACCATCTGATCAACCTTCTCGGATAGGGACTCAAGTACAGTCAGTTTGGTTGAGACTTTGGAACCACCGACGATGGCCACCATCGGCCGGGCTGGGTTTAGCAGCGCCTTGGTCAGAGCTTCTAACTCCTGGGTCAAGAGGATGCCCCCACAGGCAACGGGTGCGTACTTGGCGATACCGTGGGTTGATGCCTCTGCACGGTGTGCGGTGCCGAATGCGTCCATCACGAAGATATCGCACAGACGTGCATATTTCTGGGCAGTCTCATCTAGATTCTTCTTTTCACCTTTATTGATGCGACAATTCTCTAGAACGACCAGCTCGCCTTCCGCGACCTCAAATCCGCCCTCGACCCAATTCTTAATCAATCTCACAGGCTTACCCAGACGTGCGGCAATATTGTCAGCGACTGGCTTGAGAGAATTCTCTTCAGACCAGATACCCTCTTCGGGGCGGCCTAGGTGAGAGGTCACCATGACCTTAGCACCGCTGTTTAGGCAGTGATTGATAGTAGCCATGGAGGCGGTAATGCGAGCATCGGATGTAACCATGCCGTCCTTGATGGGGACATTGAGATCGGCACGAATGAATACACGCTTACCCTTGAGATCGAGGTCAACGAGATTGATGACGGACATGGAAAGCTCCAAATTTATATAAAGTCTAAGGGGTGGCTCATAAGCCACCCCTTAGATTGTCAGATAACTGCGACGTGAAAGCACAGCGGATGTTTTGTTCCTACGCGCTGTATTGCACTACACGCTACTTAGCGACTACGCGAACCATTTCCAGAACTTTGCTGGAGTAGCCCCACTCATTGTCATACCAAGAAACGACCTTGACGAAACTGCTATCGAGTGCCATTCCGGCCTCTGCATCGAAGATGGAAGTGCAACTGTCTCCACGGAAGTCGGTGGAGACGACCTTCTCGTCAGTATACCCGAGCACACCCTTCATCGAGCCTTCAGATGCCGATTTCATGGCCGCGCAAATCTCAGCATAGGAGGTCTCAGTGTTGAGCTCTACGGTGAGATCGACCACCGACACGTCAGAGGTGGGTACACGGAAGGCCATTCCGGTGAGCTTCTTATTCAATTCTGGGATGACGACACCCACAGCCTTGGCAGCGCCGGTTGAAGAGGGAATGATGTTTTCAAGGATGCCGCGACCACCCCGCCAGTCCTTGTTAGAGGGACCATCAACCGTCTTTTGGGTGGCGGTTGCTGCGTGTACGGTCGTCATCAGGCCGCGCTTGATTCCGAAGGTATCGTTCAATACCTTGGCGATCGGGGCGAGGCAGTTGGTGGTACACGATGCGTTGGAAACGATCGCTTGACCGGCGTAAGTCTTGTCATTCACGCCGTATACAAACATGGGCGTGTCGTCCTTGGAGGGGGCGGACATGATGACCTTCTTGGCGCCGGCGGCGATGTGTTTCTCACAAGTCTCCTTGGTGAGGAATAGTCCGGTGGATTCGACCACGACATCGGCACCTACTTCATTCCACTTTAGTTCAGATGGATCCTTGACCGCAGTCAGACGAATCCTCTTGCCTTGGACGATCAGTGTATTTCCCTCAACGACGACGCTGCCACGGAAACGTCCATGTACTGAATCATGTTGCAGCATGTAAGCCAGATAATCTGGCTCGAGCAGGTCATTGATGGCAACGACCTCGATATCTGGGAAGTTTTCTACTGCTGCACGGAACACCATGCGGCCGATGCGACCGAATCCATTGATGCCGACTTTGATGGTCATTTTATGAGCCCCTTAAATAGAAAGTGTACTGGAGTGGCGTGTTAGTTTACGCGCCACTGTTCTGTCAATTATTTAGATGACGCCCTTCACGGTCTTCACTACATTCTCAACGGTGAATCCAAAGTGTTTAAACAGTTCGTTGGCTGGAGCTGACTCTCCAAAAGTCTCCATTCCGACCACCGCTCCCTCAAGACCTACGTACTTACGCCAGAAGTCGGATATCCCGGCTTCAATCGCAACACGGCGAACGCCCTTAATCAGGACGCTGTCCTTGTAGGATTGGTCCTGGCGATCAAATAGATTGGTGCAAGGCATCGAGACCACTCTGACATGGATGCCCGTGTCGGCCAGTTCTTTTTGTGCGCTCATTGCCAAGCCAATCTCTGAGCCGGTAGCGATGAGGATCGCCTGCGGCTTTCCAACAGCCGCTTCCGACAAGATATAGCCTCCCTTGTCGATGAGCTTGATGGTTGCTGCGTCTCGTTTTTGGAAGGGTAAATTTTGACGGCTGAAGATTAGTGTGGAGGGGCCATTCATGCGTTCAATTGAACGTGCCCAGGCCACTGCAGATTCAACGGTATCGCAGGGTCTCCAGACATCCATGTTCGGAATGTAGCGCAGTGTCGCGGTCTGCTCGACCGGTTGATGGGTGGGTCCATCCTCACCCAATCCGATTGAGTCATGCGTAAATACAAACAGATTACGGATCTTCATCAGCGCAGCCATTCTCAGGGCGTTCCGAGCATACTCCGAGAACATCAGGAAGGTGGCGCCGTAGGGGATGATCCCGCCGTGCAACGATAGTCCGTTCATCATCGCGCTCATGCCGAATTCACGTACGCCGTAATAAACATAATTACCACCGCTATCACGGCTGATCCCTTTTGAGCCAGACCATAGGGTGAGGTTCGACCCAGCCAGATCTGCTGATCCCCCGATCAGTTCTGGTAAGACGGGGGCCAACCCCTCGATCGTATTTTGGGAAGCCTTGCGGCTGGCGATGGTCTCTTCCTTAGCATTGACGCGATTGATGAATCCTTCAACGTGATCGCGCCAGTTTGCAGGCAGATCGCCTGACATGCGCCGTGTGAACTCGGCTGCTTCAACAGGGTATTTTTTCGCATACTCGCTAAACTTTTGATTCCATTCTTCTTCCAGTTTCTTGCCCTTGGCCCGTCCATCCCAAAGGTCATAGACCTCCTGGGGAATTTCAAATGGAAGGTGGTTCCAGCCGATGTGGGGACGGGCGGCCGCGATCTCCGCATCTCCTAGCGCCGCTCCATGAACTTCGTGGGTATTGGCCTTATTGGGGGATCCCAGTCCGATCACTGTCTTACAGCAAATCATCGTGGGCTTGTTACTGATCTTTTTGGCCGCTTCAATGGCTGCTTCAATGGCGACCGGATCATGGCCATTAACATTGGGGACCACATGCCAGCCGTAGGATTCAAACCGCTTGGGTGTGTCGTCGGTGAACCAGCCCTCTACATGGCCATCGATGGAGATCCCATTGTCGTCATAAAAACAGATGAGCTTACCGAGCCCCAAGGTGCCCGCCAGTGAACAGGCCTCGTGGGAGATCCCCTCCATCAGGCAGCCATCACCAAGGAAGACATAACTGTAATGGTTAACGATGTCGAAGCCGGGGCGGTTGAACTCTGCGGCAAGGATCTTTTCCGCCAGGGCCATACCGACAGCATTGGTGATGCCCTGTCCAAGAGGTCCGGTGGTGGTCTCAACGCCAGGTGTGTAGCCATACTCTGGGTGGCCGGGGGTCTTGGAGTGAAACTGGCGGAAGCGCTTGATCTCTTCCATTGGTAAGTCGTAGCCGGTCAGATGCAATAGCGCATAAATCAGCATCGATCCGTGCCCATTGGACAGTACAAAACGGTCTCGGTCAGCCCATTTAGGGTTGGCAGGATTGTGTCGCAGATGATGAATCCACAATACTTCAGCGATTTCTGCCATGCCCATGGGCATGCCAGGATGGCCTGAGTTGGCTTTTTGGACAGCATCCATCGCTAAAGCACGGATGGCGCTGGTCAGATTCTTGAATACCGGCGCATTAAAATCACTGAATGTAGCCATGGATGCGGACTCCCTCGCTCAACTAGATATAAAAAAATAAAAATACATCACACAACCGCCCCAAAAAGCGATGTGTACTGTTAGAAGTAATATTATCGCTTAAGACGCGGTGTCAGACAACTGTGAAAAATTTGTGAAACTCAGGTGAATTTCAGAACAAGTCCCCGGTGGGAGGGGAGGGAGGTCATTGATTTCGTAGTTTGACGCCTAACAACTTGAGTTTTCGATAAAGATGAGTCCGTTCCAGCCCTGATCGTTCCGCCACCCGTGTCATATTGCCGCTTTCCTGCTCGATGAGCCGATCAAAGTATTGCTTCTCGAATAAGTCACGAGCTTCTTTCAGGGGAATATTGAGCGGCACGCTTGAAACTCTCTGTGTCGACATCGAAGAGGATAGCGCCTGCATCACGTCATCGACTGAAATTTCATCACTTGTGCCGGTTAGTGCCAATGATCGAACCACACCGGTTAATTGTGAGAGGTTGCCGGGCCAGTCATAGTTGCGTAACGCATTGAGTGCAGCAGTACTGAACTGTCGCAGGGGCGCTTCCCCAGATTCAATGCTGCTAGAAAGCATCTGACTGGCAAGCTCCGGAATGTTTTCCCGATGTGTTTTTAGTGAGGGGACATTAATGCAGAGACTGTTCAGGATCTCATACAGTCCGGGGTCATACTCTCCATGTGCTGTTAGATCAGATAGTGGTAGTGAGGTGGCGCACACCAGTCGGACGTTGTATTTTTCGAGTTTTCCGAGCAGGAGCAGTAGGCCCTTCTGCTCCTGTCGATTAATTTTCCCGATCTCGTTGAGAAACAATAAACCACCTTGCGCTTGCTCCAGCATCGCGAGCGGGGCGTCTGCAAGGAACGTGAGTGACTCCGGTTCCACCCAGGGTGTATTCGGGCGGTGCAGGAATCGAGCACATAGCCTCATCCCGGTTCCAGGTTCGCCAGTGAGTAGCAGTGGGGTCTTCAGGTGAGTGATCTGTTCCAAGCGTTTTTTTAGATTGGAGATCATCGACCCTTTGCCCAGGTTGTTGAGCGAGAGAGTGGAGTATGGTTTGACCTGTCCACCGCGGAGCGCACGACCGACCGTACTCAAAAGCTTTTGCAGGGGTATTGGTTTTTCCAGATAACCGAACGCGCCAATACGCGTTGCTTCCACCGCAGTGTCGATGGTTCCATGTCCAGACATCACCACCACCGGCATGGTGAGTAGCCCACTTCCAGACCACTCTTTTAGAAGAGTAATCCCATCAGTATCGGGCATCCAGATATCGAGCAGTACTAGATCGGGAAGGTTTTGGCTACGCCAATTCCGAGCTTGCTCGGCATTCTCTGCCAGTGCCACTTGGTATCCCTCATCACGTAAGATTTCTGATAGCAGCTCACGTATGCCGACCTCATCATCAACGACAAGTATTGTATTGTTGGTCATGTTTTTAAGTTAGAGCATCTAGTTATAGTGGACATTACCCGGGGTTTATTTGTGAGTGACCGTAATCACACGGTCTCAGTCTTGGTGGCTGTGATGCTTTCCACCGTCATGGGCAGGGTGATGGAGATACGTGCCCCATGAGGAAGAGTGTTTTCGATTTGGATCGTACCATTGTGTTCTTCGACGATCTTCTTGACAATAGGGAGGCCGAGCCCGGTGCCCTTAGGCTTGGTGGTGACATAAGGTTCAAAGGCGCGCGCTCTGACTTCATCGGGGAATCCGCTCCCATTATCGCTTACACTGAGACTGACCGAGCTTTGCAATACCCCAGTGCGGACTGTGATGGTGGGGTCCGTGATGCCCACTAATGTGTCCTGAGCATTTTGTAGTAGATTATGGATCACCTGTCGCAACCGTGCCGAGTCACCCCTCACGAGAGGAAGGTCGGAGCCGAGCAACAGCTCGATATGAGGGGCTGGTTCACTCCCCGTCTCTTCATTCGTGTGTTCATACAATGCCAGTACTTCCCCCACCAGTTTGTTGATATCTAGCAGGTGTAACTCCAGCTTAGGTGCTCTGGCATACTCGCTGAACTCGTTGACCATTCTCTTCAGAGCCTCCACTTGGTTGACGATAATTTCAGTCGATCGCTGTAATATCTCTGCATCCTGTTCGTCCAATTTTTTCGCAAGTTTGTGTTGCATCCGTTCTGCAGAGAGTTGGATAGGCGTGAGCGGGTTCTTGATTTCATGAGCCAGACGACGAGCCACTTCGCCCCATGCTGCAGTACGTTGAGCTTGGAGCAGATTGGTGATGTCATCAAAGACCACGACACCCCCGCCACCAGAATCATGAGGCAGGCGAGTCCCGCGCAGTAGCAATACCTGATTGCCTTCATCTGTCGAGCGTTCCACTTGACACTGCCATTCGCCCGCTTTCTCCGTGTGGAGTTCTCTTAAGATTGTCGATTCGAGAGATCTCAGTTGAGGGGCGTGTGCCACGCACTCTTCCATTGTCAGTCCCTCAAGGTCGGTGAGGGAGGCCTTTAGAATTTGTTCCGCACTAAGGTTTGCAGTACGCAGTCGCAACTCCTCATCGAATACCAGAACGCCGGATGAAAGATTGGACAGTATGCTCTCCAGGTAGGCTCTGGCACTCTCCACCTCATGCTGGTTGCGTTGGGTCACTATGCGGGCCTCTTCAAGTTGCTGGGTCATGAGGTTGAATGACTCGGTCAGCACCCCCAACTCATCTTTACTTTGCACAGGATGTCGCCTGCTGAAGTCTCCTTGGGAGACGGCGCGAGTACCTTCAGCCAGCATACCCAGCGGCGCGCTCAGTCGTTCGCTGATCAGGAAGGCTGCAGCCATTGCAGAAAGCAATGAGAGCAATAAAGCGAGTGTTAGTGTCACCGCGTAGAGTTCTTTCATCCCCTGGCGCGATAATGATAATGCCTGATAGTCGCGGTATACCGATTGCACAATCTCGGCATCATCTGCTAGGTTTTTAGGTGCCGGTTGCAGTAACTGTAGTACCCAACCAAGTTCTCCCGGTCGTTGCCCACCGACAGGTGCTACCACCCATAAATATAGCCCCTTGTCGGGTATGGATTCGATTTCACCATAGGCTCCTTGTGCCCTAGCTTGACGTATTACCTCCTCACTTGGCACTCTTGCAATTAGACTGGCGCCTCCCGTACCCGAGAATGCGATCACCTCGCCAACTTGGTTAAATAGCGTGGCCTGCTGCATCCTTGAATGATCGACCAGATGATTGAGCGTCGTGGGTGGCAGAGCGGTTTGCTTGGATAGAGTCAGCGCGGCGGTTTGAGTTTTTTCGCGTAACTCATCCATTAGATTATCGAGCATGGACCGACCCAGGTTCAGACCACCTTCCAGCGCTCGATCGACCTTGACATCAAACCAGGACTCGATGCTCTTTCCCAGGAACTGTACCGATACGCTGTACACCAGCACACCCGGAAGGGTCGCCATCAAGGAGAAGATCAGCAACAGTCGCAGAGCCAATCTGGAGCCAAATACCTGGTCCTTGAGTCTGCGTCTGAGCCGCCATAGTAGATAACCGACCACCCCCATCAGAAGCAACACAAATCCGATATTGAGCGCGATTAAAAGTTGATAACGACGTTCAAGGAATTCGGTATTGGCACCCGCAGTTGCGAGCAGGAGCAACATCACCGCACCCATTCCTGAGCCAATAATAATGAGGTACTTCACGGACGGGTTCCATGATGTGGTTTCTGAGAGGGGAGTTTTACACTCCATTGCAATGTATCGGAGCTTAGATTCCACTCTTTCGAGCTGAGTGCTTCTACTTGGAATGGTTTGGGTAAGCGGGACAGGTCAAGCCATACCCGCAGCTCTGCAATATATTCAGTATCCTGATTGAGTTCAGAGTTTGCGACAATGGGGCGGTTACGTAGCCGTCCTAGAGCCTGCAGAGCCTCCTTCAGGGTACTGAAGTTCTGTGACAATGCCCCGCGACTCAAGCGGTATTGACGCGTGAGAGCATAGTAGCTTAGTGCCTCTCGCTGCTTGCTACGGGCAACCTTCTCGTCGAGCCAGTACCAACGTGGATCTAGCAGGTTGAGTTCGCTCACAAAGTACAGAACAATCCCCTTCCCAAGTGACCGCTCTAGCATTGGGTTGAGTGTGATCTCAACATCGGCGCTGAACTGATAACCCTCATCCGCTGCATCCAGTGCGACGGATTTTATGCGTATATTTTCCGCATGAACATTACCGGCTAGTAAGGAACCTGAGGCCAGCACCAAGATCACAAGTACGCGCAACAACCGTGTGATGAGGTCAGGATTTGTGCAAAAGGGTATAGAAGAAACCGTCATGCTGGGGGCCCGGCAACAGTTGCCCATCAAGCGCTTCCATTCTGGAGAGCGGTAACGGACGTGCATCTGGATGATGACTCAAAAATTTGGTCACCTGCAGCTTGTTCTCTTCGGCGAATACCGAGCAAGTTGCATAGAGCAATTTACCATCTCTGGCCAGGGTCTGCCACAAGGCATCAAGTATTTTCTGCTGGCTGGCCGCAAAGTGAGGGAGATCAGTCTCACGTCGTAGCCACTTAATATCGGGATGACGCCGTGTCACTCCCGAGGCGGAGCAGGGGACGTCGGCCAGAATGCGGTCAAAGGGCTTATCATCCCACCACTCTACCGGATGGGCTGCATCAGCACAGACAAGTCGGTGAGCTTTGAGCTCAAGCCGTGTGAGATTTTCTGCTACTCGAGAGAGTCTGGCCGCATCATGGTCGAGCGCGGTCAGTTCCACTTCCGCAAGTTCCAGTAGATGTGCTGTCTTGCCCCCGGGGGCCGAGCAGGCGTCGAGTACACGCATTCCATCGTGTAGGTCAAGCAATGGCGCCGCTAGTTGCGCACCTGCGTCCTGCACTGACACAAGTCCTGTGCTAAATCCTGGAAGCCTCTCCACCCCAACCGGTTGCGTAAGAATGAGTGCGTCGTCCCATAGCGGATGTGAGGTCATACCACATTCCTGTAGCCGTTCCTGGTAGTGGGCCACCTTCACCTTGCGACGGTTGACTCTCAGTGTCATTGGAGGGTGCTGGTTTCCAGCTTCTAAAACCGCCGGATAATCGTTGGGATACTGCTCGCGTATCTTGTCTATCCACCACTGAGGGTGGGAATGTCGACCGACATCGCTCTTGCTTGCTTGTGTCAGCAGAGTTGCGCGTTGCCGCATGAAGTTGCGCAATACTGCGTTGACCAGTCCAGGGGTTCCCTTATTCCGTTTGCTGCCCCCTAGGTTAGAGGATGCAGTTACGGCATGGTCCACCACCGCATGAGGGGAGGACTTGCTATATTGCAGTTGATACAAGCCTACCAGCAACAGACACCGAAGATCTTGGTGCTGTAGTGGTTTCTTCAAGAGGAGTCCGAGCAATGCATCCAGTTGACCATAGAACCTCAAGGTTCCGTAGCTTATGTCCTGAATCGCTCCACGCTGTTGACCAGAAAGAGAGGGATGATCTCGCCAGGTTTTTTGTAGCACCGCAGTCAGGCTTGCACCGGCCAGCACTTCGCCGATGACTGAGGTCGCCAGAGGCTGGATCTTAATCATCTTGGTATTCGAAGTGGTCACCGGGCTGCAACCGGTTGCCTGTGAGAAATTCCCCTGCAGACATTTTTTTACCACCCGGTTTCTGCACCAATTTTAGGACCAGAGAATTTTTGCCACACGCCACTCTGATACCTTCACGTTCGGTTGAGACAACTTCTCCAGGACTGCCGGTACAACTTGCCCCCACCTCAGCCTGCCATATTTTCAAGGGAGTTGCATGGATATGGGAGTGCGCGCCGGGGCGTGGATTAAATGCTCGTATGGTACGGTTAATTTGTTCTGCATCCATCTTCCAGTCGATCTTGGATTCATCCTTTTTAAATTTAGATGCGTAACTGGCCGTCGCTTCATCCTGAGCGGTAGCGTGGAGCCTTCCTTGATGCAGAAGTGCCAGCGCCTCCACGATGCAGAGCCCCCCCATTAAAGCGAGCTTATCGTGCAGTGTCTGAGATGTATCCTCTGATGCGATGGGGATACTTCTCTGAAGCAGCATGGGGCCGGTATCGAGACCTTGGTCCATCTGCATGATAGTAATCCCAGTTTCACAGTCACCGGCTAGGATTGATCTTTGTATCGGTGCGGCACCACGCCAGCGAGGCAGTAGTGAGGCATGGATATTGAGGCATCCTAGGCGGGGAATATCCAGGATGGATGCAGGAAGTATTAATCCATAAGCTGCAACCACCATCACATCGGCATTGATTGAAGTGAGTTGAGCATCGATCTCGGATTGCTTGAGTGAGTGCGGTTGCAACAGGGGGAGTTCATGCTGTTGTGCCAGTTGCTTAACTGCGCTTGATGTGACCTGCATCCCTCGCCCGGCAGGACGGTCAGGTTGGGTCAGTACCAGCGCTATCTTGTGGTCTTCTTTCAGAAGAGCCTCAAGTGCATGCGCGGCGAATACCGGAGTGCCAGCAAAAATGATCTTCATGTAAAGTTTAATCCGCCTCGGGGAATCTGTTCAGGGGCTCTCCCAGACGACTACCTCTGAGGAGCGCTATGACGGTTCATAAATAGGTAAGGTGTGTTCATAGCAAGTGCGGGCTATTACACCGCATTTCGCTGTTGTTTCTTTAATCTAGACTGGATGCGAGATTTTTTCAGTGGGGATAGATACTCAACAAATACCTTGCCGAGTAAATGATCCATCTCATGCTGTATGCACACTGCTAATAGCCCATCGGCATCTAGCATGAAAGAGTTGCCGTCACGGTCCAACGCCTTGACAGAGACTCGTTCGGCACGTTTTACTTTATCAAAGGTTCCCGGCACAGAAAGACAGCCCTCTTCATAGACAGACTCACCGCTTCTGGCAGTAATTTCAGGATTGATCAGGACGTGTAACCGGTCACGGGTGTCGGATATGTCGATCACGATCACACATAGATGCACATCAACCTGAGTCGCCGCTAGACCGATGCCGGGGGCGGCATACATGGTCTCTACCATGCCTTGCACGAGTGTGTGGATGGAGCTATTTACTTCAGAGACCTTGGCCGCTACCGTATTGAGTCGACCATCTGGGTACTGCAGTATCTTCAAGAGTGCCATGGTAAGACTTGTGT
>SESE01000729.1_pt1 | contig 13598 bp, 13 predicted proteins | sample 3171371 | NCBI WGS metagenome assembly SESE01 (sample SAMN06051881, study PRJNA518727) | freshwater metagenome | biome: subpolar coniferous forest; feature: holomictic lake; material: water; isolation source: holomictic Lake 442, 13 m depth | place: Canada: near Kenora, Ontario | collected... | reverse complement strand
TTTTGCCTACTCGAATCGGCTCGACAATGAAACCGCTCTGGTCGTTTTCAACAACTGCTTTGAACAGGCTACCGGCTGGATCAAAATGTCAGTAGGTTACCGTCAAAATGGCGAGATCCGGCAAAGCTCTCTCTCTCACGGCCTCAACCTGAGCCATCAGGAGAACACCTTTGTTGTCTTCAGGGATCATGCCAGTGGCCTGGAATTTATCCGATCCTGCCAGGAGATTGCCTACAATGGCATGATGGTTGCTGTGGATGGCTACAAGTACAACGTCTTCCTTGATTTCAGGGAGGTTCATCCCTCAAAGCTGAGACCTTACTACCGACTTGCGGCGGAACTCAACGGAGGCGGCGTTCCATCCATCGAGCTGGCAGCGCTCACCATGAGCCTCACGCCACTCCACCGCATCATCACGACGGCGCTTGCTCCGACTGATCCGGTACTTGTTGAAGAGACGTTTGAAACAACCCTGGCCACACTGCTCCGCGAGGTTGCACTGCAGTTCAGCGAACTCATGGAAAAACCGCTTGAGGTGCCAGAAAACCTTGTGTCAGAAGCGATGGAACTCTACAAGCAAGCGCTTTTGCTGCCAGGTGTCCTGAAGAAAACTCCCGAATCACGCAAGCTCCAGACCGCTCTTGGCCTGAGCAGCGATGATGGCCTGGCTTATGAAACCATTGCGAAACATTGGGTTATCCTCGACGCACTGCAACAGATGCTCACCGCAACCGGGTCGCTCAACCAGAACGTCATTGACGACTGGCTGATGAGCGACGCTCTGCGGGCAATCTATGCGGAGTCCAGCTTAATTGGTATTCCGGGCGAGAACCTGCCAGACCTGCTCGTCTGCCTGCTCACGCCCAAACCGGCAGCGGAGGCAGATGCCACGCTCGAAGCGCGTCTGCTCGATGGCATCAAAACCCTGAACAACGCTAACCGTCACCATCTTGGTCGTCTGCTGCAATTTGACGAGCGCCACTTCAAAACCTGGTTCCGCGAACAGCGCTTCAGCGTCCTCGTGGCGTGGTTTATCATGCAGGAGCTACTTCGAGAGCCAGCAGCTACCGTAGAAGAATGGCTCGAAGCCTCCGAACAGCTCGACATGCAGACATTCCTTGCCGGATATGAGATGGTAGATTTGCTCCGGGAAAACGCGTAAGGCACAGGGGAGAGGCACTATTCTCCCCCTCCATCTATAACAGTTCTCTCTTGGAAGCCTTAAAGAGATTCAGAAGAGATGTGGCTCCGTCTCCCAAAACATGGAACCAGTGGTTAAAGAACTGCTCTATACTCCGGAATCCTTCAGGCACATGCCCTCCACTGAGGTAGAGCCAGGCGGCATAGAGCACCACAAGAGCTGCAACCATGAGAAGAAGCTCCACAATTTTTTTGAGCGAAGAGAACAGAATCATCACCGATATGATGACCGCAATAACAAAAAATACCGGATGATGGGTGAGATAATCGAGCGTTTTTTCCATGAGTGTCTCCTCTTTCGTTAAAGGTATTCCTGCAAAATAGCTGCAACTCTGGGTGAGGGCGAAACCTCAGCCAGTTTTGCCCGTGCAGCAAGCAGCTCACGACGCATCGCACTGGCCACTGCCGGGTCGTCAAGAATCACCCGTGACTGGCGGTATATCTCCTCTCCGTTCGCTTTGTGCTGGAGCAGCTCAGGGACGGCCCTGTCGCTGCTCAAGAGCCCTTTTGCAACAATATTGGCCAACGCAATATTCTTCAGTTTCACCAGTTTTTTCCCAATCTGGTAATTAAGCTGCCCGGTTTTGTAGACCACAATCATTGGCACACCAAAGCAGAGCGATTCAAATGTTGCCGTGCCGGAGGTCACCAGCGCCAGCTCGCTGAACTGCATCACCTCATAGGCGGAACACTCCACAATAGAGAGATCGCTGTATTCCGACAAGGCACTATAGACTTCCCGTCCGAGATGAGGTGCTTGCCCGAAAAGAAAAGCAACCGGGTAGTCGCGACTGAGCATACGGGCTGCTTTTAAAAGCTCCGGCAGTATATAGGCAATCTCCTGCTTCCGACTTCCCGGCAACAAACCCACAAGACGGGTTTCGGGAGCAATCGAATGCTGCTTCAGAAAATACTCACGTGATGGAAAGGCCAGTTCAGCAAGCTCTTCAATAACAGGATGACCGACAAATTCCGCGTTAATGCCGTGGCGACGGAAAAATTCAACCTCAAAATCAAAGATAACAAGCAGCCGGTCAACGTCTCGCCTGATTGCCTTAACCCTCCCCTCTTTCCATGCCCAAACCTGGGGAGATATATAATAGATAACAGGAATACCCTGCTGACGCAAAAAACGAGCCATGATAAGGTTCATGCCCGGATAGTCCACAAGAAGGGCAACTGAAGGTTTTTCACGAAGCACAGCCCCCTTGAGTTCATGAATAACCCGACGGAGAAACCCTGCATGTTTTATCACTTCGACCATGCCCATGATACTCATCTGAGCGGTATCATAGAGCAGCTCAGCTCCAAGCTTCCTGATTTTTTCCCCGCCGACCCCAAACACCTTGATATCCGGCCTTGCTTTCAGCAACTCGGCAATAGCCCCAGCGGCATGCATATCTCCGGAAACTTCACCGGCTAATACAAAAAGCTTCTTTGCCATCAAAAAAGATGATAATTGGACGAACGACAGAGAATCTGTATCTTGTCGATAATTTGTTTATTTTTCTTCTCCATGCGAGGAAGAGTTCAGGCTTCATTATATCAAAATCAATAAAGAATGCAAGTTAAATTCGGTACTGACGGATGGCGCGCAATTATTGCAAAGGATTATACCTTTGATAACCTGAAGCTTGCTGCGCTGGCCTCTGCGCGCTACTTTCTTGGCCACCCAAACCGGGCGAAAGGGGTATGCATCGGATACGATACCCGCTTCATGTCAAAAAATTTTGCTGAATATACCGCCGAGGTCTTCTCTTCACAGGGGCTGAAGGTCTTTTTGTCAAACAGCTTTGCCTCTACTCCGGCCGTATCTCTTTTTACAAAAGCCAAACAGCTCGCCGGAGGAATTGTCATTACCGCGTCCCATAACCCTTCAATATATAACGGTTTCAAGGTCAAGGCTTCTTATGGTGGCCCTGCCCACCCGGAGGTGATTGCTGAAATTGAGAAGAACCTTGAGCTGATTGATCCGGCAACCGAAATCAAGGGGGACAAAAAACTTGTCGAACTGGTTGATATGAAGGGGTTTTATCTCAACCATCTTAAAAGCAGCATTAACCTTCCCCTCATCCAGGAGTCCAGAGTAAAGATAGCCCATAATGCCATGTATGGCGCAGGTCAGGATCTTCTGACAAGGCTTTTTGACGAATCGATGCTCAGTTGCTATCACTGTACCGTCAATCCCGGTTTTGGAGGCATCAATCCTGAGCCCATACCTCAGTATATCGGGGACTTTGTTGAATTTTTCAAGGAGGTTGAACCTGATGTTGCCATTATCAATGACGGTGATGCTGACAGGATCGGTATGCTTGATGAGAAGGGTACGTTTGTTGATTCACACAAACTCTTTGCCATCATTCTCAAAGATCTGGTTGAGGAGCAACACAAAACCGGTGAAGTTGCCAAAACGTTTGCTCTGACAGACGTGATCGATAAAATATGCCATAAGCATAATCTCGTTATGCATGAGCTGCAGGTGGGGTTCAAGCATGTGAGCAAACTCATGACCACCAATGATATTCTTATGGGTGGTGAAGAGTCTGGAGGCATAGGTATTACCGCCTTTCTGCCAGAGCGCGACGGGGTCTATACCGGACTGCTGATTCTTGAAATGATGATTCGCCGCGACAAAACTCTTTCGCAACTTGTTGAGGAGTTGTATGATGAGTATGGCTTTTTCTGTTACAATCGACTCGACCTGCATGTCAGCGATGCAAAAAAGCAGGGGATTATCGACCGTGCAGCAGGCGGGAATCTTGATTCTATTGCCGGATATAAAGTACTGAAGTTCAATGATCTTGATGGCTATAAATATCATTTTGAAGGCGGGTGGATGCTTATACGACCATCCGGCACTGAACCGATCTTGCGTATCTACTGCGAAGCTGACTCACAAGAGAAGGTCGAGAAGGTACTTGCCTTTGCCTCCAAACTTGCCTGAGAAGAGCACAGGGCTGAAAAGATCAGGTATGACCGCTAAAGATAAGTTGTTCAAAAGCCTTGTTCATGAACATCAGGAGATGGTGGTCAATACCTGTTATCGATTTGTCCTTAACCGTCAAGATGCTGAGGATCTTGCGCAAGATGTCTTTGTTGAGGTTTTCCGCTCTCTTGAGCAATTCCGTGAAGAGTCAAAATTGTCAACCTGGATATACCGGATCGCTGTCACAAAATCACTTGATCATCTGCGCCGACTGAACAGAAAAAAACGGTTCACCTCGCTGAAAAGGATGATCGGCATAAGTGATCCGGCTGAAGATATTGCCGCACCCTCACAAAATAATCCCGCTGAAGCATTCGCTGGTAACGAACGAGCCAGGATATTGCAGGATGCCCTTCAATCCCTCCCTGAAACTCAGAAAAGCGCATTCATCCTCAGCAAACAGGAGGGATACAGTAATCAGGAAATTGCAGATATCCTGAACACATCGGTTTCAGCCGTCGAATCGCTGATTCACAGGGCAAAAAAAAAGCTTCACGACAAGCTCTATACCTATTATGCAGAACATTGATTTTTTTCAGAAACCGCAAGTTTTACAGAAACCTGTCGTCCTACATAATGAAACAGGAGAAAAAGATGAAACCGTGTCATGAAAACATAGAGGCTGAGGTGACTGAAACCATGGGGGTGCTTGATCGGGTAGAGCGTCTTGAGGTTCACCATCTTTTCAGGGTGCGACTCATGCAAAGAGTAGAGGAGGAGTTGGTACAGAGAGGGAGGGGTCGGGTCAGTACTCGCCTTGATTTTGGTCTGGCGTTTATTGTGCTGCTTCTGCTCATCAATCTCGCATCGGCTCTTCTGGTTATAAAGCCGGAAGAGAGCCAATCGGTAGCAACCGTGGGCCAACTGGCAGATAACCAGAGTGATGATTACTCCAGCCATGAGTTTGCGTACTATGACCAGACCGCCTCTTATGTACCCGAAAAACCCTGATCCCTGTTTCGACATTTCATGATGAATATGTAACGGCTAAACACACAATAAAAAGGAGATAACTGATGAAAAAGAGATTGATGGTATTTACTGCGTCGGCATTGCTGCTTGGATTCAACAGCGCGTCGGCAGCACCAGGGTGCCCCACTATGGGGGGATTTGGCGGCAGAGGGCAGGGGTGCGGAGTGACCATGATGGAAGAGCGTCTCGGACTGAATGAAAAACAGAGTGTAAAGATTGATGAACTCCAGTCAAATCATTTTCGAAAGGTATCAGTCGAAAGAAGAAAACTTGCTACCCTGGAGCGAGAGTTGCAGGAGGAGTCGCTGAAAGCCAACCCGGATGGTAAAAAAGTTGAGCAGCTCTCGGAAAAAGTTGGAAAACAACATGCCGCTCTTGCCCGACTGGGAAGTGCCCATGTTGCTGAAATTTCAGCAATACTGACTCCCGAGCAGCGCGATTCCATGCGCACCATGATGGATGATCTGCCTCTCCGGGGCAATAGAGGCATCAGACCGAGATAATTTTATTGAACAACGTCCATAAAAAAGCAGGCTTATGGCTGTAATGCCTGCTTTTTTATACCAAGAAAAAATAGACCCTGATCATACCATGAACTTTCTCGCTTCAAAGCGCCTTGTTACAACAGCTCTTGTTCTCCTCGCTGTATTTAACGTGGCACTGCTCGGTCTGCTCTTCTGGCAGAACACTTGCAGAGTACGCCAAACGCCTGCTGGGCATCAATTTGGGTTTCATCCCGTGTTTGAAAAATCTCTGGCCCTCACCCCATCCCAGGCACTTTCGTTCCGTCAACTGCGTCGGCAGCATTTTATTAAAGTCAGGCCTGAGATCGAGAGTATTGCTCTACTGAAACAACAACTGGTTGAAGAGTCGCTGAAAGAGAACCCGGACAACACAAAACTCGATAATATTGCTTCAAGCATCGGTTTTCGTCAGATTGCCCTGGAGCGTGAACTTGCTGAACATTTTCATGAGTTGGCAAAGGTGTGCACGCCGACGCAACGCGATTCACTGAAACAGATACTCAACCAATTAACTGCTCACAAACAGGCCATGAGAATGGGGCGATGGATGGAGCAACGCCAATAACAGGGCCAGGAGGTTTCTATGGTTTCGTTTTAGTAAATCTGTTGCCTGCTTTCATGACAAGAAGCCTCGTCTCTTTATGGAACAGCGCTCCGGCTATCACGAGATAGAGTAACAGTAATCCCCCTTTAAGAGCAATCGCCCCCTCTGTTCGAGGAAGTTCTGATCCGGAAGTGAGCTGCATTGATGCCAGAGCAATAGCTGCAACAAGAAGGAGGAAAAGCTTGAGCCAGTCGTGACGAACAGGAAAAACTCTCAGTGAGAACCATGCCATCACCAGGCACATGACGGCTGTACCGGCAACAATGGCGTAAGCAGCTCCATCCATGCCACTCAGGGGGATAAACCACCAGCACGAAATGGCGGTCACTGCAGCACCCGCAAACGTGACAACAGGCAGGTAACGGGTATTGCCGGTGATGAGCAGCCCTGCGGAAAGATTGGTGGAGATCATATCAAACACATAACTCAGGAAAATCCACGGCAGAATGGAGAGCCCAATCCAGTAACGGGGAGGGAGCAGATAAAAGCTTCCGGCATAGTGGTAGCGAACAAGATCCGGAACAAAGAAGGTGGCGGCAAGCGCCAGAAACATGGCAACAAGAGTTGAGATGCTGAGCACATGCTGAAAAAGCCTTTTGGCATCGGGATCTTTGGCATGTTGCAGGAAAAAAGGCTGCCATGCAAAGCGAAAGATCTGGATAACAAGCTGCAGAACCACACCAAAAGCAGCAATCCTTCCATAAATACCAACAATGTCGGAAGGCTGATAGCCCGGGCCGTAGATGCGCTCAATGTCAGAAGCGGGAATACGGATCAAGATGTTCCGGTCTATAAGATGAATCAACAAGCCAGCGATGCCAGCAGGAACATAAGGCAGGCCAATGCGCAACATGTCACGCAACTGCAGCGATGAATAATACAGCCTGAACTGGCGGAAGAGCGGAATAACAAGAAGAAAAGAGAGTAATGAGCCAAATGCCTCGGCAATAAAAACACCAGATAATCCAAAATGAAAGTAAAAAATAAGGATAACAGCGCTCGCAACCACTCCCACCACTCCAACCACTCGGGCAATGGCAAATTGAAGGGCTTTTCTTTTAAGACGCAACTCGGCAAAGGGAATGACCAGAAGGGTATCAAGCCATAATATCAGGGCTGCAAAGCGGACAAAGAGGTAATCTCCGGAAGAGAGTCCGATGAGCCAGGCAATATCTGGAGCAAAGAAAACAATAAGGAGCGCAAAAAGCGTTGAACTTACCAGAAGCGTTATAAACGCCGTTGAAAAGAGCTGGGTTTCGTCTCTCTCTTTATGGGCTGAATCTGATACAACCTTGAGATAGGAGGTCTCAAGGCCATAAGAAAAAAGAACATTGGCGAGCGCTATATTGGCATAGATGATGGTCTGTATTCCATTATCAAACGTGGAGAGTTTGTTGGCATAAAGGGGAACCAGCAGATAATTGAGGCTGCGGGCCAGAATAGTGCTTGAGCCGTAGATAACGGTATCTTTGAAAAGAAGCTTTAATTTTGAAAGCATGCAGAAAGAAAAATCAGAGAACTTTAAACACTGTCATTTGTTGCAGTCTCAGCCGATCCATTACTTAGAGCCGCTGCCCGTCGCTGCCTGATTGCCTCTTCATCAATCTGAAACCTCCCATCTTTCTGAATTACAGGGATTCTTGAAATAACATCACGGAGATGACGTTGCGCCTCCTCCTGTTGCTGCTTGAGTTTATCCAGCTCATCTTTATTCAGGCCAACAGGATTATCTTTGTCAATAAGCGCATCATGGAACGACTCAATGACCAGATTCTGCTCTTTTTTCATATAGCCCACAAACTTGCGAAACAGGACGACAAAAATAAAAAATACGAACAGGGATAAACCAAGAAGAACGAGCCAACTCATGAGAAAATGGTTATGATGAGCAAAGGTAAAATGGTATTCTTTCAATTTAGCCGATATTATCTTTTATAAAAATAGTATCCAACCATCTTTTCTTCACTGAAGCATCTATTCTGCCAGAAGACTATGAGCAAACCATCCAAAACCGGAAAAAGTACCATCAACGGAAAAACAATCCTCGAACAGGAGGCAAACGCCATTCTCCTCATCGCTCAACGGCTTGATGAGAGTTTTTCTGATGCTGTAGAGTTATTGGCATCGTGCACAGGTAAAATTATAATCTCCGGCATGGGTAAATCGGGTATTATTGGCCAGAAAATCGCAGCAACCATGTCATCAACAGGTTCAACAGCTCTCTTCCTTCACCCGGCAGATGCTGCACATGGCGATCTTGGCATTGTCGCCCATGACGACGTTATTGTCTGTCTGTCGAAAAGTGGCACCACGGAAGAGTTGAATTTTATTCTTCCCACGCTCAAGCAGATCGGAGCCAGAATTATCGCCATGACTGGTAACAATCGCTCGTTTCTTGCCATGAATGCGGATATTACTCTGGATACCGGCATAGAAAAGGAGGCATGTCCTTACGATCTGGCACCAACAACCTCAACAACAGCCATGCTCGCCATGGGGGATGCTCTTGCAATGTGTCTTATGCAACAGAAAAAGTTCACACAGCGCGATTTTGCACTGACTCATCCCAAGGGCTCTCTTGGACGACGGTTGACGGTGAAAGTGAGTGATATCATGGCCAAAGGCAACGCCGTGCCAGTCGTAACACAGCATGCCTCAGTAACTGACCTTATCCTTGAAATGACCTCAAAACGATATGGTGTCAGTGCTGTCGTGAATGGTGACGGAGCCCTCTGTGGAATATTTACCGACGGAGACCTGCGGCGCCTGGTTCAGAATGGGCGGGAGTTTTTAAGCCTTACTGCAGGTGAGGTTATGACACCAAACCCTAAAACCGTTACTACAGGGACAATGGCCAAAGAGTGTCTTGATATTCTTGAAACATGGCGTATAACACAATTGCTGGTGTGTGACAAAAAAATGCGACCAGTGGGAATGGTGCATATTCATGATTTGATTACACTAGGGCTTTAATCCCAGCCGATGGGCTGCACCCATCGCGAACATTTCACGCCCCTTCAGGGCTTGAGGATCCCCATATCTTCAGCCCTAAAGGGGCGTAATCTGCCAACACAGGGTGCAGTCCTATGATTCTGCTAATCCGACATACCACACCCATCACCAGCGAATCACGCCACTCCTCCTACCGTCCCAAAGCTTTAAGCATGGCATCACCAATGTCGGCAGGGCTCTCCACAACGTGTATGCCTGCGGCTACCATTGCTTGTATCTTGTCTTCCGCCGTCCCTTTTCCGCCTGACACAATTGCGCCGGCATGACCCATTCTGCGACCAGGAGGTGCTGTACGGCCAGCAATGAATCCGATAACCGGTTTTTTGAAATACTTCTGGATATATGCGGCAGCCTCCTCCTCTGCATTGCCACCTATTTCTCCGATCATGACCAGCCCTTCAGTCTCATCATCGGCGGCAAAGAGCTTGACTGCATCGATAAATTGCGTGCCAATAATGGGATCACCACCAATACCAATACAGGTTGACTGGCCAAGGCCGACCTGGGTAAGCTGGTGTACCGCTTCATAAGTCAAGGTTCCGCTTCGGGAAATAACACCAATTGACCCTTTCTTATGGATAAAACCTGGCATAATACCAACTTTCGCCTCTCCTGGAGTAATAACACCCGGACAATTTGGCCCGACCAGGAGAGCTCCCTTCTGCTTTACAAAGGCAAAGGCTTTCATCATGTCGTTGACCGGAATACCTTCGGTAATACAGATGATCACTTTCAGCCCGGCATCGGCTGCCTCCATGATGGCATCAGCAGCAAATGGCGCTGGCACAAAGATCACTGTTACATTGGCTTCCGCCTTCTCGACAGCATCCCGGACTGTATTAAAAACCGGCACTGGCCGACAAAACTTGTCTTTTTCATTCCCATGATAAAGCAGATCACCTTTCCCTGGAGTAACACCGGCTACCACATTGGTTCCATATTCAAGAATCTGGGAGGTATGAAAGGTGCCTTCTGCACCGGTTATACCCTGCACAAGCAGACGGGTATCCTTGTTCACTAAGACGCTCATAATACAGATTTATTAAAATTGATGGTTTTTGAGACGTTGACCAGAGATTAAAAAGAACGTTGTATCCGTTTTGCAATACCAAGCAGCTTTCCCTCTTCAAAAAAGTTACAGACAAGATGCATTCCCACAGGAAGATTCAAGCTGTCAAATCCAAGCGGAACACTGACTGCCGGCATACCAACAATACTTGCAGGAACGGTGAAAACATCAGCAAGATACATGTCAAGTGGATCGCCAGTTTTATCACCAATCCCAAAAGGGGGAAATGGTGATGTGGGGCCGGCAATAACATCAACCTTTTCAAGCGCTTCGCGGTACCTGTCCTGAAAGAGCCGACGAACCTGTTGTGCCTTTTTGTAATAGGTATCATAGTAACCTGCAGAGAGCACATAAGTTCCAAGCATGATCCTGCGCTTGACCTCCCTGCCGAAAGCCTCCGTCCTCGAATTCACATACATGGCAGCAAGATCTTCGGCATGCTCTGAACGATAACCGTACCGGGCACCATCAAAACGGGCAAGATTGGATGATGCTTCGGCAGTCACAAGGATATAGTAGGCGGCAATAGCATACTCACTGTCTGGCAGCGTAATATCAACCAGTTCAGCTCCCCGATCACGAAGTTCAGAGAGTTTTCCTTTTACCATCCTGGCAACATCAGGATTAAGAGTCTCGGGGAAATACTCTTTTGGCACACCAATCTTCAACCCCTCAACCGACACTGCCCCCATCTCAGATGAGTAATCGGAGACCCTATGAGAAGAAGATGTAGCATCCCGATCATCCCTGCCAGCCATAACCTCCAGAACAAGGGCGGCATCATCGCAGTTACGAGCGAGCACTCCAATTTGATCGAATGAGGAGGCAAAAGCCACCAGGCCGTAGCGGGAGATCCTTCCGTATGTTGGTTTCAAACCAACAATATCACAAAAACCCGCAGGCTGCCGTACAGAGCCTCCAGTATCTGAACCAAGTGCCACCAGAGCAAGCTCAGAGGCCACTGCTGCTGCCGACCCCCCTGAGCTGCCACCTGGTACTCTCTTTTCATCAAAAGGGTTAGGAACATTACCATAGGCTGAGTTTTCATTTGAGCTGCCCATGGCAAACTCATCCATATTGGTTTTCCCAAGAAAAATAGCATCTTCTGCCTCAAGCCGAAGCACTGAGGTTGCGTCATAAACGCTCTCGTAATGCTCAAGAATTTTCGATGCGCAGGTAAGCCGGCCTCCTTTTATGGCAATATTGTCTTTGATCGCCATGGGTAAACCAAACAATTTGCCAAGGGGAAGGCCCTCCCTGAGTTTCTGGTCAAGGTACCTGGCCCTTTCTAGCGCCTGGTCATGAAAGACTGTGATATAGATGTTGCTATTACTATGCCTGTCAATACGTTCAAGATAAAAACGTACAACCTCTTCACAGGTTATCTTCCGCAAGACAAGTTTTGAGCGAAGATCTTCGTAACTACTTAATTGCACGTCTTTTGAGAATTAATTTAAGAGAAGAGTATCTATAACTGATTTTTAAGTACCTTTGCTATCGTTTCCATGCCGTCCAAAGTTTGTATAATAAGAAATAACTGCATATTATTCAATTCGGCTTGATATAGTAGATGAGAAGATATATTTCAAGGTACCTCTATTTGGATACTGATTAAGAGCTAGGATAGTAACAGGATATATGAAACTCATAAATGTAAAGGGCCTTTCATCATCGCTTAAAGCCAGTTGGTTGTCTATGGACTCTGACCGTGAGGATTCACAGGTGCAGTATGAACTTCAATCATCATGCGAACTACCCCGGCATATTGCGATCATCATGGACGGCAATGGGCGGTGGGCAAGATTGAAAGGCAAGACGAGAATTGATGGACATGTTGCCGGTGTAGAATCAGTACGAGACATCGTTGAAGCCTGCTCCCAGCTTGGCATAAAGTACCTTACGTTGTTCACCTTTTCCACTGAAAACTGGAAAAGGCCGGAGAAAGAGGTATCCGCACTGATGCAGCTCATTGTCAGAGTGATCAGCAGGGAGAGTCGCAAGTTACATGATAACAACATTCGCCTCAGCATTATTGGAGAGATGGGGCTTTTGCCTGAGAATGTCCGTTCTGTTCTTGAAGGAACCATGGAGCTTACGAAAAATAATAATCGGCTTGTGTTGAGCATAGCAATCAGTTACAGTGGGCAATGGGATATTACCCAGGCTTGCAAGGCCATTGCCTTTGATGTGAAGGCTGGTCTTCTCAAACCAGAGACTGTTACTCAGCAGACCGTCGCATCGTACCTGGCAACGGCTTCAATACCTGATCCCGAACTCCTGATTCGTACGAGTGGAGAGTTCAGACTCAGCAACTTTATGCTCTGGCAAAGCGCATACTCTGAAATTTATTTCACAAACACCTACTGGCCTGACTTTCGTCGTTCGCAACTGTATGATGCTATTCGTGAATTTCAAAGCAGAGAACGACGGTTTGGACAGACAAGTGAACAAATTCAAACAAAAAAATTTCCTGCCAACAAGGTTTAACCTGATTGACCTGCACACATTTCATGAAACAAACAAGAAAATTGATAACCTTGAGCCTGTTTGCTCTTGTCTTCATTGCCGCTGAAAAGAAAGTTGAAGCAAAAAACAGCCCTGACAAACAACCTCCTGTTATAGGGCAACCGAAAGTAACTGCTTCAAAAATAGAGAGCTACACTGTAAAATCTATCTCTTTCATTGGTGTGGAATCACTTAACGAAAAAGAGCTGACAAGCAGTCTTCCGCTTAAAGTAAATGAACACATCTCAATCCCGGGAACAGAACTTTCCAGGGCGCTGCAATACCTCTGGAAGCTGCAGCTTTTCAGCGATATCAATGTGAGTACTACTGATCTTGGCCAAAAGAGTGTTGCTCTCAAGTTTATGCTGACTGAACTGCCGGCACTTGACGAGATCGTCTTTACTGGCAATAAACAGATTGACCATGAGGAGTTAACCAAAACAGCATCCCTTGGAACAGCGAAAAAAATTTCGGAACAATCCTTACTTACTGCTGCCAATAAAATTGAAAAACTCTATGCATCAAAGGGTTATTTAACAGCAAAAGCTGAATTCCACCAAGAGGAGATTACGAAAAACCATGCGAAAGTTCTCTTTAACATTACCGAAGGCAGGAAGGTATCTATTGAAAAAATAACCTTTCATGGAAATGGTGCATTTGATAATAAGAAACTCAGAGGGGTTTTTAAAGAGACTACCCAAAACTCGTGGTGGAAAAGAATTTTAG
>SESE01000728.1_pt1 | contig 13626 bp, 9 predicted proteins | sample 3171371 | NCBI WGS metagenome assembly SESE01 (sample SAMN06051881, study PRJNA518727) | freshwater metagenome | biome: subpolar coniferous forest; feature: holomictic lake; material: water; isolation source: holomictic Lake 442, 13 m depth | place: Canada: near Kenora, Ontario | collected... | reverse complement strand
GCAGGGCGGGGTGTGTTGGGTGAGACTTCCCCCCGCGGTTAATTTTGACAGGGCGGCAGGCGGCCTCACCATCGGGGTCAATGGCACTGGCAGACATGCGCAAGGACTATGGCTTGGCGGGGTTGCACGAAAAGGACCTCGCGAAGAACCCCTTTCGCCAGTTTGAGGCGTGGTTTCAGGAAGCCGAGGCGGCCAAGATACCCGAACCCAACGCCATGACCCTGGCGACCGTCGGGCGCGACGGCCGGCCGTCGGCCCGCACTGTGCTGCTCAAGGGATCCGATGGCCGCGGGTTTGTCTTCTACACCAATTACGAGAGCCGCAAGGCCCGGGAACTGGAGGCCAACAACCGGGCCACCCTGCTCTTTGCGTGGGTGCCGATGGAGCGGCAGATCATCATCGAGGGCCCGGTGGCGCGGGTCTCCCGGGAGGAAGCCGCCGCCTACTTTCAAAGCCGGCCGCGGGCCAGCCAACTCGCCGCGTGGGCCTCGCCGCAAAGCACCGTCGTCGCCGGCCGCGCGGTCCTGGAGGAAAGCTTCCGGGTGATTGAGAAAAAATACGAGGGCCGCGAGGTGCCGCTGCCGCCCAACTGGGGCGGATTCCGGCTGGCCCCGGAAACGGTTGAATTCTGGCAGGGCCGCCGGAGCCGTTTGCACGACCGTTTGCGCTACCGGCGCGAAGCCGGGGCCGACTGGGTGGTGGAACGCCTCGCCCCCTGACCATGACCGTAGCCACCCAACCGGCGCCGGATCTGCCGGCGGAGCTCGCCGTCCTGGCGCTGCTGCCGACCCCCCTGATCCTGACGGAGGACCGCTGGGAAAAAGGCGGCGTCAAAATCATTTTCGCCAACGCGGCCTTCTGCCAGCTGACCGGCTACCGCGGGGAGCAGCTGGCCGGACAGAACACCCGCATTTTGCACGGCACCAAAACCGACCTGCTGCCCCTCCGCCGGAAGGATGGCGCCACCGCCCCCCAGCTGGCCGGCGAGGGCTGGCTTTGTCGCCAGGATGAGTCGGCGTTCTTTGCCGAGTGGAACTTCACACCCTGGACCGGCGGCGGGCCGCCGCGGCTGGTCGGCGCCTACCAGGACCAGACGAAGCTCAAGAGCCTGCGTGAGGTGCTGCTGCAGTCGCAGAAGCTGGACACGATCGGCCTGCTCGCCGGCGGCGTGGCGCATGATTTCAACAACCTGCTGTCCGTGATCAACGGGTACTGCGAGATCATGGGCCCCAAGCTGGCCGCAACTCCGGCGGCGCAGAAGGACCTGCAGGAAATCCAGCGCGCCGGGCTGAAGGCCTCGGCCATCGCCCGCCAGATCCTGGAGTTCAGCCGCCGGCGGGAAACCGAGATCAAGGTGGTGAATTTCAACACCCTTATCCGGGAAATCGTCGAAATCCTGCGCCGGATTGCCGGCGAGGAAATCACGGTGGAGTTGCGGTTGGCCTCCAACCTCGGCAACACCCGCATCGACCCCACGCAATTCCAGCAGGTCCTGCTGAATTTCTGCTTCAACGCCCGCGATGCCATGGTGGCGGGGGGCAAGCTCACCATTCGCACGCGCAACCACCACGTCCAAAGCGACGCCGACCGCCCGGTGGCCGGGATGCCGTTGGGCCGCTACACCGTCATGAGCATCTCCGACACCGGCCATGGCATGGCGCCCGAGGTGGTGGGCAATATCTTTGCGCCGTACTTCACCACCAAGGATCACGGCACGGGCCTGGGCCTGGCCACCGTGCTCGGCATCATCCGGCAGGCCGATGGCCACATTGCCGTGCAAAGCACCCCGGGGCAGGGCTCCACGTTTGAGATTTTCCTGCCGGAAACCCCCGAGCTGGAGCAGACCCCCGTGACCAAGCTCGGCGCGCTGCCCGGGACACGGGGTAGCGAAAAAATCCTGCTGGTCGAGGCGGACGAGGTCCTGCGCAAGATGATCGCGGGCATCCTCGCCACGGATGGCTACACGGTGGTGGACGCCGCCACGCCCAAGGCGGCGCAGGCCCTGGTCGAGTTGGACCCGCGGCAGCCGCAGCTTGTCCTCCTGCCGGCGACGGGCAAATCAGGGCTGGCCCTCGTGCGGCACCTCGCCACCGCCAACTCCCGGCTGCGGTTGATCAGCACGGCCGCGGAGCCACCGGCGACCACCCTGCCCGGCTTTCCACCCAAGAGCATGATCCACCTGCCCAAGCCCTTTGCCTTGAGCACGCTTTTGCGCAACATTCGCACGCTGTTGGATGGATGAGCGCTGAGATGATGCCGACAAGCGGTGCAAGCATCCTACCAGAGAAACCTGACCGCCCATGACCAGCCTCCATCTGCTCCCCGTCCGCACCGCCGGCGCCGCCGAGAACATGGCGCTGGATTTCCTGCTGTTGCAGCGCTACCCGCGGCCGCTCGCCCCGCGTTTCCGGCACTACGAGTGGCGCGGGCCGGCCTGCACCTTCGGCTTCAGTCAGAAGATTGAATTTGTCCGGGCGCATTTGCCCTCCGTCGCCAAGGCTATGGAGGGCACGGCCATTCTGGAATCCTTGGATCTCTGCCGCCGGCCCACCGGCGGCGGCATCGTCGATCATCGCACGGACTGGACCTATGCGCTCGTTTTGCCCCGCGGCCATGGGCTCTACGATGAACGCGCCGCCCAATCCTATCGCATCGTGCACGAGTGCCTGACCACCGCGCTGGTGGCGCTGGGACAGCCGGCGGCGGTGAAACTGTCCTGCGCCCCAGTGGAGCGCGTTGACCCCGACGCGCTTTCCGGAGCAGCGCCTTGTGGTCAAGCCGCTCCACCTTCCGGTGTTTGCTTCCAGCGGGCCGAACTCTACGACGTGGTGAACACGGTAAATGGGACCAAGATCGCCGGCGCCGCCCAGAAGCGCAACAAGCACGGTTTGCTTTTCCAGGGCTCGATCGAGAAGAACAGCGTCGGCCCAGTCGACTGGGAGGATTTTGCCGAACGTTTCACTGCTGCCCTTGCCGTGGCTTTGGGCGCAACCGCGGCCGCCACCCCCTGGCCCGAGCTGAACGAGGATGAAGTCACCGGCCTGATCGAGCAGTACTCCTCGCCGGAGTGGCTGGAATATCGCTGAAGCGGATTGCCCGTGTAGCCACAGGCCTCCGTGCCTGTGGAAATGTCGCTATCGAGTGGGCTCGGCGCATTTTCAAAAAGGTCTTCGCGCTGTTCGCGTCTTCGCGTGCCACAGAGGGTATCATCGACCAATATCACGCGAAGGCGCGAAGGACGCGAAACAACCCATCAGGACAAATCACTCGCCGCGATTCCTCCGCCTTTGACTCGGCGCGCTCCCCCGCCATCGTCCCTCCCATATGAAATTCTCCCGCCTGGTTGTCTTCAGCCTCACCCTGGTGCTGTCGGTTTCCGTCCTTGCCGCCGACAAGCGCCCGATCACCCCGCAGGACCTCTGGGCCATGAAACGGGTGGGCGCCCCGGCCCTCTCCCCTGACGGGAAGTCCGCCATCGTCAGCGTGACGGAGTGGTCGATCGAAAAAAACAAATCCACGGCCAGCCTCTGGCTGGTGGAGGTGGCCGGCGGCACGCTCCGCCGCCTGACCTATGCGTCGTCCAGCGACAGCTCGCCGGTCTGGAGTCCCGACGGCCGGCGCGTGGCCTTCGTTTCCAAACGCGGGGACGACGAAACCAATGCGCTTTATGTGATGAATCTGGACGGAGGTGAGCCCGAGAAAGTCCTCGAGCTCCCCTACGCCGTCTCCAACCCCAAGTGGCTGCCCGACGGCGGCCGGCTGGTCGTGGCCACCACCGTGATCCCCGAGCTGGCCGGGTCGCTCGCCAAGACCGACCTCGCGGCCATGAAGAAGGAAATCAAGCGCCGCAAGGATTCCAAGATGACGGCGAAGGTGACCGAGAACCGCCAATACCGCTATTTCGACCACTACCTGACGGACAATCTCGCCAACCGACTTGTGCGCGTGGACCTCGCGACCAAGGAAGTGAAGGACCTGACCCCGAAGTGGGACCGACCCTTCACGGTCAGCGGCGATATCGGCTACGACCTGTCGCCCGACGGCAAGAGCATAGCGCTGACGATCAACACCACGCCGCCGCCCTACCAGGCGTTTCCCAATCACGACGTCTACCTCCTGCCCGTTGATGGCACCGGCGCGATGCAGAACCTGACGCTTGAAAACAAGGGGGATGACTCCGGCGCCGTGTTCGCGCCGGACGGCAAGTCGCTGGTCTTCGGCCGGCAGGAAACGCCTTACTACAGCGGCGAATTCTCCAAGCTGTGGCGCCACGACCTGGCGACCGGCCAGAACACCCCGCTGACCGACGCGCTCGACTACGGCATCGACAGCGTGAGCTTTTCCGCCGACGGCCAGACGCTGTGGCTCACCGCCGAGGAAAAGGGCGTGCTGCCGATCTTCCGGATGAAGGCGGACGGCACGGGCTTCACGGGGGTTTACCAGCAGGGCACGTCGACCGCGGTCGACACCAAGGCTGGCACCATCGTTTTCCTCAATGACACCACCAGCCGCCCCGCCGAACTCTTCGCCCTCGATGCGGCCACCGGCCAGGCTCGGCAGCTGACCCATTTCAATGATGCCCTCGTCGCCCAGCTCGATCTCGGGAAAGTCGAGAGCTACTGGTTCACCGGTGCGAACCACGAGCAGATCCAGGGCTGGCTCGTCTATCCTCCCGGCTACGACGCCAAGAAGACCTACCCGCTCGTCGAGCTGATGCATGGCGGCCCGCACACGATGTGCCGCGACAGCTGGAGCTACCGGTGGAACACGCACGTGTTTGCGGCGCCGGGTTATGTCGTCACCTGGGTGAATCGCCACGGCTCGACGGGATTCAGCGAGAAGTTTTCCCGGAGCATCCTCAACCAGTGGGGCGACATGCCGTTCGAGGACATCATGCAGAGCGTGGATTTTCTCCTGAAGAAGATGCCCAACCTCGACTCCACCCGGATGGCGGCAGCGGGCGCCAGCTATGGCGGCTACATGGCCGCGTGGGTGCTCGGCCACACGGATCGCTTCAAGGCCATCATCGACCACGCCGGCGTGAACGACTCATACGCCCAGTACGCCACGGATGTGCCGCATGGTTTTCCTGAGGTCATGGGCGGCAAGCCCTGGGACAACATTGAAGGTTTGCAGAGGGAGAATCCGATGTTCTACGCCAAGAACTTCAAGACCCCCACCCTGATTCTCCATGGGGAAATCGACTACCGCGTGCCGTATGGCAACGGCCTGGTGCTCTACGGCGTACTGCAGGCGATGAAGGTGCCGTCACGCCTCGTGGTGTTCCCGGACGAGAACCACTGGGTGCTGCATCCGCAGAACGCGATCTACTGGCATTGGGAGATGCAGAGCTGGCTGGCCCGCTACATCGGCGGCAAGCCGGCGCTGGAGAAGCCGGTGTTCGAAAGCGCCGAGGGAAAGTAACCGTATCTGTAGAATTTGCTGTAGGAGGGGCTTTATGCCCCGATTCGACGTTCCCATCGGGGCATAATGGTCAGCGGAGTTGATTCAGTTTTCTAGGACGGCGGAACCCGTTGATGGCTCGTCGGACCTCCGCGCACGATCGGAGTTAATTCTGTTTTCTATTTACATCCAACTCGACCTTGATTGGGGCAGCGGGCGATTCCTCTGATCTTCACCCTAATTTCCGGCGTTCATGACACCGGCCATGATTAAGGGCGTCCACCGACTGACTCAATCGTTGGCCAAGCAATCAGATCCGTTGCATGCGCGCGTGATTTGCCGCTCGGATCGATTTCGCCAAGCGGAGCGAGGTGTAATCGCCAGCCCGTTCCAACTGCTTCAAAACGCTGAGCACGTCGCAGACTTCCCGATTTTGGCTCATCTTCAGCTTGGTTTCCAATCGCGTGATCGGAATCTCAAAAGCGACAATCGCCTTGGCGTTGTTCGCCAAGTATTCGCCTGCCAGGGCCCGGGAGTTGTAAGCGGAACCGGCGGGTTCGTAGGCGTCCACTGTGCGGTGGAGCAATTCGACGGCGGTCGTGTCATCTGTGATGATCCGGGGCGTGCCATACACGTGCACCGCCTCGTAATTCCAAGTTGGTACATGCGGCAGAGAACCCAGGGTCTCATACCACCTTGGGGAGATGTAGCCGTGCTCGCCCTGAAACAGCACCAACACCTCGCTAGCTTTCTCGAACGTCTTCCACTGCGGGTTGGCGCGGGCGACATGGGCGAACAGGGCGCCCTGCGGCCTTCCTTCCGAGGGTTCGGCGTAGAGAAACGGGAGGTGGGTTCCAACCATGCCCTCGACACCGGACGAGACCAAGATTCCAAAGCTGTTCGCCCGGATGATGGTCACGGCTGTAGCCAAATCCTCGATACGAAAATATGAGGGTGAATACATGGATGGAGCTGACAAGGGAAAGTCTGGGACCGCAATTCCAGTTTGCTGCTGCTTATTTTGCCTAGTGTCCTCTGCATGATAGGGCCGGCGGCGACGAGGTATCTAAAACGGAAATAGCTCCGGGGAAAAACAGAATTAACTACGCGGACCAACGCGCCCATCGGGGCATAAAGCCCCTCCTACAGTTTCGGCGCCGCCAGACTATAGATGTAGTGATCCACGTGGTGATCGTACAGCCACTCGGCCTTTTTTAATGTGCTCACTTTCGTGAAGCCCAACCGCTCGGGAATCTTTTGCGCGCGGAGATTGCCGGTGGCGACGGCCACGACCACCCGGCCGACCTTGAGATCGGTGAAGGCGTCTTCGATCACCGCCCGGCAGCAGAGCGTCATGGTGCCCCGGCCTTGGCTGTCCGGGGCGATCCAGTAGGCGGGAAACCCGATGCGGTTGGCCCAGTCGATCCGGTTGTGGCCGATGACGCCCACGAGCCGGCCCATTGACCAGATGCCGCAGGTGAAGGCGCGGGATTCCTTATAATCCCGGAGCGTGTCCTTGATGTATTTCTCCGAGTCCCCCACCCGGTTCGTGGCATCGACCCACGGCAGCCACTCGCGCAAAGACACCCGGTGGGCGTCGACCACGGCAAACAGCGCCGGGGCGTCGGCCAGCTGCAGCTGGCGCAACTCGAGCCCGGGATTGATCAGGTGACGGAGCATGGGGGTGAAAAAACGTTTAGCGAAACCGGGGTGTAGGAGCCTGCTTGCAGGCGATTTTACGCGCCAGCAATGGATGGACGTGCCGAATCGCCTGCAAGCAGGCTTCTACAAAGGAGGGAGCGAGCCGCGGGCATAACAAGGCCTAAACCACCCCCGCAAACTGCGGATGCGATTCGATGCGACGCTCGAAGGCCGTCTTTTCGTTATCAGCCAGGCCGGCCGGGAACTTCGAAATACTCCGCCCCCAGCGGCCGAGCCACTCCGCGCCGAGCAGCTTGGGTGCCGCCGGATGCAGCGACGCCCCATCGGCGCGAGTAAAAGCGAGCGTGGTGTCCGCCTTCGGCCCGGTGCCGAAGCCTTCCGCCACGAAGAAGCCCGCCGTCAGCAGCGACACGCGCACGGCGGTGGCCGATGAATAGGTGTAGAGCGCGGCGGACTTCGGCGCGCAGTGCCGGTGGATCCGGGCAAATACTTCCGGCGTCCACAACCCGGTGTCGGTCTTGGCGGAGAAAGGATCGTAGTAGATGTCATCCGGAATTTTCGACGACTCCAGAAAATCGAGAAAATCCCCGTGGTGCAGTTCCCACTCCATCAGGCCGGACGCATGCTGCCAGCGGCCGTGCTCCAAAATCGCATGGGGGGCGCCATGGCGCAGGTGGGGAAAGTGGCTGGCGAATTTCGCCGCCAATCTCAGCGGGTCCAGGTCGATCTCGAAGCTGACGATCCGCAGCGGCCGCAGCGCGGCCGGCCCGTGCTCGGCCAGGGCTTTTTCAAAACAATGCAGGGCGGCCATCGCGTTGGACGCGGCGCCGATCCCGACATCCCAGATCACCCATTCAGCCTCGTCGCCGTCGCGCTTCAGGAGGCGGCCGGCCAAGCCGGACTGCTCGACGTAAAGCTTCTGCGCCTCGTCGCTCGGCCGGTTGACCGAGTGCATCACCTCGCCCGAGCTGATCTGCCGGATGCTGGAGTAGCCTGCCGGACTCGTGACGATGTCGTAGTCGCCCAGGTGCTTGGTGCGGGCCAGGCCGCGCTTTTTCACCGGGTGGATCACGTTCTCCTCGTCGCTGCGGCCGAGCTCCGTCCGGTTCTTTTCATAGAACGCGATGAAGTCGTCGCGCAAAATGGCCGCGCGCATGTCGCGCATCAGCCGGTGATAAAAGGCGAAGTTGTGGATGCCGAGCAGATGCCAGCCGAGCATCTCGTCGGCCTTGACCAGGTGGTGCAGGTAGGCCCGGGAGTAATTCCGGCAGGTCGCGCAATCGCAGCCGGCCTCGAGCGGGGCTTCCGCCAGCTTGTGGGTGATGCGGCGCAGCTGCACCTTGCCGCGGGCGGTGAAGGCCACGCCGCGCTGCGCCAGCTGGCCGGGGATGATGCAGTCAAACATGTCCACCCCGCGGTGCACGGACTCGAGCAGGTCGAGCGGCGTGCCCACCCCCATCAGGTAGCGCGGCCGGTGCGGCGGCAGCTGGTCGGTCACGAAGCCGGTGAACTCGTACCGCTGCTCTGCGGTTTCCCCCACGGCGAGGCCGCCGATGGCCAGGCCGTCAAAGGGCATTTCGCGCAGGAAAGCGGCGCTCTTTTCCCGGAGATCATGGTGGCAGGCCCCCTGCACGATGCCGAAGAGGGCCGCGGGCGAGTCGCCGCGGGCCTGCAGCGAGCGCTGGGCCCAGCGGTGGGTCAGCGCCATGGCGGCCTCCGCCTGCGCATGGGACGCGGTGGACGGGATGCACTGGTCGAGCACCATCATGATGTCGCTGCCGATGGTCTTTTGCATCTCGATGCTGGATTCCGGCGACAGCATGTAGAAGTCCCCGTTGACATAGCTCTGGAAGCGAGCCCCCTCCTCGTTCATCGCCCGCTCCGTCGGCAGGGAGAAGATCTGGAACCCGCCCGAATCGGTCAGCACCGGGCCGGCCCAGTTCATGAACCGGTGGATGCCGCCGAATTTTTTAAAAACCTCCGAGCCGGGGCGCAGCAGCAGGTGATAGGTGTTGGCCAGCAGCACGGTTGAGCCGGTCGCCTTCATGGTTTCGACCGTCTGGGCCTTCACCGTCGCCTGCGTGCCGACCGGCATGAACACAGGAGTCTGCACCGGACCGTGCAGGGTGTGCATGGTGCCCGCGCGGGCCTTGGAGCCGCGGGCGGTTTTTTCCAGGGTGAATTTCAGGCGGGACATGGGGCGGCGGAAAAGTGGGTTGGGACAGTAGGGGGAAGATTTCGGCCGATGCGAAGTCCATTATTCCCGGCAGGGCATGCATCATGATCGTATATGCTGTAGGAGGGGCTTTATGCCCCGATTTCGACGCCAGTTATCGGGGTATAAAGCCCCTCCTACAGAGATAGCTCCGCCATCCTCCGGTCGAGGCTTGCGATTTCCTGCGGTCGGCGCCGACACTGGCCGGCGCATGATTTCTGGCCGGAATATCGTTATCTGGGTGCTCGGCGGCCTCGTGGTGCTGGCCCTCGCGGCCGTCGCCCTCTGGCGCACGTCCGCCGCGCCGCCCCTGCCCGCCCTGGCAACCTACCCCAATCTCCCGGCCAGTTTTCATCAGGCCCTGCAGGTGGCGCGAACGACGGCGGACGCGCGGCCCCGCGACCCGGCGGCGTTGCGCCAGCTGGCGCGCCTTTACCAGGCCAACCGGTTGTTCGCCGCGGCGCGGACTTGCTATGCGGTGATCGCTGCCACCGGCGCGGGCCTGCAGGCCCGGGATCATTACTACCTCGCCGACTTGGCGCAGAGTGAAAGCGACCTCGTGGGGGCGCAGGCTGAGTTGCGGGCCGTGCTTAGGACGGAGCCCGGTTATATGCCGGCGCGCGTGATTTTGGCCGAGGCCCTGTTCAAAACCGGCCGCGAGGCCGAGGCCGCACAGGAATATGCCGAGATTTTGCAACGCGAGGCGCATCAGCCCCAGGCCTTGCTGGGCCTGGCGCGGATCGCCTTGCAGCGGGGCGATGAGGCCACCGCGGTGTCCCGTCTGGAGACCCTGCGGGAATTTCATCCGGAATTCTCCTCGGGTGCGGCCTTGCTGGCGCAGGTGCTGGGCCGGCGCGGCGATACCGAACGGGCGGCGGCGCTGCAGCAACTCAGCCGGCAAATCCACGATCCGGAGTTGGTCGACCCCTGGCATGACGCCCTCCTGGCGGAATGTTATGACAGCCAGCGGCTCGCCATAATGGCGGAGCAGCTCCTGATCACCGGGCGGGCGACCGAGGCCCAGCATTTCCTCGCGCGGCTCGAGTCCTTGGACCCCCAGAGCTGGATCCCCGCCGCCGTGCGGGGCTGGTCGCTCGCACAGGCGGGACAGCACCCCGAGGCGGTGCGGGAGTACCACCACGCGCTTGACCACGGGGGTGACGCCGACCGGATCTGCCCGCTGCTGGAAGCCTCCTTGCTGGCGCTGGACCGCGCCCCGGAAGCGGCCGCCCTCCTGGCGGAATATCATGCAAAGCGGCCCGACTCGATCCCGATCCTCCGCTCCTATGCGGAGGTGGCGATCTGGCAGGGTAACGAAAAGCTGGCGCGAGTGCTGCTGACCAGACTCGTGCAGGCCGAGCCCTATCTGCAGGCGCCCAACCTCAGTCTGGCGCGGATTCTGTGGAAAGCCGGTGAGCACGACGAGGCGGCCCGTTGCCTGCAACGGATCGTGCAGGTGTATCCCGCCGACATTGATGCCCGCGGCATGCTGGCCCAGTATTGGCTTGAGAAGCCCGATCCGCCTTCGGCCATCAAGCCGTTGGAGCAGGCGATCGCCCAGTTGCCCGCGACGGATCCACGGAGACAGCAGCTGACAACCATGCTCGGGCTGGCTTACCGCCTGACCGGCAACCTCGCGGCCGCCCGGGGGAATTATGCGGAGGCGGTGCGTCTGGCAGATTTGGCGATCGCTCAGCGGCCCGAGGAGTTGCCCGCCTATGCGCTCAAGGCCCAAGCTTGCCTGCGCCAGAAAAAATTTCCCCCGGCGGTGGACGCCTTGGAAAAGATGCTGACCCTCGCGCCCGGGGACCCGACGGTGCTCCTCCACCTGGGGGATGCCTGCTATCTGGCCGGCGATGTCGGAAGAGCGCAGGCGTTTTGGGGTGATGCCCGCCAGCGCGTGGCGGCCGACGAACGTGAACTGGCCGCCGCTCTTGACCTCCGGCTGAAAAATCCCGGTTCTGTCAACCTGCTCCCATGACCCGCACCCCACTGAAAATCGCGGCATTCCTACTAGTGGCCGGCCTGGCGTTGTACTTTGTGAGCCAGTCCCGGTCGCCCGCGGCACCCGGTAGCCGACCCGCGGTCCTGGGGCTGGGTTACTATACTTCGCGGCCGATCGGCCGCGCACCCGACGGCATGCCTTGGATATCGGATCTGCTGATCGTTGACCTGGACGGGGACGGCCTGAAGGACGTCCTGGTGTGCGACGGCCGCCTCAACAAGGTCACCTGGATCCGCCAGGTCCGGCTGGGAGTTTTTGAGGAACAGGATATCGGGGAAAGCGTGGCGGGCCCGGCCCACGTGGAAGTGGCCGACCTGAACGGCGACGGGCATCTCGACGTGCTCGTCGCCTCGATGGGCGTCATTCCGCCGAGCAACGTGAAAAAAGGAGCCGTGGTGCTGCTGGAAAACGACGGCACCAACCACTTCACCAACCGGGTCCTGCTGGATAACGTGGCGCGCGTGACCTACGTGGCGGCGGCGGATTTCAACAAGGATGGGCGCCCCGACCTGATCGTTGGGCAGTTTGGCTACCTTGAGGGGGAGATCCGCTGGATGGAGAATATGGGGGACGGGAAGTTTGCCAGCCATCCCTTGCTGGATCTGCCCGGAACGATTCATGCGCCGGTGGCCGACCTGACCGGGCGGGGTAATCTCGATGTGGTCGCCCTTGTCTCGCAGGACTCCGAGGAGGTCCACGCCTTCATGAACGATGGCGCCGGCAATTTCCGCGACCGCATCCTCTACGGTTCCACCAACAAGGATTACGGCAGCAGCGGCCTGAGCATCGGCGATGTCAACCAGGACGGCCGGCCGGACATCCTCTACACCAACGGCGACGGCTTCGACTACGGTACGCCCGGTCCGCGGCCCTGGCACGGCATCCAGTGGCTCGAGAATCTCGGCGACGGTAAATTCACCTACCACCGGGTCGCGGATTTTCCCGGCGCGTACAGCCCGGTGCTGGCGGACCTCAACGGGGACGGGCTCCCCGATCTGCTGGCGTGCAGCGGCTTCAACGATTGGAGCAATCCCGCGGCGGTTTCGCTCATGGCCTTTGAAAATGACGGCCACGGGCAGTTCACCCCCCGCACCCTGGCCCATGAGCCGACGCACCTGATTGTGGTCAAGGCGGCCGATCTGTTCAATGACGGCCGCATCGAGCTGGTCACCGGGGCGTTCATGTTCAATCCCTCCGGCGGAAAAGTTTCCCGGATCACGCTGTGGGAGCCGCCGGCAAAATCGGGCAAGGCGGCGGGCGGGCACAAATAGCCCTCAGACAAAGCGGATTTTCCTCGTAGCGACAGGCCTCCGTGCCTGTCGGCAGGGACGGCATGACCGAACCCGACAGGCAGGGACGCCTGTCGCTACCGATTCAGGCATTTTACCAACCCGCCCTGCTCATTTCACCCCCGCCAGCTCCGCCGTGATCAGCTCGCGCGTCCGTGCCTTCGCGTCCGCGAGTGGCAGCTCGCCCTTGTCCAGTTTTGCCAGGAAGATTTTCTGCGCGGCATAATCCTTGTTCACCACGCCGGCCTTGCTCTGGAGCATGCGCCAGGCCTTGCGGCGCTCGACGGCGAACAGGACCATCTGCCGGGTGACGGCGTAGTATTTCATCTTTCCCTCCTCCTCGGATTTGATGAAGCAGCCGAAGTTCTTGACGAAACTGCGGTGCGCGGGGTCGAAGACGTGGCGGTGGATGACGTCATCCTGGGTGATGAAGAGCAGCTGGTCGTCGAGCGGCGTGAGCTTGGCCGCCTCTTCCTCCTTGATCGGCTTCACGTGCTTCCGGAAGCGGCCTTCGGTGATGGCCCAGTGGGCGACGCCGAAGACATATTCCTCGCCGGTGCTGGCGAATTTTGTGTGCCACCAGTCGCGGTCGATGCTGGGGTTGCCCTTCAGGTCGAAGGCATCCTGGGCGGACTCGCCGCGGCGCGGGTTGAAAATGAACTCCGGCATCCCGCGGGCGTCGCGCACCAGCTTGGCCTGCTCCGCGCTCATGTTGTCGCCGACGCCATGCTCGGGCTGGCAAGTCGTGTAGGCCTGGAAGAACGCCGTGCCACGATATTCCAGACCGTCGAGGATGGCCTTGTAGAGCTTGGCGGCGTTCGCCATCGAGACCTGCGCGACAAACGGCGAGCCGTGGCCGCTGGTGAAGGCCTCGGCGACATTCTTCTTCTCGATCAGCTTACCCTGCGAGGCGACGCCGAACTGGTTCATGTCGTAGCCGCCGAGCATGGTGGAGGAGTCGGAGTTCTGGCCGCCGGTGTTGGAGTAGACCTGCGTGTCGAGCAGGAGCATCTTCACGTTGGGCCGGTTCTGCAGGATGACCTTGGAGACGT
>SESE01000727.1_pt1 | contig 13632 bp, 9 predicted proteins | sample 3171371 | NCBI WGS metagenome assembly SESE01 (sample SAMN06051881, study PRJNA518727) | freshwater metagenome | biome: subpolar coniferous forest; feature: holomictic lake; material: water; isolation source: holomictic Lake 442, 13 m depth | place: Canada: near Kenora, Ontario | collected... | reverse complement strand
CATTCATCAGCTCGATCTTGCGGCGGTGGTTGCCGAGCAGCGGGGCCAGGCGGCGGCGGATGCCCAGGTTAATGCGCGCCTGCGGGTCCTTGGCATAGACCCGGTACATATAGTCGCGCTCCTCCTCCGTCACCATCTCCAGGGTCAGCTCATCGTGGTTGCGCAGGAAGATCGCCCACTGACAACTCGCGGGGATGGAGGGCGTCTGGCGCATAATCTCGATGATCGGGAAGCGGTCCTCCTGATAGACGGCCATATACAGGCGCGGCATCACCGAAAAATGGAAGGCCATATGGCACTCATCGCCGTCGCCGAAATAGGCCACCAGATCCTCGGGCCACTGGTTGGCCTCAGCCAGAAACATACGCCCAGGGTACTTCGCGTCCATCTGGCGGCGCAACTGCCTGAGGAAGTCGTGGGTGGCGGGCAGGTTCTCGCAGTTGCTGCCCTCGGCCTCGTAGAGGTAGGGAATGGCGTCGAGGCGCATCCCGTCCACACCCATATCCAGCCAGAATTCCATGGCCTTAAACAGCGCCTTATGCACCGCCGGGTTCTCGAAGTTCAGGTCGGGCTGGTGGCTGTAGAAGCGGTGCCAGTAGTACGCCCCGGCGACCGGGTCCCACGCCCAGTTGCTGCTCTCGAAGTCCTTAAAGATGATCCGCGCCTCTTTGTAGACCTCGGGCGTATCCGACCAGACGTAGAAGTCGCGGTAGCTGCTGCCCGGCTTCGCGTGGCGCGCGCGCTGGAACCAGGCGTGGCGGTCGGAGGTATGGTTACAGACCAGCTCGGTGATCACGCGCATGCCGCGAGCGTGGGCCTCGCGGATGAGCGCGCGCACATCCTGGATGCTGCCATAGGCCGGGTTGACGTCGTTATAGTCGGCGATGTCGTAGCCGTCGTCACGCAGGGGTGAGGGGTAGAAGGGCAGCACCCAGATCGCGGTGATACCGAGATCCTGGAGGTAGTCGAGCTTGCTGATCAGACCTTTGAAATCGCCGATCCCGTCGCCGTCGCTGTCGCAGAAGGTGCGAACGTGAACCTCGTAGATCACGGCGTCTTTGTACCAGAGCGGGTCGTCGGCAAAAAGCTGCGGGTGCTTTTTTATGACCATCGTTTGCTTTCTATTGCAGGTGTTGTAGGGGCGCGGCGCGGCGCGCCCCTACCGATCCCCGCCCCCTGGTGTCCCCTTGCCTACGAGTAGAACTCGAAGCCGCGCTCATCGCGCACGCGCCGGCGGATGCGGAAGACGTGTACCGGCGTGATATAGGGGTTCAGTTCCACATAGTTAAAGCCATCGCTCCAGATGTAGCGCATGTCGCGGATCTGGTCGTGAACCTGGACCGGCCCGCTGAGCCCCCAATCCTCCAGCGGCAACTCAACCCAACCGGACTGGGTATTCAGCGGATCGAGGCTGATCACCACCAGCACGATATTGCTCATGTCGGGGCTATGCTTGCTGTAGGCGATGATCTGCTCGTTCTCGATGTAGTTGTTCTCAACGCGGTGGAAGCGGATGCTCTCGTTAAACTGCAGCGCCTCGTTCTCACGGCGGGCGCGGTTGAGCGCCGCGATAAACCCCCGGATACTGCGCGAGTCGTCGAGGTTCCAGGTGCGCTGCTCATACTTCTCGTTGTTGCGGTACTCCTCGCGGCCCTGCACCGGCATATGCTCAAGCAGTTCGTAGGCCGGGCCGTACATGCCCCAGCTCGCGGCGAGCGTGGCGGCCAGCGCAGCGCGGGCGTAGAACGTGCCCCGGTGGCCGGCGTAGAACTGCGGCGTGAGAATATCGTGGGTGTTCGGCCAGAAGTTTGGCCGGAAGAACTCCTTGACCTCGCTCTGGGTCAACTCGGTCATGTACTGGGTCAGCTCCCACTTGCTCGTGCGCCAGGTGAAGTAGGTATAGCTCTGAGTGAAGCCGAGCTTGGCCAGGCCATACATCACCTTGGGCCGGGTGAACGACTCAGAGAGGAAGATTACCTCGGGGTGTACGGCCTTGATCGCGTCGATGCACCACTCCCAGAAGCGGAAGCTCTTGGTATGCGGGTTATCCACACGGAAGACCTTCACGCCCTGCTCGATCCAGTAGTCGAAGGAGTGCTTCAGCTCATACCAAAGGCCCTGCCAGTCCCTCGTCTCAAAGTCGAAGGGATAGATATCCTGGTACTTTTTAGGCGGGTTCTCGGCATACTGAATGCTGCCGTCGGGGCGGGCGCGGAACCACTCGGGGTGCGTGCTGACGTAGGGGTGGTCAGGCGAACACTGGAAGGCGTTATCGAGGGCCACCTCGATGCCGTACTGCTCGCGGGCCACGCGCACCAGCTCGCGGAAATCCTCCAGACTGCCCAGTTCAGGGTGGAGCGCGAGGTGGCCGCCCTCAGCCGAGCCAATCGCGTAGGGGCTGCCGGGCTCGCCGGGCTGCGCGCTGGGCGCATTATCCTTGCCCTTGCGGAAGGTCGTCCCAATCGGATGAATGGGCGTCAGGTAGAGGACATCGAAGCCGAGATCGGCCACATAGGGCAAGCGGTTAATCACATCGCGGAAGGTGCCGTGGCGAGCGGGATCGGGCGAGGCCGAGCGCGGGAAGAGCTCGTACCAACTGGAGAAACGGGCCAGGGCCGGATCCACCACCACCGTCAACTCGCGCTCGTAGACCGTCGCATAGTGACGCGGGGCGTGGACCGTCATCAGGCTCACCAGGCCGGGGGCGAAGGCGGCCGACTGGTCGCCGTCGCGCAAGGCGGCCTCGTAGGAGCGCAGGCGGATAGCCGCATCATCGGGGGCGTGGGCGGCAGCGTCGGCGACCAGGTCGGCACCGATCAGCAGGTCGACGCGCACATCCTGGCCAGCCTCGATACGCCGCTGCAACTGGTGATCCCAGGTCTTAAAATGATCGACCCAAGCCATCACGGTATACGTGTAGCGCCCGATCACATCCACGGTAAAGCTGCCGCGCCAGCGGTCGTTGAGCAAAGCCTCCATCGGCGACTCAGACCAGGCGGGGGCACCCTCGCGGCGGTAGCGCACCACCGCGCTAAGGATGTCGTGGCCGTCGGCGAAGGCGTCCACCTCAACCAGCACCGGCTCGCCGGGGGTACGCTTAATCGCATAGCGCCCGGCGTCGATCTCGGGCTGGAGCCGCTCCAGCACCACACGTCGACGGCCCTCGCCGAGGTCGCCCAGGTCATTCGGGCGCTGGCTGATCGGCACCACCAGCTTCACCATGGGTTCAGTTGCCTGCGCTGGCATCTCCATCTCCTTAAAAAAATAGCTGGCGACCGCAGCCCCAGAAAAAAAGATATGCTCAGATCACCGGCAGCCGCAGCCGGTCAAAAACAACCGCTGGCGACGGCGCGCCGCACCCACTCTTAAGCGAGAGAGCCGCAATTTGCACGGTGATTGTACTGAAGCCCATAGCATGTGTCAAACGTGGGCTTTAGGGCTTTAGGTCTTTGGATCACGGACGACGCGAAGCGGGGCGAAAGGCGTGAACACGGAGCCGCGAATGAGTTTACGGGGTATTCATGAGGCTGCGGATAAGCTTCATGAGGTGATCGTTGACCGCATCGGCATCGCCCAGAACCTCAAATTGGCACACAAATCATACGGACGGATGGCGATCTTCATGTTCACCTCGAATCAAAGGGTGACACCTGATGCGGACGCAAGACCCTGACCTACTGCTTGGCGAGCAGGATGAGATCGAGCTCCGTGCGATAGGCCGCAAAGTTTATGAGATTACCGTGCCCGCCGCCGTCGATCTGGATAAGTTGCGTTGGCGCGCTGCTATATGCCCGCAGGCGCACACTGGAGTTGTACGGGATCAAGCCGTCATTACTGCCGTGAAAAAAGTAGATCGGGCAGCGCACCTTGCCAATCCACTGATCGCTCCGCAACGGGTACTTCAGGAGAAACATGGGGATGTAGGGCGTCCTCTGCGCGGCCAGATCGTACATGCTGACGTAGGGTGACTCGAGAATGAGCATCCGGGGCGCGTTGGTGGCAGCAAGCGGAACGGCGAACCCACTGCCAAGCGAATGCCCGTAGATAATGATCTGATCCTCGTGATAGGACTGTCGCACATAGTCATAGACGACCTGGGCGTCGCGATGGAGATCCGCTTCATTGGTGACGTCCCCCGTACTCTTGCCGTAGCCACGGTAGTCGAAGAGGATCACATCGTACGCTTGGCGGATAAACCGCTCCGCGAAGGTGTCGGCATTTCGGAGGGTGTCGGCATTGCCGTGGAGATAGAGCACCACTCCTCGGGGGTTCGGCTGGGTGAAGTGGACAAGCGCGAGTGTCGCGCCAGCGACTGGCAGAAATACTTCCGTGTAGGGGCGTGTAAAAGGGTACGCGAAGTTGTGGGCGAGTACGGTGGGGTAAAAGATGATGCGCTCCTGGTTGAGGTAGAGGCTCAGGCATACGATCAGGTAGCCGACTACAGCCATCATTGCCAGGATGCTAAGGGTCTTGCGGAGTACGCGGAGGATGAGCGCGCGCATCGTTTGTCCTTCGTACTAGATTTTGGTGCGAAATGCATCAGGATATCATGAAACAACCCTGTGCCAGCACCCATTCCCACACGGTCAGCGTCAGCGGGACGGCGACGGGTGATTGGCCGCTGAGGCTGACCGTGATCACGGCCTGGTACACGCCCGCCAGCGTATCTTTGGGGATGAAGACATCGACCCACACGGGCTGGTTAAGACCGGCGGCCACGTTGAAGGGCGCGCCCACCGCCCGCGCCGGGGTGGTGTAGGGATCGAGAAAGGGGATGAGCGGATCGGGGATGCGGGAGTCACCGCTGGGTGAGTGCTGAGGCACCTCTAGGTTGCCGTGCGCGGTGACGCTGATATTGGCAAAGTCGATGCTAGCTTCACGAAAAAAGGAGATGTGGTCGGCGGAGATAATGTGCCCCGCGCCATCGATCAGCGGGCTGGCGCTCATGGTGACGCCCGTCAGCGCCGTATGTGCGGTGACAATGATCTGTGCGGCCGCAGATGCTCCCCACTTTGGGGTCAAATCGAGGGCTGAAATGCCAGTTGCGAAGCTGGAGGTCATCCATCAGGCGGGAGCGACGTCGTAATATCGTAGACGAGTACCTGCACATCGAGCCCCTCGCCGGTGAGCAACTGGAACGCTAGGTCTTGGGTCGCCGCTTTGATCGCATGCTCATCAGCCGTAGGCGCATATGCGCGGATGCGCGCCTCCTCGGCGGACACGCGCGTGACGCGCACGACGCTACCGGAGCTGGCGGCGCTGATCCTCCGGGTGAGTTCGGCGATCGCTTGATCAAGGGTCATGGGTATCCTCCAGGGAACACGAGCAGCTTGTCGCTGTGATGATACAGGGTGTTCGGTGGGAGGGGTTCGGGGAGGGGCCTGTCTCTCCCCGAAAAAACATCCCCACGTGTACGGTCGTGCGCCGCTAGATAATATTCCGCTCCGTGCCAGCCGCGCCGCCGGCGAAGCGGTCGATCCGCAGTTCGTCGATATTAATCGTGTGGGCACGGCCATCGAGGATCTCCTCCGCCATCAGCATGCCGCTGGCCGGGGCGTGCATGATCCCGTGGCCGCTGAATCCGCTGGCGTCCACATAGCCGCCCAGGTCAGGGTGGCGGCCCAGGATAGGGTTGTTGTCGGGCGTGATCTCGTAGAGTCCGGCCCAGCACTGCTGCTCGGCGAGGCTGGCCTGCTCCAGGATGGGGAAGCGGGCCAGCCCGTGATCAAGCATCTGGTCGAGCCACGTCCAGTCCACCGTGGTATTGTAGCTGCTCGGCTCGGCAGGGTTCGACTCGCCCATGAGGATGCTGGCCCCCTCGTGGCGCATGTAGAAGCCGCTGCCCACATCGATGATCAGCGGGATGGGGCCGGGGATCTGCGGGAACGGCGTGGTCATGAAGACGTTGCGGCGGAAGGGGCGCACCGGCACCGCGAGGCCGGCCAGAGCGGCCACCTCGCCGGCCCACGGCCCGGCGCTGTTCACCACCAGATCGCAGCCTATGCGCCCCTGGCGAGTCTGCACGCCGCGTATGTGTCCGGCCTCAACCACAAAGCCGGTGGCCGGCGTGTCACGCCGGATGCGTACACCCATGCGCTGGGCCGCCCGCAAGTAGCCCATCGCGATGCCGTAGGGGTCGCAGTAGCCATCATCGGGGCTGAAGGTCGCGCCTACCAGGTCGTCGATGACCATTTGCGGCACAAAGCGGGCGGCCTCGGCGGGGCTGAGCAGTTCCACGTGTACGCCCAGATCGCGCTGGAGCGCCGCCGCCGCCGTATATGCCTCCCATGTCGCGGCGTCGTTCACCAGGAACAGGTAGCCGACATGGTGCAGATTGGCGTACCCGCCCGTCTCCTCGGTGAAGTGGCGCAGCCGCTCGATGCTGTAGCGCGAGAGCAGGATGTTGGTAGACATCGAGAACTGGTGGCGCAACCCGGCTGCCGAGCGGGCTGTGCTGCCGCTCACCTCGGCCTCTTGCTTCTCTAAGATCAGCACATCAGTGCAGCCGCGCAGGGCTAGGTGATAGGCCACGCTGGCCCCGACAACCCCCGCGCCGATGATCACGACTTGTGCGCCGCTCGATCCCATCGCATATCTCCCGCTCACACATAGCACAGACGCCCCGCCAGGCAGGGCGGTTGCAAAGCCGCCTCCGGCGGGGGTTTGGGGGTGGCTTTGCCACCCCCGAAAGATCTTTTTTTATTGGTTTTTGGCGGCGAATCCGCCAAAAACCAATAAAAAGCTAGGTCTGGGGCGCAGCCCCAGCAACGTTGCATCAGCCCTGCCCCACCAGGGCGTCCCTATCCGCTATTATACACGAACAGGTATTGACCCGATCTTTTGTGGTTGGTTTAGCTAGGGCGGTTGCAACGTCGCTGCCGGCGGGGGGGTGGAGGTGGCTTCGCTACCCCCGAGAGATCTTTATTGTAGCATAGGTGGTCATCCCGCATCCCAGTACTCGCGCGGCCAGATGGGCCACCAAGATGGGGGAGAAAGGGACTATTGAAGTCACTGGCCTCGATAGCGTATGCTACAGATGACAGATGGGCGCGGCCCCAAAGGAAACGGCTTGCGAATAAGCCCCGGATAACCACTCCGCACTTATTCCCCTTTTACCCCTGAATTCTCCTACCTCCCCCGCGCCGCTTGCCGAAAGGCCGATGGGGCAGCGCCAGTCTTGTACCAGCGATAAAAACGGCGGCAGGTTCCCTGCCGCCGTTTCGTTGTGTAGGGTAGCTATATATCAAAGGGGGCGTGGGGATCATCCCACGCCCCCTTTGGTTGATCCACCCGCAAGACTCAGCTTTCGGCCCGCACCCCGAGGATAATGCTGCTCCCGTGCGGGATGAGATCTCCGTTATTCAGCCCCCGCCCATCCTTGATCTGGGCGCTCACCACCTGGCCGGGCGCATACGTGTCAAAGTCAGGTAGCCGGTCGCGGCCCTGGAGATCAACATACTCCAGCTTGATCCCGCTGGTGCTGGCAAGAATGGACTCCGCCTCGGCGCGGGTCTTGCCGATCACATCGGGGAAGCGCACCACATTGCCCAGGCTCACGTGAATCGTCACCGTATCGCCCTGGGAGATCCGCAGGTTGGCGCTGGGTGACTGGGCGATCACAAAGTCAGCGTCCACGCTCAGGCTTGGCACCTCAATCACCGTGACCTGTAGCCCGAGGGCGGTCAGTTGCGCGCGAGCGGTCTCGGCGCGGGCCTTCGTGACATCGGGCACCGTCACCAGCGCCGGCCCCAGGCTAACGGTGTAGGTCACGAGCTTGCCCGGCTCCAGCAACTCGCCGGGCGACACCATCTGGCTGATCACGAGACCCTGGCTAATCGTCGGGCTGTTCTCGGGCTGCGGGGCGGGCACGAGCTGGAGCTTGAACAACTGATCCTGGGCGGCGCCGTCGCTTAGGCCCACCAAGGTCGGCACGCTGACCCGCAGGTCGGGGGTGGCGCTGGGCTCGCCGATGGGAGTCAAGTCACCGGGTCGAATGACGCCCGCAGTGGGCCGGGTGCCGCCGTCCAGGCTGCCGAAGAGCCGGTTCAAGGTACCGGTGCTGAAGAGCAGCACCATGCCGAGGACACCGGCGAGGATGAGCATGCCCACCAGGAAGATCCCGCAGCCCAGGCCGTCTTGGCGCGGGGCGCGGGCGGGGGTCTGCCGGAGTATGGGGATGCTGACCCGCCCGGTGCCGCCGGTGCCGCCGGTGCCGCCGGTGCCGCCGACCTGGCGCGGGGGGGGCGGCGGGGCGGACTGGCCGCGCTGGGCGGGCCGGTCGTTGCCGACGACCGGGTTCACCTGAGTCTCCTGCTGCGCAACCTGGGCGTAGCCAACAAGAAGCTGCGAGAACTCGATGGCGCTACGCGGGCGGCGGGCGGGATCCTTGTCCATAGCCCGCAGGATCAGCGCCTCAAGCTGGGCGGGGATCTGCGGGTTGATCCGGCGCGGCGGCGGCGGATCCTCAGTGACGTGTTTCATGGCCACGGCAATGGCGTTGTCGCCCTTAAACGGCAGCCTAGCCGTGAGCATCTCGTAGAGTACCACGCCGAGCGCGTAGATATCAGACTGGGCGGTGGCTTGGCGGCCCTGGGCCTGCTCGGGCGAGATATAGTCCACCGTGCCGAAGGAGACACCGGTTTCGGTGAGGGCGGTGCTGAGATGGCTCTTGGCGACGCCAAAGTCGGTGATGCGGGCCTGGCCACCATCGCTGGTGACGATCACGTTTTGGGGTTTGATGTCGCGGTGAACCATACCGGCCTTGTGGGCGGCAGAGAGGCCACGGGCGATCTGCCCGGCGATCTCGACGGCGCGGGCAACCGCGAGGGGGGCCTCGCGGTTGATCAGCGTCTTTAGGTCGGTGCCCTCGACATACTCCATGACGATGTAGTGGATGTCGCCGTCCTGGCCAACATCATAGACATCGACGATATTGGGGTGGGCGAGGATGGCGGCGGCCTGGGCTTCGTGGCGGAAGCGTTCGAGGAAGTCGGCATCGAGGCTGGTATGGCGGTGCGGGATCTTAATCGCGACGCGGCGATTTAGCCGCAGGTCGCGACCAGAATAGACTCGGGCCATGCCGCCCTCGCCGATCTTGCGATCAAGCTCGTAACGGCCATCGAGAACTTTCTGCTGCATCGGGGTTACATCTATAAAATACTGGCCGGGCGTAAATGTCCGATGGGAGGAGTTCGGGGAGGGCTTGCCCCTCCCCGAAAAAACACCCACCGGATTCTTTAGCGGTAAGCTACTACAACCGAGGCCGAAAGGCTACTTTGTAAGGACGCTGATGGCGCGGCTCGACCAGCGTATCCAGGCCGGTCGGCCTCCCCACTCGCTCCCAACGGTACGCACCGATCGATGGCCCCGCTGCGCCCATTATGGCACGGTGCGCTATGGGGCGTCAAGCTGAGGCGGGGGAGCCTCAGGGCGGTTGCAACGTCGCTGGGGCTGCGCCCTAGATCTCGCTTTTTGTTGGTTTTTGGCGGCAAAGCCGCCAAAAACCAACAAAAAAAGATCTTTCGGGGGTGGCTTTGCCACCCCCAAACCCCCGCCGGAGGCGACTTTGCTCATGCCCTGGGGGGAGCCTCAGGGCGGTTGCAACGTCGCTGGGGCTGCGCCCTAGATCTTTCGGGGGCGGCTTTGCCACCCCCAAACCCCCGCCGGAGGCACCTGGATCGCGAACGGCGCGAACGTGAAGCTTTGGATCGCGAACGGCGCGAACGTGAAGCTTTGGATCGCGAACGGCGCGAACGCGGGCGAACGGCGCGAACGTGAAGGCGCAGGGACGCGGGCGTTTGATCAGAGTTGGGGTGTCTGTTTACAACAGACACCCCAACTCTGATCTTTTACCGCCTAATCCGCGCGCGCAGGGCGTCGAGGAAGAAGCCGAGAGCCTCGACGCGCAGGGCGGCGCAGACACCGAGGTAGAGCAGGCCGCCGAGGCCGCCGGCGAGGGCTACCTGGAGCAAGGCGGGCGCGCCGCCGAGCAGGGCGGCGGCGGCGGTGACGGCGGCGGCCATGATCACGCTGGACAGGAGACCCTTGGCTGCTGCCTCGCCGAGACGCTGCCCGCCCATGGGCACGGCGCGGGCGAGGAGCCATGCGGCGATCAGGGCGTGGCCGACCCATTGGGCCGAGTTGCCGAGAACCAGGGCGAGAAATCCTAGCCGGGAGAGGGCCAGCAGGGGCAGGGCGACCAGCAGGTAGAAGCCGATGGCGGCCCCCTGGATGAGGTTCGGCGTGAGGGTGTTCTTGCGCGAGTAGAAGGCGAAGATCAGCACCTGGTCAATCGCGGCGGCGGGCAGGCCGGGCAGGTAGAAGCGCAGGGCCATCGCCGTGGCGGCTGAGTCGGCGCTGCCAAAGGCTCCGCGCTCGAAGAGCAGGCGCGTGATCGGTCCGGCGAGGGCCAGTAGCCCGGCGGTGGCGGGCAGGATGAGCAGAAGTACCACCTTGAGGCCCATGGCCAGGGTAGCCCGGAAGGCGTCCTCGTCGCCGATGGCGCTCTGCCGCGAGAGGGTGGGTAGCACGGCCAGGGCGACCGCCGAAGCCACTAGGCCGAGCGGAAACTGGATGAGCGTGGTCGCGTAGCGCATGGTGGTCGGCGCGGTGGGCAACCCCGAGGCCAGCCAGCGGTCGATCAGGGTGCCGACAATCGAGAAGCCGATGCCGAGGGCCACCGGGGCGTAGAGCCGCAGGATGCGCCGCACCGCCGGGTGCTCCAGGCTGAGACTCGGTCGCAGGCGCGCACCGCGCAGGCCGGGCAGTTGCAGGGCCACCTGGCCGACCGCGCCGACCATCGCGCCGACCGCGAGGCTGCTCACACCGAGCCGTCCGTGGAGCAGCACGATGCCCACGATCATGCCGGTGTTGAAGGCGCTGCCCACGAAGGCCGGTAGCAGGAATTTCTGCCGGGCGTAGAGGATGGCGGTGGTCAGCCCCGAGATGCCCATGAGCAGCACGGCGGGCATGAGCAGGCGCACGAGGCCGGTGGTCTGGTCACGCAGGTCCTCCTGGCCGGGCTGCACCAGCAGGCTGACTACCGCCGGAGCCTGCCAGACCACCAGGGCCGTTAGGAGGGTGAGGGCGGCCAGGGCGATGCTGACCACCCCCGAGACCACGCGCCAGAACTCGTCCTGGTCGCCCTCGGCGTACTCGCTAAACACCGGCACGAGCGCCGCGCTCACCGCCCCGTTGATCAGCATGTCATAGACGGTGTTCGGCACCGTCCACGCCAGGGTGAAGGCGTCGGTGGCGGTGCCGCGACCGAAGTAGTAGGCGATGGTCGGCTCGCGGATGAGGCCGAGGGCGCGGCTGGCGATGCTGCCGATGCCGATGAGGAGCGCGGCCACGGCCACACGCCTCATCGCGCCGCCTGCGGCGGGCTGAGTTTGCTCTGTGCTCATTATTCCGCACGTTATTCCGCATGATTCGATATGGCACAGATATGACCCCGGCAAAGCCGGGGCCATATCTGTGCCATATCGATCAGATTATTCTCCACCGGCGGTGGAGGTGGCCTCGCCGGTGAACTGGGCGACGATCCGACGCAGCGAGCGCGATTCGGCGGCGAAGGTCGCCGGGGGGCGCAGATTAACAATGGTGGAGGAGTCGATCGCGTAGCGCAGCACCTCATCGGCGTGAAGGTCGCGGGCGAAGCCGGCCATGGCCAGCATCGTGCTGTGGCCCATATCCGTCTGCACGTAGCCGCGCAGGGCGCCGGTGTAGTCATCTAGGCTGGTGAGTTGCTGGAGCAGGCCACGCTCGCGGACGCGGTTGAAGATCGCCATCAGCACCAGCTGCTGGCGCTGGTTGCGCCCGAAGTCGCTGTCGGCGTGGCGGGTGCGCGCATAGATCAGGGCGTTCTCGCCATCGAGTTGCTGCAGGCCGGCCGGGAAGCTCACGCTGATCGTGTTGTAGTTGTCGGTGGGATAGGCCGGGTCGCTGATCGCCTCCGGCGCGTTGATCGAGATGCCGCCGAGCCGGTCGATCAGCGTCCTGAAGCCCTGAAAGTTGATCAGCACGAACTGATCGACCGCGACGCCCAGGAGTTTGGTCACGGTTGACTTGGCCAGGGCCGCGCCGCCGCCGGGGCCGAACTTCTTCTCGCCCACGGCGAACGCCGCGTTGATTCGCCCCTCGCCGCCGCTCGGGTACTTCACCCACAGGTCGCGCGGGATGGAGAGCATGCTCACCCGTCCGCTATCACGGTCGAGGCGAACGAGGACAATCGCATCGGTGCGCGTGGGCTCGGTGTCGGTGGGGCGGGCGTCGGTGCCGAGCAGCAGGATGTTCAGCGTCCGCTGTCGGAGGGTTGGGGTCGTCTCGACGCCAGGGGCATCGGAACTGGAGCCGCTTCCGGCACCTTGGGCGGCGGCAGCGGTATCTGGCTGGGGGTTGGCACCGCTCGATGAGCGGTTTGCCGATGGGGGGAGCTGGGCAATACTACCGGACGTGGGGCCGTCCGTGGGTAGCAGGATCACCACCGGCGTTACGATCATCGAGTCAATATCACTCAAAGCCTGCCGCCACTCGTAGGCAAGGCGCAACGTCGTGGCAACGGCTATCAGGCTGAAAAGGATAACGGCGCCAAGAAAAAGACGCCTGCGAGAGAACGGCATACCTCCTGCTCTCCGGGTATTCAATGCGCTGTAGTTCGATCCACTATACCACAGGTTATCGCACAGTGACGGTGGCACCAATGAGATTAGGGTGACAGGACTCCGACATCGCCCGTGCTAATCGTGTGCAGCGCCCCGACGGCATCGCGCAGGATGAGGGCACCGCTGCGATCAACGGCCTCGGCCCAGCCGATGATCGGGCCGTGCGACAATTGCACCGTAATGCTGCGGCCGAGCGAATGCAGCCGGGCGCGCCAGGCATCGAACAGCGCCTGCTCCTCACCCGCGATCAGCAGGGCGTGCCAGGCGTCCAGGTGCCGCAGCAGGGCGCGCAGCAGGGCCAGACGATCAACCGGGCGACCGGCGGCGGCGCACAGGCTGGTGGCGGGGTAGCGGGCGAGTTCCGGTGGCGGGGAGTCGCTCACATTGACGCCGATGCCGATGATCACCCACGCGAGGGCAGCGCTGTTGAATCCGGCCTCAAGCAGCACCCCGGCGGCCTTGGCGTACACGCCATCGCCGGTCGGCAGCAGCAGGTCGTTCGGCCACTTCAGCATGGCCGCCAGCCCAGTCTGCTCGGCCACGGCGTCGCAGAGGGCGACCCCGGCCATCCAGACGAGGCTGAGCGCCCGCTCAGGGGGTAGCCAGCCCGGCCGCAGGGCCAGCGAGAGCAGCAGGGCGCTGCCTGACGGGGCCACCCAGGATCGACCGAGGCGCCCGCGCCCGCTGGTCTGCTCGTCCGCATACACGAGCAGGGGCAGCTCGTCGTCGCGCAGTTCAGGGAGCAACTGCCGGGCCACGTCCATCGTCGAGCCGACCTGCGAGTAGCAGCGCACGGTGCGCGGCAGGGTGGCGGTGCGGAGATCCGCGAGGATCGCCGCTCGATCTCGTACGTTATCACCCATACGCGGCATTCTATCAGATACCTGTCGTACCAGCGAAGCTGGCACATTTCCCCAAAACGCAGTAGAGCAAAAGGTACGCTGTCGCGGCAATGTTCGCCGGGGGGCTG
>SESE01000725.1_pt1 | contig 13683 bp, 12 predicted proteins | sample 3171371 | NCBI WGS metagenome assembly SESE01 (sample SAMN06051881, study PRJNA518727) | freshwater metagenome | biome: subpolar coniferous forest; feature: holomictic lake; material: water; isolation source: holomictic Lake 442, 13 m depth | place: Canada: near Kenora, Ontario | collected... | reverse complement strand
CGCTTGAATGCCGGTGTATGTGTTTTTAATTTCTTGGTTTGGTGTCATCGGTTTGCGCTTCTTCTAAACGGTAGAGGCCAATGAGAAATGTGCCGGCCTTGAATGGCTCAACAATAAATTTTCCGCGGATGGTGCCGTAACTAATGGTGTGCGCGGCGCCAAGTTTCATGGGCGCGGAAAGTTGCGCCTCAATGCAATCAAATGGGGTTGGTGGCAAGCCAATGCAGCAACCGTCCCAACGATTGAGAAGCACAAGAAGTTCCTTGGTTTCTTGGCCCCACAACGGCGGCGCCAGATATCCACTGATTTGCACATAGGTACCGTTGAGCATTTCTAGGCGCTTGGGCGGCGTGACGCGGGAACCGTTTAAATCCATAGTTTCGTAGGCACTTTTAAGAAGTTCCCATGTGACGCGATATGGATCAAGCTCGGTGCCAGATCCAAGAATGGTGTAGCGGCCGTCAACTTCAATTTGGTTGTTGCTGCCGCGCGTGAGAGTGGTGGGTGGCGCGGCAGTTGTGGTGGCGGTCTGCGTTTGTTGCGGCGTTATGGATTGCGTAGTTGCAGTGGTGGGTGTTGGCGCGTTGATTTGTACCGCTTGCGGAGCTGGAGCGATTTTTGTTTCTATGGTGTCGTTGAGTGAAAATTCCGTGTTGAATTTATTTTGGCCGCGCGGCCACAGAAGCGCGGCGGTTCCCGCAATTATGGCAATCACAAGAATGGATGAGAAAATTTTCATGCAGAGCGCGATTTATGGTTGGTCGTTGAAGAGATGCCGCAGAATGATGTCGGACATATCTTGGCAGGAAACAAAATTTTTGTCGGGCAATAGCGAATTTTCCGCCAGCACCACGGGCTCGAAGCCTGGCGCAAGTTGCGTGCGGCCATGCGTGCCTTTGACAAGCGACGCATTGAGTGGCGTAAGTTGCAGCGAGGTGCGAAATCCTAGGGCGCGCGTAATTTTGAATTTGGCAACGCGTAGCGCTGGCAGCGTGATGGCGGGGTCAACAAGTAATTCGCATGGGTCGTAACCAGGTTTTTTATGAATGTCCACGCAGCGCGCGAAGTCGGGCGCGCGCGCATCGTCAAGCCACCACGGATAGGCGAACCACGCGCTCGGTTTAGCCGTGACAACCAAATCGCCGCTGCGGGCATGATCAATCGCAAGCGCGGTTTGCGCGGCGCGATCAAGCACGCTTTCAACGCCAGGCAGCGCGGCGAGCACTTGCGCAACATGTTGAACGCGCTCCGCATGCGTTGGCGAAATGAATTCGGCATGACCGCGATCGTGTTGCGGCGTACCTGTGGTATCGCGCACATACACATGCGCAATTTGGTGGTCGCACACCGCGAATGCCGGCGACGTCATGGGCTCCAGCGCGTCGCGGCCAAGTTCATCGCGCACCGTAAGAAGCCCCGCTTCACGCAACGCGCGATTGAGATACACCGGTTGCGTGGCGGCTTCAATGCCATATTCACTAAGCACAATTGGACGCGCATTGCGCGCGGCGCATTCATCAAGCAGACCGCCAACAATACGATCCACCTCGCGAAGTTCCGCAGCAAGTTTGGGCGAGTTGGGACCTTCGCGCTGCAAGACATAGTCAAGGTGCGGAATATAAATCAGCGTGAGCGCTGGATCATGTTCGCGCATCACGTGCATGGCGGCGCGCGCGATCCAATCGCTGCTGCGGATGCCGGCGCGCGGACCCCAGAAATCAAACAGCGGAAATGCGCCAAGTTTTCTTTGAAGCGTGTCGCGCAGCGTGTCGGGTTGCGTGGAAATGTCGGGAATTTTGCGGCCGTTGTGCGTGTAGATGGGACGCGGCGTGACCGTGAAGTCGCAGGTGGAATTCATGTTGAACCACCAAAATAAATTTGCCGTGGTGCATTTGTTGTTGCGCGCTTTGGCTTTCTCCCACACTTTTTCGCCGTGCACTAGCGCGTTTGATTGGCGCCACAAACGCGCCTCGCCTTGCTCGCGGTCAAACCAACCATTGGCCACCACGCCGTGATCGCGTGGCGAAAGGCCGGTGATCATGCTTGATTGCGAAGTGCAAGTGACGGCGGGAAAATCTGGACGCAGAGGACGTGCCCCGCCAAGAGAGCGCGCAAGTTCACGCAAGCGCGGCGTGTTCACGCCAATGTGCCGCGCGGAAAGTCCAACCACGTTCAACACAACGGTGCGCGCGCATCCAGAGGCGTGATTGGTTGAAGTGGCGGGAGACATGTGTGTAAGAATACGGAAACATGAGTGGAACAATATGGCGCAAAAAAAGAGTGAGGAAAGAGCGAAAGCGGCTGGCGAAAAAATCTATTGGTAGAAATTACGGCGCTTCGGCTGAAGGTTTCAACTGCCCGCGACGCGCCGCTGTAAAAGCGTGGTGGCAATAAAGCATGCGATGGCCACGTACGCCAAGATTGGTTGATTCAATATGCACAAACTGCCGGCGTCCAAAAGCGAAAGCGCGGCGATCCAGTGCATTACGCCTAGGTGCGCGGCAAGCGGATGGGCGATGTATGTCAGGCCGCGAAAAAAAGCGAAACACGCGAGTGTGAGGGAAACAACATAGGTCAGGGTCATAAAGTCCGGCATGGGCGCAAGAACGCGCGTGGCGATGGCGCCCATTGGAGCAATGGACGCAATGCCTATCAACGCCGCCGCGAACATGGTGCGCGCGGATTTATGTGTTTGGATATTGTCACCAGCCGAATTTTTTCTTTGCATTTCATTTCTTGCCGCCAACGAAATACCAAAAGTTGCTGCGCCCAAAGGCAACGCGAAGAAAATTAAAATAGTCCACTCTGGTGCTTGACTGGGCGAGAGCGCAATGGCCGCAATGATGGGAACAAGCATGCGGCACATGCTCATAAGCAGCGGTCCGACAAACTTGGCAAGATGCAACATGTTGTACGCCAACACCGCGCTGCCAAGCAGCATGACCCAGGGCAGCACATCAAGTGAAACAAACGCGCATGCGATCATGCCAAGCAGCAACAAGCCAACGCCGCAAAGCAGGGCCGTGCCTGTGGAAATTTGTCCCGATGGAATTGGCCGCGTTGGCCGCTCGGAGGTGTCGACCACTTGGTCGAAGTAGTCGTTGATGGCCATGCCCGCGATATAAATGAGAACAAGACTTGTTGTGACGGCGATGACGTGCGTGATGTTTGGAAATGAATTTGGTTCGATGCTGGCGGCGACGGCGGCGCCAACCAAGACATTGCTGATTATGGTGGGCGCGTTTGAAATTCGAAAAAGTTTCATGAACGCGCCAAAACTATTTCGCCCCTCGATGGGGATTGCAGCGGAAATAGATGTCGTTGATTTTTCGCTCATGCAAGTTCACTGGCGGCTTGTGAGGCTGCCGCGCAGGTCTGAGCGTAGCGGATTTCCTGCACAATTCCCTGCTCAACTTCATGTTCGCCACAGATGTGGTCCAGGTGTGGAAGTTGCGTCCACGCGTAGGTTTCAACCTCGATCAACGGAGCGTTGGGTAGTTGCAACGCGGCATCTAATGTGCCAGTGATGGCGCTGGAAGTTGTTTCAAGGCCATTGATCATGGCGTGATGAATGGGCACGTGCCAATGGCAACGCCATTCTTGCGTTGGCGCATTGGTGAAATGATGCATGGACTTGTTGGCAAGCGTTGGCGCAAAGTCGCCAGCGAAGCGTTTCGTATTCGCCGAGTCATTGTTCAGCGGCTCAATATTGTTGTCGGCAAGATATTGTGGAATGTCGTCCCACATACGCCGTGACGCGCCAAAGCCTGAAACCACTTGATGCAAATAGCGCGGCTCATTAAATTGCGCCAACGCCAAAAGGTCCTGCTCCGAGTTGGTGCCTTTGATCGCGCTTGAAAGTTGAACACGATTGATGGCAACACCGGATTGCGCGCAGCGTTGAAAAAATTCCTGAGGCGGCTCGCCCATGACCGCGCCGTGGCACACATCAACGCAGGCGCCAATGTGGCGTCGCAAATCCACGGACGCGCGCGTTGTAGCGGGAAGACAATGCATGAAAAAACCAACAAGTTCCTCGCTGGTTTCAATGGCGCAGCCAGGTTCGGGTTCAATATCCAGCGTGATGCGCAGACCTGTATTTTGTTCAATTGCATGCAGGCGCGAAGCGATTTGCTCCAGCGCGGTCGACGCAATGCCAACAGAAGCGCCGCTTCCACTTGCGGAAAAAGTAGCGCGCCAGCCCAAAGGCAACGTGCTGATGCTGATGTGGTCGGTGCCGTCCGCGACAAGCAAAGGCAAAAGTTCCGCGACGGCCAATGTGTAGTGCGCGCGGCGGCCATCGGTCCAGTTGGGTTCATACACCGCGTGCTTCACACGCTGCGCATGAAAGTTGCCGTAGGGGAACGCGTTGATGGCGACGAATGAAATTCCAAAGTCGTTCGCTTCATCACGCAAACGCGTTGCAAGGGAAGGCTCCGTGGAAAGTTCACGAATGGACTCCGCGGAAAGCCACAGCGAAACTGGAAGCGTGGGTTGAGCAAGACTGTGGGCAATGCGCGCCATTGGTCCCGCAAGTGATTCGCGCAGTTGCGCAAGATTGCGACCTGGATGCACATTGGCGCAGTAGCCGATTGGTTTCATACAATTTCGCGGCAGGTGTGTGCGGGATTGTGTATTTATTCCACAGCCTTTTTAACTGGAGCGGCGGATTGATCCGCGGCGCCACCACCCTTGAGACCACCAGGCACTTTCGCGGATTTTTTCTTTTCGGCTCCAGGAATTTTATTTCCTAGCGCAATCGCAAGCGGTTTTTCAATTTGATTGGCTGGGCCAATCCAAGCAATTTTGCCGCCCTTTGCAATGATAAATGCGGTTGGAATAGTTCGCTGTTTTGCTGCCAACATCCAATCTCGGCTCATCGAACCGTCCGAATCAAACGCAACGCGATACTCCATTTTGTCGCCTTGTTGGGTGACAAAGGTTTGCACATTGGCCAACATTTTTTCCGCCACGGCTTTTGTATCCGTGGTTTCAGTGGGATTGTCAGCGGGCTTGTCTTTCGCGGTCGGATCTTTTTTTGTCTGCGGTTTTTCAGAAGCGGCGACACCAATCACAACCAAGTCATTTAGATTTGCTTTTTGCAACTTGGTCAAATTGGGAATGGTCTTAAGACATGGTCCGCACCACGTCGCCCAGAACTCAACCACATACACCTTGTCAGGATCAAAGGCCTTTACTTCCTCGCCCTTGACCCAAGTCTCCGCGGTGAGCGCGGGCGCTTGTGAGTTTGCAATTAAAACAGTGTTGGTGGTCGGTGGTTGCTTGACATCATCCGCGGCAAGCATGGTGAAAGAACTCAAGAACGAAATGAAAGTTGCGATTGACATTGGGGTCTCCTAGATTTGAATCGTAGCAGTGCGCGTGCTTTGACAAAAGTGGGTCGTGACAGATGCAAATTGCTATTTTTGCGCCGCATTCACCAGTTTTTCAATGATGCCAAGTCCAAGTTTCTGATCCTGGGTTCGCTCTGGATGCCATTGCACGCCAACATAAAATGATCGGTTGGCAAGACGAATGGCCTCCAACACTCCATCGTCGCTTAGAGCGAGCGTTTCAAATGGACCAGCGCTTGCAAGCGCTTGATGATGACTGCTGGTGACTTGACCAGAACCAATGGAGCCAGTGATGGAGTGAATTTTATTTCCCACATGTCGATCGCCGTTGGGAATCACGTCGTGCAAATGTTGAATAAGCGGACAGCCATTGTGCACGCCCATGAGTTGCATGCCCAGGCAAATTCCAAGCACGGGAAGAGTGGGGCGCTGATCAAGTGCGCGCAGAAGCGCGAACTCGCCGCGTTGGCGAAGGGGCGGCATGAGATCCGCTTTGGCGTGCAGTGCTTGGCCAAAGTCGCGCATATCAATGTCGTCGCCACCCGTGAGCAACACGCCGTCAAGCGCGTCAAGCGCGTCGGCCGCCAATTCTGGAATGTGCGGAATTAAAAATGGGACGCCGCCGGCTTCTTTCACGCTGTTGACATATGCGCTGTGCACAATGAAAAAAGTTTTTCCATTTTCTTCTTTCACGTTGCAGGAAATTCCTATGATTGGCCGCGCCATTGCAGTAGTTTACGCAGTTGGCGTGGGGGGTGTCTGCGCACAATGTGGCCTTTTTAGACGCGCTTACACAGAAGGCTTGTGCGCGCCATGTGGCTTAAATGGATGCGGCATGGAGCGCAGTCTTGTGGCCGCAATGAACGCGCCCGCCAAGGTGGCGGTGCAAATCCACCAACCTATGGCCACGCTGTTAGCCAACACTTCGCGCTCAATGATTTGCAGTGGCGCGTTGGCGGCAAGTTCGTCAATGGCCGCACGATTTCCCTTGGACGCTTGTTGCAACAATTCGCGCGCCGGCGCGCGTTGCTCTTGCGGCAGCGTTTGTTCAACGCGTTTGTCAATGGCGGAATCATGCGACAACAGAATGGCCGAGCCAACAACGGCCACGCCAAGTGATCCACCAATTTGTCGCAGTGTTTGCACAAGGCCACTCACTTGTCCACGTTGCGCCGGCGCCACTCGGCTCATGGAATCCGTATTCACCGGGCTCATGACAAAACCAATTCCAGTACCAAGCACAAACATGCCCGTGGCCAGCAGTGGATAATTGGCAAGCGAGGCGGCCGTGGCTTGCACCGCCATGCCAATAACGCACAAAAACGTGCCAATTAACGCTGGTTTTCGCACGCCCACGCGATCGTACAAGCGCCCCGCGAAATGAATCACAATAATGATTGGCGCCAACATGGGCAGCAGGCTGGCGCCAGCTTTCAGTGGATCAAACAGCAAAACATTTTGCGCGTAAATGCTTCCGTAAATCACCAAGCCAGTCATGGCGAATTGCGTGGCGAACAAAATTGCGGCGTCAATTGCAATGGCCGAGTCGGCGAACAAGTTCACCGCCAACAACGGTGATGGATGTTTTCTTTCCCACCACACAAAGAGTGGAAGAAGAATAACGCCCGTAAGAAGTGCGCCGACGATCGCCGGATTGCTCCATCCAAACTCGCTGCCCTGCATGAGGCCCCACACAAAAAGTGGAAGGCTGGTCAGAAGAAGAATCGCGCCAACAAAATCATTTCCGCGTTTGGGCGCGCGCACATCAACTGGGCGCGCGATGAATGTCAGCGCAATGGATACAAGCGCGATTGGAATGTTGAGCCAAAAGTTCCAGCGCCAGTTGGCGTACTGCGTGATGGCGCCGCCAATGACCGGACCCGCCGCTAGAAATAGCATGGGAATACCGGCATACACAGCCATGGCTTTGCCGCGCTCGCCGGGCGCGAAACTGTTCACAACCAAACTTGCGCTGGCAGGTTGCATGATGGCGGCGCCAAGACCTTGCAACACGCGCGCCGCGACAAGTTGCGCGCCGCTGTCGGCCAGTCCGCACCACACACTTGCCAATGCGAACAAGATCACGCCCGCAAGGAAAACTGGAACGCGGCCAAACGCGTCGGCGGCCCGGCCACCCACCGCGACAAAGCTGGCCAGCACCAACACATACGCGTTAATGACCCATTGCAATTGAAGCGGAGTGATGGCGAGATCATTTTGAATGGCGGGCAATGCAACGCCCACTACCGTTGTGTCTAGAAGAATCATGCACAAACTTCCTGTCATGGCGAACAGCGTCAGCCACTTGCGCGGGTTGATTGGATGTGCGTGTGCGTGTGCGTGCGTGGTCATGAAATAGTTGCACGCTCTTTCATGGCGTGTTGAAATAGTTCATGCAATAACACAACTGCGGTGGCGAATTTGTTTTGCGTGCGCATGTTCATGAATGAGTTGGCCTTGGCGCGTTCACGCTGAAGTTTCCGCTTTGCGAAAGGAACGCGCGCGGATTGTCAAAGCTGATCTTGTGAATGTCCGCCGCCGTGTGGCCGCGCGCGCGCATGGTCACGACAGCTTTTGGAACCGCAAGCGGATCGCTGTGCCCCCAATCGCCGGCGGAATTGATCCAAATACGCTCAGTTCCGTGCATTTCCATAATGTCGACGGCGCGCGCGGCGGTGCATTTTGTGTCTGGATACAGCGTCATGCCCGCCCACATTCCGCGCTCAAGCACCATGCGCACGGTGTGCTCCTCAACATGGTCAACCAAAATGCGCGCGGGATTTATTTTTCCGTGCGCGGCGATCGCGTCCAAGATCAGTCGCGTGCCCTTGAGTTTGTCCTCCAAGTGCGGCGTGTGGATGAGCACGAGTGAATTGTGTCGCGCGGCAATTTCCAAATGCTCCTCGAACACGGCCAGCTCCGTTTTGCTGTTGCGGTTCAAACCAATCTCGCCAACGCCAAGCACATTGGGTCGCGACAAAAAATCCGGAATCATGCTCATCACTTCGCGCGCAAAGCCGTGGTCCTCGGCCTCTTTGGGATTGATGCAAATCCATGCGTGGTGCGCAATGCCGTACGCGGCGGCGCGGCGTGGTTCGCTTTCAGTGAGCTGGCGGAAATAATCATGAAAGCCAGCGGCGCTGCTGCGATCAAAGCCCGCCCAAAATGCGGGCTCGGTCACGGCCACGCAACCCGCGGCGGCCATGCGCGCGTAGTCGTCGGTGGTGCGGCTGACCATGTGAATGTGTGGATCTATATACATATTTTTTGCGTGAATGTCTGACAGTGGTTTGAGAATGTGATGTGTTTGAAAGAGTGAATGTGTGATGTGCTTTGAGTCAATTTGCGTTGCGTAGAAATTCTCACGCCTTGTGTTGTGGGTGGGCTCCACGCGCGGCTTTGCCATCGGCGTGCGACACGGGCTCGGTGGTTGGATCGCTCCAAGATTTCAGAATGCGCTCGACGCGAGTGGGCGAAGCATCAAGCGCAATTGAAAGCGCGGCGCGAATGGCTTCAACGCGAAAGTCTGTCGGGGCATCGGCGCTAGGCGCGCGATCAAGTCGATCAAGAAACGCGGCGATATCAAGAACTTTGGCACGCGCATCAATGAATCCAAGATCGATCAATGTCGTGCGATCAAGTGGCGGCTTACCTGCTGGCGTGTTCATACGTCAAGTGTATTGCAAGCAATCACATTCATGACGGAATATTTATGGATGCATACAGGTTTTGCCGCAGCCATTTCAGATGCCTGTGGAGACCGCGAGCGTGCGAAGCATGGAGATTGCTTTGCGAAAGTTTTCGGCGCTTATGCGCGTGACTTCATGGGATGTGCCAATGGCGGTGAGTAGCGGAATAGCGAAATTGCCGCCTAAATGCTGTCGAAATTGCTCTAGACCGTGGAAAATTTCTTGAGTTGATTCAAGCAATGAATGCCACACAGGAAGTTGCAGCGATTGCAGCAGCCGAATAATTCGCGCAGCCACCAGCTGATCAAGCAAATTCAATTCAACGGCTAGGCACGCGTCAAGCGCTATGCCAATACTGACGGCTTGGCCATGGGGCACGGCAAAAGAACTGAGCGCTTCCAAGCGATGCGCGCTCCAATGTCCATGATCAAGCGGGCGCGCGGAGCCAACTTCAAATGGATCGCCACCATTTACAATATGTTCGCGATGTAGCCACGCGCTACGTTGCAGAATGGGAGCGGCGACTTTCATGTCGCGCGAAACAATATGTGTGGCGCAAGTTTCAAGTTGCTCAAACAGCGGCGCGTCTTTGAGCAGCGCAATCTTTACCGCTTCGCTGAATCCGCCCAACCAATGTTGCAAAGGAAGCGTTGACAGAAATTGTTCGTCGCACAAAACCGCCCACGGTGTGGCGAAGCAACCCAGCGCGTTTTTGTGGCCAAACATATTCACGCCGCATTTCACGCCCATTGCGGAGTCATCTTGCGCAAGCGTGGTGGTTGGAACGCGAATCATGCGCACGCCGCGGTGGGCAATGGCCGCGCCAAACCCAACCGCGTCAAGCACCGCGCCGCCACCAATGGCAATCACGGCGCCGTGGCGACTCACGCCGTGATCAAAACATATTTTGGCCACATGCTGTGCAAACTGTAATCCGTCTTTGCACGCTTCTCCACCAGGAATAATTTCAACATGCACCAAGGAAGGAAGCAAGGTGTGTGCGTTAGCCGTGTGCGCGCTGTGTTGTAAAGGAGAAATAATTTCCGCGTGCACATCTCTTGGATCGGTTGCCATAGGCGTCTGTTGCAACGCCGCAAATGCGTCCATGAGTTCATGCGAAATTTTTGGCCAACATTGCGCCACGCCAGAATCAATGAAGGCCACGCAATGTCCATGCACTTGCGCAAGCGCCGCCGCGAACGCCAAATTGCCAGGGGCCAGCACGCGATCACTCCACCACACGCGGTGCTGCAACGGCGCTGAGCATGCGGTTGACCACGCAGTGTGTGGCCAATTCATTTGCGCATTCTTAGGGAGTTGAGTTGCGGGAGTTGGAGACTTCATCACTTGTAAGAGTAGGTTTGAAATTGGCTTTGAAACGCAATGAAATATGGATTTATAAATATTGTGTGAAGGTTATTCGCAAGGTAAACACTTCGTTGAAATCCATGGATAATGCGGAAATGCTCAACGCGATTCAACTTCTTATTGTATTTATTTGCGCGACTCCTTTAGGGATCGCGCCATCACCGGCAAGCACTTGTGCATTCACTGAATGCACTTTGAAATTGCCAGTACTTGGTCGATTTCAAACTGGGTGGTGGGCCATGTCGGGCGCGGAAATTCCAGCCTACGACCCCGTGAATAAAAGATTGTGGTTCACCAACAACGCAGAAGGACTTGAAGGCATCAGCATTGCAGATCCGACCAAGTGCGAGCAATTTAAAACCATTCGTCAATATGGTCCCAACAGCGTGGCGATTAGCGGCAATGTCATCGCGCTGGCAAGTCAGCCCAAGAGCAAGGACGCGCGTGGCTCGGTGAGTTTTTTTAATCTTGATGGCAGTAAAATTTCAAAGGTTGAAGTTGGTTTTAATCCAGACATGATCAAGTTCACGCACGACGGCAAACGATTGCTTGTGGCCAACGAGGGCGAGGCGCCGGATGACGGACACAGCGACCCTGTTGGTTCGATTGGAGTTGTGGATATTTCTAACGGCGCCGAAAAACCGGTTGTGCGCGAGTGCGGCTTTGACGCATTTGAAAATCAGAAAGCGGATTTGGTGAAGCGCGGCATGCATATGGTCACGCCACACGCGGGCTTTTCACAGGAGATTGAGCCTGAATACATAGCGATTTCAGGCGACGACACCAAGGCGTACGCCACGCTGCAGGAAAATAATGCCATTGCGGTGATTGACCTTGCGCCCGGCCGTGAACGCGTGGAGCGCATTGAGCCGCTGGGCTTTAAAGATTTTATGAAGCCGGGGTGCGGCCTTGATGCCAGCGATAAAGATGGCGCGAATCACATTCAAAATCTTCCGGTGTTTGGTTTGTATCAGCCGGATGGCGTTGCTTGTTTTGAAAATGATGGCGCGCGTTATTTGATCACGGCTAATGAGGGCGAGGACCGCGAGCGCGCTGACTTTACAGAGGCGGAGCGATTTGGAAAGTTGAAGAACGCTCAAGGCAAGGGCGGTAAAAATAATTCCGCAATTGATGAGGAATCATTCGCCAAGCAACTTGGCGCGGACAACACACTGCGCGTGCAAGATTTGGCCAAGCCAGAAATCATGGGTCGCTTGAAGGTAAGCACATTGCGCGGCGACGATGATGGCGACGGCGACTTTGACCGCGTGTTCTGTTTTGGCGGACGATCCGTGAGCATGTGGAGCGTGGCGGCCGACGGTTCGATTGCGCAAACATGGGATTCCGGAGATGAAATTGAGCGCGTGATTGCGCAGCAAATGCCCCAGGCGTTCAATATGGACAGCGCGAAAAGTCCCAGTCGCGACGCGCGTAGCACTGCCAAAGGTCCTGAGCCCGAGACGCCACTTGTGGCCACCATCAACGGAGTTCGGATTTTATTTTGCGTGCTTGAGCGCGCGGGTGGAATTATGTCGTGGAATATTTCCGATCCAGCGCATCCAAAGTTTCTTTTGTATGTGAACCCGCGCGACCCAACTGTTGATTTGGACAGTGACTTGGATAAAGACGGCAAGCCCGATCACGCGGCGCAAGCGGGCGACATTGCGCCAGAGGGAATTTTATATATTGCGCCAGAGCAAAGCCCCAATGGGAAACCGTTGTTGGTGGTGTGCAATGAAGGCAGTGGGAATGTCACGATCTATGAAATTCAAGTTGTATGCCCGCAGTGATTGCTGGCGAATGGATTCCAACTTTGTTGGGAATCGCCCCGCGTGTGTTTTCAATTTGTACGTGGCCGCTTCGCACACAAGCATTCGCTGCGCTATTGTGAACGCATGAAATCCATCTATTGCGCATTGTGCATGTCAGCGCTTGTACTTGCCGCCCACTATTCACATGCTCAAAACGCCGCAGAATCCGTCAATCACGCACATGCGCCGCCAGTGTCTGGCCCCATAGTTGATGCGCCAACGGTCAATCCACTGCGCGACGCGGGCGTGGCGCAAGCCGATCGTGTGGCGGCGTTGTCCGCGATCGCAAAGCGCGATTCAATTTCTATTGCGGCCGCAACGCTGGCTGAAATTGAAGCGTGCGATGCATGCCTTGCGCGCAATGATCTTGCAAACATTCTTTGTGTGCAACCAGAGGTGGACGTGAAGGCTCTTGCGCCAACACTTATGAGCAAGGCGCTCTGCCCCGTCAATGACTCCACCAAAGATGCTCACAATAAAACAATCAGTCGATTTGTGAAGGCCGCGTGCATTCGCGCCATCTTTACGTTGCCAGAACGTGACCGTTCCGCGGATGCCGCGGCTTGGCAGCCAATACATTTGCACACCACAACCGTCCCAGGGAAAATGGCGTGGGACCCAAAGGAATTCACCGTCGCTCCCAATTCAATCGTTGCGATTGAAATGGTCAATCCAGATTCCATGCAACACAACATGTTGGTGTGCGCTCCCGGCTCGCTAAGTGAAATTGGCGTGGCCGCCGACAAACTTGGCGAGGGCGCCATTGGAAAGCAGCGGCAATATGTTCCCGACTCTGCAAAAGTGCTTGAAATCATGGGTTTAACCGCGCCAAACACCACTGGCTGGTTGTGGTTCATCGCTCCCGCCAAGCCTGGCACGTATCCGTTGGTCTGCACGTATCCAGGTCATTGGCGCATGATGAATGGCAAACTGAAAGTGCAGTAAAAAATTGGATACGCGTTGCCGCGGGTCGTACAAATTTGTGCACACTTCATTTCAAGCGGTGATATTTAGAATTCACACATGTGTGAAGGCACACATTTCGAATCACATCAATTTGAAACAAAGTGGTTTTCAGTTGATGCAGACGCAAGGCGGTACAAGCACTTGTGAAAATTCACAATCCAACGCGCACGCTTTGCCTTATTGCATCACCAAAAAACTTGCTTGCCATTTTCAACCGTGAACGGTCGCTCAAGTTTTTTTCCGTCAGGCGTGGTCAGCCACAGTAATTGATTCGCTGGAACATGCGCGAACGCCACCGCGCTGCCATCTTCTGGCGCGGCGGCCTTGCCAACTTCTTTCCACGTTCCATTGGACCAAGATTGCAGCGTGTACTCCGCGCCAGCTTTCACTGGCAAGCGAGGGCGCGTAATCAACGTGTCGTGATCTGGCGTGTCAGGACGCACCGCGGCAATTTCAATTTCAATTTCATTTTTATCCGCGGACGCGCCCGCGCCA
>SESE01000723.1_pt1 | contig 13696 bp, 7 predicted proteins | sample 3171371 | NCBI WGS metagenome assembly SESE01 (sample SAMN06051881, study PRJNA518727) | freshwater metagenome | biome: subpolar coniferous forest; feature: holomictic lake; material: water; isolation source: holomictic Lake 442, 13 m depth | place: Canada: near Kenora, Ontario | collected... | reverse complement strand
TTCCGCACCGATGATCCTGCGCATCCGGGCGTCGCAAAGCTCATGAAGCAGCCCGATGTCCTCGTGGGTGGCCCGGTGAGGGCCTTGAGCGAAGGCGACTACCCCTCCAGATTCGGGGCATACTACGCACGGCCAACGGACACTCGGGCCCTGTTCGCCGCAAAAGGCTGGAGGACGGTTGCCGCGTTCCAGGTTCGCAACCCGATTCACCGTTCACATGAATACTGTACAAAACTAGCTCTTTCACTAACCGACGGATTGTTGATTCATCCGCTGGTCGGCAAACTGAAGGATGACGATATTCCTGCCGAAGTCAGGATGAAATGCTACGAAGTGCTGCTGGACAAGTACTACCCGAAGGACCGCGTTGTTTGCCGCGTCTATCCCATGGAAATGCGGTACGCCGGCCCGCGCGAGGCGGTACTACACGCCGTCTTCCGCCAGAACTTCGGGTGCAGCCACATGATAATCGGCCGCGACCATGCCGGCGTGGGCTCATACTACGGGCCTTTCGACGCGCAGAATATCTTCGACGAAATCCCGGCCGGCGAGCTGCTGATCAAGCCCCTCAAGATAGACTGGACCTTCTGGTGTTACAAATGCCAAGGTATGGCGTCGGCCAAGACTTGCCCGCATACGCAGTCTGACCGGCTCCTGATCAGCGGCACAGAACTCAGGAATACTCTGGCAAGCGGAAAGATGCCGCCGCCGGAGTTCAGCCGGCCGGAAGTGCTCGAGATTCTGCGGCAGTACTACAGCAAGGCTGGCACGGAGGATGTGGGACGATGACACCGGAGAAGGCCGACAACATAACATGGCACCATGCGGCGGTTACCGCAGCCGACCGGGCGGAACGGAACGGGAACGCCGGCGCGGTCCTGTGGCTCACTGGGCTCTCCGCATCCGGCAAATCCACACTGGCTGTCGAGCTCGAGAAGACCCTCTTCGCGAAAGGCTGCCACACCTACATACTTGACGGAGACAACATCCGGCACGGCCTGAACAAGAACCTCGGCTTCAGCCCGGAGGACAGGACCGAGAACATCAGGAGAATTGCGGAAGTGGCCAGGCTTTTCGCCGACGCTGGCGTCATTGTAATAACGGCCTTCATATCTCCGTATGCCGCGGACCGCGAAACAGCCCGTAGACTCATGCCCCCGGGCAAGTTTGTGGAAATCTACTGCAAGTGCCCGATCAATGTCTGCGAGCAACGTGACCCGAAGGGACTCTACAAGAAGGCCCGGGCCGGCCTGCTGAAGGGCTTCACGGGCATTGACGCTCCCTACGAGGAGCCTACAAACCCCGAACTTGTTGCCGATTCCGGCACACAATCCGTTGAGACGATTGCCAAAGGAATAGCTGAATACCTCAGGAAACACGGACTGATCAAGCGTGGATAATATCGAAACACTGCGTTTAGGACGGCATCAAACAAAGGAAGAGGGAGGCATCATGAGGCTGCTGCGATCAGCAATGGTGATGAGTCTGGTGCTGGTGGGTTTCGCATCTTCAGTGACAGCGTCGGAGTTCCGGACAATGGGACCTCGCGCAATGTCGATGGGCAAGGCTTCAGTGGCCCGCCCCTCCCCTGCCTATGCTGCTTATTATAACCCTGCAGCGCTGGGAATCGACGACAGGGGTGGCATCGAGATGGCCGTTGGCGTCTGCACGCGCGATACCGGCCTTTCTGAACATCTTGACCCGCTGATTAACGCCGAATGGGACACGGCCACGGAAAACCCTAGCGGCCCGGAGGCGGCAGCCATCATTGCCGAGCTCAGGCAAGTCAAGGACACTGACGCCCTGATTGTCACCCCCAGCGCCGCCGCCGGCGTCAAGATCGGCTCTATCGCAGTCGGCATCTACCCCTCGGCCCAAGCCGTCATATATACGCATGTCGACCTCGTGAATATAAGCACCGCAATCGGGGTCCCGAACTCATTCACAGCCAATGATTCGAGAGTGTGTCTCCAGGGACTCGGCCTCGTCGAGGTTCCGCTGGCGTACGGGCACGCGTTCAAGCTGGGCCAGAGCGGCAGGCTGGGCATCGGCGGCTCCGTGAAGTACATCGAGGGCGCCACCTACGATCTTCGGGAGGGCGTGCAAATGGCCAGTTCCGAGGACCTTTCCGAGAGAATGAATGACGCCGACACACTGTCTTCAAACATCGGAGTAGACCTCGGCATCCTCTACAGGAGCGAGGGAGACCGTCTTTCCCTTGGACTCCTTGCGAGAAACCTTAACTCCCCCTCGTTCGAGACTGTGACACCAGGCGAGAGCTTCAAGGAGGACGCACAGGTTCGCGCCGGCCTGGCATACAACCTCTCGGAGCACTTTGTTTGCGCTGCAGACATTGACGTGACGGCAAATAAAACCCTGGTTCCAGGCTACACATCGCGTCAGCTGAGCGTCGGCATAGGCTACGAACGCAAGTATTTCTCGCTGCGCGGCGGGGCAACGAAGAATATCGAGGCCAGCGGGTCACCGGTGTCGTTCAGCCTCGGCACCACTCTCGGCTCCGACGCATTCCACTTCGACCTTGCCGGCTCCGTATCAAGCTCATGGGAGAACTATGAGGACTACTCGTTCCCGGTCGAAGGCGGCTTGATGCTGGCCATAGGCGGCGGCTGGTAGCCACAAAAGCTTCCAAACTAGAAGTCTCCTCTTGACAGCCGCTGCGGCTTTGTCGATGATGCCCCCCGCGAAAACCCACACTCAGGCGGTTTTCGAGGGCAGAGGCCCCGGCCGCATGAGGCGGTGTTTCCGCCTGCCTTCAGGTTTTCTTTGGAGCCTTTCGAGGACGTCACCATGAAGCCCAAGTACAGAAATATAGGTATCATTGCGCATGTGGACCACGGCAAGACCACGCTCGTGGACAAGTTGTTGCGCGAAGGCGGCGCCTACCATGCCAACGAGGTAGTGGAGGAGCGCGCAATGGACTCCATGGATCTCGAACGGGAAAAGGGCATCACGATCAAGGCCAAGAACGCCGCGATCCACTGGGGTGATCACACGATCAACATCGTCGACACCCCGGGCCATGCCGACTTCGGCGGCGAGGTCGAGCGCATATTGAAGATGGTCGACGGCGTACTCGTGCTGGTCGACGCATTCGACGGGCCGCAGGCCCAGACGCGCTTTGTTCTCAAGAAGGCGTTCCAAAACCACCTCAAGCCCATCATTGTGATCAACAAGATCGACAGAGAGAACTCCAACCCTCACCGCGTGCATGACCAGATCCTCGAGCTCCTGTTGGAACTACACGCCACCGAGGACCAGTTCAACGCCCCGTTCATCTATGCAAGCGCACGCGATGGCTACGCACTCAAGAACATCGGTGATCCACACGATGGCATGAAGCCACTGTTTGAGGCCATTATCGAACACATCCCGCCGCCGCATGCAGATCCAGCGGCCCCGTTCCAGATGCTTGTGAGCAATCTTGACTGGAGCGACTACGTCGGCAGGATAGGCGTCGGCAAGGTCCTCGGAGGCCACGTGAAGCTGGGCGATTCAATCGTCTGCATCCACAAGAATGGCAAACGAGAACGGGCTGTTGTCACAAAGCTTATGGAATTCAGCGGCACACACACGTCAGACTCCACCACCGATGGCGAGGCCGGCAATATCGTTGGAATTGCCGGGTTCGAGGATCTAGACATCGGCGAGACTCTGTGCGACTCCGAGGAGCGGGAACCGCTGCCTTTCGTCGAATTTGACCCGCCGACCATCCAGATGCAGTTCTGCGTAAACGACGGTCCGCTGGCAGGGCGCGATGGCAAATTTCTCACGTCACGCCAGGTACGCGAGCGACTCTACCGCGAGACGAGAATGAACGTCTCGCTCAGCGTCGGCGACACCGACGTGCCCAACGTTTTCCTCGTCAGCGCCCGCGGCGAACTGCAGATCGCAATCCTGGTTGAGCAAATGCGACGCGAAGGTTTTGAGCTCCTGGTATCGCGGCCCGAGGTAATTGTCCGCAGGGATGGCGACCGGTTGCTGGAGCCTTTTGAGACACTCTGGCTTGAGCTCCCCGCGGAATACATCGGTGATGTCATGCAGAACCTCGCTTCCCGCAAGGCGCAGGTAACCAATCTTGAACATCACCACAAGCATGTGGGCCTCGAGGCGGTAATCCCCACGCGCGGAATTATTGGACTTGAGACGGACCTCGTGAACGCAACCAGCGGCCAGACCGTCATGAGCCACATGTTCAAGGAATACGCCCTTCACTGTGGTCCGATCCGCACACGGCTGACGGGAACACTGGTGTCAATGGAGACTGGTGTCTCAACTTCCTATGCCCTTGACACCATTCAGGAACGCGGAAAACTCTTCATAGCCGCCGGCGACCAGGTCTACGAAGGCATGATCGTGGGAGAAAACCCGCGCGGCGAGGATATGCCGGTCAATCCGACACGGACAAAGCACCTGACGAACTTCAGGTGCCATGGAGAGGGAAAGGGCGCCATGCTCACCCCACCCGTCCGCATGTCGCTTGAACGCGCCATCGAGTATATCGCCTCAGATGAATTCGTGGAGGCAACGCCCAAGTTCATCCGGCTCAGGAAACGCATCCTCAACGCTGTGGTGCGAAAACGCTCGGCGATCGGCGAGAAGGCAGCCGCTGAGGAAGCCCGCTGAACCAAACTATCCTTTGGCCACCGGCGATTGGCCGATTACAGGCACGCTGACGCCTATTCTGCCCAGCTTGCCGTGGTCTAGCTTCCGCCTGCCGGCGAATACAAAAGCCGGCTTGACCATGGTCTTGAAGATCCGGTCATAATCAAGAGTCTCGTAGCACTGCCAGTCAGTCAGAACCACCAGGGCATGCGCGCCTGCGGCTGCCTTGTACGGATCCGGTTCAAAAGTTACCCCTCCGCCAAAACCCGCGAGATCCTGCTTGGCATTCTCCAGCGCTTCCGGGTCGCTCACCACGATATCGGCCCGCTCCTCAAGAAGCCTCCTGCAGACTCCAATAGCCGGACTTTCACGCGTATCTCCCGTGTTGGCCTTGAACGCAAACCCCAGCACAGCAATGCGCTTGCCGGCGACGGTATTGAACATCGTGCGAAGGATATTCCCAACGCAGCGCTCCTGCTGGTAATCGTTGATCACCACCACCTGGCGCCAGTATTCGGCAACCTGGTGCAGGCCATAGCTCTCGCAAAGATATACCAGATTAAGGATGTCCTTCTTGAAACATGAACCGCCGAAACCTATGCCGGCACTCAGGAATTTCGGGCCGATGCGGCTGTCCATTCCAATTGCCCTCGCAACTTCACCTATGTCGGCCTCAGTCACTTCACAGAGGGCCGAGAGACTGTTGATGGAGCTTACACGCTGGGCAAGCATTGCATTCGCAGCCAGCTTGGAGAGCTCGCTGGACCAGACATTTGCCGTGAGAATCCTGTCGCGCGGAATCCAGTGTGCGTAAATATCCACCAGCGCCTTCACCGCCGCCTGCCCTGCCGGCGTACCCGCCCCGCCGACCAGTACGCGGTCTGGCGATTCCAGATCCTGGACAGCAGTGCCCTCCGCCAGGAACTCGGGATTGGATAACACCTCAAAATGAACGGAGCCGGGACCGGAATGCAGAATGCGCGCCATGGCATCGGCTGTCCGTACTGGAAGGGTACTCTTCTCAACAACTATCTTGTCGGTCTTGGAGTTAGCCAGGATGATCCTGGCGGTCTTTTCCCAGTACTGCAGGTCCGCGGCCCTCCCTGCGCCATGCCCGAAGGTCTTCGTAGGGGTGTTGACGCTTACAAATATTATGTCGGCCTTCTCGATATTCCCGGCTACATCCGAGGAAAAGAACAGATTCCTGCCCAGGCTTTTCTTGACCAGTTCCCCAAGCCCGGGTTCGTATATCGGCGGATTTCCGGAATTCCAGGCCTTTATGCGATCCTCGTTGATGTCGACAACCGTGATCACATATCCGGGGCACTTGTGAGCAATCATGGCCATGGTCGGCCCGCCGACGTATCCCGCCCCGATGCAAAGAATGTTTTTCATAGTTCCTCCGCTTTGCCCCCAGTCAAAGAGCTGTATGACGACTTGGTGAGGCATCTTGTGCCATAATCTGGCCCGGTCTGCAATCTGCGAATTCATGCGCCGCCAACTCGCGTGCCGGCCGCGCAATGACGCCAGCACCTTTCCCGGCTCCATCACAAGACACCGGCAGGCAATGAGAATAGCACTCTTGATTTATCCCCAGGAGACAGCTACCGTCTCCGCAGGATTGGAGTCAACACACATGACGTCAGACAAGGCATGCGGCTTTGCGGACCTGGTCCGGCAGCGACGAAGTTGTCGAACCTATAAGACGGATGCTGTGCCGCCTGAGACTGTTGCTCGAATTCTTGATTCGGCGCGACTTGCGCCTTCCGCGTGCAACAAACAGCCATGGCGCTTCGCGGTCGTAACCGACCAGGCCACACGCCTGCGCCTTGTCAGGGAAGGACTCCAACCCGGCATCAGGATGGAATGGGCTGCAATCGCCCCGGTCATCTTCGTCCTGGGTATCCGAAAGGATTTCATAACTCACCGGCTTGCTCCCAGGTTGTCGGGTGTCGAGTATCCCCTTCTCGACCTTGGCATCGCCGGTGAACACCTGGTGCTCCAGGCCACAGAGCTCGGGCTGGGCACCTGCTGGATCGGCTGGATCCGCCCGCGACAGGTACGCCGGATCGTGGATTGGCCCGGCGATATCACGCCACAGGCGCTGATAACTCTCGGCTGGCCGGCGCTGCCGCCCTCTGAACCCCGCCCGCGCCTGGAACCCGGCGATATCACGAAATGGATATGAGGAAGTGCACCGCCAGATCCACTGCAGCACGCTGGCGGCCTAATTACCAAAAGTGGCTTTGCCGAACAGGTTGGGCTGGTGGCTGCCGCCGGACACAAAGGGCCACGCGTTCAACTCCTGAGCCTTGCCAACAACCCTGTTCCTGACCACCAGTATGCGCAGGCTGGTGTCCCGGCCGGGCTTCTGCGCGCCGATCGTAGCCCACGGCACAGCCATCTCCAGGGTCCACGCTCCGTCTTCCCGGCCGGTGGCTGATGTGATCACGCCATTCCAGCCGGCATTCATCCCCTGACCGTCATAGACAACGCCCGCCGCATTGATGATGAACTGGTAGTACGGTTGGCCACTCTCATCAGGCGAAACAAAGAGCTCTATCGAGTCATCCATGTACACCGCGCCATCGCGCATCCTGGCGCCGAGATGCAATGCGGCCAGTTCCGGCTCAGTGCAGCGGGCGGCCAGGTAAAGGCACTGGTCATCCCACCCCAGCCATACCGCAGCAGGCTGACTGGCGGGGCGATCGAGTTCAGGCCGGGCCAAGTGGTTGAGCGTCGCCCGCCCTTTCCACGCCGCGTCGTCAAGCTTACCATCGATTTCAGGCCGCTCTCGAATCCTGGGCATGCAGATTCCCGGCCGCGCCTGGGCCTTCAGCATCGCGTCCAGCGGCAGATTCACAGAATTCCCCGCCTCCATGCCCGACGTGCTCCTCACCTTGATGTCGCACACCGGCAGGGGAAAGAATGTCCCCGGGGCAAACAGTTCACCACGATATCGCACGTGGAACTCCGACGGCTCGCATACCCCCTTGACCACACGTGACTCAGCTACGACCGGTTCAATCGACCAGCCGCCCCGTTCTGGCAGCTTCCACTCCATGGCGACTGTGCCATCCGCATCCTTGTCCAGCCCATCAACGGCAAACAGTACACGGCTGGACAATGGATCGCTTTCAACCGTGCTGAAACTGACGCTCCCCTTGAAGTTCATATTGCGAACGACCTCCCCCAGCTTCTGGCGGAAACGCAGCTGGGTGACCAATGGCGGCACCCTGGTCGCCCCGAACCGCAGGTCAGGCGATGTTTCATCGCCGGGGTCGCCGCCGGGGACCAGACGCAGATGGACCTCATGCACGCCGGCCTCAAGCTGCACCGGGAACGTCTGCCAGCTTCCCCGACCGGTCGCCGGGAGCGCTCTGCCTCCAACGCGGACCTGTGCATTGCCGGAACTGCGTACCTGAAACTGGTAGACGTCGCTGCGGGAAACCTCCACAAGGCCTTCCAGGGCAATCTCCTGGCCGGGCTTGATGCCCGCACAGTCGTACCACGCCCTGGTCAAGTTGCTCCCTGCTATCGTTTGCGTCCTTCCTCCCGACGTTACACGGAATCCAGGCCGCGCCGACGGCAGGGCCGCCTGCTCTGCCGGTACCGCCACTGACGGTACCCCCGCGGTAACCACGCGCCACGTGTTTGTATCAACAGTCCTGCGTTCCCCGCCCCATGGTCTGCACAGCGGGTCGCCAACAATCAGCAGCTGGTATGGTGCGGCCACAGACCGGTAGAATGCCTCGGCCAGCGACGCTCCGCGTGCATAGTACACGTGGATAAACGGGGTCGGGAACTTCGCCTGGATCGCGCCCGGTTCCGTGACTGTGCCAGAGACGCCGGCTGCACCGTGCCGCGTAAACTCGGTCATCGGCGTCTGGTCGCTCAACAGGAGCAGAATGCCGCCAAAGCTGGTCAGGTTGTCGTAAATTGCACCTGGCAGGATCCTGCTGCCCGCAGCCGCGAAGTCAAATTCAGCCGTCCCCACGGTAGCTCCCGCGATATCACCACGCCCCTGGGGAAGAGGACCTTTCACTATTTCAGCCTCCACCCCCTCATTCTTGAGCAGGCGAACCGCCTCCTCGAATCCCCACTGGCGCACTCTCGTCCGGATATCGTCGCTGACGGTGTAGTAGATTGTGCCGGTCGGGCATGTTCCGTCCGCAGCCACCGCACGCTCGAGCGCCGCAACTGCTTCCCTGACCGACGTACCTCGCCCGCTGGTTGCGCCGAGCATTGTTGAGAGCATATACCGCCTGCCCGCGCCATTCGTCACCGGCATCCCCAGCGCGTCCCAGGCCGTCTGCGAACGGAAGCGTGGCACCTCCCCTGCAACGGTTCGGCCGGCGTAACGATTACTGTCCATCGCGGAGTACTCTGCAATTGAACGGGCCAACACGGCTTCATGAAGGTACGTCATTCCCGTGAGGGAGCCTCGCCCCCCGGACCAGGCCGGGACTGCGCTGCTACCGATATCGCCGCCAAGATCAACGCCAAACGGCATGTCGGCCGAGTACGCGATGCAGTCTATGGCGCCCTGCAACCCGCGGGCCTTGATGGCGGAAAACACAGGAATGAGAATCCTGTTGCGAAACTCCTCCACCCCGATCGTCTCAAAGCTGGACAACCCTGATATTACGATGACATTCCGTTCCGGAATGCCGCGGAGGTGCACATACGCGTTTGCCACTGCCGCGGAGGCCCAACTGTCCTCGTTGACCACAACAGCAACATTCTCAGGCCGCAGGATATCCTTCACCTGAGCGCCTGTTGCAATACCGGCGGTGGAAAGCAGCATAAACAGCCAATTCCTGGTCATCGTCGTTTACCCCATGCTCGCCGGGAGATGTCCCTTCGGCGTCACATCAACCACAACACTATTCCCTGCCGGCGGGGCTGAATCGCAAGGATTCCGGCAAAGTCCACCGCGAGCCGGATAACTCACCGGTTTCACGGCCACTACACCCGGTCGCTGTGCCGGGCCAGGCCAGCTCCAGCCGCCCCAAATGTCAGACCGCGTCCAGCTCGGAGTGTGGTGTGCTGGCGATACAGTTGCGATCATCAAAGACATTCAAGAACCAGGCGGCGGTGCGGGCTGGAAGATCAGCCTCTATCCGGCCGGTAGCAGTGTCAATCCTGGCCGGCGTGACGCTCCACTTGCGGTCGGTCCAGTGTCCAAGCGCTCGTGTCGTGCACAGTTCCGCCCTGGCAATCGGGCGTTTTGATTCAAATACCGCCCACACCTTCCGGCCGTCCCGCCCCTGCCCTCGCATGCAAGGCAGCGGGTCGCCATCGCGCAGAATGCTGTCCATGAAAACCCCAATCTCAGCCGGTGACCAGCCTTCCACATGGCCGTGCGCCATTTCGACGCGGATGCAGAGGGTGCGCGGCCCGGGTGCGTTTTCGTATGAAAGCTTGAGCGAGGATAACGGATACGCAAAATCATTCGTCCCGCTCACCCAGCACATGGGCATGCGCGAGCGCGCAAGGTAGCGGGCCGGGTCCCAGAGGTCGAGCCATCGCCTCACGTTGCCGGCAGGAAGCGAAGGAAACGTATTGTCGTTCCATGTCGAGTCATGCCCCAGGAAGCCGCATCCGTAAACAGGCACAACCGCGCGCAATCGCGAGTCGACGCCGGCAAGCACGCTGGCCAGGCAGCCACCCCATGAAATGCCGCTGACCCCGATGCGTCCCGGATCAACACCATGCTGTGCCGCGAGCAGTGAATGGCCGGCAATGGCCGCAGCGACGGCATGATAGGGCCACTGATCCCCGACCGGATCGGCAGTCTGATCAAAAGACGCATCGTGGCCCGGCGGCCCGCCGTGTTCGTGGCGTCTGTTGTCGCCGCCGAGTCCCTGCGCATACCCGGGCGCGGAACCGCACAGGTCCATGGCGATCGCCGCATACCCGAGGCTGTTCCATAACTGAACCCAGCCGTGAAATGCCGTGCCACCGCCGCCGTGCAGCAGCACCACGCCGGGGCACGTCTGCCCTGGTGCCACCTTCGGCACCTGCATCCAGGCAAACACCCGTGTCGGCTGTCCCTTCCACGGCACGCCCTCATAGAAGAGCGCCGGCACGCCATCAGCCTGGAAACCCGGTGCCTGGAAAACGGCCGGTGGCTTGTGAAGGCTGGCAAGCGGCCATGCCACTTCGGGCGCAGCATCACCCTCACGTCCGGCTGCCGCGGAATGACCGGACAATTCGAGCCCGGACTTTAGATTGATCTGATCCTTCACAACTCACTCCAGTGTTTCAGACGCTCAGCGACGGAATTCCAACCGCTTCACGGGAATGGAGCCAGACACCACCTCAATGAAAGGCTTGCCCTTCTTCACGCCGACAGTGCCGTATCCTGATCCGGTACATAGAAACGCACGGAAGTCACCTTTGACTTTGGGATCGAGATAGAGCACCTGATCAACAGCATCATACTGCGCGCCGCTCATGGCCTGCAGCAGGCCATATGAGGACATGGCGCGCGCATACCAGTGGCCGCACTCGTACTCGTCGAAGGGGTTCCTCCACTGGCCGTCATACCTGTTGCGAACAGCCTGCACAACCGCCAGCCCTTCCTTCACCTGGCCTGTCATGATCAGGTGGGATGCCACCTGGTATTCTATTCCAGTCCAGACCTCGTCGCTGTACACGAACGGCAGCGCCGGCTTGTCGTCCTTCGGCCACGAGCAGAGCAACAGCCCCCCCTCCTGGGGAAAGGCGTAGCCCGGCCTCTGCGGATTGGCATGATCGACCAGCGACTCACGGAAGTTGTACTTGAATATCGAGGCAAGATGCCTCGTCGTTTTCTTCTCATCCAGCACCGGCCCAAGCCCGCTGCAACGCGCGATCCAGTCGCCCAGCACGCCGTCGGAAAGGCATCCGCCGCCATACTGGTACTTGGGGCCTTCCCGCTCCAGAATCGCCATTGCTTCAGGCGTGTATTGGCCGACCATCGATTTCACGTCGAGCGGGTTCCCCGCCCGCAACCCCTTCCACTGCACCTTCTGCGCAAACCACGCGCCGTTCCACAATGTCCTCGCCATGGCCTTGCGCCCCCTGGCCTGAAGCGCCTCATAGGCGCTCACATCCTCGCCGACTTCCAGCCCCATGGCAATGGCCGCTGCCAGCGCGCCGAGGTAGAAGCTTGTGCACATGCCGTCCGCACCCCAGAATTCGATGTCATAGGTGTTGTGGTGTGGCTCGACAATGGTGCCGTTGCGGTCCGGGTCCCAGGTGGCAATGCAATAGTCCAGGCCCTGCTTCGCCGCAGGCCAGAGCTTCTTCATCCAGCCCGTGTCGCCGCTGATGCGCCACTCGCGATACAGCTTCATCAACCCGCCAAGCTGGCCATCTGCCGCGGCGTGGAACCAGTGGTCCACCGGCCCGATTGGAAGCGCGGCGCGGAACATCTGGTGCCCGCGCGCATCCTGGTTGACCAGGAACTCGGTCTCTCGCAAGGTCCGCTCCAGCTCGGGAAACAGGTGCGGAATCGCTTGCGCGTAGTTCCAGACATGAGTGCAGGAGCCTGAGCAACAACCGCCGCCGGAATTGCAGCCCTCCCAACCCCAGAGCCGTCCGTCCGCCTGGCGCAGACAGGTGGGTGACTTGATGATGGACAGGTTCGCGGCCACCGACTCGATTACTTCGGCGGGCAGCGTGGTATCATAGAAACAGTCGCTGAACAGCGCGCTGGAACTGCGCAGCCGCTCGTAGTGCTTGCGCCAGTACGCTGCCACCGCCTCGAGATCGCCAAAGCGCGCGGCATACCAGGGAAGGTACTGCCTCGTCTCCGCCCCCGAGCAATTGCAGCCGGCGCCACAGGTGACCGGCGGCCGCTGGAGACTGACGAAGATTCCCCACCCGTTGCCGCCGGCGCGGTCAAAGGCAACGCAAAGCTCATGCTCGCCCTGGCTCAGAGCCACGCGGACCTGCGTCCGCGTGGACGTGGCCGGGTTCACCGTACCCGGCGTCACCGCCAGGGCCTTACCGTCGAGAAACACCCGCGCGCCGCCGTCGTGCCCCACGTGCAGCACACGCTCGCAGTCCGCGTCGATCCGGATGTTTCGCGCAAGGTAGACGATGCCGCCCTGCCCGCGCAGTTCGTGAACATCAACCAGACCGGAGGTGGCCACCGGCACGGCTTCCCATCCGATATCTTCGGCCAACCCCATGTACGGCGCATGAGAAATGTCGCCCGCCGGCATCAGGCGCGAAGCCTGCCATCCGTCGGCGATGAACGGTTCGTCGCCGGGCGGCGTATGGGGCCTGCCTTCCACGCGCACCCCGCTGCGCGGCACATACCAGGCGAACTGCAGCCGCACGGTCTTCCCCGCACCAGCCTTCAACGTGAACGGCACATAGAGACTCCCACCGCCGCTGGGCGCGCCAGCGGCATGCGGCGGCTGCGACACCACGTCTCCCGCTGCCACGTGGTTCCAAACCGTGGTCAGCGAATCGAACCACCCGCCGCGGAACCAGGCGGCATCCACAACGGCCGAGGGGTCGTCGGTGAAGGCAGCGAAGCGACCCTCAGCATCGGGGGAGCCCTCAACCTGCGGCTGCGCCAGCACAAAACCGTGATCCATGACGCCAACCGTGGCGTCCCCTGATGTCCGCATGAAGTTCGCCGCATGGAAGGAAAACACCGCCTTGACTGTCTTGGTTGAGTGATTGGTGAAGCGGTACTCGATCGCCGCCACCGGCAGGCTGGAATCGTCAGCCGCGCCTGGCGTGAATGGACTCCACCCTGTTAGCTCCGCCGTCACCGGCATGGTTGAGTCGGCCAGCGAAACCGTGGCAAACGGGAAACGCGCCTGGAACGATGCCTTGGCAAACCGCGGCAGGCCGTAGGTGCGGCCGCCAAATCCGCTGCCGGCTTCCCCGGTGGCGCCCAACACCTTCCACATCGGCACCTGCCCCTCCAGAACCCTTGCGGTTTTAGAGCCCTTCACGTACAGGGCGGCAAACACCTGCGGCTCATGGAGCACATCGGGCCTGTGGCGCAGTGAGACCTGCGAGAGGGCGCCGGTCCCCTCGAGACTGATCATCCCCGCGCCGATTC
>SESE01000722.1_pt1 | contig 13706 bp, 11 predicted proteins | sample 3171371 | NCBI WGS metagenome assembly SESE01 (sample SAMN06051881, study PRJNA518727) | freshwater metagenome | biome: subpolar coniferous forest; feature: holomictic lake; material: water; isolation source: holomictic Lake 442, 13 m depth | place: Canada: near Kenora, Ontario | collected... | reverse complement strand
TGAGCTATCGACTGTTCGACCCGCGCATCCAGTACTGACCATGTCCAGCCCCCTGACCCTTGTCGCAGCGCCGGACGAACTACCCTTCGTCGTGTCGCGCTGGCGCTGGCTGCGCAAGAACCCGACGCTGATTCTGGGTGCCTTGTTGTTGCTTGTCGTGGCACTGATCACGCTGGCCGCGCCCTGGATTGCCACGCACGACCCGCAGGACATCGATCCACTCACACGCATGCAGAGCGCCTCAGCCGAACATTATTTCGGCACCGACGCGCTCGGCCGCGATGTCTTCAGCCGCGCCGTCTGGGGCGGCCGCGTCTCGATGATCGTCGGCCTCTCGGTGGCCGTGCTGGCCACCCTGGGCGGCGTGCTGCTAGGGCTGGTGGCAGGCTTCGTGCGCTGGGCCGAGGGACCGGTGATGCGCGTCATGGACGGCCTGATGGCGATTCCGGGGATTCTGCTGGCCATCGCCCTGATGGCGGTCACCCGCGCCAGCCTGGGCACGGTCATCGTGGCCATCACGGTACCGGAGATCCCGCGCGTGGTGCGCCTGGTGCGCTCACTCTCGCTCACCCTGCGCGAGCAGCTGTATGTGGAGGCGGCGCACGCCGTGGGCACGCGCCTGCCCGTGATCCTGTGGCGCCACGTCTTGCCGAACATGGTGGCACCGCTGATTGTGCAGGCCACTTTTGTGGCGGCCTCGGCGGTATTGATCGAGGCTTCGCTGTCCTTCCTGGGCGTCGGTGTGCCGGCGCAAACGCCAAGCTGGGGCAACATGATGGCCGAAGGCCGCAATTTTGTGGCAGTGGCCTTTCACATCATCCTCTACCCCGGCCTGTTGCTGGCCACCACGGTGCTGGCCATCAACATGGTCGGTGATGGTCTGCGCGACGTGCTGGACCCGCGACTGGCGCGGCAACTATGAGCAGCCACTCCACAGCGTCCGCGCCGCTGCTCGAAATCGACTCGCTGCGCACCTGGTTCGACACGCTGAGCGGCACGGTGCGCGCGGTCGATGGCGTCTCCTTCACGGTGCAAGCCGGCCAGACCTTGGGTGTGGTCGGCGAATCGGGCTGCGGCAAGAGCGTCACCGCCCTGTCCATCCTGCGTCTGCTGCCCACGCCGCCGGCACGGCATCTGGGCGCCATCCGCTACCGTGGCAGCAACCTGCTGGCTTTGAGCGAACGCGAGATGCGCCAGATTCGCGGCAACCGCATTTCGATGATCTTCCAGGAGCCCATGACCTCACTGAACCCGGTGCTGACGGTCGGCCGGCAGATTGCCGAGACCGTGCTGGTGCACCAGGAGGTGAACCGGGCCGAGGCGATGCAGCGCGCGGTCGAAATGCTGCGTCTGGTGCAGATTCCCGAGCCCGAGCGCCGTGCCCGCGAGTATCCACACCAACTCTCGGGCGGCATGCGCCAGCGCGTGATGATTGCTCTGGCCCTGGCCTGCAACCCCGAGTTGCTGATCGCCGATGAGCCGACCACGGCGCTGGACGTGACGATTCAGGCCCAGATCCTGGACCTGATCAAGCGCTTGCAGAAAGAGCTTGGCATGGGCGTCATGCTGATTACACACGACCTCGGCGTCGTGGCAGAGAGCTGTGACCGTGTAGTCGTGATGTACGCCGGACGCAAGGTCGAGGAGAGCAGCGTGCTCGCCCTGTTCAGCCAGCCGCTGCATCCCTACACACGCGCCCTGATGGCTTCGATGCCGGCCATGAACAGCCAGCTCAAGCGCCTGACCGAGATCCCCGGCATGGTGCCTTCGCCGCATGAGCTGGGACGCGGCTGCGCCTTTGCTGCGCGCTGCCAGTATGCGCAGCAGCGTTGCGTTGATGAGAACCCGCCACTGACAAGCCAGGGTGAGGATCATGTGGTGGCCTGCTTTGCCGTTGAAGAAGGCCGCGTCAATCAAGCGGAGCTTGCAGCATGAACGCCCCGCCGCTGCTCGAAGTGAGCAAGCTGCGCAAGCACTTCATCTCGCCCAGGCACTGGTTCAGTCCGGCCAAGCCGCCGATCCAGGCGGTCGACGGGGTTTCGTTCACGCTGGCGCGCGGTGAGACGCTGTCCCTGGTCGGAGAGTCCGGCTGCGGCAAGACCACCACCGCCAAGTCGGTGCTGCGTCTGATCGAACCGACATCGGGCTCGGTCAAGCTCGATGGCGAAGAACTGCTGACGCTGGACTCGACCCAGATGCGGCTGCGCCGACGCCACATGCAGATCATTTTTCAGGATCCCTATGCGTCCTTGAGTCCGCGCCTGACGGCGGGCGAGATCGTGGCCGAGCCGCTGCGCAACTTTGGCGCATCGAATGCAGCGCAAAGGCAGGAACGCGTGCAGTGGCTGTTTTCCAAGGTGGGCCTGCGGCCCGAGGCCGCGAAAAAATACCCGCATGAGTTCTCCGGTGGGCAGCGCCAGCGCCTGGGAATTGCGCGGGCGCTGGCGCTGGAACCCAAGCTCATCGTCTGTGATGAACCGGTGTCAGCGCTCGACGTGTCGGTGCAGGCGCAGGTGGTAAACCTGCTGACCGATCTGCAGGCCGAGTTCGGCCTGGCCTACCTGTTCGTCGCACACGATCTGGCGGTGGTGCGCCACATCAGCCACCGCGTCGCTGTCATGTACCTCGGCCACATCGTCGAAGTGGCCGACCGTGACACCCTGTTCAACGCTCCGCGCCACCCCTACACCGAGAGCCTGCTGGCCGCCGTGCCCGTGCCGGATCCGCTTGTGAAGCGAGAGCGCATCCTGCTGCAGGGCGACCTGCCCAGCCCCGCGAATCCGCCACCCGGCTGCCGCTTCCACACCCGCTGCCCGCTGGCACAAGCCATCTGCAAGGAACAACGCCCGCTGCTCACACAGCGCGGCACGAACGATCAGGGAGGCCAGTGGGTGGCCTGCCATCTGCGCTGAAAGGACTTCTCATGACGAAATCTGTGCACTACGACATCCTGATTCGCGGCGGCACCGTGATCGATGGCACGAAGGCGCCGCGCTTCTGTGCCGACTTGGGCATCACCGGTGGGCACATTGCCGCCATCGGGAATCTTGAAGAGTGCAGCGCCGACGAGGTGATCGATGCCAGCGGCCGCATCGTCGCGCCGGGCTTCATCGACGCGCACACGCACGACGACATGGCCCTGCTGGTGCAAGCCGACATGAGTTTCAAGATCTCACAGGGCGTCACCACCGTGATTACCGGCAACTGCGGCATCAGCGCGGCGCCCTTGCGCAGCGACATGGAACTGCCCATGCCACTGAACCTGCTGGACGCGCCCGGTGGCAAGCGCTTTCGCCATTTCGCCGACTACCTGGCGGCACTGCGCGAGACGCCGTCGGCGGTCAACGTGGCTGCCATGGTCGGCCACTCGACCCTGCGCGTGATGGCCATGGAGTCGCTGGACCGCGAAGCCACGGCCAGCGAGATTGGCGCCATGCAAACCCTGGTGCAGGAGGCACTAGCCGCCGGCGCCATCGGCATGTCCACCGGCACCTTCTATCCGCCCTCGGTCAAAGCCACGACCGAGGAAATCATCGAAGTCGGCCGACCACTGACGGCGAGCCAGGGCTTGTACGTCACGCACATGCGCGACGAGGCCAACCAGGTGATGGAGTCGCTTGAGGAGACTTTCCGCATCGGCCGTGAACTGGGCATCCCGGTGGTGGTCTCGCACCACAAGGTGCAGAACACGGCCAACTTCGGTCGCTCTGCGCTCACGCTGCCCTTCATTCAGGAAGCGATGCGGCACCAGTGCGTCTCGCTCGACTGCTATCCCTACACGGCGGGATCGACCATGATACGCACCGACCGCGGCATGCTTGACGGTCGGGTCCTGATTGCCTCGAGCACACCGCACCCCGAGTGCGCCGGGCGCGACCTCGACGACATTGCCAGGGAATGGGGTGTCGCCAAGGACGAGGCAGCGCGGCGCCTGCAACCCGGTAGCGCCATCTACTTTCTGATGGATGAAAACGACGTGCAGCGCATCCTGGCTTTTGACGAAACCATGATCGGCTCCGACGGTATTCCGGTGGGCGAGAGCCCGCACCCGCGCCTGTGGGGCACCTTCCCGCGCGTACTCGGGCACTACAGCCGCGACCTTGGTTTGTTTCCGCTGGAGACCGCGGTCTGGAAGATGACCGGCCTGACGGCGCGCAACTTTGGTCTGGCCGGCCGCAGCACCCTGAAAGTCGGCCACGCCGCCGACGTAGTGGTGTTCGACGCCGCCAGCGTGCGCGACACCGCCAGCTACGCAGCACCGATCCAGGCCGCCGCCGGTATCGACACCGTGATCGTCAACGGCGTTGTGGCCTGGCGCGATGGCGCCCACACCAGCGCCCGCAGCGGCCAGGTCCTGACCCGCACCCCTCCCCAACCAAAGGAAGCACCATGAGCACCATTACACGCTACCCAACGCCACTGCCCGCGCCATTTTCCAAAGCCGTCAAGGTCGGCGGCTTCCTGTTTCTCTCGGGCGTGCTGCCGATGGACGCCCAGGCCAACATCGTCGGCGCCGACATTCAGGAGCAAACCAGGATCGTGCTGGAGCGCATTACGCTGACGCTGTCGGACGTGGGTGCCAGCATGTCCGCCGTGGTTCGCGCCACCATCTGGCTGTCCGACCTGAACAACTTCGCCGCCTTCAACGCTGAATACAGCAAACACTTCAGCGCCGGCTTGCCGGCGCGCTCCACGGTGCAGGCCGTGTTGTACAAAAGCGCCTTGGTTGAGATTGAAGTGCAAGCCTGGGTTGGCAACTGATTTCGTCAAGCGTTTGCTATCCCCGGGCGTGCGTTACGCCACCGTCCACCACCAGCGTGGACCCGACCACATAGTCGCCGGCTCGTGAGGCCAGGAAGATGGCCGCACCGGCCATGTCTTCGACGGTTCCCAGACGTCCGGACGGGACGCGCGCCGCAACGGCAGCCCCATGATCCCGCGCGTCCTTGTTCATTTCCGAGGCAAAGGCGCCTGGCGCAATCGCAGAAACGGCGATGTTGTCCTTGATCAAGCGCAGCGCCATCCGGCGTGTCAGGTGAATCAGACCCGCCTTGCTGGCGGCGTAGGAGTAGGTCTCCTGAGGATTGACCGAGACGCCGTCGATCGATGCGATGTTGATCACCTTGGCCACTGCAGTCTTGCCGGCCTTGCTCAAATGTCCATGCAAAGCCTGCGTCAGGAAAAACGGCGTCTTGAGATTCAGATCGACCACCTTGTCCCAACCGCTTTCCGGGAAATCATCGAACTCGGCACCCCAGGCGGCACCGGCGTTGTTGACCAGAATGTCGAGCTTGTCTTCCCGCGTCGAATACGCGTCCACGAGCGCCTGCGCTCCGGCAATCGTCGACACGTCGGCCGGCAGCGAGGTGCAGGACCCGAGCCTGGCGAGTTCGGCAGCGGTTTGATCGCAGGCGCTGGCTTTTCGGGCGCTGATGTAGACCCTGGCGCCCTGGGCCAGAAAGCCCTCGGCGATCATGCGGCCGATGCCGCGCGAGCCGCCCGTGATCAGTGCGGTGCGGCCCTTGAGTGAAAACAGTTCTTCCATGAAATTCTCCGGTAGGTCCTCAGGATCGATGCCCTTGCTTCTACCACAGACCATAGCGCGTGCCGGCATGACGATGGACTTGGATATGCCAACGGCAAGTTTCGGGATGGCGGACTTGGGCTGTGAATTTCCCGTTTGGGGCGGCACCGAGCACACCTGTGACGGCAACACCACTGCCTTCTAGCGTGACGGCCGACCAGGCAAGCGCCAAGACGGCTGCCTCAGCTGTCCAGTCGGCCCAGAATCAGGTACAACTTGACATGCTGAAGATTCAGGCCGACAGGGCAAGCAGCAACACTGCGGCGCTTGCCACCGACAAGGCCGCGCTGACAGCCGATCGGACCAGTCTGGTAACAGCAGCCAACAACCTGAATGCCGCGCTCACGCAGCTAAAGACCGACGCAAAACCAGTACTGGCTGCCGACCAAACTGCATTGCAAACAGCGCAAACCCAGTGGAAGGCCGATATAAAGGCTGGAAATGCAACGGCACTGGCAGCCGATCAACTCGCACTAAAAAACGCTGCAACGCAGCTCAGCGTTGATCGAAAGGCGGTCTTTGGGTCTATCCTTCCCACGGCCGCAGTCGGTGCTCACAAGGGAATGCGTGCTCGCTAGTTGGCGATACGAAGTCAAACGTTACCAGCGCTCACTGCCTCAAAGTCTGTGACCGTACTACCAGGCCGCCAGTTCGGACATCGCTGCAGCCGCTTGCAGTCCGGGACAGCCATGTCTACATGGCACGACACAAGCGTGCTTCCGCTAACCCGAGTCAGGTCCCCAGATTCGTAGTGGGAAGTGGCACCGGTCGTTCAGAGATTACCACCTGAGGGATTCGTCTGGCCGAGTAAGAGATGTTTCTGCTTTCATACCATCTTTGGTAAAGTTGTTCGTGTTCTTGTGCCACTTCACGCCATGCGCGCACAAAGCATGGCACTGGCTTGCTACGGCTTAGCTGTTGTTCAATCGCATCAACCCACGCCTCAAGCGTTGCTGTAAGCGGCAACACGGCGCCCGCATCTGGTGTGACATCCGCAGCCGCACCGCACACATCGGACACTACTACCGGCACTCTTGCCGCCATGGCCTCGCTGATCACCATACCATAAGGCTCCGCCCTGGCAGGATGCAGCAGCACGTCAAAATCCCAGTGGCGCACTCGATCGGCCCAGCCGACCAATTCATAACCACCCTGACAGTCCGCAAATAGTTTCTTTACCTTGGCGACCTCGGGGCCAACCACAACAATTTTCAAGTTGGGTCGGCTCTGGCGCAATTGCCGAACTGCCGCAATTGCCAGGAGCAGGCCCTTACGCTTCCATTCGCTTCCAACAAAGCCGATCACGCCTGCATCGCGTGGCACGCTCCTGTCTTCGCGCATAACTGCAGTCTTTACTCCAGGTGTTATGGGTTCCGTGAGCTTGTGCGCAAATTCCGGGTAGTAATGAATCAGTTGCTGCTTCATGAATTCAGAATTCGGAACAATGCGTTTGGCAACGGAAAGCTCGCGTCGCTCCAGAAACAGTTGCATCGCTACGCGCAGCGAAATCAGTCGCCACCAGGACTTTTCAAAGATCGTGGCAAATGGCGAGCCGTGGAACGTGGTGATGTCATGGCAATTGACCCGCTCATGACTGTGTATCAACCATCCGGGGCGCGGGTTTGCCTGCAGCCAGGTGTTAACTGTGTTGGCGAATTGCATGTGCGCTCGCCACCGGGGTCGCATCGCCGCAGCGCCCAGTTCATGCACAGCAATTCCGTGCGGTTTTTCACCCAGGCATACTTCGCACAGAATTTCTACTTGATAACCGAGGTCACGCAATTCATGGGTGAGATTCCAGACATATCGCTCCATGCCACCCACAGGACCATAGCGTCGCACGACATGAATTAGTTTCATATTCTTGACCGAGTAGCGGGGGTCGCGTGCTGGCAGATCGACAAACCCATTGTTCCAAATAGCGTCGTCATATGTGGTCCTCCTCAAGTCTTTTGGGTGCTGCAGTGGATGATTATTGACGCCATGTGCAAATCTTGCTTACCAGGGGTAAAGTGCAGGTAAAGAAGGTTCCCGCCGAGAAGTCGAATTTCGGTTCGTTGCCATTGGCGGCACCCGTAAGGAAGCGCCTGGCCAGCCGCCATTCAGCCGTGACCCGCAAAGTGCCCTGTGCGTTCAGCCACACCGGGGCGGTCATTCGGCGCCAAGATCGCCGAGGTTCATGCAGATGTTCGTTGCGGGACTCCGATTTTTTCCGCCTGAATGACGCCAACGTGTCACAAGTTGGACAGCAGCACATCCGAAAGGGACAACGCCAGTTGCACATTGCCGCGATTGGCGTCACGATTGCAGTAGAAAGATTTCATTTACCTAGGAGTTCTCATGGCCCAGCGCACTGCACGTTCTGCCCCCCACCTTGTTACGCAGCTCTTTCCAGTGGCAGTTGCTGCGTTACTAACCGCCTGTGGCAGTCCGCCCAGGGCTACGGATGCGCGCACCGCCACCATCCAACGTACCGCCAACGGCGTGGCGCACATCAACGCGGGAGACCCCGAGACCCTGGCCTACGCGATGGCCTATGCCTACGCGCAGGACAACGTTTGCATGACTGCCGACCAGTTGGTCACCGTGCGCGGCGAACGCTCACGCCACTTTGGCGCCAGCACGCCAGGCCTGCTGGCGCGGCGCATGCTGTCCAATGAGCAGATTGACTTCTTCATCGCCGCACACATGGACGACGCCGCGCTGGAGCGTGCCTGGGCCACCGACGCCAGTTCGGAGTCGCTGGCGCTGGCCCGTGGCGCGGTTGACGGTTACAACCGCTATCTCTCAGACAACGCCGGCAAACTACCGACGGCCTGCAACGGAAAGCCCTGGGTACGCGCGACAACGTTGGCCGAGTTCCGCCGCCAGGCTGAACTGACCGATGTCCAGGCCGCGACCGCTGCCTTGGCCGATGCCGTTCTGGGTGCCCGCCCGCCAGCGTCCACGGCGGCTGTTCCATCGCCCGTCAATCTTGCTGATGCTGCAGACGCGATGCGCGAGGCGGGCCTGCTGGACTCGCCACTGGGCTCCAACGCCTGGGCCTTCGGCAAGGACAGCACCGCCAATGGCAGTGGCCTGTTATTGGGCAACCCCCACTTTCCATGGGCTGGCGTCAACCGCTTCTGGCAGGTGCATCTCACCATCCCCGGCAACCTGGACGTGATGGGCGTTGGCATCGGTAACTTTCCGCTGGTGCAGATCGGATTTAATAAGGATGTGGCGTGGTCACACACCGTGTCGACTGGCAAGCGTTTTACATTGCACGAGTTGACGCTTGCGGCCGAGGACCCAACCAGTTACATGGTTGATGGCCAGCCTGTCAAAATGAGTTCACGCAGTTTGAGCATCCAGGTGCGTGGTGCGGACGGCAGCCTTCAGCCGAAGACCCAAACCGTCTGGTCGACACGCTGGGGGCCGCTGCTGGTATTGCCGCGCGCCGGTCTGAACTGGACGACCAAGACGGCCTATGCCATCAAGGACGCCAACTTGGGCAATGTGCGGGCGACGGATTCCTCGCTGGGCTTTGCCCGCGCACGCAGTGTGCACGAACTTCGTGATGCCATGAAGAACATCGGCACGCCCTGGGTCAACACCCTGGCCGCGGACCGGCACGGCAATACCCTTTATGCCGATGTGTCAGTCGTTCCCGATGTCGATGCTGCACAACTTCAGCGCTGCGCGCCAAGCAAGCCGGCAGCCGCCCTGCTGCCCGCTGCCGGCTTGGTGGTGCTGGACGGATCAAAGAGTAACTGCGACTGGCGCCGGGACCCCACCTCGCCTGTGCCTGGGCTGATTCCGTTTGAGCGCATGCCAACGACAGTGCGCAGCGACTGGGTACACAACAGCAACGACAGCTTTTTCTACACCAATCCTCAGCAAAGGTGGTCTGGCATCTCGCCAATGGTAGGAGACGCCACTGTGTCGCGCCCGCGCACTCGTGCCGGCCTCACCGAGATTCCCGAACTGCTCGCGCGTGGCAAGGTCACGCCGGAAGCGGTGCAGCACCAGCTGTTTGAAAACCGCAACTTCATGGCCAGCGTCGTCGTTCCAGACCTGATAGCAGCCTGCGCCGATGCACCAACTGCAGAGGCGCGCGACGGCTGCGCCGCCCTGCGCGGCTGGGACCGCAGCAACAACCCGGAATCGCGCGGCGCACATTTGTTCCGCGAGTTCTGGCGCACAGCGCGCGGCGTGTCAGGCGTTCATCGCGTAGCATTTGATCCGGCACAGCCGGCAAGCACCCCGGCCGGCTTGAAAATGAGCGACGCTGCGGTGGCTGGCAAGGTGTGGGAAGCGCTTACTGCAGCCGTCAAGGCAGTGCGAGTCGCCGGCTTTGCACTGGACGCACCGCTGGGTACGATACAGCATCCGCTGATCACCGACGAGGCCATCGCTCTGCACGGCGGTGACGAGTTCGAGGGAGTTCTCAACAACCTTGGCAACCAGTTTGCGCCAGGCATCAATGCCCGGGGCCTGACCATCGACTATGGCTCAAGCTATATTCAGACCGTGAGCTTCGGCGAGCGAGGCCCGGTGGCACAGGCCATCCTGACCTATGGGCAGAGCACCGATCCGGCATCACCGAACGCCAATGACCAGTTGCGTTTGTTCTCACGCAAGGAGTGGCCAGCGCTGCCCTTCCAGGGCGATGAGGTGACGAAGGCTCGCGTGGGTGAAGTACTGCGCCTGACGCGGCCCTAAGTTATGCCGCTGTGTTAAGGGACGATCAACTATCCGAACCGCCTGCTTCAAACCGACATTCAGATCAATCACTCGGCGGTCGGATGGATGCTGAAGATGTCGACTACGGCATCACGGCGACCCGGCGCTTCTTCAGGATAACCACCGGTGCAACAGTTTGCTTAGGTGCCACCGGCCACGGCGGAGACTGTCTTGAATACTCCGGATTCGGTTCCTTCGGCGCCTTGGCTACAGCCTTCGCTACCTCCTTGTTTTTCAGAGGCGTCAGGTGATCGCCCACCACCTGCACATACTGACCTTCAACAGTCATGGCCAGCGCGCCAACCTGCGCGCCCTTGCTCACGCTGCCAAGCAGCTTCAGTTCATCACCTTCGGGCCGTTCATGTGTGTGCCTCGACCAAGCTGCCCGGCCAAGGACAACCCGCCATCCCGGCTTGAGCGGTTTGCGAAGTTGTTTACTGTTAGCGGCGACCGTTTCGGAGGAAGGCTGAACTTGCATCAGGTATGTGATTGGAATGTTTCGGTTGGGGAGTTATTGGATCGCAGACATACAATTTTTCGATCTGCCTTCTCCAAACCTCACATTGGCAACAGCAGGTGGAAAGCCTTGCGTTGTCATCGTCTTCGAAAGCGCAACCATGGATACTTGTAAATAAATCCGATGTTATACAGGAACTTGATCCAACCGTGCCCCGCTTGCACGACTGCATCAGATGGATTCGAAGTCCGCCAGCTTTACGTCGCCAGTTTTCGCTGGGTGTGCGCTCGCTTGACAAGGTGAGGAAGATTAGCTGAAATTTCGAATCAGTCTTTTAAGAAATGTTAAGACAAAATCTGCAGAGTCTGATCAGCGGCGCATCGGGAAGCCTGCAAGGCTGCCCGACATGAACGGCGACTGAACAGCGATCACGAAGACGGCGGTAATACCGACGGAGGCAAGGGAGAGAAATCTCATAACTTTTTTTGAAAAGACGGGTCGATGGATTGATGCACGGACCATCTATAAGTATATGCTTATTTGTGGAATCCAGCATTGCACGGCCCTTGTGCACAAGCCAACAAACGACGCATGCTTCTGCTCCCAAAACCGGTGGCTTTTGAGATCTCACCTGCCCCCGCTCACTGAGCTTACAGAAAGACAATCCAAGCTCATCATTGGATATTCCAAACCGACGAACGGGTGTATCCGAGTGAGACGGTCGGAATGAGGTGGAACGTCGTCAGCCCATGGTCAGCCACTCAGAGGCGACCACCGTGTCCGCCGCCTAAACCGGACCCAAAGGGCCTTTCTCCGTTTCGATCCACAGGTCCCAGTCAGTGTCACCGAAATCGCTTTCAATCGCTTCTACCGTTGGCAATGGGCGCGGAACTTTCCGCCTTTCTGTCATTGTCGCCGTGACACCTGTCGGTGGCGCGACCGTGGGTGCAATTGATGTTGTTTTGACGTGCCTGAAAAAGTTTTTGAGCATTTTGCGGCGTGACACTCTGGTTAGTTGGTGCAGAGGCATTAAGCATCTGCCGTCGGCGCCTGTCAAGAAAAAGAACGAGAAATCTGGCCAAGGTTTCAGCATCGCCCGGCCCATGCAAGTTGCCCGGCTCCCTGTGCGGGCGACCGCCCGGCGGACGAATTTAACCTTTGGCAATCACCGGGATTTGAAATATGATGCGCGACCTTCATTTGAAACATTCTGAAACATGATGCTATTCAAACCCACCAGTTCCCACGACTGGGAACAGTGGTTGACCCCAGTCCAAAAGCAACTTTTCGATGAGTTGTGCCAGTGGATCGACGCCCACCTGGCAGAAACAATCGGTTGGCAGCAGTTGATGTCGCAAAGCGGGCTCCAGTATCAGACGATTCAGTCACTTTTTTTCAAATATCAGAGCGCCACACCGATGACCTGGATACGGCGCAGACGAGAAGGTAGCTTAAGCCGGAATAACAGGCTTGGGTTCACAACTTTTTTGGGATCAGCCGTTCGTTCTTGATCGTCAGTTTCCAAGAAGGAACACTGGCGTCCACTGACACTTGCTGTCATCGATTTTGCCGAGCTGCCTCATCCTGAGCCGACATTGGCACGAACCGTCCGAGCGTTGCAATGTGGTCCCTGCCGCCGCAGAGCCGTCTCCGGCCATTTCTGGTACATGACAACCACTTGGTTGCAAGCCAAGCTACTACTTATTGTCCAAGCAATACCAGTAGCCAGCTACCGACAAAAGGGTAGCGCCGCTTCATTTGCAGACAGCCCCAACTCCTGGAAACTAGCGTCATCGCAACCTACCAAGAGATAATGCCATGCGAATCATTCATGCCCTTTGGATCGCCCTGCTGATCTCGTTCCTGCCGAATCTGGCCGCAGCCCAGACGGCAAGTTATTCTCTGAACTCCACTGCCGTCAGCCAATTTGGCACAGAACCCTATGGCTCGGTCACCTTGACCCAGAGCTTTAGCGATGTGTTGGTCAATGTTGTCTTACGCAGCGATCTGAATTTTCTAACCACTGGCAACCCCGACTCGCATTCCATATTCTCTTTCAACCTCAGTGGTGCTACCGCCAGCGACATAACTGACATATCTTTCGCCAATGGACTCAATGGCAGGTTTGGCGTCGCAAGCCCTGCCGGCAATTCGCCTTTCGGCAACTTTACCTACGGAATTGTCTGCACCGGTTCGTGCACTCAGGGCGGCTCCGGGGGCGGCTATGTTGATCCCTTGAACTTCACAGTCCACAGCGCAACCCTTTCCGAATTCAACCATCTCTCTACCAGCGGTACTGGCGCCTACTTTGCCGCTGATGTCTTGAATCTCAGCGGCAATACTGGTGCCATTGGCGCAACCGTTGCAGCCGTCCCGGAACCTGAAAGCTATGTGATGTTGCTGTCTGGTTTGGGCCTGATGGGTTTCGTTGCACGTCGTCGCAAGCAGGCAGCGGCGAGAGTTTGATTCCCAAGCAAACGCAGTGAACAGGGGGAGTTTTGAGCCACGCTCAGTCAAGGCAGACTGTTTCACTGCTGACATCGCCCGGCGTATAGCGCCGCGCAAACGCATGGGCTGGGGCACGATAGCGCTTGTGCAGGCTCTGGCCATCGAGCACGCGTGCCAGCAGTCGGGTGAGTTGGGCGCGGGCGTAGCCACACGTGGCGATCAAGTAGCGCAGCACCACCCCCTTGTCGGGCCGATTGAAGTGACCATAGCCCAAGCGCTGGGCCACAGAAACGATGTGGGCGTGGCGGGCTTCATTCGTGTCGGGGACACGAAACTGAACCTCGGCCGTACCAGCCAAAAACGACTGGAGTTGGGAAATTGTTTGTAGACGGGTCTCGTCCATGTCGATCACCATGTGGGAAATGATCGACCCAAGTCCGCAGTTCAGGCTCATACCTCGTTGGATAAGGCTAAAGGTGGCGAATTTGAGGT
>SESE01000721.1_pt1 | contig 13707 bp, 2 predicted proteins | sample 3171371 | NCBI WGS metagenome assembly SESE01 (sample SAMN06051881, study PRJNA518727) | freshwater metagenome | biome: subpolar coniferous forest; feature: holomictic lake; material: water; isolation source: holomictic Lake 442, 13 m depth | place: Canada: near Kenora, Ontario | collected... | reverse complement strand
TGTAAGACTGTTCGTCCCCACGGTCGTGAAGATGTGCGCGGTGTAGTTCGTGCCGTTCAGCGTATAGTTCGTTACCGTCCCGCCCGTGGCAGATATCGGTGGCAAATCGTTATCCAATTCGGTCGCCGTTACCGTGGCGCCATCAGCGTTGGGGGCTGAACAGGTGATTGAGGCCGAGCCGTTCAACCAGTCGGCATCCTTGGCCGCCGCGAGGGTGACGGGCTGGAATGTGTTCCAGTTGTTCGTGGTGAACGTCAGGCCCGCGCCGTTGCTTACGGTGATGTCGCTGTCGCCTGCAGTCCTCGCCACAGTGACCGTCATATTGCTCGCAGGCTGGAACGAGAGTTTAACCAGGAAGATGTTTGTACTGCCTTCTGCCACGCTCACTGCCGACGTACTGGTCAACAACTGCACCAGCGTGGAGAAGAAGTTTGCCCGTACCGTAGCCGGAGCGCTGATCGTCACCATCGTACTGGCGGCGTTGCTGGCGGCAAACGTCGCCGCACCGCTGGTCACGCTCCAGTTCGTAAAGGCATAATCCGTGCTCGCCGTGGCCATGATCGCATTAGCCACGCCTATGGTCACCACCCGCGCGCCGCTGGGCGATATTGTGCCGCCGGTGCCCCCTGTAATCGTCAGGGTCGTGTCGTTCTCCACCTCGGTTGCGGTGATAAGAACGGAATCCAGCACCGGTGACGAACAGGTGATCGAGGCAGTGTCGTTCGCCGTGTCAGCATCCTCAGCCGCGGCCAGGGTGACGGTCTGGTAGCTGTTCCAGTTGTTGGTGGTGAACGTCAGACTCGCGCCGTTGCTCACGACTAGGTCGCTGTCGCCGGTCGTGCGCGCCACGCTCACCGTAATATCCACCGGCGGCTTGGCCGAGAGTTTCACCTGGAAGGTGTTGGTGCCGCCTTCCGATACGCTGACGGACGTGGCGCTCGTCACCAGCGTGATGCCGACCATGGCGAAGTTCGCCTGCACCGTCGCGGAGGTGGTGGCAAGTGTCACGGTCGTGTTCGTGGCGTAGATGTTGCCAAACGTGGCGGAACCACTCAAGACACTCCAGTTGGCGAAGGTATAGCCGCTGGCGGGCGTGGCGCTGAGCGTCACGGCCTTCCCTTGCGCCACGACCCTACTGCCGCCCGGCGAGGCTGTGCCGCCTGCGCCGGACTGGATGGTCAGGATCGAGTTGTCGTTGTCCGCCTCAGTGGCGACTACGGCCATGCTGAGCATACCGGCCGCGGAACACGTAAACGTGGCTGAGCCGTTTACCGCATCGGCATCCTCGGCGGCAGCGAGGGTGACGGTCTGGTTCGTGTCCCAGTTGCTGGTGGTGAATGTCAGGCTCGCGCCGGCTGCAACCGTAAGGTCGCTATCGCCGCCGGCGGTCCGCGCCACAGCCACTACGACGGTGCCGGTCGGTTGACACGACAACTTCAACTGGAACGTGGCGGCGCCGCCTTCTGGCACGCTGGCCGAGGTCGCGCTGCGCACCAGCTCGATGGGGGTTGTGACGAAGTTGGCTTGAATGGTCGCTGTATCGTTGATCGTGACCGTGGTGATTTCGTTCCCCTGGCTGGCGAAAGTCGCCGCACCGCTGATCACGCTCCAGCCGGCGAAACTATAGCCGCTGGCGCACACGGCGCTGATGACCGTGGCGGCACCCTTGGTCACCACGGTCGCCCCGGCTGGCGACGCCGTACCGCCGGGCCCGGCCGCCACCGTCAACGTCGTATTTTTGTCCACCTGGGTCACTGTGCAGGTGGCGCTGGCATAGCCCGGCGCCGAGAAGGTGAATACCGCCGTATCGTTATTCGTGTCCGAATCCAGTGATCCACTGAAAACGACGCCCTTGTAGGTACTCCAATCGCTGGGGCTAAACGAGGGGATAGCCGCGTGCGCTTCTGTATCAATGTAGGTGGATCCAGTGCGGGTCACGGTGAGCTGGAAACTGTTCGTTGGCGCTTTCGACAATCGCACATTGACCCCTCCTGAGTAGGTTTGGCCTTCTTTCACCCCGGCCGTCGGACTGCTAAGGACGATGTACGGCGGCACATCGGCCCCGACCACCGTCACCGGAATATCGCTCGTCACGCTGCGCCCCCGATTGTCGGAGACCGTGGCGCGCAGGACATAGGCCCCGCCCGCGCTGAAGGTCACGGTGCTGGTTGGCACAACCGGCACGCTGACAAAATGGGTCGTGCAAGTTTGCCATATCGCTGCTCCACTCGGAATGAAGACAACCCCCTGCGTAACCGAAGTGAATGCTCCGGCCGGAGTAGCGAAGGTGGCCGTACCGGGGCCGGAGACTTTGCTCCACGCATAGGTCAGCGGGTCGTCCTCCATATCGGCCGCCTTTAGCGACACCGTGGTGGTGCCTGCAGGCAGACAGACCGGGTTATCGGAAATCGTGGCGCTGGTGATCTGCGGCGGATAGTTCGTCCCGCTCAGGGTCGGATACATACGGGCCTGCGGGATGCTATAGGGCACGCCAACCGGATTCTCAGACGGTATGGCGTTGCCGCTAATACCGGCGGAGGTTAGCAGGCCAGCCCATGCAAGCAATATACTGCCACCATAGCTGCGCCCAAATGCGCCGTTTCCGTGGCTGTAATCACCGCGATAATCCAAACGGAGATCATACAATTGGCCGGCCTCCAGATAGATCGGCCCGTAGCCACTTGTATCTGCGTCTAAGCCTCTCCAATAATCACACCAAAAGCACCCCGTTCACCCAGAGTCGCACGTCGCTGCCGGCGCGCACATAGAACCAGTTGGTCTCGGTAAACTGCGGCCGAACCTGCCCGATCCACCGTTTGCTGAACGTGGAACAACGGGAATCTTCGCCCTGATAAACGTATTCCTCTTTCGTCTGGTACAGCCCCGTGAAGTCCATGTTGTCGTAGTACTTGCCCGTAAGCCCCGTTCCAGGCGCCGTGTTCAAGACGGTCAATGTGGCTTCGCTGGACATCACGCTCCCGCTCGCATTGGATACCCGCACCTTGAACTTCGCGCCATTGTCCGCCATTGTCGCCGCGGGCGTAGTGTAGCCAGCGCCGGTACCGCTGAAGATCTCCACGCCGTTGCGGTACCACTGATAGGAGAGATCATCGCCCGTCGCAACCACCACGAACCCGGCCAGCTCTCCCAGGCAGACGAGCAGGTTGAACGGTTGTCTCGTGATCGTAGGCGTCGCAAGCATGCGGTTCACGGTGACAGCCACATCGCTGCTGACGATCCCGCCCCGGCCGTCGCTCACCGTCACGCGCAAGCCGTAAATGCCGGCCGCATTGAACGTCACGAGGCTCTGCGCCGCGGCCGGGGTGGCAAAAGTCGCCGCCCCCTGGCCGGCAACCTGGCGCCACGCATAGGTCAGCGTATCGCCGTCCGGGTCCGAGGCCGTAACACTTACGGTGGTCACAGCGGACGGCAAACGCGTCTCCGCCGGATCGGCCGTGGCCTCGACGCCGATCACCGGCGGACGGTTCTCGCCAAGCGGCACGAAGTTGGCCTGGACACCTGCCGCACCCAGAAGCAGCACGGTCGTATTCGTGGCATAGGGATCGGCAATGAGCGCTGCACCGCTGACCACGCTCCAGTTCGCAAAGATATAGCGCGGGGCAGGCACAGCCGTGATCGGCGTCGCCGCCAGTACCGTCGCCGGTCCCGCGCCCGCAGGCGACACCGTACCGCCGGGCGTCGCGTTGACTGTCAGCAAGATGTCATTATCCACTTCATTCGCAAGGACCGTGGCGCCAAAGTCAACACCCGCCGAGCCGGACAGGATGAATACGGCGCTGCCGTTCTCCATATCGGCATCCTCGGCCGCGGTAAACGTCAGGGTCTGGTTCGTGTTCCAGTTACCCGAGGTGAATGTCAGACTGGAACCGGTAATATCCGTGTCGCCCTTCACGCGCAGGGCGGTAACGGTCACTGTCGCGGCTGGCGCGGCCGAGAGCTTGACCTGGATCCCCGCATTGCCGCCCTCGGGCACGGCGACATACGCCTTGTCTATTACGACGCGCACATACACCTGTTTCTGGAGCAGCGCGAGACTGTGATAGCCTCCCGCGCCGCCCGCGCCAATGGCGATGGCACCGGACAATGGCATGCCATCGGCCGCCACGACTTGCACGGGGGTGGGGTGCGGATTGGAGTCGGTTCCTCCCATGCCGAGCTGGCCATAATAGTTGTATCCCCAGGCCCACACACTGCCGTCGCTCTTCATCGCCAGCGTGTGGTAAGCTCCTGCGGCAATGGCAATAACATCGGAGAGGGCGGTTCCGTCCGCCAGCATCACTTGCACCGGGGTGAGGCGGGTGACGTTGGTGCCGTCGCCAAGCTGGCCATAATAGTTGTCTCCCCAGGCCCACACACTGCCGTCACTCTTCAAGGCAACCGTGTGGTAGCCTCCTGCAACAACCGCAGTGACGTCGGAGAGGGCGGTTCCATCCTCCATCTTCACCTGCACAGGGGTCAAGCGAGTGATCGTGGACCCATCGCCAAGCTGGCCATTGCTATTGTACCCCCAGGACCAGACGCTGCCGTCGGTCTTCACGGCGACCGTGTGATAACTACTGCCAGCCACAGCAGTCACGTTAGAAATCCCCGATACCCACACAGGAGAGGATTTCGCGAAAGTCGTGTTATCGCCGAGCTGGCCATTGATATTTTGTCCCCAGGCCCAAACCGTGCCGTTGGTCTTCACGGCAACCGTGTACGCAGATCCTGCCGCAACATTCGTCACGCCGACAAGGCCCGGCACTTGCACCGGAATCGTCCGATCAAGGTTTAGATATCCGAGACCGAGTTGGCCGTTCGAGTTATCGCCCCACGCCCACACCGTGCCGTCCGACTTCACCGCATATGACGCAGAGGATTCATTATTCACCGATATGGCGACAACGTCACTCAACGGGGTTCCGTCCGGCAGTCTGACTTGGGTAGGACTTGATTTGTTAACCGTCGTCCCATCGCCGAGCTGACCATTCCCGTTGTTACCCCACGCCCACACCGTGCCATCGTTCTTCAGCGCCACGCTATGATAGCTGCCTGCAGCAATGGCGCGGGCCCCGGAAAGGATTTTCACGGGAGTGGTGCGATCCCAGTTCGTCCCATCGCCGAGCTGGCCGTACACATTGTATCCCCACGCCCACACCGTGCCGTCATTCTCGAGCGCGACGGAGTGATAATAACCACCGGCAACAGCGATTACCCCGGAAAGGCCCCCCGATACCTGTACGGGGGTGGAGGTATTGGCATAGTTCCCGTTGCCTAGCTGGCCGCGGAAGTTATTTCCCCACGCCCACACCGTGCCGTCACTCTTCACCGCAAGGCTGTGCTGGGCTCCCGCGCCAACAGCAATGACGCCCGACATACCCAATACGGTCACGGGATTGAGCGCATCTGCCGCCGTCGTCGTCCCGTCGCCGAGCTGGCCAGAAGAGTTGTATCCCCACGCTACGACCGTCCCGTTGGTCTTGAGCGCGAGCGCGTGATAGGTGCCTGCCGCAGTAGCCACGACACCAGACGCGATCTGCGCGGGACTGGAATGCTGCGCGCCACCGACCGCATTCCCATCCCCCCACGACCAAAGAGTGCCGTTGGGTTTCACGGCGAATGTCAGAGCAGACCCTCCCGTTATATTCGTGACGCCGACAAGGCCCGGCACTTGCGCGGGAACTGCGCGTGTGGTCTTCGTCCCGTCGCCAAGTTGGCCGGAAGTATTGAGCCCCCATCCCCAGACCGTGCCGTTGGTCTTGAGCGCCATCGCATGACGACCGCCAGCGGCGATATTGGTAACACCGGTAAGACCCGGCACTTGCACCGGATTTAACTTTCCACTGCCCGATTCACCGTTACCGATTTGACCAGAGCCGTTGGCGCCCCAGGTCCAGACACTGCCATCGGTTTTGACGGCCGCCGAATGAGAAGATCCTGCGGCAACAACGCTCACGTTCGAGATCGCCACCCGCACGGAACTGTTGCTCTGAGTGATCGTTCCATTGCCAAGTTGGCCGTTGCCGTTAAGACCCCACGCCCACACACTGCCGTCTGGCTTGCGGGCAATCGTGTGACCGTCGCCGCCCGCAATGGTGTCGGCACCGGCAAAACTGATCGCTTTGGGCCAGAGGCTGTTGGCGATACCCCCGTCGCCGAGTTGACCATAATTGTTGTATCCCCACGTCCACGTTTCGGTATTGCCGGGGTTCGCGTCGTCCACAAAGTTAGCGCGGATCGTAACGGGTTCCGTGACGGTTATCGTCGTGTTCGCCGCCCGCGGGTCCGCAAAAGACGCCGAGCCCACGGTGACGACCCATTGCGCGAAACTGTACCCGCTATTCGGCGTGGCAGTGATCGGTGCGGCGACGCCCTTCGTCACAATCCGCTGCCCGACCGGCGAGACCGCGCCACCCGGCCCGGCATTGATTATGAGCGTGGTGTCGTTGTCCACCTCGGTCGCCATCACCGCGGTGCCGACCGCTATGCCGACGCCGGACAGGACGATGGCGGCTGAACCATCGGCCACGTCGGCGTCGTCCTGAGCTGCGACCAGCGTGACGGTCTGCCAGTCGTTCCAGTTCGCCGTGGTGAACGTCCGGCTCGCGCCGTATTGCACCGTGATGTCGGCATCGCCCGAGGCGTTCGCCGCCGTAACCGTCACATCCGTGTCAGGCTGGGAGGCGAGTTTCAACCGGAACGAGTTTGTGCCGCCCTCCGGCACAGCCAGCGACGCAACATCGGTTACGATTCCAGCCACGCTGACGGTCAGCCAGCCCACAGCAAATTCGCCCCGGACATTGCCAACCGTGATCCGCAGCACATAGGTCCCAGGCCGACTGAAGGTTACGGAGCTCGCGCTCGAATACGGCGAGGTGAAAGCGACCGTACCGGGCCCGGAAATCTGGCTCCAGGCATAATCGAGCGGCCTGCCATCCGGATCGGAAGCGGCGACGTGTACCGTGGTTCCGCCCGGCTGCGTCACCACCACCGGATCAGCCCAGGTCGAAGTGATCGCGGGCGGCTGATAACCAAAGAAGGTCCATTTGGCGTAGAGCGTCATGGCCGCATTGGCGGTGTAGGGCGTGCCGGGGACATAGTCCGTGCCCGCGCCGTTGGCTGCGGTATTCCAGCCGGCAAAGGCATAGCCGGCTCTGACCAGGTTGCCAGTGTTGGCCGCCAGGGTCAACACCACAGCGTGGCTTTTGGTCTGCGTTGCGGGCGCCGTGCCGCCGGTCGCGCCGTTGGCATCGTAGCTCACCTCATAGGAGGACGCCGTCCATTTGGCGAAGAGCGTCACAGGCGCATTGCCCGCGTAGGACGCGCCGGGCGCGTAGTCCGTGCCCGAGCCGTTGGCCGCGCTGTTCCAGCCTGCAAACGTGTAGCCGGCTCTGACGAGGGTGCCGCTATTGGCCGCCAGAGTCAGGGGGACACCGTAGGTCTGGAGCTGCGCTGCCGGAACCGTGCCGCCGGTCGCGCCGTTGGCGTGGTAAAGCACCGGGAAGGAACGCTGGGTGGCGGTCAGCGCGTAGCGCATAACCACAATGCCGCTACCGCCGTTGCCACCGATGTAAACAACGCCGCCAACGTTGCCCGCGCCGCCACCACCGTTGCCCGTGTTTGCGGCAGCGCTCGCGCCCGTAGAGGGAGCATCACGACTGCCGCCGTTGCCGCCAGCCGCGTACGTCACGTTCGAACCGGTGATGGACGATGGCGCGCCGCTGCCACCGATTTGCACGGAGGCCGTGCTGCCCGCGCCGCCGCCGCAACCACCCCAGAACGGGGTGCTGCCGCTACGTCCAGCGGCGCCATCGTGCCCCTGACCAGCCGTGCCAAGTCCGTACCCGTTGCCGCCACCGCCGCTACCGCCGGAGCCGGCAGTACCCGTGCCCGCGCTACCCGCGCCACCGCCAATGGCCACCGCCAGGGTGGCAAGCGCCGAGTTGCCGCCATTGGCAGAGCTATTTGTACCGCTGACCCCGCCAGCGCCGACTTGAACCACGTACTCCCCCTGCGCCACACTCGCGGTTCCCGTCAGCATGCCGCCCGCGCCGCCACCACCGTTTTCATAGCTTCCCCCGCCGCCGCTGCCGCCGCCAGCCACCAACAGGTATTCCACCTGGGAATCGCCACGCGCGCCGCGCACGGAAAACGAGGACGACCCAGACGTGGTGAACGTGTGAACCCGGTAAAGGACACTATTGGTCACATAGTTGTACACTTCGTCTCCGCCCACAGCCACAACCCCTGGCCACTGCCCATCCGAAGTAGCGCTGACCCAGATGGTCGCCGAATCGCCGGTCTCGCCCTGACTGTCCGTGGCCCTGGCCATCACCTCAAATGAACCGGCAGGCACGTTCGTCCAGATACATGTGTACGGTGCGCTCAGGGCTTCGCCCAGCAGAACCCCGTCGCGGAAGAACTCGACCTTGCGGAGGGTCCGACCGGGGAGCAGCGCCGCCGCCGTGGCCGTAATCGTCAGATTCGTTCCCGTATTCACAGCCGTATTGCCGGGCTGCGTGATGGCGCAGGCCAACACAGCCCCGCGCTGGCCGACCAGCGTGAATTCCGCCAGGACGGAGGCGCTGCTGTCGGGGGTGATGGTCGTGCACGGGGCATGGGCGTCGGCCAGGGTTGCGGAGCCGCCCACCACGCGCCAACCGGCAAACTCGTAACCGGTATTGGCAACCGCGCGGATGGCCAGGGGCGCACCCTTGATCGCAGCCGTTTTCCCTTCCGGCGTCACCGACAAACCACCGACGCCAAAACCAACCGACACCATGACATTCGGATCGATCTCATACGCACATACGGTGGCGCTGCGCAGCCCGCCACCGCCGATCCCGATAAAGGCCTTGCCGATGCCGCCCGCAGTCTGCTTGCTGGAAGCCGCCAGGGTAATCGGCTGCCAGACGTTCCAATTGGTGGGCGTGAAAGTCAGGGCGCCGGACTGAACCGTGATGTCCTGATCGCTGTAGGTTCCTGAAGACGTCCCGCTGAACGGCCCAGCACTCACCGTCACATTCGAGACGGGCGGTGCCATGAGCCGCACCCGGAACGTGGATGTCCCGCCTTGCGGGACGCCCACCCACAGGCTCTCTCGCTCGATGGTGTTGGTCAACACACTCTGGTTTTCGAGAACAAAGTTCGCCTGGAGTTGGGTATTGTCAAAATAATAGACTGTGACGGTGGTGTCGGCCGAAGCGGGATTGGCGAACCCCATGCTGTAATCCGAGGATCCCCCCGCGCTCCAGTACGCAAACCGGTACCCCGGCGCGGGCGTAGCCGAGATCCGCACGGGCTCGCCCACCACCACGCTCGTGTTATTGGCTGGCGAGGCTGTGCCGGAACCCGCCGGAGAGACGACTGTGGGCGTTAACCAAGCGTGCCGCTCGGGGCAACTGGCGAACAAATAGGCCGTGCGGTAACCAGGCGCAGAGCTCTTGAATTGTCCCCCGCCGTTATATACTTCATTTGCAACCAGGGTCACGGTCTGCCATTGGTCCCAGTTCTCCTGGGTGAACGTCAACGTGTCGCCGGATTGCACCCTGATGTCAACACCCAGGTTGGGCGCAGCCCCGGGAGGCGTGCCCAGTCCCGATCTGACCGTCACACTGCTCGTGGCGGGTGGTCGCGAAAGCCGGACCTGAAAGGAGCCTACGCCGCCCTCTTTCACGCTAACGGCGTCGCTGCTGACCAAGACCTCGGCATCAGCCATGACCGCGCCCACGGTTACATGGCTCAGGCCCGGCGCCGAGAGGCGGATCGCGGCATTGCCGTCCATGTTGTCGGAGTCCCAGGCCGCGGCCAGGGTCACGGGCTGCCAGACGTTCCAGTTGCCGGGCGTGAACGTGAGGCTCGCGCCGGACCGCACCCCGAGGCTCGGATCACCACCCGCCTGCGCGGCCGTGACCGTCACGTTGGAAGAAGGCGCGGACGAAAGTTTCACCTGGAAGAAAGAAGTGCCGCCCTCCGGCACGATCACCCGGCGGAAACTGGGTACAATGCCGACGGTGTCGCGGGTGGCGAACGCGCCCTGGCTGTTGTTGTAGTAGCTGCCCGTAGAGGAGATCTCCAGCTTGATAGCGCGAACCTGGTAAACATCCCCGCCGAGCGGCGACGGGTCCGTCCAGGAGGTGGCGGCAACCGGTGTGGCGGTCAGCCGCGTGAAGGGTCCGGCCAGCGACGTGGCGCGGTAGACATGATAGCCTTGGAATCCCGTCACGTCTGCTTCCATGGAGGCGTCCCAGGAGAGCGTGCTGCCCGTGATCGTCAGTGCGCGCGGCGGTGCCAGGATCTGCAGACGCAACGTCGGGTCGCCCAGCAAATTGTTGTGGGTTTGGTTGTACCCGTTTCCGTTTGCCCAGGAGGGATAGAGCGATCCGTTGGCCATGCCCAACCGCTGGCAGTTGCCAATGGTCTCGCCCATGGCCATCCCGTGGTAATAACGGTTGGGCTGACCGCACGTCCAGGTCAGGCAGGCGCCGGCGCTGGCCAGATAGTTCCGGCCCATCCCTTGGCCGCCGTCCGCCAAGTCATAGTCAATGGAGCCGCTCCCCCAAACCCCTGTGAACACATGGAACGTAGGATAAAAAGAGTTTCTTGATCCAAAATACCAGTTAATGATGGCCAGGGCCTCGACATGATACCAGAGGGTCAAGCCAGGCACCGTGTTCACCATGTTGGCGTCGAACAGGGTCTGAACGTTGAAGGCGGTCCTGCTGCCGACGAGGCCGCCCGACAGGCTGCCAGCGGTCGCACTCGCGTTCAGCCGGTGACGGAAGGCGTGGTCCTTGTTCAGATACCGGCGCAACAGTTCGGTCTCCGAAACCTCGAAGACGGGCATGGCCGACAGGTCCACCCGGCCGACGCCCAGCTTCACGTTCGAAGCCGTAAAATAGGACTGATCGTAGATGCTGTCGCCCGGCACATTCGCGTACTGGCCCGACGTGCCGCTGTTGACCGAAATGTCCGTCCAGGTCTCGCCGGTCACGGCGTAGTACGAGTCCGCTTCCCGCGCCGTGGCGCCATGGCCGTCCCCGTTGATTTGTCCGGAGTAGGGGATGGGCACACGGCCGAAGAGGAGCACGGTTTTGACGTTGGCCGTATCGTTGGTGTAATCGTTCTGGATGATCGCCTTGATGGTCGCGACTTCCGTGGTGGTGGCGTTGTGGGAAACCGTGGTCTGCCGCGTGACGTCATGGCGCAGGATGGTCCAGCCGTCGCCGACCAGATCCTGTTCGAACCGCTGTAACTCGCCAGCCAGGGCGTTGGTCATGGTGCTATCCACCAGGAGGATGAGCTTGCCCCGGCTATCCAGGGTCGGCAGGGCGATCCCGGAGTAGACGAAACTGTCCAGATACAGGCTACCGACCTTATTGACGGATTTCACCTCATACTCATAGCCTGTGCCGACCACGACGCCAGCGTCACTGTAAGAGGTAGTCCCATCCGCCACGGTGGCGTAGACCGATCCGAACGAACCGGCTTCGCGGGCTTTGCGATAGATTTTGAATCCGCCGGAACCCGTGACCAGCGGCCACGTCAGCGTGATCCGCGCGGGTGCGTCTTGCACCGTGGCCCGGACCGGGAGCGCGCCGCCGGCAATCGAATAGGTATCGAAAAGCGAGCTCTGCGCCTGCGCCGTGTCCGGCAGCAGGCCGGCCAGCAAGCACAATCCCACCAGTGCCAATCCGAGTCGTCGTGTAACCTTGGGCATCATACTCCACCTCGCGGTTATAGACTGTGTTCCGAAGAGAGTATCGAAACATTCCTGTCAATGTATCTGCTATGGCAATTGGCACAAGGTAAAATAGGCTTGCGCTGGCGAAAGTGTTTCGAGACACTACCCGCACACGAAAGGATTCTTTACATGTCAATCTCTGGCAGACGGTTGGCGCAATTGGCAGGCGTATCGCCGGCCACGGCCTGGCGTGCTTTGCACGGGCAATACGGCGTAAGCGAGGAGATCCAGCGCAAGGTACTCGCACTGGCGAAAAAGCATCAATTTCCACTGCCTGCAATGCGAGCGCCAGAAACGCCGAACCTGCTGAATGTCTGCGCGTCGTGCATCGACATCCAGGGTGAGGTGTCGACTCAGGGCTTCAACCACCGCCTGCTGACAGGCCTGCAGCAGGGCGCGGCCGCGTGCGGCACGGAATCGCCCAACTACCAGACGAACTGGTTGCACGAGGCGAACTGGCCGCTGGCGGTTACTCGCCAGGAGGTGGACGGGGTGATCTTGCCGCTCGGCAATGAGTTCGCACGCCACCCGTTGTTTCCCGCGCCAGTACCAGCGGTCTTCATCTTCAACGGGCCGGAGGGCGCGGACGTGGTCACGGTTGCGAACTTCGATACCTGTCTGGCCGTTGGTCAGAATCTGGCCGCGCTCGGACACCGGCGCGTGGCCTATATCGGATTCAAGAGCAACCTGTCTGTCGAGCGCCTGTACGGACTGCGCGCCGGTTTGGAGTCTGCCGGCGCTTCGCTACCGCCGAAGTACACCTTCCTGCACAAGCAAGCCGGGCCAAACGAATTCCGGATGCTCACCGACAAGCTCCTCGAAACCGCACGCCCCGGCGACACCGGCCCGCACGGCGTCACAGCCCTGATGGTCTACAACGACTATTTTGCGGCCATGGTGATCCAGCGCCTGCGCGAGCGCGGCATAAAGGTGCCCGAGGACATCAGCGTAGTCGGCTTTGACAATGTCCGCCCCCCGGAATACGACGGCCCGGCCCTGACCACAGTCGCCATGCCACTGGAAGAAATCGGTGCCGAAGCTGTACGTCTGCTCTACTGGCGCCTCGCCCATCCCGACGCGCCGCCGCGCAAGCTAGTGCTCGCCGCACCGCTCGTGCCCGGAAAAACCGCGCGGGCCGTGAGTTGACTGGTCAACCCAACCGCGGTCCCGCAGGTCGGCACAGCGGGGGCTGCGCACCCGCTGAGTGAAGGCGCTTACTGGCCCATCCAACAGCGGTCCCGCAGGTCCCGCTGTACTTTCCGGACAGATTGCCTGTCCCCGGGCTGCCCCAAATTGAGCACGCAACACGGAGCGTGGGTCTAACGCTCAAAGCAAACTACCGACTGCGTCTTGGCCGATTCAAATATCCCCGCAATGATTGACAATCCACGATACGCCTCACGAGCATCGATCCGTGTGGCACTGCCGGTTTTCATGGCGGTCAGGATGTCGGCCAAGGCCCTCTTGATATAGCACGTGCCGTCGTCGCTATGGTGGAAATGTTCGTTGGTCAACGGGTTGATAATTTTGGAGTTACCCGCATATTGCGCCCGAAAAATACTCTGGCATCCCGGCGGGATATTCAAGTGCAGTTGAGCAAACCCATCGGTGCCTTCGGCGTGGAGTATCGGCAGCCGTGAGCAGACACGGTCACCCATTTCGATGACCAGCCGCGTGCCGTCGTCCAAGTGGACGGTGGCAACAATCTGCGATTCCATAGTCATGCCTTGGTGCTTCTTTGCATGGGTAAAGTCAACCGCAGCAAAAACCAGGGTCGGTTGTCGATCGCCAAGACAATAGAGTGCACTGTCGATGCAATGGGTGCCAAAGTCAAATATCCCGCCAAATGGCTGGGTGATATTGAACTGTATCAGGTCGCCAATTTTTTTCTGTTCCACGGCTTCGCGCAACCAGATAAACGGCTGACCATAGCGCCGCTGATGGTCAACAAACAGCCGCACCGA
>SESE01000719.1_pt1 | contig 13720 bp, 13 predicted proteins | sample 3171371 | NCBI WGS metagenome assembly SESE01 (sample SAMN06051881, study PRJNA518727) | freshwater metagenome | biome: subpolar coniferous forest; feature: holomictic lake; material: water; isolation source: holomictic Lake 442, 13 m depth | place: Canada: near Kenora, Ontario | collected... | reverse complement strand
GGGTCCGGAGGTGCTCAGGCGTGGGCGGCAGCGCCGGCAGATCCAGGGGGCTCAGGCGGTCAGCCAGCAGCTTCCAGGCCTTCGCCTGACGGGGCAGGCGCTCGGCCTGGATCACTTCGAAGCCCTGGGCATAGCTCACAAAGGGCGGCATCACCAGCGCGAAGCCCGTATAGAGAAAGGCCGGCAGGCGCAGCCAGTCCGGTTCGGCCGCAGGACCCAGGCCCGGAACGGCGAAGAGAGGGTGCACACCGCCGTTGATCCAGAAGCCGTGGGAGGGGTCATGCCGTGGGTAGACGAAGATCCGCCGCCGATGCATCAGCGTGAAGGACCCCACCCGGTGCTGCTCGACCGGTTGGATACCCGTCCCCTCGAGGGCGGGACCCGTGCTGCGCTCTGGATGGCCGACGACCTGGACCACCTTCCGGCCCCCACCCTTCAGCTTGCGGAAGATGGCCCGCAGCTCCTCGGCTTCATCCCCCTCAACCGTGCCCTGGCTGGGCTTCAGATCGCCCAGGAGGGCCACCTGCTCGGGAGCATAGTCGTCCACAAGGCTGAAGACGCGCTCCCAGATCTCCAGGTGTGGCGTGGCGGGCATGGGGTCGGGCCGCCGCCGCCGCGCGGCCCCCAGGCCGAAGAAGAGGTCGGACAACACCAGCGTCTTGTGCTTTGGCAGCCATACGGCCCGCCTGCTGTCGAGCACCACATCCTCGTTGAGTTGCACCTGCACTGGAACCTCCAACCTGCCATTGGAACACGGCGACCCCCGATTTCAGGGGCTGGGGAGCGTTGGGATTCTTAATTGGGATTGCGCGGTTATGCACAAGTGGGATATGGTCGCCCAAACGCAACCCCCATTTTCGGCATGTCTGGTCTCTTTTGGAGGCGTCAGTGATTCCTGCCAGCCGTTCGTCCCTCAGGCCCCTGTTGATCACCCTGGCTGCGCTGGTTCTGGGCTTTCCGGGAGCGGCCGCCCCGGCGCGCTCGAAGGTCAGCGTGGGGGCCACCTTGCCCCTCACCGGGAGCGAAGCCCGCATCGGCGGCTTCGTCAAGGAGGGCTATGAGCTCGCCTTCGAAGAGGTGAACAGGGCCGGCGGGCTCCAGGTTGGCAAACAGAAGCTGCCGGTCTCCCTGACCCTGTTGGATGACGCCACCAACCAGGCAACGGCGGTGAGCTTGGCCGACAAGCTGATCAACTCGGACAAGGTGGATTTCCTCCTTGGCACCTACAGCAGCCATTTGATCGAAGCCCAGAGCACCGTGGCGGAACAGTACAAGGTCCCCTACATCCAGGGTGGCGGCGGAGCCACCAAGATCTTCAAGCGGGGCTTCAAATACCTGTTCGGAACCATTTCTCCGGTCGAACTGCTCGGCACCACCCTGATGACCTGGATTGACCTCCAGCAGAAGGCCGGCAAGCTGCCCCGGCCCGCGAAGATCGCCCTCCTCTGGGAGAACACCGCCCACGGCAAGGACTTCCGCAAGGGCGTGTCCGACTTTGTGGCCCAGAGCGGTGGGGCCTATGCCATTTCTGTCGACGAGTCCTTCGCCTTGGACGGCAAGGACTTCAGCGCCCTGCTCGGGAAGGTGAAGGCCGCCAAAGTGGATCTATTCCTGGCCGATGCCCACCTGCCCGACTACATCACCATGCATCGGCAGTATGTGGCCAGCGGCATGTGCCACAAGGTGGTGAGCTACGGGGCGCGGGGAAGCGAAAAGGGCGCCATCGATGCTCTTGGCCTGGAGAACGTGAAGTATGTCCTCTCCGGCGTCTGGTGGAGTTCCCAGTTGGGCACCAAGCCCGGCCCCTCCCGCGACTTCGTCGAGGCCTTCAAGGCCCGCTACGGGGGACGCCTGCCTGAGTGGTTCCAGGCCCTGGGCTACCTGTCCGCCAAGACCCTGTTCTCGGCGATCCAGCAGGCGGGCTCCGTGGACCGCGAAGCCGTGCGGCAGAAGCTCGCGACAATGAAGCAGCCTTCGCTGCTCCCCGGGGGGCCGCTGGAGTTCCCGGGCAACATGGGGCAGCAGGCCCAGAACCCATTCGTAGTTCAGCAGAACCTGCCAGATGGCACGGCCCCAATCATCTTCCCGAAGGATGTGGCCACCGGTGAGGGCGTGGCCCCAAATCCAAAGTGTGGCCACTAGAGAAGCGCGGTCACCAGACATGGAGCGGTTCATCGATCTGGCTTTTTCAGCGCTATTACTGGCTGGACTCTACGCCACCATGGCCTACGGTCTGGGGATCATCTACGGCGTGCTGCGCGTGGTGAACCTCGCCCATGGCGGGGTGATCATGCTGGGCGCCTACCTCGGCTGGGTGCTGCACCGCAAGCTCGGACTGGATCCCTATCTGTCGATCCCCGTAGTGGTCGCCTTCTCCTACCTGCTGGGCGTGATGATGTATCGGACCCTGGTCCGCCACCTCCCCCGGGGCCCCGCCGGTGGCCCGGCCTCCCTGCTGCTGCTCTTTGGGTTTTGGCTGGTGCTGCGCAATGTGGCCTACCTGCTCTTCACGGGGGACGATCAGTCCATCACCACCGCCTGGTCGACGCGCTCGGTCATCCTGCTGGGCTCCCAGTTGTCCGTGAGCCGACTCGCTGTGCTGGCGGTGGGCGCCGTGATTCCGGTGGGGCTGCACCTGTTCCTGCATCGGACCTATCTTGGCCGGGCCATCCGCGCGGTGGCCCAGAACCCCGATAGCTGCACGCTGGTGGGTGTGGATGTGGAGCGGATCTACTCCATCACCTTTGGCATCGGGACAGCCCTGGCGGGCCTAGCCGGACTCCTGTCCGCCACCCTCTTCGCCTTCAATCCTGGGTCTGGTTCCAGCGAACTGCTCAAGTCCTTCGTGGTTGTCGTGCTGGGCGGCATGGGCAGCGTCACCGGCACCGGAATCGCAGCCCTGATCCTCGCCGTGGTGGAAGTCTTCGCCATCCTGATCCTGCCTTCCTACCTCACCTCGGCCGTTGGCTTCATCATGCTGGTGTTGGTCCTCGTGTTCCGGCCTGGCGGGCTCTTTGGCCAGCGGGTGCTGGGATGAAGGAGCGGCTCCGGAACCTCGTTCCCTGGCGGGTTTTTGCGGCCTTCCTGGTGGGTGTGGCCACCCTGACCCTGCTCCCGATGCTGGTGGACCTGAGCATCTACGCGCACAACCTCATGACCCTCACCTTCTTGAGTGTGGCGGGGGCGCTGGCCTGGAACTGGATGGGCGGCTTTGTGGGTCAGGTGAGCTTTGGTCACGCGGCCATGTTTGGTGTCGGGGGCTTCGTGACCGCCAGAATCCTTCTCTGGGCGCCCGTACCGGCGCCCCTGGCCTGGATCATCGGCGGCGTGGTGGCAGGCGTCTTCGCCCTGGGTGCCCACCCCACCCTGCGCCTGCGCGGCCCTTACTTCTCCATCGCCACCATCGGCCTGGGCGAGGCGACCCGGCTCCTCTTCACCTACTGGGAGGACTTCACGGGCGGCGCCTCTGGCCTGTCCCTGCCCATCGATTCCAACATGAAGCATCACCTCTACTGGTGGTGCCTTGGGCTGGTGGTGCTGGTCGCCGCCGCCAGCTGGCTGATCCGCCACTCCGCCCTGGGCCTGCAGCTGCTCGCCATCAAGGCCGATGTGGATGCCGCAGCTGACCTGGGTGTCTCCGCCACCTTCTACCAGGATCTGGTCTTTGCCCTGTCCGGCGCCATCGTCGGCATCACCGGCGGTATGTGGGCGTCCTACTTCAGCTTCATCGAACCCAATGACATGTTTGGTTTCGACCGCTCCATCGGCTTCGTGCTTATGGCCGTCATCGGGGGGGTGGGCACGGTCATGGGCCCTCTCCTGGGTGCGGTGATATTCGTCCTGCTCCGGCAGTACCTGCTCGCCTCCTATCCGCAGCTGTATCTCGGCGTGTATGGACTCCTGCTGATCTTCATTATCCTCTTTGAACCCCTGGGTCTGACGGGACTGCTGCTTCGCCTCTGGCGGCGCCTCCCCTTCTCCCGCGCATCGGCCTGAGCATGTCCCTCCTCGCGACCCGTACCCTCTCCAAGGTCTTTGGCGGCCTCCGGGCCGTGGATGGCCTGGATATGGTGCTTGAGGAAGGGGAGATCCTCGGCGTCATCGGCCCCAACGGTGCCGGGAAGACCACCCTGTTCAGCCTCATCGCTGGTTCCATTCCTCCAAGTTCCGGCGAGGTGCTGCTGGACGGCGTGTCGACGAGCGGCCGTCCGGCCTACCGCATGGTCCGGGCCGGCGTGGTGCGTACCCATCAGATCGTGCGCCCCTTCCCAAACCTTTCGGTTTTGGAAAACGTGATGGTGGGGGCCATCCATGCCGGGGGCCGAGCCAGCGGGGCGGCCCGGAGCAGGGCCGAGGAAGTGCTCGGTTTTGTGGGCCTGGAGGACCGGACGCATGCCCTCCCAGGCACCCTGACCTTGGCCGGGCGCAAGCGACTGGAACTGGCGCGGGCCCTGGCCACAGCCCCCCGGGTGTTGATGCTCGATGAGGTGATCGCAGGCCTCAATCCTTCCGAAGCCCAGGCCCTGGCGGCCCTCATCCGCAGGATCCGCGATGAGCGGTCCGTGTCGGTGATCATGATCGAACATGTGATGCCCGCCGTCATGAGCCTGTCGGATCGGGTGGTGGTCCTCGACCAGGGCCGCAAGATCGCCGAAGGCACGCCCACCGAGGTGGTGAACGACCAGGCAGTGGTGGACGCCTACTTGGGCGAAAACCACGGGGGGAACCCGGCATGAGTGAGGCAATGCTGCAGGTGGCGGCCATCGATGTCTTTTACGGAGACATCCAGGTGCTCTACGGCCTCTCCTTTGATATTCACGAAGGCGAAATCGTCACCCTGCTGGGCTCCAACGGGGCCGGGAAGACCACCACCCTGCGGGCGATCACAGGCTTGCGACCACCCCAGTCCGGTCAGGTCCGCTTTCGTGGGCAGTCCCTGGCTGCAGTGCCCGCCGCTGGCCGGGCCGGTCTGGGCATCTCCCTCGTTCCTGAAGGCCGGGAGCTCTGGCCCCAGCTCACCGTGCGGGAGAATCTGGATCTGGGTGCCTATGGTCCCCAGGCCCGTCCCCATGCAGCTCGAAACATCGAGCGGGTGCTGACCTTATTCCCCCGGCTTGCGGAGCGGCAGCGCCAGGTGGCAGGCAGCCTCTCTGGCGGGGAACAACAGATGTGCGCCATCGCCCGTTCGCTCATGTCGGAGCCCGCTCTGCTCATGCTGGACGAGCCCAGCCTCGGCCTGGCGCCCCTGTTGGTGGATCAAGTGATGCGGACCATCTCAGACCTGCACGCCTCCGGCATGACGATCCTGCTGGTAGAGCAGAACCTCCACCGGGCCCTGGAGATCTCCCAGCGCGGCATCGTGATCGAAACCGGGCGGCTCCGCCTGCAGGGCAGCAGCGCCGAGTTGTCGAGCAGCCCTGAAATTCGCGCGGCCTACCTGGGTCTGTGAGGTGCTCCTGTGAATGTGGCCCGAATCATCGCCGAACAGGCCCAGAGGCAGGGAAGCAAGGTGGCGATCCTCTTTGAGGATCGCCCCTGCACCTACGCCGCTTTCGACCAGGAGGTGGAACGCCATGCTTCCGCTCTGCATGGGCTCGGGATCGGCAAGGGCGATCGCGTGGCTTACCAGCTCCCGAAGGGGCTGGAGGTGCTATTCCTGCATTTTGCGATCCTGGCTCTTGGTGCCGTCGCCTTGCCCCTCAATCCCGATTACCGCCCGGAAGAGCTGGCGTATTTCCTGTCGGATTCCGGTAGCCGCCTGTTCATCACGGACCAGGAACGCTTTGCTGCAGCCCGGAGCCAGCTCCTGGGGATCCAGGAACTAAGTGTCTACCTGACCGGTGCGGTTCCAGAGCCCCACACGGAATCCTGGGTCCGGGCCCTGGCTGGGGCCAACCTGCCCTTCACCCGTCCCTACGCCGCGGCGGGCGATGAGACCGCCATGTTCTGCTACACCTCCGGGACCACGGGCCGCTCCAAGGGCGCGATGATCACCCACCGGAATCTGGCGACCAATGCGGAGGCCCTGCACCGGATGTGGGCATGGTCCGAAGGGGACCGGTTGCTCCATGTCCTGCCCCTCTTCCATGTTCACGGGCTGAATGTCGCGGCGCTGGGGTGCCTCTATGCCGGGGCGACCATGGTGATGCACGAAAAATTTGACCCACGGCGGGCCTGGGCGGCCCTGGTGACCGAAGGGTGCACCCTGATGATGGGCGTGCCCACGGTCTACCAGCGACTGATGAACGAGTGGGAGACCCTCGCTGACAAGCCCGAGCTGGCTGGAGTCCGGCTTTTTATTTCGGGCTCGGCCCCCCTTTCCGATACCCAGTTTCAGCGCTTCGAGCGGCTGACGGGCCAGCGCATTCTCGAGCGGTACGGGATGACGGAGACCGGCATGATCGCCAGCAATCGGATCGACCCTGCCGGGCGGAAGGAGAAAAGTGTGGGCTACCCCTTGCCGGGGGTGCGCCTCCGCGTTGTGGCCAAGGACGGTGTTCCTGCGTCACCGGGGGAAGTGGGCGAGGTCTGGGTCCAGGGCGGCAATGTGTTCCGGGGCTACTGGGGAATGGAAGAGAAGACCCGAGAATCCTTCGTGGCAGGCTGGTTCAGGACCGGTGATCTCGGCTGGTGCGATCCCCAGGACGAAGACCGGCTCTACCTCGCAGGACGGGCCAAGGAACTCATCATTTCCGGCGGGTTCAATGTCTACCCGAAGGAGGTCGAGAATGTGCTCGAAGCCATCCCCCAGGTGCGGGAGGCCGCCGTCATTGGGCTCCCCGATGATGATTTCGGGGAAAGGGTGGTGGCGGTGGTGGTCCTGATGCCGGGTGCCGAGGCGATCTCTGAGGGCGAGTTACTGGCCCTCTGCAAGGAACGGCTCACCGGGTACAAATGCCCTCGACAGGTTCACTTCCTGGACGACCTGCCGCGCAATGTCATGGGCAAATTGCAGAAGAACCTGCTGGTCGAGCGGTATCGTCAGTCATGAACTTTTCGGACCCGCGCTGATGTTGCCTGCCAACCTGGCTGCCGGCTTGGCCACAGGGGTGGGCGGGGGGATCCTGTCGGGCCTGTTTGGCGTCGGCGGCGGCATCGTCATGGTGCCGCTGCTGGGCCTGTTCCTGGGGTTGGATCAGCACCGGGCCCAGGGCGCGACGCTGGCGGCCATGCTGCTGCCCACCGGGCTACCGGCCGTGCTGGAATACCGCCGTCGGGGGATCACTACGAGTCTGAAGCTGGTAGGCGTGCTGATCCTGGGCTTCCTGTTCGGCATCTACGGCGGCTCTCGCGTGGCGAACCAGATCCCCTCTCTGGGGCTGCGGTGGGGCTTCGTGGCCTTCCTGATCTTTCTCTCCCTGAAGACCTTCTTTCGTCAGGAGCGCCCACTTGTAAATCGGGCCAGCGAGCCCATCGACCTTTCCCGGGGCCTGTGGTCCGTGGGCCTGCCCATCGGCTTTCTGGCCGGGATCCTGGCGGGCCTGACCGGACTCGGCGGTGCCGTGGTGGTGATCCCCATGCTGGCCACACGCTTCCAGATGACTCAACACGAAGCTCAGTTGACGAGCCTGGCCATGCTGCTGCCGCCCATCGGGTTGCCCGGGGTCTATGTGTATGCAAAGGCCGCCGGAGGGCTGCCCTGGGTGATGATCGCCTATGTGGCCATGGGCTTTGCTGTTGGCGCGATGGTGGGGGCCAGGGTGGCTACGCGCGTCGAGGGAGCGCGGCTGAAACAGGCCTACGCTGGCGTCATCCTGGTCATGGCCCTGCTGGTGGCCCTGCGGAGCCGGTAGCTTCGGCGCCCCGTTGCGCTATCCTCGAACTGGAGGTTGCCGTGCCCCTGGATGCCCCGACCCCCCTGTTCGTAGGGGAGCGCCTGCGAGACCTGATCCTGTGCTATGCCGGGCCTTGGGCCTTCCAGCCCTACCTCCGCTGCCGGGAGGATTCCGAGCTGCTCTGGCATGCTCGGCAGGGCGTCATCCTGGCCTTCGCCGAGTGCTCGGTGACGCTCACCCTGGTGATCTTTGGCTTGTTCCCCGTGTTCGGCCCGGTCTCCACGCGGTTCTTCCTGCCGCTCTGGCTGCTGTGGTGCCTCGGCATGTCCGTCAACAGCATCTTGCAGGCCAGCAAGGGCAAGCGGCATCGCATCCCCGTGATTCATCAGTTCATCGATTACTTGTAGCCGAGCTTCGTTGGGACACTTGCCTGGCGTGCAAGATCAGCATGGCGTCGCCATAGCTGAAGAACCGGTAGCGCTCCCGCACGGCCTCGGCATAGGCGGCCTGGGCCTGGGCCAACCCCAGCAGGGCCGAGACCAACACGAAGAGCGTGCTTTCCGGCAGATGGAAGTTGGTCAGCAGGTGGTCTGCCGTGCGCAGGCGGTAGCCCGGGGTGATGAAGAGGCGGGTGGCGCCTTCCCGGGTGAGGCGCTGACCATCCCAGGCTCCCTCGAGGGTGCGCAGGGCCGTCGTGCCCACGCAGAGGACCGGTCGGGAGCGGTCCAGCAGGACTGGTTCGAGGGCGGCGGCGGTGGCGGTGGGCACCTCGAAGCGCTCCTCATGCATGGCGTGTGCCTCGAGGTGCTCGGCGGTCATGGGCCGGAAGGTGCCGAGGCCCACGTGCAGCCGCACGGGATGCCAGCCACAGCCACCCGCCTTGAGGTCAGCGATCAGGGCAGGCGTGAAGTGCAGGCCTGCGGTGGGAGCGGCCACGGCTTCCCCTTCCCGGGCAGCGAAGACCGTCTGGTAGCGGGTCTCGTCTTGGTCGTCCGCCAGGCGGTCGATGTAGGGTGGCAAAGGCAGGCGGCCGATGCGGTCGATCTCGTCCCAGACCAGGTCATGCTCGGCGCGAACCCTGACGATGCGCAGGCCTTCAGGCAGGGTGTCCAGGACCTCGAGGCGAGCCACTGCCTGGCCGGAGCCTGGGTCCACCACGGTCGCAGCTGCGCCGGGCTTGAGGCGCGCACCTGGCCGCACCAGGGCCTCGAAGGTGCCTGCGCCGAGGCTGCGGAGCAACAGAGCTTCACCAGCGCCACCCCCGCTGCGACGGAGGAAGAGGCGGGCGTGGCGCACCCTGACATCGTTCGGCACACAGAGGCTGCCGGCGGGGATCAGTGTGGGCAGTTCGCGAATGCTGCGGTGCGACAGGGTTCCCGAGCGCGCATCCACCACCAGTAGGCGCGCCCCATCGCGGTCCGGGGTCGGCTGCTGGGCGATGAGCTCCGGGGGTAGCTCGAAGTGGAAGTCGGAGCGGAGCATTAGACTTCAGAAAACTGCAGCCGATGCAGGCGGGCGTATTCGCCTGCCAGGGCCAGGAGGGCTTCGTGGGTTCCCTGCTCGACGATGCGGCCCCGCTTCATGGCGCAGATCCGGGTGGCGCGCTGAATGGTGCTCAACCGGTGGGCGATGACCAGGGTCGTGCGGTTCTCCATGAGGGTTTCCAGCGCCGCCTGCACAGCCCGTTCGCTTTCGGTATCGAGAGCGCTGGTGGCTTCATCCAGGATGAGGATGGGCGGGTCCTGGAGCAGGGCCCGGGCGATGGCGAGGCGCTGTCGCTGGCCACCGCTGAGGCTGGAGCCCGTTTCGGCCAAGGGGGTGTCATAGCCCTTGGGCAGGGCCATGATGAAGTCGTGGGCGTGGGCTTTCTTCGCCGCCACCACCACGGCATCGCGCTCAGCCTGCAGTCCATAGGCGATGTTGTCGTGCACCGAATCCATGAAGAGCAGGGTTTCCTGGGTGACGATGCCGATGATCTTGCGCAGGTCCCGGGGATCGAAGTCCCGGAAATCGATGCCATCGAGGGTGAGGCGACCTGCGGTGGGGTCAAAGAACCGTGGCACCAGGTTCGCCAGCGTGGTCTTACCACCCCCGCTGCCACCCACCAGGGCCACCGTCTCACCAGAGCGCACCTCGAGATCGATGCCGTTAAGGACCGGATGCTTGCCGTCGTAGGAGAAGCCGACACCCTCAAAGCGCAGCAGCGAAGGCCGAGCGGGCACGGGTGTCGGAGTAAGACTCACGGGCAATAGGGACTTCCGGTCGAGCATGGTGTAGACCCGGTCCAGGCTGGCGGAAGCCACCTGGACTTCGTTGTTCAGCTTGGTCAGGCGGCGCAGGGGGTCGTAGAGGGCGTAGATGGCCAGGATGTAGGTCAGGAAGTTTTCGGTGGTGAGGGTGCCGGCCTGGAAGCGCCCGGAGGCATAGGCCGAAAGGCCCGCCAGCAGCAACCCACCCACCAGCTCCATGATCGGAGTGGAGAGGGCAGCAGCGCGGGCGCTCTTCATGCCAAGGCGGTAGAGCTCCTGGTTCTGGGCCTGAAATCGGCCCACCTCGTAGGGCTCCCGGGCGAAGGCCTGGACCACGCGGATATTGCTGAACACTTCCTTCAGGCGCTGGAGCAATCGGCTCGAGGCCTCCTGGTTCCGGTGGTTCACTCGGCGGATGCGCTGACTGAGGCGCTTCACGGGCAGAATGACCAGGGGGCCAGCGAGGAACAGGGTGAGGCTCAGCTCCCAGTCCATGTAGAGCACCGTGGCCAGCATGGTGACGGCCACACAGATCTCGCGGACAGCCTCCGCCAGTTGGTTGCTGGCAATGCCCTGCACGGCGCCCACATCGCTGATGCTGCGGGTGAGCAACTCGCCCACCGGATGGTGCTGAAAGAAGGCCGTCTCCTGGGTGATCAGGTGAGCGAAGAGGCGCTCCCGCAGCGACTGGGTGGCCCGGATGCCGCTGCGGACCATGAGCAGGGTTCCCGCGTAGGTAAACAGTCCCTTCAGTGTAAAGATCGTCACCAGCAGGAGGGGCACCAGCAGGCCGCCCCGGCGGAGGGCGGAGGCCTCGGGCAGGTGGGTCAGGGTCCAAGTCCGCAGCTGCTCCAGTTGGCCGAAGAGCCCCGTCTGGGGGACCTGCAGCGCATGGGCCTTGCCGTCATCAAACACGAACTTGATGGAAGCGATCAGGGCGCCCTGGCAGAGCCCCGCCAGCAGGAGCAGCAGCGAGGCCCCCGCGATCAGGGGCAAGTGGGGACGCAGGTGGTCCCTGAAGAAGCGCAGGAGTTGAGACATGGTCAGGGATCAGCTTAACGCCTCCCCACCTTCAGCCCCAGCGAGGCCTACTCGATCGTCACCGTCACGGTACTTTTGCCATCATCCAGACTGAACAGTTCACTGCCCTTGGGGACGGTCAGGGCCTGGTCCATGAGGTGCTCCAGATCCACGCCCTTCTTTTTGGCGAGGCGAAGCTGCTCGTCAGATAGATAGCCACCCACGGCGCGGGCCAAGCCCAGGGCCAGGCGCACGGTCAGGGCTTCAGCTTTATCGCGCTCCTTCACGCGCACCACCAGGAAGCGACCATGGGTAGGGCCCGTGGTCTGGGGTTGCGCGCCCATGGCCAGGAGGGCCAGGCGACAGGCTTCGGAGGAGGCATCCACCCCCAGGCCCGCCTGGAGGACTGGCACGGCGCGGGGATCCTTGCGCCTGGACAGCTGAAGGGCGGCCGCAATGCGGATGTCCTCTCGTTCATCGGTTAGCGCAGCCGCCAGACCGGCAGTGGCGGCGGGGTTATCCCACTGGCGGATGCCCCAGCAGCGCACGCGATTCAGCCGCGCCTCCTTGCCCAGCATCCGTTGGTCAGGATGCTTCGCGAGGAAGTCGGTGTAGGCGGCGGCAGCCTCGTCCCAGCGCTGATTCTGCTCCAGGCAGGAGGCCAGCCAGTAGCGGGCATCAGCCCCGCGGGAAGAGTCCGGGTGGTTGCGGAGCAGGGTCCGGTAGGCTTCGCCGGCCTCGAACCAGCGCTGGGCATAGCGGAGCTCCCGACCCTGGCGGAACAGCCCTTCTGCAGGGCTCTCGGGCGCCGTCAGGAACGCGGTCTCCGGAACCACCGTCAGCACTAGGGCTGGAACCGCGACCAGGTGGAGCCAGATCATGCTCCTTCTCCGCGCAGACGCCGTTCCATTTGTTCGGCCTGGGTTTCCAGGTTGTGGGTCGCGGCCCACTGGCGGAGCTGCTGGGCCCGTTCCACGCTCAGGCAGCTGTCTTCAAAGGCCACCTCGGAAAGCCAGGTGTGCAGGCTGGCGCGGAGGGCTTCGGCTTCCTGGAGGGGGGCGCCCTGGGCCACCAACTGGTGGCTGGTCTCGAGCAGGGCCACGGCCATCTCCCGTTCCTGGCGGCGGTCCTCTTCCCCCTTCTTGCAGAGGGCCGGGTTCTGCTCAAAGTCCTGGAGGAGGGTGGTGCTCTGGCTGAAGAAGGTGATCCAGGCCCGCTCCTGGGTCCGCTTCTGAGCCAGCTGTTCGATGCGGGCGGTATCGCGGGCCTGCTCGCGGAGGGTCTGGATTCGCTGCAGGGTGTAGGCCGCTGGAATGAGGGCCAGCAGCAGGACTGCGGCGGCGGCCAGGGTCCAGCCACTGCTCCAGCGGGCCCGGGGGGCGGGAGTCAGCACTTCGGTCAGGGCTGAGCCGTGACTACCCAGGGCCAGATGGAGTTCCAGGAGCGCGGCCAACTCCGCTTGAAACGCGGGATCCTCGGGCCAGCGCTCGGGCTGCTCCAGGAGCTCGAACAGGCGGGCATCATCCGTGGGGATGGGGTCGAGGCGTTGGGGGTCGGAGGCGGTCATGGCTGGGGTCCAAGGATCTTGCGGAGCTTCTGGAGGCTTTGGAAGAGGGTGGCTTTCACGGTGCCCTCGGCGCAACCGAGGTCCTGGGCGATGCGTTTCACTGGGTGTTCGTGGACGTAGTAGGCAAGGACCATGGCCCGCTGGCGGGGGGTCAGACCCTCCACGGCCCCTTGCAGGGCCTGGATTCGCCGGCCTTGGTCCACGGATTCCCAGGGTGAAGCTTGATGGGGATCCGGTGCGTCAAAGGTCTCGGGAGGGGATACCTCTCGCCCTCTTCTACGCAGGTGGTCGGTCGCCGCATTAGCCGCCAATGTAAAAAGCCAAGCGGCCACCGGACGGCCCTCCTCGAATCGCTGGCAATGCTGCAGGCATTTCAGGAAAACCTCCTGCGCCAACTCCTGGACGACCCCAGCCTCACCTTGGAGGCGGCGATGCAGGAAGGAGAACAGCGGCCGCTCGAAGCGGGCCATCAGGTGGGCCAGGGCCTCCTCGCGCCCAGCCTTCAACTGGGCCATCCAGTATTCGGGGGATTCCTCCACGGGCGGAGCGAACCCGCCATCCATGGGCTGCACGCTTGCTGGGCTCATGCCTTGCGGCTACCGGCAGGCAGGTGGAAGGAGAAGCCCGGCTGCCCAAGCTTTTCCATCACCAGCTTCAACTGATCGGCGGTAAGGCTGCAACGGAGGCCGATCCGCCGCTTTTCCTGCAGCAACTCCGGCGCCGCTCCAGGGGCGGCTTGGACGGCATTGGCGGCGGCCACTAGGCGCTGCAGCCAGGGCGCCACCTGATTGATCCCCTCGGGTGTCCCGGCCAGGGCGAGCTCAAAGCGCAGAGGTTGCTCCTTGTCTGCGGCGGGAGTGACACTCCAGAACAAGGCGGTAACACCCTGGGGGAGGTCCTTCAGGACGGCCCCGTCCATGGCCTGGCGCAACCCGCCCAGCAGGGCCTCGGGCTGCAGGTAGCCCTGGAAGGGAGCCTTGGCATTGATCCATTCCGCGGCGAGGGCGGCCTCCGGCTGGGTTTCCAGCCCAGTCTTGGCCGCCATGCGGGTCAGGGCCTCCAGCGAGCCGATCCAGAGTTGTCCCTTCTCGTCACTGGCGGCGCGGATA
>SESE01000716.1_pt1 | contig 13741 bp, 7 predicted proteins | sample 3171371 | NCBI WGS metagenome assembly SESE01 (sample SAMN06051881, study PRJNA518727) | freshwater metagenome | biome: subpolar coniferous forest; feature: holomictic lake; material: water; isolation source: holomictic Lake 442, 13 m depth | place: Canada: near Kenora, Ontario | collected... | reverse complement strand
GGAAGCGCCACCGCCGGATGCGATCGTCTTCGGGCCGGGCTTTCATGACCTGGGCTATGACAAGCCGATTACCCTGGCCAGTAACCAGACGCTCTACCTCGCACCAGGCGCCTGGGTCGAGGGCGTGATTCGCGCGCAGGACGCACGCAACATCCGGATCAGCGATTGCGATGTGCTCTTCCATTATGCCCACGACGGGTTGGGCGTGTTCGGCATCGTGCCGCTGCACGGTACGGAGATTCGGGGCATTGTCTATGAGAATATCCGCGTCGAGCATTGCGAGCAGGAGTATTTCCAGGCGCAGTTGTTCTGCTTCCGATTCTTAGACGACATCTTTGGGATTCCGGGAGACCAGTCTTTTCCCGGCGGGATCTTTGATATCACCATCCGCGACGTGACCGTGCTTCACCAGAAGGGCGGGCCCCGCAGCGAGTTCACCGGCTATGCGCCGGATAAGCGGATCGAGCATGTCAGCATCGAAGGGCTGCGCTATGGCGACAAGCCGGTCACCAACGCGGCGGGCATGGGTTTGCGCATGAATGAGCATGTCGCGGATGTACGCTACAAATGAACGAAGGACTAGTGGAAGGAGCGTTTGAAATGAGCGATTCGAGCACGAGTGCCGCGGGCGCCGGGATGCTGCAGCCGTTTCGGCTTAATCTGTTCGCGGACGATGTGGGCACGCCGGTCTATGTCCATGAGGGCGGCCTGCCGTTTCATCTGCGGCGCACCGACCGGAGCTGGCGGCCGCTGGCGGTGGAGCACGACCGCGACACGATCGTGCCGTGCGGCTGGACGGGGCAATACCTGTCGCTGCTGGGTCATTTCAGCAGCCAGGACAGCGGCACCGGGAGCTGGTACTCGAAGCGTGGCGACATGTCCCACGAGCAGTTCATCGGCGACCAGCTCGGCGAGTTGGAGATTGTATACGAGGACGCGACCTCGCACGTGATCCCGCTGATTTTCGGGTTCACGATTTGGTGGGATCTGGCGACGCGGCCGAATGCCGGGCATGGCGGGTATGCGGAGCCGTTCGCGAGCGACGCGCAGAGCCGGAGGGTGCTCGATGACGCGTTGATGATCCGCCGTTTCCTGCCGCCGCACGAGCAGTCCGACGGCGCCTCCTTGGGTTTCGTCTCGCTGATCGAACTGCGGCCGCTGGCTGTGTCGTGTGTGAAAGTGCGCCGGGCCAATTCGTTTGCAGGCCATCCTGTGTTTGTCGGCGCCACAGTGTTGACGCGGGCGCCGGCCGTGCCGGGCTTGGAGCCGTTTCCGGCCGCGCTCCGGACGGTGGATCTTGCCGGTCTGCCGGTACTGACTGCGGCGGCCACGCTGCCGGCCGCGTATGCGCCCCGGATCCGTGCGTTGCAGCACGCGCTCTACACCTTCCGTGAAGACTGCGCGCGTGACTTTGATGAGGTGGTGCCGGAGGGTTTTCAGGGGCCGCGCATCCGCTTTGGCGGCAGCCGGCATGCGCGGATGCTGACGAATCTTTACAACGCCAACCTGCACGACCTCCTGGCCAAGACCGACGCACGCAACCAGATGACGCCGACCTCGACGCTGAACGCGCCAGCCTGGGGGGAGTACACGCAGTCCATCGGCACCTGGAGCCCCAGGCTGGGACGCGGCAACAACGCCGGCTATGCGGGCGTTTGGTCGCGTGACGGCGCCCGCGCCGGCATGGAACGCCGTCGCTTTGGCCTGGGCGCGCTGACGCCGCTAGAGATCGACTCTTTCGACCGCTATCTGTACCTGGTGCAGCCGCCGCACTGGACGCGGGACATCACGAACCCGTTCAATGGCCACAGCAATTTCGTCGGGGCTTCACTAACCGGTAAGCCCATGCTCGGGCACGCGGAGAACGACGGCCACGGGCAGGTGATGCTGCTCCGATATCAGGATTGGCTGGCGGCCGGACGATCCGCCGCCTGGCTGGCGCGTTACTGGCAGGCCACCGTGGATGCGGCCGAGTGGGTGAGCTGGTGCATGGACGAAAAGCTGTCCGACCAGCAGCCGGCCGACACGCTCTGGTCGCACACCGAGCCGGCCGGGTGGGGTGGCGTCGATGCGTATTCCAATGTACTCTGTCTGTACGGACTGCTGGCGTCAGCGGATATCGCCGCCCACGCCGGCAAAACGGCGGAGGCGACGCGCTGGCGAACGCAGGCCGAGCGACTGCGTCGCGGGATGGAGCGGCATCTGACGAGTGAAGGTCCGCATGGGAAACGCTGGGTGATGCATCCCGGCAGTTCCTGGCAGGACGGCGACGAGACGCTGGGGGCCATTCTGGCGGCGGCGGACTATCATGGCTACTTGCTGGATGAGACGCCATGGACATCGGATTGGTGGGCCATTGCCCGTGCCACCTACGCGGCGCAGATCGCCTCCGAGCCGCGCTACCAGCATGCGCGGGCGTTCGGTTATGGCCAGGGGCTCATTACGCAAGCCGCGCTCCTGCTCGATGAAATGGACGATGCCGGAGCGCTGATAGAGCGGCTCTGCGATTATGCCTATTCGCCGAAATTGCAGCCCTGGATTGTGCCCGAGGGGACCGCTGTGCATCCGTCCGGTGACTACTGGTATCGCACGGGCGACCACGGCAACACGGCACAGCAGGTCGAGATTCTGAAGGTCATCCGGCTGATCACGGGGGTTGACGACCTGACGCCGGGCCGGCTGACGCTCGTGCCGCGGCTGCCGGCGGGGCTCACCGAGGTGAACGTGGCGGCGTATCCGGTGTTGGATGGCACGGACCAGCACGCGCAGGTCAGCTATCGCCTGGAACGGCGGCAAGACGGTTTGGTGTTCGAGTGCCACCGCCGCGGGACCAACCCCCTGCGTGTCCGCCTGGGGCCGTTTCCTGCGGACGCCCGCCTGCGGACTACGCCACCGCCGACGCGCACGGTGCAGTCGGGCAAGTGGGCATGGTTTGAGTTTTCGGGTGAGGCGCTGGAGTGCCGCGTGGAATGCACAATGCAATGAAGGGGGCCCGTGTGCGTCTTAGGTTCAGAGAGCTCTGTGGGAAAGATGTCTGAACACTGAACTCTCTGTTACCGGGCGGAAGAAGAAGGAGTCTGCATGAGCATGTATGGAATGAAACTTAAGATTGGGCTGCACATGGATTCGAGCAGATCGAGAGGTGTCGGGAAGACGTTCTGGTCGGCAGGAAGGAATATGGCGATGAGGAGTATCGCCATCGGCGCCTGTGTGCTGACACTTGCGCTCCGCTGTTCGGCTTGGACCAGCAACGACCTAGGCCGCGTGGACAGCCTGATCTCCACAGGGAAACATGCCGAGGCGTTGGAGGAAGTCCGCCGTCTCCAGCAGTCCTTGCCCGGGTCCGAACGGCTCACCGCGTGGGAACTCGATTTCGGAACTAGCGCGCACAGACTCGTTCATGGGAAACAATGCCTCTACTATCTTCTGTACCGATCGGTCTGGGAGAAGAATGAGCATGAGGGCGTTCACACGCTCGATACCACCAACGTGACATCGCTTCTGAACCTGCGTGGTGAGTATGTTGTTGTGTGCGTTGACTTGAAGACGGGGCGAACCCGATGGGCGAGAGCGATCGGCGACGCTCATTTGGCCGTGGACATGCGCAATGACGTCCTCTATGCGTACGGCGAAGGGGAAGCACCGGGATTAGTGCAAAGGGAAGGAATCGTTTCGCTTGCGCCGGACTCCGGTGAAGTCGTCGATTTGCAGGCATTTCCTCGTCGCAATGATGTGGTCATCCGGGGCCTGCTCTTCGGCCCTCATCTGTCGCCGGGGCCGCCCAACGGCGCGATAGGTTCTGACTTGACACTGTTCGTTTACGATCCGAGCACCAAACAGCGGAGGACGATCGCCCCTTCCGACTACTGGCTTCTGGCGCCGGATGAGAGTTGCCGGCTCCGTTGGATGGGCGGGTACGACTGCTTGAGCCTGCCTGACGGGCAGAAGCGTTGGTCGTTCGACGGCGGCGGGGACTGGAACGTGCGAATGGCGCTGTGGCATGGCGACCACCCCGTGTTTCTCACCGGGTGGACCCCCGCTCATCGTAGCACCGTGACTGCTGTCGATCTGTCTTCGGGAAAACCACGCTGGTCCACGGTGCTCGGGTGGGGTGGCTACGACTCGCTGCTGCACTACGATAATGGGGGGGAGAGGGAGAGTTGGATGCCGTTGGCGGCGTTGGACAAACACCTCCTTGCGGTGGGAAACGAGGGACACTTGTATCTGCTCGACCCGGAGACCGGCAAGCCGGGCGCCACGGCGCAACTTGCCCACGCCTACTTGTCGATCCCGTTCCAGTATGACCGGCAGTTGATCGTGTCCTCGTTCAAGTGGGTCAGGTCGTATTCGATGGCCGGGCTCATTGCGCCGGATTCTTCAGCGACCGTGTTGCTTCAAGCCCGACAGGCAGGCTGCCTCAACGCCTTGGGTAAGGCGAATGAGGCGTTGGCTCTGCTTGACAGCCTGGTGGAGCGGGCGCCGCGGTCAATCGTCGCGTGGCGTGAAAGAATTGCCGTTTGTCAGTCGCTGACGAACAGCGAGGAAGAGGCCGTCAGCCGATGTCAGGTTCTGTCGTTGTCCGCGCAAACGAGTGACGACACCCTCCGCAGCCGTTGGGGGCTGTTGCGCCAGTATGACCTCGATGCCAAGCCGGCTCGGTCGTTGGCCCGCAGCGACGGGATGTACCCCAATTCGGATAAATACAAGCTGTGGGAGGTGTATGCCGGAACACAAGCCGGCACGCTCTGGAAGGTGAATACCGGGAGCCTGGAGATGAGTCCGGCGGGGCGGCTGGATCATGAAGTGGATGCGATGAGCGCCGATCCTGTGGTGGTGAGGCTCTTGAACGGTCTCGCGAAGCGACCGGTTCCCGCGCAGGCGAACCAGTACGAACAAGTTCCGGAAGCCTGGTGCGTCGAAGGGCCAATGATCGGGCGGGCTGTTGCCTATCGGGGGCGGAAGTTTCGCCCCTGGACCGGCGGCGTCAGCGTGTTGGCGGGTTCAACAATAACCCGGATTGAGTCCCCGCTCGAAAAGTTGGGCCTGTGGGAAATCCACCTCGCGCCCGAAGGGGCGCTGGGTTACGGCGCCGGCGTATTCGAACTCGACAACGACTTCCTGCCGGTCCGCTGGCTGATTCGGCCGTTGGTGGGCGGCAAGAAGGCCGACGGCACGGAGGTGTTGGGCCTCCGTAGCACGCGCAAGCACATCGGCGTTCTCGTCAATAGTAGTGCGGGGCTGACGCTGCAGGTCTACTCCCGCGAGGGTGTGTTGCTCAACGAAGCTCCGCTGGGGCACTGCTACCTGTCCAAAGACATGCTCGATGCGGCGCAGTTCATCACTCTGGGAGACGGCTACCTGTTCAGCGATCGGCAACTGGTCTGGATCAGCGCGACCGCCGGCGGACGCGTATGGCGCTTCGGACGTTCGCCGCCACCCAGGACCTCCCTCCCGCGCTACTACGACAATCCTCTTGTCGCCGACGGATGTCTTTACGTGACCAGTTTCGACGGCCGCCTCTACGTGTTCGACGTTGCCCAGGTGACAACCGGATTGTGAAGATGGACAAGCGCGAAGTGACGGAGAAGAGAACGGGCGCACCATGCGACCGGAAAGGTTGGAACATATGACTGACCGATTGGCGATTTCATTTTGGATTTGGGGACTGTTCGATGCCGTGCCCAATGGCTTCTTTGACTTCAATGAGGCCGACGGGCTGGACTTTGTCGGGTTTTACGGCGAGAAGACGCAGCCGAAGGAGCAATTGAACCTATGGCGGAGCTGGCACGAGGATGCGCTGGAGTTTGTGAAGGCGCGGCATCCCGGACTCCGGTTCGCGCTGGACACCTACACGCCGTACGTCAACCCGGAACACGTGCCGCGGAACATGCAGGTCTGGAACTTCCATAAGGCGGACGAGGGGGTGACGCAGGCCGTGAAACTGCGGGACCAACACTACCCCGGCGTGCCGCTCGTTTTCGGGGTAAACGTGGTTGATCGTATTGAGGACATGGAACGAGCTTCAATGGTCAATTTGGAACTCAGCCAACCGCGCTGCTGCGCCGCGAACAAACACTCGGGTAACTTCCTGTGAGAAACGTCCCTCCATCTTTGTCGCGAGCTTTGTCTGGAGCTTTGTCGACAAAGCTCGCGACAAAGTTTCTCCTCCCGCCTTATCCTTGGCGTACTTGGCGTCTTGGCGGTTCGCAACCACAACAATTACAACGGGTTAAAGCTGTGACAGCCGTCTTCCCAAATTCAAGTTAGAGGCAAGGAAAGCAGGAACCGAAAACAGCTCTTTTTGCAGGTGTCTTCCTGCCTTCATGAGTTCCAAATATAAACGGTTTGTTCGTTAGGAGGAGAAGAGTCGATGGATACGATAGTTCGCGGTGTTGGGGCATTGTCGAAGCATTTCCGCGGTGAGATCACCATGATCGCCGCGGCCACGCCATCGGAGACGGCGCGTCAGGACGAGCTGTCGCTCCCTGTGATGGCCAAGCTGGCGCTCAACTACTTGCGGGGGAATCCGGATCCGAAGCGCGGGTACGAGTGCAAGTTCTCGCTCGGCCCGCTGGGGATTCCAGCCCATGTGCCGCTGCTGCCTCCCAACCGGTACGGCTACGATCCGATCGCCCTGGGCGACACCGAGTGCCGCATGGACATGCAGTATGCACACATGCGCGAGATGGCCGGCGAGCCGCTGGCGGAGGCGGTGGAACTCGGCGTGCGCCAGCGCATCGTCAGCTACCGGCACGCCGATAACCTGGTCTGGCTGAATCCGGCGGCCTGGGTGGGCCCACTGCAATCGCCCAGCGCGATCGAGGCGCTCAAGCACGAGTGGGCTTTCTCCTGGCCCACCGGCAAGTTGCTCTTCAGCCTGTCCGAGGAGTTCCAGCGCACCGGCACGCCGTCGCTGCGCGACGACTGCCGGGCCATGTTCGTCGCCTTACGCCAGCTCGCCAGCCGCGACGCGCAGGGCCGGGCCTTCCTGCCGTGCGGAGCGTCACCGTGCCGGGATGGCGCCTGGTTGAGCCTGACGGACGCCGGCATCAACAGCGGTTGGGGGGCGGAGTTGTCCCATGGCTATCCTTTCATCAGCGAACCGCTGGTGCGCTACTGGGAATGCACCGGCGATGCCGAGGCCCTGGAACTGGCCAGGTCGTTCGCCGAGGGCCATATCGCCGGGTCGCAGCCGGACATGGGCGAGCAGCGGATCGATGCAGACACCGGTGCGTTCCGCAGGCACGTCCACCTGCATACCCACGAGATCTGGGGCGTGGCCCACCTCGGTGCCGCGACTGGCGAGCAGCGCTATCTCGACTGGGCCGAGCGCGCCTATCGCTTCGTCCTAACGCATGGCACGGACTACGGCTGGTATCCGGAATACATCCCGCAGCACGACTACCGGACGGAGATCTGCGTGGTCGGCGACATGACCAGCATCGCGGCGAACCTGGCGCGCGGGGGACGCCCGGAATTCTGGGATCACGTCGAGCGAACCGTTCGCAACATGCTTTGCAAATCCCAGTTCGTGCTCACACCGGCATTCGTCGCGCTGTTTCGCGAAATCCACGGAGAACGGCCGGTCGGCGAGGTGAATGCCGCCTTGGAGGAGCTGCGGAAGATCGAAGGCGGATTCGCCGCCCAACCAAGCTTCGACGAGTGGGTCAGTTTCCCGGACAACCCGAAGCTTGGGGCTCCCGGCCTTTACGCCAACGGCATCCAGATGATGGGCTGTTGCCCGCCGGAAGGGATGCGGGGTTTGTGGGAGGCGTGGAGGGGCACGGTTGAGGAGCGGACCGAGGGCGTGTTCGTAAACCTTGCGTTCTCGCGTCAGCACCCCGCCGCGAACGTGACGGCGTACGAACCGGGGAACGGTCGTCTGGACGTGCAGGCGCGCAAGGGCGGCGCGTATTTCATCCGCCCCCCGGCCTGGGTTGATCCTGCGGATGTCACCCTGCGGCGTGGCGATGCGACGTCCGCCATCGCATGGGGTGGGCCCGCGAACGCATACGCCGTCTGCACCGCCGTGCAACCGGGCGAAAGGCTGACCTTGCGTTGGCCCGTGCCCCGTTTCGCGCAAACTTTCGTGCCGCAGAGTGTGCCGAATCGCCAGGATAAATTGACGGTGCAGTGGCTCGGCAACCAGGTGCTCGGCGTCGAGCCGCGCGGAAAGTACCTGCCGATGTTCGGCACGGAGGCGAAGCGATGACAGGTGCACACATGACGCGTTTAACCCGTGTGCGTAAGCGGGAGGGTGCCTCTCTCCCAGTGCCGCCGTCGCATACGGGTCTGCCGGGTGGCGATGCCGCTACGTTGAACGAAATTAAAGAGCGTATTCGCACGGAACATCGCGGTTGCGATGGGTGGATGGGCGGCCCCGCGTGTAGACAGCCAGGATCGCCGGGAAATAGCTTCCCTCGCATCGGTCAGTTGTGTGACCATTGAGTCGCCCCGTCGCTTCGGAACCAGTTTATCGGGTTGCGTGTGGTGGTTGTTCGCTGAGGGTTGATTTATGATGTTGTGAGTATGCAAGAGGCGCTGATTCGCTACCGCTCATCTCCGCGTTGTGGAGGCAAGATTCTTGTTTGACGGGCCGGAGACGACGATGACGAGCGATAGCGAGTCAGTTCTTCTTGCGCAAGGGAACACGAAATGAACAGTAACATGGATCGTTGCATGCATCACGAATGCGTTCAGCGCGCCGTTGCATTGGGGCGTGGCACGGATCCAGCCGTTCTGCCTGAACTGGCGGGTTTGCTGAAGATGCCCTCCGCTGAAATCAGGCGTCTGGCCGCGTCGGCCATAGGCAAGTTGTCGGGTTTTGGCACCGATCCCGTTGCGGCTGTTGCCGCCTTGGCGCCTGCCGCTCTTCGCGACCCGCATCCGCAGGTTCAGCAATACGCGTTGACGGCGATGAAGGCATACGGAACGGCCGCCGTTCAGCACCTCGCGGACATCCGAGATCTGGCCGAGAACCCGAAGGTCAAGGATTACGTCCGCAAGGCCGCGGCTTCCGCGGCGAGCGTGATTGTGGAGGCGCAGCAAATCGCCGCCAAGCACGCGGTCCGCACTTGTCTGAAGTGTGGCATGGAAGTATCCGCGGACGAGTACGCGCGTTCGTGGAAGGCCTTTCAACGCGCTTATTGCGACAAGTGTTTCGACGAGGTCTATCTGGAACGCCGCAATTTCGACACCAAGGTGGAACTGAACAAGACGATCGAAACCAAGCCTGGCACGCTCGTGCAATCCGACGGTGAGCGACTGATCGCGGAATGGCTGGCGAGCAACCGTATCGCGTATCGGTACGACGAACGCTTCCGCATTGTCGAGGGATACGCCATCCGTCCGGACTTCTATTTGCCGGAATTCGACGTGTATATCGAGTACTGGGGCATGGACACCGCCGACTACAAGATCGGCATGCTCAAGAAGCAGAAGCTGTATCAACAGGAAGGCAAGCGGGTGATTTCCCTGTACCCGGCGGACAAACCGCGAATGGCCGAGGTTGTGAGGGACAAACTGAGGCGGTACGCCCGATTGCCTGCGGTGGCGGGCGGGGGCGAGTCAGTTTCTTTGTCAGTCGGAAACCCCGCCGCCAACTGCGATTCCGACCATGATCGGCAGTAGGCTGTTCTGCATGACGATGCCCCTTTGTCTGACGTAATTACCAGACCCAAGACATATAACAACACGGTAGACAATAGCGGGAGGTGCATGGTGAAGCAACTTGAGCCGAACGGCCCATCGCGGGTGCGATGGGCGAATGCGCGGGGTTGTCTCAACTATCTGATCATGTGCATCATGCTCACTACAGGAGGTATCATGGAAGCGGCGGAACTGCGTTTGACTTCGACGCCCGGCGTGCCGGGTTTTTCTTTTCTGAGCTGGGATACCGAGGGGAATGTTCAAACCAAGCTCAATCTCCTGCGGGACGGTGCGGGCGCCGTGTTCCAGGTGGAGACAAACGGAAAATGGGTGGACGGCAAACCTTTCGTCGTGGGCGCGAATACGGCGGACGGCTCTGTGGATCTCGGCGCTGCGGGCCGGTCAGAGTTGCGCTGGAGCGCGCGCACGAACGGCGCTGGCATGGTGTGGTCGCTGGCGAACAAGGGGAGCAGCGGCACGATCAGCCGGATTCGCATTACCCTGCCGTTCAATCCGCGCATGGCGGCCACGACGGTCCTGCCGTCGCGCTGGCAGCCGCCCGACGGATTCGCCCTGCCGGCGGTGCTGAGCGCCGCGGATTTCGGTCAGTTGCTGATCCGCCAGAGTGGAACCTCCGCAGTCACGGGCCGGTTCACCGGCAGCCGGCCCAAGGGCGTGATCGATGTAGCATTCGAGATTCCCGCGCCGCCGGCCGGGGAAACGATCACGCTGGAATTCTCGCCGTGGCAACTGCCGCTTCCCAAAGGCGTGGACGAGGCGACGTGGAAGAGTATCCGGCGCGGCTGGTGGAACGTTTATGAGCCCTGCGTGTTTGGCGAGGGGCTCGCCTGCTTTCCGACTGCCGAAAAGGCGCCTGCCGGGGTTCTGGCCAATAACCCGATCAGCGATCCGGTGAGTTGTCTTTACGCGTTTATTGCCGATCATGCCTTGCTGATCAATGAGTTGGCGCCGGGTGTTTCAGCGGAATACATCCTGCGTCACTCGGTCGAATGGTGGCTCGACCGCCGTACCGATGCGGCCGGAACGGTTGTCGGGTACGCTGAGATCCGGGACATGCTCGATGCGCCGCCCAGCATCCTGGTGGCGGCGTGGGCCTGCACGGAACTGTCGGGCGATCCCCAGTGGGCCGCAGGCCGGATCGCGCAACTGGAGAAGATCGCCGAGTATCTGGCGTCGCGGGACGTGGATCAGGACGGCATCGTGGAATCACCGAAAAGCGGTAACGCCAATACGCTCCACAATCCGGAGCGCGGCGCCACGGCGTGGGACACGATCAATTCCGGCCACAAGGAGATGTATGTCAATACATTGGCCTACCGGGCCTTCTGCTGCATGGCGGATCTGGAAAAACGCCTCAAGCGCACCGATAAGGCCGAACGCTATGCGGGATTGGCCGGCAAACTGCGAGAGGCTTTCTTCCGCACCTTCTACAGTCCGGACACGAAACTGCTCTCGTGGTGGATCAGCGCGGACGGGCAGCGCCACGACTACTGGGCGCCGGGAATTGTGGGCCTGCCCATCGCCTACGGGCTGGTTCCCGAGAAGGAGGCCGGGTCGATGTTGACGCGCTTTCATGCCAAGATCAAGGAGTCGGGCTTTACCCGGCTGGATCTGGGGCTGCCCTGCGTCCTGACTCCTGTTCGACGGGCGGACTATCTTTACGGTGCAGGCCTGGGGTGCGGTAGTCCGAGTCGGGAGGATGGTTCGGACGCGTTTCATCGGTATCTGAACGGCGGGTGTCTGGTTAATGATCAGATTCATTGGTTGAACGCGCATTTCCGACTGGGACAGAAAGAGTCCGTTCAGCCGCAACTGGCTGCCATGGTGGGACGGCAAGGCAAGCCCGTCTATGCCAACGGTGGCAGTTTCCAGAACGGCATCATCAATCGCGGTGGCGAGGGTGCCGAGTTTTTCGATTGGGATGGCAAGACATCCGGTTACGAAGGGCACCTCGTGTACAGCTTCTTCTTCCTGCAGGCGGCCCTGACACAGCAGCCGGAGCAATTATCGCGGCTCTATCGGCCGATGAAATAGGACTTTTGACGAAAATGGAGGGCGGCAAACCTTTGCCGCCGTTGATCGTGGGAAGCGCTTAAGTAAGTGCTATTCAGAATAAAAGTGCGCAACATGAATGGAATCAAGGCCATGAAGATTAGTGCAAGCATAGCCCTGGCCTGTGCCGGGGTGGCGGGAGCGCAGAGTGCGACGACGAACACGCCGGTGTTCGCACCGGCGCTTGCCAAGGAGGTCTTCACGGTGAAGGGGGACCGCCATCCGGCGGTGAACCTGGTCTATCCCGAAGCGGCGTTCATGCACGCTGGCAAGGGCGGGCGATTGATTGACGTCACCAAGCCGCCGTTCAACGCGAAGGGCGACGGAAAGACGGACGACACTCAGGCGCTCATCGCTGCGCGCGATTTCGTGATGAAGAACCATGAGCCGGCGTACTGCGGGCGCCACTTGCTGAAGGGCAACTATATCCTCTATCTGCCCAATGGAACGTATTTGGTCAGCGACAGCGTGAACCATAACCTTCCGGTGCTGGTGGGCGATAGCGTATGGGACAATCACAAACAGCATCCCCTGATGACGGACGCAGAGACGCGGAACCCGAAGCTGTTCCCCGTCCGCTGGGTCAATGAGCAGAACGACAGCATCATCATCATGGGGCAGAGCCGGGAGCACACCATCCTCCGTCTCAAAGACAACTGTCCCGGCTTTGGCGCGGGCGCCGCCAAGCCGGTACTGACGTTCTTCCGCTTGAACTGCGGCTCTTGCGTCAACCAGAACAACGTGGTCGAGAACCTGACGGTGGACACCGGCCGCGGTAATCCGGGGGCCATCGGCATACGCTGGAACTCCGCGAATACCGGCGCCCTCCGCAATCTGACCGTCCGGTCGGGCGATGGGGCGGGTGTCGCGGGGTTGATGCTCGACGTGTTTGCTGTGGAGGGGTTGTTGGAGGATGTTTCCATCCAGGGTTTCGACACGGGGCTCTCCTACAGCGCGGGCAAATGTTCCATTCTGACGCTGGAACACGCCTCCTTCGGGAATCAGAAGCGCACCGGCATGCTCGTGGCCGACTTCTCACGCTTTGCCGCGAGGGATGTCATCGTGAATGGCGCGCCGACCGCCCTGCGTGTCGAGTCCTCCTCGCACGGCGTCATGCTGGACAGTTCCTTCCAGGGCACGAACGGTGCGGTTGCGGCCATTGACCTGGGCGACGGGCATCTATTCGCCCGCAATATTCAGACAGCGGGATATCCATCCGCCCTGACGCGCGACGGCCAGAGCGTGCTGTCGTCCCTCAGGGTGGAGGAATATGTCTCGGGACCGACGCTTTCGACGGAACCCGGCGCCCCGGCGGGGAGCCTGCGGCTGCCTATCGAGGACTCCCCAAAGATCCTTCACGAGGCGAACCCCGCCAACTGGGCGAATGTGGATGACTTTGGCGCCTTGGGCGACGGCGTCGCCGACGACACGCCGGCGATTCAGAAGGCGATGAATTCCGGCAAGCCCGCGATTCTGTTCGCTCGGGATGTGTATTTGGTCAACGGCACGGTGGCGATACCGAAGACCGTGAGGCAAGTGTCGTTTCTCTACGGGTGCGTGATCCGGACGCAATTCCGGGATGAGGCCATGTTCCGGGTGGCGGAACCGTCCCCCGAGCCGCTGCTGCTGCAGCAAAGCGCGTACAACTTGGGAGGTGTGTTTTTGGATCATGCGGCGGCCCGGACGGTCGTACTGGAGGATATGATGACGTTCTTTCCCCATGGTGGACGCAGCGCCATGATGATGAATCTCTTCCTGAATCCCGTCAAACCCGCGCCGTACGATGACACGACGAACTGCTGGCGACTCTACCGCAACGCGACGCCCGGGGGCAAGCCCAAGAAGCTCTTCGTCAACAACGCGTTGGGCTTTGCGCCCGGCGGGCCGGACAACCGTTTCGCGGTCGAGAACGTAACGGTCTGGTGCCGGCAGGCGAACACCGAGCACTTCGCGGGGAACAACTTCGCGTTCCGCCGATCGACGACCTGGGTACTGGGGTTCAAGACCGAAAGCAGCGAAG